>ERZ1673962.206-NODE-206-length-50499-cov-12.783364_pt1 | contig 50499 bp, 46 predicted proteins | sample MGYA00580188_ERZ1673962 | MGnify/ENA primary metagenome ERZ1673962 (study PRJEB41334, sample SAMN05608104) | rock metagenome | biome: terrestrial subsurface; feature: shale formation; material: shale | place: USA: Pennsylvania ... | reverse complement strand
TCCCATGAAATTCGTCGATGAAGTATCGATTTTTGTAAAGGCCGGCGACGGCGGTAACGGCATGATGAGCTTCCGTCGTGAGAAGTTCATCGAGAAAGGCGGTCCCAACGGGGGCGATGGCGGCGATGGCGGGTCCGTGTATCTGGAGGCTGACGAGAATCTCAACACGCTCGTCGACTACCGTTACACCCGCCGCTTCAATGCGCCCAATGGTCAGAAGGGCGGCAGTACTGAATGTACGGGTGCCAAGGGCGACGATCTGATCCTGCCGGTGCCGGTCGGTACCACGGTGATCGATGCCGCCACTCAGGATGTGATAGGTGACCTGACCAAGGCGGGTCAGCGCCTGCTGGTCGCGCAGGGTGGCTGGCATGGGCTGGGCAACACGCGCTTCAAGTCCAGTACCAACCGTGCTCCTCGCCAGACCACGCCAGGCAAGCCGGGCGACGCGCGCGACCTGAAGCTTGAACTGAAGGTCCTGGCGGATGTAGGGCTGCTGGGGTTGCCGAACGCTGGTAAGAGCACCTTCATCCGCTCGGTGTCGGCTGCCAAGCCGAAAGTTGCCGATTACCCGTTCACCACGCTAGTGCCGAACCTTGGGGTGGTGAGTGTTGGTCGCTACAAGAGCTTCGTGGTTGCTGACATCCCAGGTCTGATCGAGGGTGCTTCGGAGGGGGCGGGGCTTGGTATCCGCTTCCTCAAGCATCTTGCGCGGACGCGTCTGTTGCTGCACCTGGTGGACATGGCGCCGCTAGATGAAAGCGATCCGGCCGATGCGGCAGAGGTGATCGTGAATGAGCTAGAGAAATTCAGTCCTGCACTGGCGCAACGAGATCGCTGGCTTGTGCTGAACAAGGCTGATCAGCTGCTCGAGGAAGATCACGACGAGCGGGTTCAGCGGGTAGTCGAGCGGCTTGAGTGGGACGGCCCCGTATTCGTTATCTCTGCGCTCGAGCGCGAGGGTACCGAGGCGTTGAGCCAGGCCATCATGCGCTATCTGGATGAGCGCACGGTGCGTATCGCCGAGGAGCCAGCATACGCGGAAGCGCTTGCCGAGCTGGATCGGCAGATTGAAGACGAGGCGCGTGCTCGCTTGCAAGAGCTGGATGATCAGCGAGCCTTGCGGCGTGCCGGTGTCAAGCCTGTCGACGAGGTCGACGAAGACGACTTCGATGATGATGACGACGATGAAGGCGGTGCTGAGATCTTTTACGTACGTTGACGCATGCCCGCATCGTCGCGGGCGTCGCTAGCAAATGGTTGCGGGCTGGCTTAACTGCCGCTTGCTGAGTGGTTTGGCCGGGTACCGATTGGAAGGCAGGATCGATGCGGGACAAGGTGAGCGGCGCGCGGCGCTGGGTGGTGAAAATCGGCAGCGCCTTGCTGACTGCTGATGGGCGCGGGCTGGATCAGGCGGCAATGGCTGTCTGGGTCGATCAGATGGTGGCGCTGCGCGAGGCGGGTGTCGAGCTGGTGCTGGTGTCGTCTGGCGCTGTCGCTGCTGGTATGAGTCGTCTCGGTTGGGTCGCCAGGCCAAAGGCCGTCCATGAGCTGCAGGCTGCAGCGGCGGTCGGGCAGATGGGGCTGATACAAGCCTGGGAAACCAGCTTTGCGCGCTGCGATCAGCAGACCGCGCAAATCCTTGTAACCCACGATGATCTGTCCGATCGCAAGCGTTATCTCAATGCCCGCAGCACGCTTCGCACGTTGATCGATCTGGGTGTGGTGCCGGTTATCAATGAGAACGACACCGTGGTCACCGACGAGATCCGCTTTGGTGACAACGATACCCTCGCTGCCTTGGTGGCGAACCTGGTTGAAGCGGATTTGTTGGTGATCCTTACTGACCGCGACGGCATGTTTGATGCTGATCCGCGCAATAATCCTAACGCCAATTTGATCAGTGAGGCGCGTGCCGATGATCCCGCGCTGGATGCGGTGGCGGGTGGCACAGGTGGCGCGCTCGGGCGGGGCGGTATGCAGACTAAGTTGCGCGCGGCTCGTCTGGCGGCGCGCTCTGGTGCCTATACGGTCATTATTGGTGGCCGAATCGAGCGAGTGCTGGCGCGGCTGAAGGCGGGTGAGGCGCTCGGCACGTTGTTGGCGCCTGAATGTAATCGTCATGCTGCGCGAAAGCAGTGGTTGGCTGGGCATCTCCAGACGCGTGGTACGGTCGTTCTCGATGACGGTGCGGTACACGCCTTGAAGCAGGGTAATCGCAGTCTGTTACCTGTCGGAGTTAAGGCGGCGCACGGTGGTTTCCGGCGTGGCGAAATGGTGGTCTGTGTGGGTCTGGATGGTCGCGAGGTCGCGCGCGGTCTGGCGAACTACAATGTGGCCGAAACGCAACGAATCCTTGGTCGCCCGTCGGACGAAATCGAGAAGCTGCTCGGTTATGTTGATGAGCCAGAGCTTATTCATCGCGACAACATGATCTTGGTCTGAGGTGGTTCGATGCGACTGGCAAAAGCGTTAATGGTGTTGCTGGCGTGGCCGGCGGTCGGTATGGCGCGAGAAGTGGGTGAGGTCGATACGGTTTTCAAATGGCTCGGACCGAATCATAAAATCGTAGTCGAGGCGTTTGACGATCCCAAGGTTGAAGGCGTGACCTGCTATCTGTCACGTGCCAAGACGGGCGGCATAAAGGGTGGGCTCGGTCTGGCTGAGGATCGGGCAGAGGCGTCGATCGCTTGCCGGCAGGTCGGGCCGATTCGGATGGGGGAGAAGCTCAAGGATGGCGAAGTTGTCTTTAAGGAGCGGACGTCTTTAGTGTTCAAAACCATGCAGGTGGTGCGCTTTTTCGATGAGGCGCGCAATACGCTGGTCTATCTGGTGTATAGCGATCGTGTTATCGAAGGGAGTCCGCAGAACGCCGTTACTGCGATTCCGATACTGCCTTGGGCTCAGCCATAAAGGTGCCTGGTTGGGCTCGCTGAGATCGATGCCTTGGCATCGAATCGCAGACATAAAAAAACCGGCTCAAGGCCGGTTTTTTCACAAGAACGTACAGCTTAGGCTGCAGCAGCTTCGCCGAGGGCCTTGATATGGCCGTTCAGGCGGCTTTTATGCCGAGCTGCTTTGTTCTTGTGGATGATGCCTTTGTCGGCCATGCGGTCGATTACAGGCACGGCTGCAGTGTAAGCAGTACGAGCTTTATCCAGATCTTTTGCATCAATGGCTTTGACCACATTCTTGATGTAGGTACGAACCATGGAGCGCAGGCTGGCGTTGTGGCTGCGACGCTTCTCAGCCTGAATTGCGAACTCCTCGAAAACGTGGGATTACAAAGCAAATAAGGCCGCGAATCATGCCGATGCTGCGGGCTCTTGTCAACACTGATTGAACAATCGAGACACTGGCCGGACAGATGGGGTGCCGCTAAACTCGCGACCTCTTTCACTGTCGTAACTGGCCATCGAGACGATGCCCGGTGACTGGCCGGAACCCCTCCCGCTGCAACTCTAGGAAGACAAATGTCCGATACATCCGGCAAAGGCGGATTGCTGCGGTCCAGTGCGGTAGTCAGCGTGATGACGCTGCTGTCACGGGTGCTGGGCATGGTACGCGATATGGTTGTGGCCAGCTACTTCGGTTCTGGCGCCGCTGCTGACGCATTCTTCATAGCCTTCAAAATCCCAAACTTTTTGCGCCGTCTGTTTGCAGAAGGGGCTTTCGCCCAAGCCTTTGTTCCGGTGTTGTCGGAATTCCGGACCAAGCGGACCCAGCTGGAGGTCAAGCTGCTGGTTGACCGCACAGCTGGCATGCTTGGGCTGATCTTGACGGGCATCACCGCAGTCGGGGTGCTGGCTTCGCCTTACGTGGTCATGCTTTTCGCGCCGGGCTTTCATGATGACCCGGCTAAAATGCAGTTGGCCGGCGAGCTGCTGCGCATCACCTTTCCTTATCTGTTGCTGATTTCACTCACGGCGTTTACGTCCGGTGTGCTCAACACGTACGGGCATTTCGCAGTACCGGGCTTCACGCCTGTGTTGCTCAATGTCTGCATGATCAGCTCGGCCGTTTTTCTGACACCTTACTTTGATCAGCCCATTATGGCGTTGGCATGGGGCGTGTTTATCGCAGGCTTCGCCCAGCTGGCCTTCCAGCTTCCTTACGTTGCCAAGCTGGGATTGCTGCCCCGGCCTCGGGTGAAGTTCGGAGACGAGGGGGTGCGGCGAATCATGCTGTTGATGGTGCCGGCGTTGTTCGGCGTGTCGGTCAGCCAGATCAATCTCTTGCTCGATACGGTTCTTGCCTCGTTTCTGCAGACAGGCAGCGTCTCCTGGCTTTATTACGCAGACCGCCTTTCGGAGTTGCCGTTGGGCGCCTTCGGTATTGCGATCGGCACCGTGATCCTGCCTAGCCTTGCTCGTCAGCATGCCGGAGATGACCCCAAGGCTTTTTCCAACACCCTGAACTGGGCGCTTCGGATGGTGCTGCTGGTTGGGGTTCCTGCGGCGCTCGCGCTGGGCATCCTGGCTGAGCCGATGATTGCCAGTCTGTTCTTTTATGGTGCGATGAGTGAGGAGGCCGTCGTGCAGTCGGCCAACGCGCTCGAGGCGTACTCGCTCGGCGTCCTGGCATTCATGCTGATCAAGGTGCTGGCGCCGGGCTTCTTTGCTCGGCAGGATTTAAAGACGCCGGTGCGTATTGCAATCATCTGCATGATCGCCAACATGGTGCTGAATCTAATGCTGATCTGGCCGCTCCAGCATGTGGGCTTGGCCCTGGCGACTTCGTTGTCCTCGATGCTTAATGCTGGGTTGCTGTTCTGGGGGCTGTATAAGACGCGCGTGTTCCTGTTTGCTCCGGGTTGGGGTTTGTTCCTTTTGAGGTTGGCGGGCGCCTGTGCCGCCATGGTGGCAATGGTCTGGTGGCTAAACGCACCGTCGGTCGAGTGGTTCGCGTGGGGCTGGCAGCAGCGAGCGCTGCAGCTGGGGCTGCTGGTTGTAGCGGGGTTGGGCGCTTTCGCGGTGGGCTTGGTAGTGCTCGGTTTGCGACCGCGGCATCTCCGTCATTGATCCTTGCCATACGGGGGTGGCAAACCTGTCCGCGACTGCTGCCTCATGCGTATAATCGACGACTTTTCAAGCAAGAAGTGCGGTATGCAGCTGGTTCGAGGTCTTCACAACCTGCGACCCCGACATCGGGGTTGCGTCGCCACCATCGGCAATTTCGACGGGGTTCACCGGGGGCATCAAGCTATCCTGGCGCGTCTGCGCGAACGTGCCGCCGAGCTCGGGCTCCCCAGCTGCGTGGTGATCTTCGAGCCGCAGCCGCGTGAGTATTTTGCCCCCGACAAGGCCCCTGCTCGGCTGACCCGCCTGCGCGAAAAATTGCAGTTACTGAGTGAGCAGGGTGTCGATCTGGTGCTGTGCCTGGCATTTAATCGTCGTTTGCGCGAGCTGAGTGCCGCAGAGTTCGTACATGCGACGCTGGTAGACGGCCTTGGCGTTCGGCATCTGGAAGTCGGTGATGACTTCCGTTTCGGTTGCGACCGAGCCGGGGATTTCAACTTCTTGTTACAAGCTGGTGCTGCGGAAGGCTTTACCGTCGAGGCGGCCACCACCATAGAAGTGGGCGGTGAGCGCGTCAGCAGTACGCGACTGCGCCAGGTGCTCGCTGATGGCAATCTGGTACTGGCGCAACAGTTGCTGGGCCGGCCGTTCAGCATGACCGGTCGGGTCATGCATGGGCAGGCGCTGGGACGCCAGCTTGGCGCGCCGACTGCCAACATTCAGCTCAAGCGCAAGAGCACTCCGCTTAGTGGTGTGTTCACCGTGAGCGTCGAGATCGATGGTGTAATACAGGCGGCGGTCGCCAATATCGGTATGCGCCCCTCGGTCGAAAGCGATGGCCAGCCGCATCTGGAAGTGCATTTGCTTAATTATCAAGGCGACCTTTATGGCCGTCTGCTGCGCGTGACCTTTCATCGTAAGCTGCGTGACGAGCAGCGCTTTGCCTCGCTGGAGGCGCTCAAGACGGCGATCGAAGCAGATATCGCCGCGGCTCGCGAATACTGGCGAGCTTCACCCTTTACCACGAGTCAGGACTGAAATGACCGATTACAAAGCGACCCTCAATCTGCCGTCCACGGCGTTTCCGATGAAGGCCGGTCTGCCACAGCGCGAGCCGGAGACCCTGCAGCGCTGGAACAGCATCGACCTGTACGGGAAGCTGCGGCAGATTGGCGAGGGTCGCCCGAAGTTCGTCCTGCATGATGGCCCTCCGTATGCAAACGGCAGCATTCACATCGGCCACGCGGTAAACAAGGTCATCAAGGATTTCATTGTTCGCTCCAAGACCCTGGCCGGTTTCGACGCGCCCTACGTGCCGGGATGGGACTGTCATGGTTTGCCCATCGAGCACAAGGTTGAGATCACCTACGGCAAGAACCAGCCGGCCGACCTGACGCGCGAGCGCTGCCGTGCCTACGCGGCCGAGCAGATCGAAGGGCAGAAGGCTGACTTCATCCGCCTCGGCGTACTGGGCGAGTGGGACAATCCCTACCGCACCATGGACTTTGCGAACGAAGCCGGGGAAATCCGCGCGCTGGCGAAGATGGTCGAAGGTGGGTTCGTTTTCAAGGGCCTGAAGCCCGTGAACTGGTGCTTTGATTGCGGTTCGGCGCTGGCCGAGGCGGAAGTCGAATACCAAGACAAGAAGTCCGATGCCATCGACGTAGCCTTCCAGGTGGAGGACGCGGACAAGCTGGCGGCTGCGTTTGGTGTCGGAGCACTGGCCAAACCGACCAGCATCGTTATCTGGACCACCACGCCTTGGACCATCCCGGCGAACCAGGCGCTCAACGTACATCCCGACTTCGTCTATGCCTTGGTCGATACCGGCGACAAGCTGCTCGTTCTCGCCGAAGAATTGGTTGAGTCCTGTCTGCAGCGCTACGACCTGCAGGGTCAGATCATCGCCCGCTGCCAGGGCAGCGAACTGGAGCTCATCCGCTTCCGTCACCCATTCTATGAGCGTTTCGCGCCGGTCTATCTGGCCGATTACGTAGAAACCGGTGCAGGAACCGGTATCGTCCATTCGGCACCTGCTTACGGTGAAGACGACTTCCGCTCCTGCAAGCATTACGGCATGGAGAATGATGACATTCTCAGCCCCGTTCAGAGCCACGGCGTATACGTATCGGACCTGCCATTCTTTGGCGGGCAGTTCATCTGGAAGGCCAACCCGGCCATCGTCGAGAAGCTGGAAGAAGTCGGTGCGCTGCTCAAGCACGAGTCGATCCAGCACAGCTATATGCATTGCTGGCGGCACAAGACGCCGCTGATCTACCGTGCGACGGCGCAGTGGTTCGTTGGCATGGATAAAGTGGCGCATGACGGCAGTTCGCTGCGTCGTCGCGCGTTGGATGCCATTGAGCAGACTGAGTTTGTTCCGGCCTGGGGCCAGGCGCGGTTGCACGGCATGATCGCCGGCCGTCCGGACTGGTGTATCTCCCGTCAACGGACATGGGGCGTGCCGATCCCGTTCTTCCTGCACAAGGAAAGCGGCGAGCTGCATCCGCGCACCGTGGAGCTGATGGAAGCCGTCGCGCAACGCGTCGAGCAGGGAGGCATCGAGGCTTGGTCGAAGCTGGATGCCGCCGAGCTGCTGGGCGACGAAGCAGCGCAGTACGAGAAGATCAGCGACACCCTGGACGTCTGGTTCGATTCCGGCACCACCCATTGGCATGTGATGCGCGGTTCGCATCCTATGGGGCACGAGAGCGGCCCACGCGCGGATCTCTATCTGGAAGGCTCCGACCAGCACCGTGGATGGTTCCACTCCTCGCTGCTAACCGGCTCGGCTATCGACGGGCACGCACCGTACAAAGGGTTGCTGACGCATGGTTTTGTGGTCGACGAGAACGGCCGCAAGATGTCCAAGTCGCTGGGTAACGTCGTTGCGCCTCAAGAAGTCACTGACAGTCTGGGCGCAGACATCCTCCGTCTCTGGGTGGCCTCGACCGATTACTCCGGTGAAATGGCTGTCTCCAAGGTGATCCTGCAGCGCAGCGCAGACTCCTATCGCCGTATCCGTAACACTGCGCGCTTCCTGCTCTCCAACCTTGACGGTTTCGATCCGGCGCAGCATCAGGTTCCGGCCGACCAACTGATCGCCCTCGACCGCTGGGCCATCGATCGTGCCCTGCTGCTGCAGCGGGAAATCGAGGAAGCCTACGGCACCTACAAGTTCTGGAATGTCTATCAGAAGGTGCACAACTTCTGCGTACAGGAGCTGGGCGGCTTCTATCTGGATATCATCAAGGATCGCCAGTACACCACCGGTGCCGACAGCTTGCCGCGCCGCTCCTGCCAGACCGCGCTGTACCACATCGCCGAGGCACTGGTGCGGTGGATTGCGCCGATCCTGTCGTTCACAGCTGATGAAATCTGGCAATACCTGCCGGGTGAGCGCAACGAATCGGTGATGCTCAACACCTGGTACACCGGGCTTGCCGAACTGCCAGGTGATGTCGAACTGGGTCGCGAGTTCTGGGGCAAGGTCATGGCGGTCAAGGCCGCGGTGAACAAGGAGTTGGAAACCCAGCGCGCCGCCAAAACCATTGGCGGAAACCTTCAAGCTGAAGTCGTGCTGTATGCCGAAGAGTCGCTGGTGAGCGATCTCACCAAGCTGGGTAACGAGTTGCGCTTCGTGCTGATCACTTCTGCCGTGACGGTGGCGCCACTTGCCACTGCACCGGCTGAAGCGGTACAGAGCGAACTGTCCGGCCTCAAGCTCAAGATCAGCAAGACCAATCACAACAAGTGCGGTCGGTGCTGGCATCACCTGCCTGACGTCGGTACCCATGCCGGGCATCCGGAGATCTGTGGCCGCTGTGTTGAGAACATCGAAGGCGCTGGCGAGGTCCGCCACTATGCGTGACGAGCTGCGCTCAGTGGCCATTGTAGGGTGGGCTTCAGCCCACCGCTGGCAGCGCAAACGATTTGTCTATGAACAAACGCGGAGCGCTGCTCGCGCCACTCTCTACATTGGCGCTTCTACGGAGCGCGCGTCACGCCGCGCTCTTCCGAGGGCGGAAGCATGACCTCGCGTTTCGGCAAGCTCACCTGGCTGTGGCTAAGCGTGTTGGTGATTGCGCTGGACCAGGCGACCAAACATTACTTCGAGGCCAACTTCAGCCTGTATCAGAAGGTCGAAGTGATCCCTGACTATTTCGCTTGGACGCTGGCCTACAACACGGGCGCCGCTTTCAGCTTTCTCGCCGATCATTCCGGCTGGCAGCGTTGGCTATTCGCATTGATCGCCATCGGCGTCAGCGCCGTGCTGGTGGTCTGGATGAAGCGCTTGAAAACCGGCGAGACCTGGCTTGCCGTAGCCTTGGCGCTGGTCCTGGGGGGCGCCGTCGGCAATCTTTACGATCGCGTCGTACTTGGACATGTTGTCGATTTCATCCTGGTACATTGGCAGAACCGCTGGTACTTCCCTGCGTTCAACATCGCCGACAGCGCCATCACCATCGGCGCTGTGATGCTGGCGCTGGATATGTTCCGTAGCAGTAAAACGGGAGAAACGGTAAATGACTGAACAGCGCATCGGGCCGGACATGCAGGTGACCCTACATTTCGCGCTCAGTATGGAAAACGGCGAGCAGGTCGACACGACCTTCGATAAACAGCCGGCCATCTTTAAAGTGGGCGACGGTAACCTGCTTCCCGGTTTCGAACAGCAGTTGTTCGGGCTCAAGGCGGGTGACAAGCGCACCTTTCAGATTGCCCCGGAACAGGGCTTCGGCCAGCACAACCCGCAGAATGTGCAAACCATGCCGCGTAATCAATTCGAAGGTATGGAGCTGTCCGAAGGGCTATTGGTGATCTTCAACGATGCAGCCAAGACGGAGCTGCCGGGGATCGTCAAAGCTTTCGATGATCGTCAGGTAATCGTGGACTTCAACCATCCGCTGGCCGGCAAATCGCTGACATTCGACGTGGAAATATTCGAGGTTAAGCCGGTCTGAGTATCGGCTGGCTAATCAAGCTGCTCTGCAGACCAAACTCGTTGGTTAGGCGTGTTAAACACCGCTAGCGTGCTGGTACCGGTTTCGCTTCTTGCTCCTGACCAAGCAGTACACTCCACAACTCACCCGCCCCGAGCGTCGAGAACCCACATGCAAATCAAACTCGCCAATCCGCGTGGCTTTTGTGCCGGTGTCGACCGCGCCATTGAAATCGTCAACCGTGCGCTTGAGGTGTTCGGGCCGCCGATCTACGTGCGCCACGAAGTCGTGCATAACAAGTTTGTGGTGGAGGACCTGCGCGAGCGTGGCGCTATCTTCGTCGATGAGCTGGACCAGGTGCCGGACGGCTTCATCGTCATCTTCAGCGCTCATGGCGTGTCCCAGGCCGTGCGGATGGAAGGGGAACGGCGCGGCCTCAAGATATTTGACGCTACTTGCCCATTGGTGACCAAGGTCCATCTGGAAGTGACCAAGTACAGCCGGGAAGGGCGCGAATGCATCCTTATCGGCCATGCAGGCCACCCGGAAGTAGAAGGCACCATGGGGCAGTACGATACGGCCAATGGCGGCTCGATCTATCTGGTGGAAGACGAAAAGGATGTTGCTGAATTGCAGGTACGAAACCCGGAAGCCCTGGCGTTCGTCACCCAAACAACTTTGTCGATGGACGACACCAGCCGTGTAATCGACGCTTTGCGCACACGCTTCCCGAGTATCGGTGGCCCGCGTAAAGATGACATCTGCTACGCCACCCAGAATCGTCAGGATGCGGTCAAGCAGCTCGCGGCTGAGTGCGACTTGGTATTGGTCGTGGGCAGCCCGAACAGTTCGAACTCCAATCGTTTGCGCGAGCTGGCGGAGCGGATGAGCACGCCGGCATATCTCATCGACGGCGCGGAAGATCTCAAGCGCGAATGGTTTGAGAACGTCGATCGGATCGGTATCACCGCCGGCGCTTCAGCGCCTGAGGTGTTGGTGCTTGGGGTGATCGACCGGCTGCGCGAGTGGGGTGCTACGGGTATGGATGAGCTGGATGGCCGGCCCGAGAACGTGACGTTCTCGATGCCCAAAGAGTTGCGGTTAAAGGCAGTGTGACCGAGCTGGCGCTTTTTCTTAGCGGCAGTTCGTCAGCTCCTGCCGCAGCCGGCCGCCGCTGCTTAGCACCAGCTTTATGCCCTGCGAGTTTCCAGTCGCGTGACAAAGCGTCAGGGTTCCAGCTTGAAAAGCGCCGCTATATAGTCGGGCGGTGCCGTCGGGCATATAGCGGATGTAGTTGCTAACTGGCGTATTTCCACTAAGGGTAATGTCCCCCTCCGGCCCGGCCTGCTGGCGGATGACAATGTCCGTGGTGTCAAGCGTACCGTTGCCATCAAGGTCGACCATCGTGGTCCAGCCATTGGACCAGTCACCGTTGCGTTGTAACAGCGTTACTGCGCGGTTGCGATAGACCGCTTCCTGCCGGGTCATCTTTATTGCGCTCACTAATTTCATCCGGGCCGCATCAAGAGCCTGTTTATGCAGCATCTGGTTGAAGCTCGGCACAGCCAGGCCGAGGACAACGGAAATAATGACGAGCGCCACCATGCACTCAATAAGCGTGTATCCCTGTTGTTTCATATGGCTTCCTGCCGTGTGATTTTGTTCTCAATTATTCATGTCGCCGGCCCGCTAAGCTGCCAACCATCGCCCCGAGAGGCCATCTCGTCCCCTTGCGAGTGTCATGCTGATCGGCGGCGGTTAGGCTTAAGCCCTCGATGAAGGATATCGGAATGAAGTTCTTGAGAGGATTTACGCTGCTCGAATTGATGATCGCGATCGCAATTTTAGGAATTGCGTTAGGCATTGCTGTTCCGGGTTTCACTGATCTGCTGCGATCCTACCGGGCCCAGAGCCAGAGTTCCGAAATTACCCGAACGGTGGCGCTTGCCCGTAGCGAGGCCATCAAGCGCGGCGGCAACGTTTATGTAACCGCGTTGACTGACGGGGATAACTGGGAGGCTGGTTGGCGTGTCTGGCACGACGCTGACAGTAATGGCATTTATGCGGCAGCAGAGCTGATTCGCGCGTTCGGCCCGCTGGGTGGAAATGGCGTTTCCCTTGAGGGCAAAAGCTATACAACTGTCGGCGGTGTCGTCACGCCGGGCAGCGCCTCCGAACAGTTTCGCTTTACCGCGCAAGGATTGCAGCAGGGCGTACCGCCAGGACAGGGCCTCCTGTTTGAGTTCAGCTTGGGCGACGACTTCTGCCCGCTCGCACGGGACATGCAGATCAACCATATAGGGCGCGTGTCCACCGCTCGCAAGGATTGTGACGATGATAACTAGTAAGGGATTGCCCCGGCGGACTGCTGGCTTCAGCTTGATCGAAGTGCTTATCTCGATGCTGGTGCTGGGCATCGGGATTCTGGGCATGGCTGCGCTACAGCTCAATTCGATGAAGTTCAATCAGACGGCGGGAGTTCGCACCCATGCGACATTTCTGGCCTACGACATGTCGGACCGCCTGCGTGCCAACCGAGCGGACGCCCGGGGTGGCTCATACGACACGGACCTCAATGACGCCGCTCCGGCGGGCGCGAACATCACTGCAACTGATCTGCGGCAGTGGAAAGCCGCGCTGGGTACCCAGCTTCCGGCCGGGTCCGGGTCCATCGAGCGCAGCGGCAACGTGATCTCGATTACGGTGCAGTGGAGCGAAGGACGCATCGGCGAAAGCGAAACCCAGCAGTTCGTATTCGAGACGCAGCTATGAGTGGACCTACCTTTCACCGTTCGCGAGGCATTGGCCTGATAGAGCTGCTGATTGCCCTTGCGCTGGGCCTGATCATCAGCGCCGCCGTAATGCAGGTATTCCTCACTAGTCGCACAACGTACCGGATGCAGGAGGCGATGGCCCGCGTACAGGAGAACGGCCGATTCGCTGTGGGCTACATGGCGAACGATATCCGTATGGCTGGGTATATGGGATGCGGCAATCTGGGCAGCATCACCGTGAATGACATTATCGACCCGGCCGATGTGCCGGCTGGGTTCGACTTCGACATTAGCCAGGAGGCCGTAATTGAAGGGCACGATGCGGTTGCCGCCGTTAATGGCTGGGGCGCCAAGGTTGGAACCGATGTGATTGAGATCCGGCGTGCGGCCAGTACCGGCGTGACGCTGACCGGCAACATGAGTGCCGACAACGCGCAAATTCACGTGACCAACAATGCGCCCGGTTTCGATGCCGGCGATGCGCTGTTTATCACCGACTGCACGACTGCCGATCTTTTTCGAGCCACTACTGTTTCAAATGGCGGCGGTTCGACAATCAATATCGCACATGCAAACGACCTAAATATAGATAACCGGCTGAGTAAGCCGTACGGCGAAGAGGCGGAGGTGCTGGCATTCGAATACAGCGTCTTCTTCGTTCGCAATACAGGCCGTACGACGCCAAATGGCACCGCCATTCCGTCTCTTTACGTAGAGACGATGCGTGCAGGGAGCGGAGCGACTACCGAAGTGCAGGAGCTCATCGAGGGGGTCGAGGATATGCAGCTCGAATACGGTGTCGACACCTCCGGCAATCGGGCTGCCAACGAATACAGGCCCGCCGATGAAGTCGCCGACTGGTCGCGCGTGGTCAGCATCCGGATGAATCTGCTGATGCGCAGCACCGAGGAGAACGTTGCTCCCGCGTCTGGCGAGGCAAGCCAGATTCTCACCTATAACGGCAGCGCGGTTGCCGCGGATGGATTCCTCAGGCAGGTGTTCAGCTCCGTGGTCACCGTGCGCAACCGGGTTCCCTAGTCATGGTCGGATCAATCATGCGTGTATCGAAATCTCAGCGTGGTTCGGCCCTGCTGGTCAGCCTCGTGTTTCTTCTGTTGCTAACCATGATCGGCATCAGTTCGATCCAAGATTCGATCCTTCAGGAGCGGATGGCGGGTAACAACCGCGACCGCGAAGTCGCCTTCCAGGCGGCGGAGGCCGGGCTGCGGACGGCCGAGCGTTACCTGCAGGGTGCCGTGGTCGGGCCCTTCGAGACCAATGCCAGTGGTTTGTTTACGGCCGGTAGTGTCTCCGTGCCGGATTGGGCCATGAGCAGCAGCACCAACTGGCTCGCTTTGCCGGCCGACACCCTTGCCGGTGTCGACAGCCAGCCCCAGTACATCATCGAGGAAGTCACCCAGACAGGTATGTTCGGCCTGGGCGCGGATGAACCGGAGGAGTCCATCTCTTCCTATCGAGTGACCAGCCGTGGCTACGGGGCCAGCCCCGACGCTCGCGTCGTGTTGCAATCAACCTACCGTAGATAACGGCTTGGCAGGGAGCGAAAAATGCCGGTAACCAGCAAAAGTAAAGTTCGTGTTGGCGTGTTCATAGCTGCGCTCACAGTCGTTAGCGGTTCGGTACAAGCCGCGATCGATATCGCCCAGACACCACTTTTTATCAATGCAGCGGTGCCGCCGCTGAACATGCTGGTGATGGGGCGTGACCACACGCTGTATTACGAGGCCTATAACGACGCTTCGGACCTTGACGGTGATGGTTTGCTCGATACCCGGTTTAAGCCGGACGACATTGACTACTACGGCTATTTCGACTCGGCCAAGTGTTACCAATACGTCGAAGGCGATACCCGTTTCGAGCCGGTTGGCGCCACGAGCAACAGCCGGTTCGATGGCAGTTGCAGCGGTAATTGGAGTGGTAACTTCCTCAATTACGTGACCATGTCCCGCATCGATGCGCTCCGTAAGGTGCTTTATGGCGGCAAGCGCGTCGTTGATACTCACACGGGCGCTGGTGCAGGCGTGACCGTGCTCGAACGCAGCGCGATTCCGCAAGACGGGCATAGTTGGGGAAAGGAGTACACCAGCGTCGCGGTCGATGGGTATGACATCTCGAATTACACGCCGCTGGCCGTCCCTCAGGCTGGTACGCGTCATCTTTTCGCTAACGTGACCATCGGGGCTTCACCTGCAACCAGCGGCAATGACCCCCTGTTGCGCGTGCTGCGCAACTCACGATTCCGAATCTGGGAGTGGGTTTCCATCGAAGCCCCGGTGGCCGGTGATCGTTGCGAGCATGGTAGTAGCGGGCCGACCTGTGTGTATGGCGTCGGGGTGGATACGAGCCATCCGAGTTCCAGCCTTGAATTTGCGGATCTAATTAAACGGATGGAGGGCAATGTACTCATTGACGGCGTTGCTCGGACCCGTATTAACAAGACAGCAAACGGAGCGGGAGCGCTTGCGGACAGCGGGACGACCGCAGGACAAGCTGATAACTACGTCTCCGTGTTGAAGGGCATCATCAAGATACCGACGGCTGGCACCTATCAATTTGCAGTCGATGGCGATGACGCCGTTGAGGTGCTAATCGATGGCCAGCTGGTTGTCGGTTGGTATGGTGGGCATGGTGCCGCTACCTTGGGAGAGCATTCTGGAAGCATAACGCTCACAGCTGGTAATCACGATCTCGAGTTTCGCCATGAGGAAGTAGGCGGGGGCGATAGCTATAGACTTGCTTGGTGGAACGGCACGACGTGGGAGGTAGTGCCGGCCAGCTCGTTCGAAAATCTCAAGCTCTGGGCCTATGGCCGGACCGTACCGGCCTCCACGCGAGACGATCCTGACTATGTTGTACGGGTCCAGGTCTGCGCAGCCGGCCCGCTGGAAGATAACTGCCAAAGCTACACACGTGTTGATGACGGTATTAGCTACGTAACCCACAAGCCGGTAGGCCTCTTGCAGGAGTTCGGCACGGCCACTGACGAAACCTCGGTGGCCCGAATGAAATTTGGCCTGCTTACCGGGAGTTATCGCAACAACCTTAGAGGTGGCGTGCTGCGGCGCGCGGTCGGTGACATCAGCGACGAGCTTGATCCTGAGACGGGTGTATTTGACGACGACGTCGTCGGCGTCATCGAAACCATCGATCGCTTGGGGTTCATGGGCTATAACGGATCCCAGCATGGTTCGAGAGGCAACAGCGGCGGGTGTGGCCTGATCACCAATCGGGCTATCGACAACAACGAATGCAATATGTGGGGTAATCCGGTCGCCGAAATGATGTACGAAACCCTGCGCTATTTTGCTGGGGCGACGTCGGCTACATCTGATTATTCCAGCAATGTCAGCTCCAACGGTTACGAAACCGGGCTCGGGCTGCCGTTAGTGGCGACCTGGGAAAACCCCTACGTCGGCCAGGGCGCGTATAGCTGCGCTGCGCCGGTCCAAACGATCATCAGCGACATTAATCCCTCCTATGACACCGATGACCTGCCTGGCACGGCATTCGGCGACGGCGTGACAGCGTCTCCTTCACGCCTGTCGTCACTCAACGTGGCGAACGAGGGGCAAACGATTTGGAACGGTGAGTTTGGCTCGGGTTTCAGCCGCCAGCATTTCATCGGCCAGTCGGCTGCGGTCAGCGACGGCGCTCCGACGGCAAAAACCGTGACCTCGTTCGGCAATATTCGAGGCCTCGCTCCGGCCGAACCGACCAAGATGGGCGGTTACTACTCGGCCAGTCTGGCTTATTACGGTTTGCGCAACGACCTCAGCGCTGCCACAGGCGACCAGAAGTTGAGCAGTTATGTTGTGGCACTTGCCTCCCCCCTTCCGCAGTTCCGTATTCCTTTAGGCGACCACTTCATCACGCTGGTACCTTTCGGCAAGTCCGTTGGCAGTGGATCGACGCCATACAGTGCGTATTACCCGACCAATACCATTGTTGATTTCTATGTCGAGGACATCGCCGAGGATGGACGCAGCGGTACCTTCCGCATCAACTTCGAGGACGTCGAACAGGGCAACGACCACGATATGGATGCGATCGTGCGCTATGAGTACGAAGTGATCGGTGACAGCCAGTTACGGCTGGAGCTGACCTCCGAGTACGCGGCCGGTAGCGTGGTGCAGCATATGGGTTACGTCATTTCAGGTACCACCGCAGATGGGGTCTATCTCGAAGTTCGGGACGAGGACACTCCCGCTGCCGACGACGTCAGCGCTGCCTATACGCTGGATACACCTCCGAGCCGTGCAACGCCATCGGATCCGCGGGGTGCGGGCGAGCTGCCCTTGCAGGCGACTCGCACTTTCACAGTCAATACCTCGAGTGGCGCCAGCACGGCCTCGCTCCTCAAGGGCCCGCTGTGGTACGCGGCCAAGTGGGGTGGTTTCAAGGACCGTAACGGCAACGGCATTCCGGACCTGCGCGAGGAGTGGACGAGTGCCGCCGCCGGTGAGTCCGATCCCGATCCAGACAACTATTACCTGGTTACCAACGCGCTAGGCTTGCGTGATCAACTGACCAGCGCCTTCAACAATATCCTCATCCAGACATCTTCAGCTTCGGCGGTTGCGACCAACTCTACGCGATTGGATACCGGAACCCAGATTTTCCAGGCGCGCTTCAATAGCGAGTTCTGGTCCGGTGAGCTGCGTGCGCTCAACGTCAACGCCAATGGGTCTATTGGCTCGACCGCCTGGGAAGCCTCCGAGCTGATTCCGGCCGAAAACGACCGGACGATCGCGACCTGGGACCGCGCCGCCGAAGAGGCTGTAGAGTTCGAGTGGGGCGAGCTTAGCGAGACTTATCAGACCGCGGTGGGTAGTGAGGCATTGATCAACTATCTGCGTGGCGACACCGCGGGAGAGGAGCGCAACGGCGGCAGCTTCCGTGACCGTCCTTCCGGCCTGCTGGGTGACATCGTCAACTCAGACCCGGTATTCGTTGGCAATCAAGACTACGGTTTCAGCCGCCTGCCAATCGGTGAGCCGGAGCGGCCGACGGCCGACAGTAACCCCTATCGCACCTTCAAATCTGGCATCAGTCGCAAGGCGATGGTCTATGCAGGCGCTAACGACGGCATGTTGCATGGATTCTGCGCAGGAGGCTGCGGCAGCGCGAGCCCGGGGCAGGAAATTCTTGCTTATATACCTGGCGCCCTTGCCAACGGGCTCAGCCAGTTAGCCAATCCCGCCTACCAGCATCGCTACTATGTGGATGGTTCGGCACGGGTGGTGGATGCCTACCTTGGCACCGGAAGCGCTGCCGGCTGGGCCACCGTGCTGTTGGGCAGCCTGGGAGCTGGCGGGCGTTCGGTGTTCGCCCTGGATGTAACCGATCCTGATAGCTTCGGGCCGAACAAGGTCTTGTGGGAGTTTCCGAATGCCGATACTCCGGAAGCGGACAGTGTAGAGGTTGGGCAGGGCATCACCCAGCCGACCATCGCTCGTCTCGCCGCTAATGACAAATGGGTCGCCATCTTCGGCAATGGCTATAACAGCCAGAGTGGCCAGGCTGCTCTGTTCATCGTCGACCTTAATTCCGGTGAGCTGCTCAAACGAATCCCCGTCGGCGTAGCCGGGGACAACGGCTTGTCGGCGGTGTTTCCGGCCGACCTGAATGCCGATGGAATTACGGATTATGTTTACGCGGGTGACATGAAGGGGAACGTCTGGCGATTCGACCTCAACGGATCAACTCAGGCCTCGTGGGCGGCTGGGCTGTCCCGCAAACCGATCTTTACAACTCAGGCCAGTCAGCCGATCACCACCCGACTCGTCGCCGGCAATCACCCCAGCGGTGGTGTGATGCTCTATTTCGGCACGGGCCGCTACCTGGGCGACACCGACCGGATCGTCGGGGACGAACCGCCGGTCCAGTCGTTCTACGGTGTGTGGGACCACGATGTGCACACCTCTGTCAACATGAACAGTAAGACCCAGCTCGTGGCACTTAGCGATTTGCAGCAGCAAACGATTGTCTACGAGTCCTCGTCGGCCACCACCCGCTCTGGTTCAGCTGCTGATTTTGCGGTGCGTGTCATGTCTGACTCCACGTTTGAATACGGCACTAATGGCAGCCGCAAGCAAGGTTGGTATTTGAATCTGGTGTACCCCACCGGGACCACGGGAGACGGCGAGCGGGTCACGTCTGCCGCAACATTGCGCGGTGGCAAAATCATCTTCGCCACCAGTGTTCCCTCCGGCGACGCGTGCGCCTATGGAGGGAACAGTTGGCTGATGGAAGTCGACGCAATGTCCGGTGGTCGCCTCGAAGGCTCGGTGTTCGATGTGAACAACGACGGCGTGATAAATGACGACGATTTCGCCGAGTGGGGTGATGATGGCGAAAATCAAGGCAGCGTTGGCGGCAAGGGCTTTGAGGAGCTGATCCGCAACCCAGGGATTATTTCGGGTGGCGAAGTCGAGTACAAATACACCTCCGGCTCCAGCGGCAACATTGGCGTGACGTTGGAAGATGCAGGCACGGCCGCCACTGGTCGACAATCTTGGAGACAGTTGCAATGACAGGAGCACGTCACCGCGCTACTAGGCAATTCGGGTTTACGCTCATCGAACTTATGATTGTGATTGCCATCATGGGTATCCTCGCTGCGATTGCCTTGCCGGCATATCAGGAATATTTGCGTAAAGGAAAGCGCGCAGAGGTCAAGGCCACGCTCCTCGAAGCAGCGCAAGCGCTTGAGCGGCACTACTCGCTAAACAGCACGTATCTGAACGCAGATGATTCTGGGCTGGCTGCAGTATTCCCTACCCAATCCCCGCAAAGCGGAAGCGCAAATTACACCATAGCTGCGGAAGGAACTCCGACTCGCTCAACCTACGTTTTGATGGCTACCCGTGCTGGAAGCATGGCTGGAGACCTCTGCGGCGATTTTCAGATTGACCACGCCAACAACCAGACGCTCAATCAGACAGGTATTCAGAACCCGATGTCGCTGGAAGCGTGCTGGTGACCTTAACTGAAGTGTTTTATAACCTCGCCATTTGAAATAGGTGAGTAACCGTTTATGAATGTCTTGGTCATCGGAGCTGGAGCGATAGGGCTCCAGTCTGCTTTTTTGCTAGCACAGGCTGGTTGTAAGGTCATGGTAATTGATCAATCCGCGGCCGGCCAGGAAGCCTCCTGGGCCGGTGGCGGTATTGTCTCGCCGCTATACCCCTGGCGTTATAGCGCAGCGATTACAGCACTGGCGCATTGGTCGCAGGACTACTACCCCAACCTAGGCGAGACGCTGTTGCAGCAGAGCGGGGTCGATCCGGAGGTTCACGAGACGGGGCTGTACTGGCTGGATCTGGAAGATCAAGACCAAGCCCTGGCCTGGGCACACCGCCATGGTCGGCCGCTGCACCCGGTAGACATGGAGCAGGTACACACCGCTGTGCCCTCGCTTGGCGAAGGTTTCTCCAGCGCGGTGTACATGCCAGGCGTCGCCAATGTCCGTAATCCTCGTTTATTGCAGGCGCTGCGTGCAGCTTTGGCGAAGCTGCCCAATGTCACGATCATCGAACATTGCCCTGTAAGCGGTTTCATCAATGACGGAGCGCGGGTCGTCGGTGTGCAAACGGCGCAGGGCGAAATGCGTGCCGAGCAGGTTGTCGTTGCAGCGGGTGCCTGGAGCGGGAATCTGCTGGCAACGCTGGGGCTCAAGCTTCCAGTCAAGCCCATGAAGGGCCAGATGATCTTGTTCAAGTGCGCCGAAGATTTCCTGCCGAGCATGGTGCTGGCCAAGCGGCGTTATGCGATTCCGCGACGTGATGGTCACATTCTCGTGGGCAGTACTTTGGAGGATGTCGGTTTCGACAAGACGCCAACCGAAGATGCCCTGGAAAGCCTCCGAGAGACGGCCATTGAGCTGCTTCCTGGGCTGGCTGATGCAACAGTGGTCAAGCATTGGGCGGGTCTGCGTCCTGCTTCGCCTGAGGGCATTCCTTATATAGGGCCGGTGCCGGGCCACGAGGGGCTTTGGCTCAACTGCGGACATTTCCGAAACGGGCTGGTATTGGCGCCTGCTTCATGCCTGCTATTGACGGATCTGATGCTGGATCGCTCGCCTTGCATCGATCCCGAGCCGTACGCTCCTGCTGGTCGACTCTGATTCTGATACTGCCAAGGACCTCGAGCGCACGGTGTATCGATGACCAACGCGGCGCTAGTTTTGGGTTTGATTGTCGGGCGCGTCGTTTCGTTGAATCGTCATGTCCGGCACCGATACCCTTGGGCTGAGGCGCGTCGGCATTCGCCGCGGATTGGGCCTTACACAACGCCCGTCGTTAGGTATGCGTGACCGATGGTCAAGAGGCAGAGCGGCGGGTCTTTCAGCAGCTTGAGCGCAGCATTTCATCACTCAGTGCGGTGCCGTCGTGCTATTCGGCGGCGTTTGCAGCAAAGCGCTGCGCAGCCCTTCGAGCGCGCCGGTTTTGCTGTTAAATTGGACGGCTTTATGGCGCTGAGCCTTGTCGCGCCGATTTCTGTCTTCAAGAGGTTGTGTGTGGCCAAGAAAACCACGTCCCTTTCCGGCCTTGGCGGTCTGGTCTTTTCCACCGACACGGGGCGCCACTGCCCAGATTGCAGCCAACCGCTGGACGCCTGCATCTGCAAGCAACTGCTGATTCCCGCGGGTGATGGCATCGCTCGTGTTCGCCGGGAAAGCAAAGGGCGGGGCGGCAAGACGGTAACGACCATATCCGGCGTTCCCCTCGCTGAAGCTGAACTCAAGGAGCTGGCCAGTGCGCTCAAGCGCCGCTGCGGTACCGGCGGCGCGCTCAAAGAAGGCGTGATTGAGATCCAGGGCGACCATGTTCAATTGCTCATCGACGAACTGATCAAGCGCGGATTCAAGGCTAAGAAGTCGGGCGGTTGACCGCTCGACCTGATCAATCAGGCGCGTGCGCTTATTTCCGGGCACGCCGGCTGTCCAACTCGGACAGCCCTGTTGTCGCACCATGCTCGACAGACTCATCCCATTTCGCAGGAGGCCTAGATGCCTGTAAGACGCACACGTAAAGATGACGGCAGCCAGTGGACCGCAGCGGATAGCCGAAGCGTCTACGGTATTCGCCACTGGGGCGCCGGCTATTTTTCGATCAGTGATGACGGTCATGTCGAAGTGCGCCCGCAAGGTCCCAATGGTGCGGCCGTTGAATTCACCGTGCTGATCGAGCAGCTACGCGACGCTGGGTTGACCCTGCCGCTGCTGGTGCGCTTCCCGGACATTCTTCAGGACCGAGTGCGTCATTTGACCGGTGCCTTTGACGCCAATATCGAGCGCCTGGAATATCAGAGCAAGTACACCGCGCTGTACCCGATCAAGGTCAACCAGCAAGAGGCGGTGATCGAGAACATCATCGCCACGCAGAATGTTTCGATCGGCCTCGAAGCGGGCTCCAAACCGGAGCTGATGGCCGTGCTGGCGCTGGCGCCGAAGGGCGGCACCATCGTCTGCAACGGCTACAAGGACCGCGAATTCATCCGCCTGGCGTTGATGGGGCAGAAGCTTGGCCACAACGTCTTCATCGTCATCGAGAAGATGTCGGAAGTGGGCATGGTGATCGAGGAAGCAGCGGAGCTGAAGGTCATCCCGCAGGTTGGTTTGCGCGTGCGATTGTCCTCGCTGGCTTCGAGCAAGTGGGCTGATACCGGCGGTGAGAAGTCCAAGTTCGGCCTGTCCGCCGCGCAGCTGCTCACGGTCATCGAGCGTTTCCGCGCGGCCGGCGTCGAGCAGGGCGTGCGGCTGCTGCACTTCCACATGGGCTCGCAGATAGCCAACCTGGCGGACTACCGCGACGGCTTCCGTGAAGCCATTCGTTATTACGCCGAGCTGCGTGCGCTCGGGTTGCCGGTCGATCATATCGATGTGGGTGGCGGCCTCGGTGTCGACTACGACGGCACGCACTCGCGCAATGCCAGCTCGATCAACTACGACATCGATGAATACGCCGGCACCGTGGTCGGTATGCTCAAGGAGTTCTGTGATCGGCAGGAACTGCCGCACCCGCACATCTTCTCCGAAAGCGGCCGGGCCATGACCGCGCACCATGCGGTGTTGGTCATGCAGGTCACCGACTTCGAACGGCACAACGATGAAGCGCCGACCATCGAGAACTACGACGAGCTGCCAGAGATCGTCCAGGCGCTGGCCGATCTGCTCGGCCCAACCGATCCCGAGATGGTTACCGAGACCTACTGGCGCGCCACTCACTACATGAGCGAGGCCGCAGCGCAATACGCGTCCGGCAAGCTGAGCCTGGCGCAAAAGGCGCTGGCCGAGCAGAGCTACTTCGCCATCTGTCGCCGTCTGTACAACCAGCTCAAGGCGCGCCAGCGTTCACACCGCGCGGTGCTCGATGAGCTCAACGACAAGTTGGCCGACAAGTACATCTGCAACTTCTCGGTATTTCAGAGCTTGCCGGACACTTGGGCGATCGATCAGATCCTGCCGATCGTGCCGCTGCAGCGTCTGAGCGAAGAACCGGTGCGCCGGGCGGTGCTGCAGGACCTGACCTGCGACTCTGACGGCAAGATCAAGCATTACGTGGATGAGCAGAGCATCGAGAACAGCATGCCGGTGCATGAGATCCAGGCAGGAGAGGAATACTTCCTCGGCGTCTTCCTGGTGGGCGCCTACCAGGAAATTCTCGGTGACATGCACAACCTGTTCGGCGATACCGATTCGGTCAACGTCTATCAGCGCGAGGATGGCACCTTCTACCACGCCGGCATCGAGACCCATGACACCATCGAAGACATGTTGCGCTACGTGCACCTGTCGCCCGAAGAGTTGATGACCTACTACCGCGACAAGGTTTCCAGTGCGCGGCTCAGCGCCAAAGAGCGCACCCAGTACATCGATGCGTTGCGGCTGGGGCTGACGCGTTCTTCCTATCTCACTCCTTGAGGTTGGTTAGAAGGTGATGTTCGTCCGCACGCGTCTGCGTGAGGGCGAACGGTCCCGCTTTTCGTAGGAGCCAGGACCGTAGGGTGGATGTCGCCTTTTACATCCACCGTGGCTCCGCTCGGTGGATCGATGAAGCGCGATCCACCCTACGGACTGCATTCGCCGCGGGGCGCGAAGCTTTTCGCTTCAAACCTTTCTGACGAACTCCGACTTCAGCTTCATAGCACCGATGCCGTCGATCTTGCAGTCGATGTCGTGGTCGCCGTCAACCAGGCGGATGTTCTTGACCTTGGTGCCCACCTTCACAACCAGCGAAGAGCCCTTGACCTTAAGGTCCTTGATCACGGTGATGGTGTCGCCGTCCTGCAGCGTGTTGCCCACCGAATCCTTGATCAGCTTTTCGTCTTCACCAGAGGACTCTGCAGCATTCGCCGACCATTCGTGGGCGCACTCCGGGCAGACCAGCATCTGGCCGTCTTCATAGGTGTATTCGGAGTTGCATTGGGGGCAGGCTGGCAAAGCGCTCACGGCGGATCCTCATTGGCGGTGCGAAAAGCCGCGGATTGTATAGGGTTTTATTGGCTCGCGGGCGGGTGCGCCAGGATGGGGAGGCTCGCGAACCTAACGAGAATCGCTGGCCGCTCCGCCTGATCGAATGAAGGCGGAGATTGGCAGCCAGCAGGGCTCAGTAATCGTCTTTGAGCGCGCGGTAGCGCTCTTCCAGCTCCCGGCGAATCTGTCTGCGCTGCTGGGCCTGGGCGAAACGACGCTTCTGGTCGGGTGTTTTTGGCTCCAGCGAAGGCACTGTAGCGGGGCGGCCGTCCTCACCAACCGCCACCATCGTGAAGAAGCAACTATTGGTATGACGAACCGTTTTCTGTCGGATGTCTTCGGTGATTACTTTGATACCGATTTCCATAGAGGTGTTGCCGACGTAGTTGACCGAGGCGAGAAAGGTCACCAGCTCGCCAACATGCACCGGTTGGCGGAAATTCACCTGATCGACCGACAAGGTCACCACGTATTGGCCGGCATAGCGGCTGGCGCAGGCGTAGGCCACTTCGTCCAGATATTTCAACAGCGTGCCGCCATGTACGTTGCCCGAAAAGTTGGCCTTGTCCGGGGTCATCAATACGGTCATGGTCAGTTCGGCATGTCCATCAAGCATGTTGCGCGGCTCGTGCTGGCAAAAAGGGCTGCTACTTTAGTCGAATACGAGACGGCTGTGGCCCCCAAATCTGCGTCGTCAGCCGTTTTTTTTCAGGTGGTCAATGTGGCAATAGCGCGCAGGCCGGTGTTGCTTCATCGTCCATTGATGAGCCGGGTGCAGCATGGTCGCTCTTGCCCGCCCGTTGCGCTGCAAATTATGAAACGCGCGGATATTGCGAACAGCTGCTCGGAGCCGGAAATCCAGTGCGGTGGTGTGCGGCTTTATTGACCTGCGCCAGTATCGCGACTGTTTTTCTCCCTATAGTCCGGAGGCTGCCGTACACGCCTCATCACCCCTCAGTGCCGGACTTGCCATGCGTTTATTCAGCCTCCTTCTGCTCAGTTGCCTTGTTCCCTTCGCCCATGCCAGCGAAGAGGCGATGGAGCGCTTTCAGCATGTAATGGGCGATGCGTCCCGGCGCCAGCAGGCGTATGCGGCCGGCCAAGAACGCGCGCTCTTCTGCGGTTACTGCCATGGCGAAAACGGCAACAGCAAGCGCCCGCATATCCCCAATCTGGCTTCGCAGAATCCGATCTATCTGTTCCATTCCTTCGAAAAATTCGCCAAGGGCGAGCGCATCGATTTTGTGATGTCGAAACTGGCGAAAAGCTTGTCGCTCGAGGATCGCGTCAACATAGCCGTCTACTTCAGTCAGCAGAAGGTCGAGCCTACTGCCGCTGCGTCGGATGCGGCGCTGGTCCAGCGTGGTGGAGCATTGTTTCAGCGCACCTGTACCGCCTGTCACGGCAGCCATGCGCAGGGCAAGGAGACCATGCCGCGATTAGCTGGTCAGCCTGATGAATACATCCGCAAGGCCCTCGGCCGTTTCCGCAGCAATGACCCGAGCCGAGCCGGTTCAGTGATGATCGGCATCGCTGGCCAGCTGTCCGAGGCGGACATAGAGGCGCTGGCCGCCTATCTGACGCAGCTGCAGCTGAGTGAACAGCAAGAGCAGCAGGCCGCCGCGCAACTGCTCGGATCAAATACGCGCTGAGCTCATCCGCAACGCCGCCATTGATACACCCGCTCTCTTGCGTGCTGGTGCGCGTCGCTTATCTTGAGGCGTGAAACAACCAGAATCTGGCTATCACGCCGCTTCGCTTATTCAATTGGAGCCCAAGAGCCCGTCCTTCTAGTCTTGCTCAGCGTTGCGCGACGCAACCTAAAACTAGAAAAGGACGTGACGATGTACCGAAACCTGCTTGGCTATTCGCCTTCGCGATTGATGTTCGGTGTGCTTGCCGCAAGCGTACTTTCGCTTTCTGCCCATGCGACTCCTCTTACCCGCGACAATGGTGCGCCTGTAGGCAACAACCAGAACTCGCAAACTGCCGGCCCCAACGGCTCGACTCTGCTGCAGGATGTGCAGCTGCTGCAGAAGCTGCAGCGCTTCGGCCGTGAGCGTGTACCTGAGCGAGTGGTGCATGCGCGCGGTACGGGCGCCCATGGCGAATTCACCGCCAGCGACGATATTTCCGATTTGTCCTTGGCCAAAGTCTTTGAAAACGGCAGCACGACGCCGGTATTCGTGCGCTTTTCCGCCGTGGTGCATGGCCTGCATTCGCCGGAAACCCTACGTGATCCCCGTGGTTTCGCCACCAAGTTCTACACGGCAGACGGCAATTGGGACCTCGTCGGTAACAACTTCCCGACCTTTTTCATCCGCGACGCGATCAAGTTTCCGGACATGGTCCACGCGTTCAAGCCGGATCCGCGCACCAATCTGGATGACGACACGCGTCGCTTCGACTTCCTCTCTCACCATCCGGAATCCACTCGCACCCTGACCCTGCTGTATTCGAACCAGGGCACGCCGGCCAGCTACCGGATGATGGACGGCAACGGTGTTCACGCCTACAAGCTGATCAATGATCAGGGCGACGTGCACTACGTGAAGTTTCACTGGAAAAGCCTGCAGGGTCTGAAGAACCTGGATCCGAAGGAAACCCAGGAGATGCAGGGCAAGGACTACAGCCACCTGACCTCGGACCTGATCGCCGCCATCGACCGAGGCGACTATCCGAAGTGGGACCTCTACATTCAAGTGCTCAAGCCTGAGGATCTGGCCAAGTTCGACTTCGATCCGCTGGACGCCACCAAGATCTGGCCCGACGTGCCGGAGCGCAAGATCGGTCAGATGGTGCTGAACAAGAACCCGGACAACGTCTTCCAAGAAACTGAGCAGGTCGCCATGGCCCCGGCCAATCTGGTGCCTGGCATCGAGCCGTCCGAGGATCGTCTGCTGCAAGGTCGTCTCTTTTCCTATGCCGATACCCAGATGTACCGCGTCGGCGCCAACGGCATGAGCCTGCCGATCAACCGACCCAAGGTGCCGGTCAACAATGGTAACCAGGATGGGCAGCTGAATAGCGGACATACCACCACCAGCGTCAACTATCAGCCGAGCCGCCGCGAAAACCGTGAAGAAACGCCGCGGGCGGTCTACAGCAAGACTGCACTGACCGGCACCACCCAACAGGCGCCTATCTACCGCGAGCAGAACTTCAAGCAGACCGGCGAGCTGTACCGCTCATTCAGCAAGAAGGAGCAGACGGATCTGATCAACACATTGGGTGGCGAATTGGCTAAGGCTGATCAGGAAGCGCGCTACCTCCTGTTGTCGTACTTCTACAAGGCGGATGCCGAGTACGGTGAAGGCCTGACCAGGGTCGCCCAGTCCGACCTCGAGCGGGTCAAGGCGCTGGCCGCCAACCTGAAGGATTGATGCAACACGGCTGTCGCCACGCACGACGGCACTGACCCGAGCCTAGCTCGGGTCATCTATTTCAGGAGCAGAGCATGAAGTGCTTTTATCTGATGACTGTCTTGCTGCTCAGTAGTGGGCAGGCAATCGCCGCGCTGGAACTGAACGCGGTATCGAGCGACGCCGAACAGGTCCAGACCCAGCTACGCGATTACTTCTTCAACGCAGCACGTTTTGGCGATAACGAAGTTCTCGACGAGTTCATCCAGGCCGGATACGACCTCAACACTGCTGACGACAAGGGCTACACCGCTTTGATCCTGGCGGCCTACAACGGTCAGCCGGACACGGTGGAGCGGCTTATCGCTGCCGGCGCCAATGCTTGTGCTCAGGATGGGCGCGGCAACACCGCCCTGATGGGCGCGATCTTCAAAGGTGAGCTGCGCATTGCCAAGCGCTTGCTGGCCACCGAATGCGACCCCGATCAGCGCAACTATGCAGGCCAGACCCCGGCCATGTATGCCGCACTGTTCCAGCGGGGTGCCTTGCTCCAAGCGCTACGCGAGCGCGGGGCCGATCTCGAGGCAAGCGATCCGATGGGCAACAAGGTCGAGAGCCTGGCGCGTGGAGAAATTCGTACCCGCTGATCAATAGCTCTTGTACGGCAGGAACTTGCCCGACAGGACGACGTTGACCCGGTCGCCCTTGGGATCCGGCTGGCGTTGGATGTCCATGGAGAAATCGATGGCACTCATGATGCCGTCGCCGAATTCTTCGTGGATCAGCTCCTTGATGGTGCTGCCGTAGACGTTGACCAGCTCATACCAGCGATAAATGAGCGGATCGGTGGGCACGGAGGTGGGCAGTGACCCTTTATAGGGCACGATCTGTAGCCAGGCCACGGCTTCGTCTGGCAGCTCGAACAGCTTGCCCAGGGTTTCTGCCTGAGTCTTGTCGAAGGCCATCTGCCCCAGGCAACCGGCGGTGGTCCATTCCTTGGACATGCCTATGGATTCTGCGACCTGGGTCCATTTGAGGTGCTTGCGGACCTTGGCAGAAACGATCATCTGGGTCACTTGGCTACGGCAGGAAATCATTGCGGGTTCCTCTTCGACTGGAGTGAGCGAGCCGCGTATTGCGGCCGGATGCGCACTCCGATGCAGAGGATGTGCCAGTCGGTTGCCTATCGGGCTGGCCGCGCCATGCCCATTCAACTCAATCGTATTCCGACGGCTCATGCTCACCGAGCAGACGCCGCTGCCTCGGCGTGGCAGCGGCGATCACGTCCGGGTTGAACCGCCATTGCAGGTAAGGCGAGAACTTCTGCGCCACCATGCGGCGGCCGTAATGCACCTGCAGCAGGTAGCGGCTGCGATCGGCCGTGCGATTGCGGCTGCCGGCGTGCCAGAGGTCGCTGCGAAACAGCAGCACGTCACCGGCTTCGCAGAGCACAGGCTGTGGCTCGCGACCCTGCCAGTGGATTTCACCCGTGCGTGGTTTGCGACCGGACCGGTGACTTCCGGGTATCACCAGGGTAGGGCAGAGGTCTGCATCGATCTGATCGAGATAAATATGCGCCGTGCAGACCTGCATCGGCAGCTCGAAAGCTCGATCGTGTAAGCAGTACTCGGGCAGCTCTAAGGCGAGGTAATCGGCATGCAGTTCACCGCCAACGAAGCCCGGATGGCTGCGCCACGCGGTCTGGCCGATCACATGACAATCCCTGCCAAGACAGGCTTCGGCCAGTTCAATCAGGCCAGGGAGATCGAGCAGGGGCAGCCAGGACGGATCACGGTTAAAGACGCATTTGTAGTGATCGTCGACCAGACCCCGGTAGTCCCAGTGGATGGGTTCTAGGCGATCGATGGCCGTTCGCACAGCCTCAACCTGCGGCGGCTGCAATACCTGGCGCAGCAAAACGAAGCCCTGCTCGTGCATGGCCTGTAACTGCGCGGCGGTGCTGCGGCTGGGTGACATGGCGGTCAATTCGGAGATGTTCACCGTTATCGACAGTTTGCTGAAAGCTTGGGTTCGTATCCTGCTGGCGCTGGTGATGACCTGTCGTCGCAGCAGGCACACGGCCACAAGCGGTGAGCCCGTTTCACCCTTTCCTGTGCGAACCCCGGTGCGCAGCCACAAGCGGCGTCTGCCGGGTTCGCTTCTAGCCTCGAATGACAGCGAAGCTGCTGCTCAAGGCCGTCAAGTTTGCCTGAGTTCTAGACGCCCGCTCCGCTGACGATCCTCAACCCGCTCTGACCATTGCCTTGTCGCTGCACCTGAATCTGCACCGGGATGCGCTCATGCATCTCCGCCACGTGTGAGATCACCGCCACCTTGCGGCCCTGAGCCTGTAGCGAATCCAAGGCGTCCATGGCGATCTGCAGGGATTCCGGGTCGAGGCTGCCGAAGCCTTCGTCGATGAACAGCGACTCGATCTTGAGCTTGCTCGACGCCATCGAGGCCAGTCCCAGTGCCAAGGCCAGCGAGACGAGGAAGGTCTCTCCACCCGACAGCGAATGCACCGAGCGCAGCTCGTCGCCCATCTCCGTATCCATCACCAGTAACCCCAGCGGGCTGCCGCCGCGCTTGAGTCGATAACGCCGGGCCAGCTGGCGCAGCTGCACGTTGGCGTGCTGCACCAATAGGTCGAGGTTGTAGGCCTGGGCGATCTTGCGGAAGGCGCCGCCATCACTAGAGCCGATCAGCGCGGCGATGCGGCCCCAGCGCTGGCTTTCGCTGGTGGCCTCGGCGATCTGTTGAAGCAGTGCCTGGCTCTGGTTGCGCCGGCGGTCATCGTCGAGCAGCGCCGCGCGGGTTTCGGCGCTGCGTTGCTCGGCTGCGTTGCAGTTGATTTCCTGTTCCGCGTACTGGCGTTTCAGGGTTTCGCCATCCGGCGCATCGGGCTGCCCGGCCTGATGCGCGGCCAGCCGCTGCGTGCAGCCGTCCAGCCGTTCACGGCTGCGGGCGAGCAGTTCGGTGTTGGCGCGCAGACGTTCGCGGGCTTCGGCGAGTAATGAGTCGTCCAGTTGCAGCAACTGGGTGAGGGTCGCATCGTCGAGATCGGGATGCGCAGCGCGCCAGGCTTCAAGCTCGTCGCCGAGTGTTTTGCGTTCGGCCAGCAGTTCGTCGCGGCGCCCGGCGCAGTTCTGCTGCTCGCTGCCAAGCCGGGTCAGCTCGACGCGCGCTTCGTTGAGTTGCCGGTCAATGTCGGCCTGGTGCTGGCGAGCAGTCTGGATCGTGTTCTCCAGTTGCTGCTGCCAGACCGCGGCGCTGGCTTGCTCGCCCAGGCTGTCGCGCAGGCTCTGACGACAGGCCAACTCTCGGGCTTCGAGGTCACTGACGCGGGCGGCGCAGGCCTTTTGCTGATCGAGACGATTCTGTTGGTGAAGCTGCTCACGTTCCAGTGCGCTCTGGCGCTGTTGCTGCTCCTCAGCGACCTCTGTTTGTTGGTCGATCTGCTGGCGCCGGGCCTCGACCTGGCTGTCGAGCTGCATGAAGGTTTCGGCGGGTGCCTCGCGCCAACGGCTGAGCAGGGCGGCCGGTAACAGGCTGGCGAATTCGGCCAGCTCCTCGGCCAATCGTTCCTCATCGCGGGCGATGGCGTCGCGCTGGCCGGTGAGGGCCTGGCTCGCCTGACCGCAGGCGTCGCGTGCACTTTGCCAAGCGTGCTGCAGGGTTTCGCTGCGCTGCTGCAGCGCCAGCAGTTCGCGCTGGCGCACGTTGGCCGTGGTGATCTCGGTTTTGAGCGTGGCGAGTTTCGTATCCAGCCAGGAGTGGCGTTCTGTTTCCGGCTCTTGCAGCAGCTCGGCATAGAGGGGCAGTGCGGTCAGTTGCGGCTCCAGCTTTGCCAGCTCATCGGCGATTTCCGCGTGCCGTTGCCCGTTCTGTTTGATGCCGGTGGTCAGGGCGATGTGCTGGTCGCGCAGCGCCTGGAGTTTTTCGTCGTGACTTTTGAGCTGCAGCTGGGCCTGCTCGGCTTCGCGCTCGCCACCCTGGTCGAGGGCGTCGAGCAGCGCCTTGCCGTCATGCCAGGGATGCTCAAGGCTGCCGCAGACGCTGCACGGCTCGCCGGGGGCCAGCGCCGCTCGCAAGGCCTCGACATTGGCGCTGCGGGCCAGACGCTGGCGCTCCAGCAGGGCCTGTACCACCTTGAGCGCCTTTTCCGCGTCATCGCGCTCCGTGCGAGCGAGCTTGCCGGCTTGCGTCAGAGCCTCGAGCTCCTGCTGCTGGCGGCTCTGTTCATGAAGCAACGTCCGCTGCTGATCTGTTAGCTGCAGATGGCGAGACCAGAATCCGAGCAGGGTTTCGCCTTCGCGCTGAGCGTCGCGCCAAACGTCGAGCTGCTTGTTCAGTTGCGCGAGCTGCTCGGCCAGGCCCGTTGCGCCGCCAATCCCGGTTTGCAGTTCTTCGAGCGCCTGGCGTGCCTGCACCTGTGCGGCCTCGGCGGTCTTGGCAGCAGTTTCCAGAGCGGGGAGTTCCTGACAGCCCTGTTGCAGGCGGGCGGCGATCTGCACGGCCTGCTGCAGGCGAGGACGGTAGCCATTCCAGGCGGCGCACAGCGGCTGCAATTCTGTGCTGCGGGCGAGCCCTTCGGTCAAGACCGCTAGTTGGGTGGCGGCCCGTTCCTGTTGCTGTCGCAGCTGAGCGAGGGTCTGTTCGCCGGCCTTGCTCGCGGCTTCGGCGTGTTCGGTTTGCCGCCGCGCGTCACCCAGGTCATTGGTCAGATGGCTAAGGCGCTCTTCTTCGCGGCGCGCCTGAACCAGTCGGGGTTCGGCAGATTTGAGCGCCTGCTCCGCTGCTTTCAACGCATCGGTCGACGTCTTGCAGAGATGCTCCAGCTCGTCGAGCCGCTGCTGGACTGCGCTGTGCTCGCGACCATGGCGAGCCAGGTTCTCTTCAACCTTCGCCAGCAGCGGTGCCAGCGCCTGCTCACGGATGAAGCGATGCCGTTGCGGCGCCAGGAGCTCGAACAGCCCGAGGATGCGGCGGGCGTCGGCCAGGTTCTCATGCTCGGATTCAGCATCGCTCAGCTGCTGTCGGGCGGTTTCGTGATCGCCTTGTAAGCGGGCCAGGTCCTGCAGCCATTGGCTTTGCTGTTTCAGCGTTTCGAGCTGTTGTTGCAGCGCCTTGAGTTCGGCCAGTTGCGTCTGGTGCTGGGCTTCCAGCGCCTGGCGCGCTTCGGGTTCGAGCGGCTGTACGCCGCCGGCCTGTTGTTGCAGCGCGGCAAGGGCTTCGCGGGCGCGCTTGGCCGCTTCGAACGCGGCCTGGCCGAGGCGGCTGTAGAGGCCGGTGTCGGTGAGCTTTTCCAGTAGGGTGCCGCGGTCGTTGTCGTCGGCTTTAAGAAAGGCGGAAAACTCGCTCTGCGCCAGCAACACGGCGCGGGTGAACTGGGGCAGGGTCAGGCCGAGCTTGGCTTCGAGCAGTTCCCTGAATTCACGCTTCTTGCCACTAGCCAACAGCTGGTCGCGATCCAGGTCGAGCAGGCTCTGGTTGCTGGCCTGCAAACGGCCGTCGATCTTCTCGCGAGCGCGCTTGACCTCCCAACGGGCGCGGTAGCGATGGCCATCCACGCCGACAAAATCCACTTCCGCGTAGCCGCTGCCACAGCCCCGGCGCAACAGGTTGCGCTCGTCGCCGCTGCCGATCTCTTCGCTACCGTCGGGCACCTTGCTCAGCAGCGAGGCGCCGTCGAGCCGTGGTGTGCTACCGAACAGCGCCAGACACAGCGCATCGAGAATCGTGCTCTTGCCGGCCCCTGTAGGCCCGGTAATGGCGAACAGGCCGGCGCTGGCCAGGGGTTCGGCGGTAAAGTCGATGATCTGCTCGCCGGCCAGCGAGGCGAGGTTTTTCAGGCGAATGGCGAGGATATTCATCGGGCGTCTCCTTCACCTTCGAACTCGACGCCTTGCAAAAGGCTGGCGAAGTCGTCCAATGCCTGCTCATCCGGCGGGTTGCCGAACTGTTCTTCCCAGGCGCGCGCGAAGAGCTCCTGCGGGGTGATCTGGTCGAGGCCAAGCAGTACCTCCGAGTCGGCCTCACCGCGTTTCCCTGCATATTCACTGGCGATTCGCACCAGCCGGCAGGCCTTTCCGGTGATCGCCGTTTCGATGCGCTGGCGCAGGTCCGGAAGCGGCTCGTCGAGCTGCACGCGCACTTCCAGCCAGGGCAGGTTCTCGGCGAACAGGCCTACCGGCGGCAGCGCTTCGAGCTGGCTGATGACGTCGGCCAAGGGCGCACGGCCGACGCGGATCATCTCCACGGCGCGGGGCACGGATAGTGCCTCGACGCTGGCGAGCTGGTCGCCCTCGAAACTGACCAGCAACACCTGATGCGGGTAGTTGATCTCGCCGAACGAAAGCGGCAGGGGCGAGCCGCTGTAGCGGATGCGCTCCTGCCCGGCGACCTTCTGCGGCTTGTGCAGGTGGCCGAGGGCAACATAGGCGATGGGCTCGGGGAACAGGCTGGCGGGCAGCGCCTCGGCATTGCCGATGACGATATTGCGCTCCGAATCCTCCGATACCGCGCCGCCGGCCATGTGGGCATGGCTCATGGCGATCAGCGCTTGGCCGGGCTGGCGCTGCGCTTCTGCAGCGGCGATCAGGCGCTGATGCACATGACGGATGCCGGCCATGTAGTCCTCGCCCGCCTCACCGCCGGTAACTTCCGCCGGGCGCAGAAAGGGCAGGGCCAGGCACCAGCCCGCCACTTCGCCCTTGGCATCGTGCAGCGGGACCAACAGTCGGCCGTGGTCGAGCTGATGATCAGCCAGCCAACTGATACGGCCGATGGCATGGGCGTTGAGGCGCCTCATCAATGGCCCGGGCAGTTCGATGCGCCCGCCGGAGTCGTGGTTGCCGGCGATCATGACGATGTCCAGCTGCGGGAGTTTTTCGTGGGCGCGGACGATGAAATCGTAGAGGCGCTCCTGGGCCTTGAGTGGCGGGTTGACCGTGTCGAACACGTCGCCGGCGATCAGCAGGGCGTCGGCGCGGTGGGCGACCAGCTGGTCGAGCAGCCAGGCGAGGAATTGTGCGTGTTCGTAGTCGCGGTCCTGGCCGTGGAGGGTCTGGCCGAGGTGCCAGTCGGAGGTATGGATCAGGCGCATACGAAGGGTCTTTTGGACGTTCGGTTGGAATTCACCGCAGCTTGGCGGAAACGGCGGTCAGGGGTCGCGTGTCGCTCTCTGCAAGAGAGAGTTGGATGCCGAATTGCTTGCCCTTCCACGCAGCCTGTACTCGGCCTTCTGAAAGGGGCGACACCGGTGGTGTCTGATCGGGCGTGCAACGAAACGGTTGTAAGGACTGTATGTAGGGTGGGTAACGCGAAGCTTACCCACGGACTTTCTGGGAGGTGAAGTGCTGACGAGTCGTGCGCCGACGGTCGTGGAAAATGCTTTGCAGTTTTCCACCCTACGAAGCTTTGGATATTCGGGGTATAGCCCATTGGCGGTGGGCGCCGCGGCATGGGTTTCGCCCTGCTGGGCGAGTCACTTTTTCTTGAATGGCCAAGAAAAAGTAACCAAAAAGAAGGCCACCCCAACATCCGGGTTTTGCTGCGCAAAACTTCCCTCCCTCCGGCGCTGCTCCGGGGGGCGTCGCGAAGGGCCATCCCTGGCCCATCGCTCCTCGCTCGGCATCCATGCCTCGCGTCCCCCTGCGCAGCGCCTACGCTCGGCCTCCTGAAGGGGGATTGGGACCGAGTTGTCTGAAACTTCGCAAACAGCAAAAGAAGCACGCTTTGCTTGTTTGCTGACGAACTAACTAGCAGACGACGCCGAACGCCCCTTTCAGGAGGCCGAATGGAATCCGCGCGGAGGGGCGCGAGCGGCATGGATGCCGCGAGAGGCGTAAAGGGCCAGGGATGGTCCTTGTACGCCGGCCCCCGGAGTGTGGATGGAATGAGGGGAACCGAGCGAAGCGAGACCCGGATGCAGGGGCAAGCGTTTTTGGTTACTTTTTCGGCGTTTGGAAAAAGTGACTCGCCCAGCAGGGCGAAACCTGAGGTTAGGGCCATCTTAAGCGCTTTGTCTGCCAAATCTGGTTGTGCCTCCGACGCCGGATCGCGAGCAAGCTCGCTCCTACGAATGGCGACGGGCCAGTGCGTTGCCCAACTCGTAGCCGCTCCGATCGCAATCGGCCTGGCGGATGAAGGCGGGCGAGTGAATTCGCCCCTACAGGGAAGGCGGCCGCAGGTAATGGTCATGTGTACAACCACCCCTTCAGCCCCTGCAGATTCCTCACTTGAATCTGCTGCGCCGCCGCGTTCGCCTGCACGGTGTTGGGATCGATCTGATAGCGCTGCAACACGTACTGCACCAACGCGCCACGGGTGGCGATACGCAGTTCACCGTCCCGCATGCCGTAATCGGTTTCGATGATCGCCTTCTGCTCCGGTGTCAGCCGCACATCCGGCTCGATGACCACATCTACCGGTGTGTTCCAGGCTTCGTCCTGCTCGAGCCTGTTCTCGCTTTCATCCATCAGGTCCGGCTCACCACGGAAGCGACTGAGGACGAAGTCGCGAAAGCCACGGTTCTTCTCGCAATAGGCGCGCACATGCCAGCGGGTGCCAGTGAACACCAGGGTATGCGGTGCCATTACGCGGATTTCGACATCCGGGTGGGCGAGGGAGACGTACTCGGTTTCCAGTCGTAGCCCTTCGCGGCAGGCCTTGAGAATTGGTCGCAGCACCTCGGGCCGGATGCTGCGGTCAGGCATGTGCAGCACTTCGGTGTGGGCGTAAGCCAGCGCCAGGCCTTCGATATGCGGGGCGCGGTCGCGATTCTGATCCAGCAGGTGCAGGTAGGCGCTGGCGCTGCCATCGATGAACAGCGGCTCGAACTGCGGGCTCGGCTTATAGCCTTTCAGATGGCGGTCATATGTAAGATTTTCCGGCGCATGTTCGTTCAGGTAGGTGTTGATGTCCTTCGACGCTTGCTGCCGGCTGATGCCAAAACTCTGCATCAGGTGACCTGTGGTCAGGCGGCCTTCCCACCAGGCAATCGTCTCGATCAGGCGGTACCGCAGTGCCAGATCCCAGCGAACCTGACTGATCGATTGCTTGCGTTTCATGCGTGCCCCATCTGTTGGAAATGTTTACGTGCGACTATCGGGTGACTCGACGTGTCGTGCGAAGCTACATATATTCAGGGCGTACTTCAAGCAAGCAGATAGAGGAACGCCCCCATGAGCCTGTTATTGAATGCGCTTATTTTTTCGTTGACTGCCTTTGCCGGAATGGGCGTTCTGGCGTGGCTGGCTTACGGTGCTAACGAACGGAGGTGAGGGGTGGTTACAGTTTCGTTGCCGATGAACAGTCATCCGATGAGTGGTTGGAATCTCCGAGTGTAAAGCAGGGTCTTTGTTTCAGACCCAGCGCACGAGGCCCCCATGAAAACCCTGTCCCGTCACCTTGCCGATAATTTTCCGCCTGATTACAAGACCCGCGTGGAACCGCAAGAAGACGGTTACCTGGTCGTCCGTGTCGGTTATCCGCTTAACGGCACCGAGGCCACTCGAATGATGTCGGGGCGACAGGTTCAGAACGGCCTGCTGGTTGAGACCCTTCTGGAAGACATGCGCAACGAGTTGGCACGCGCCCCGTAACTCTCCGCGTCATCCGCTACGACCCGCTCCGCTGTATCTGCCCTTTGCGTTGCATCGGAAGTCGGATGCGTACGCAGAGCCCTCCGAGCTCGCTCTGCTCCATTGACAGCTCACCCCGCCAGGCAACCAGAATATCGCGCACTATACCAAGCCCCAGCCCATGCCCTTCGGCATGTTCATCGAGGCGGATGCCGCGATCCAGCACTGCTTCGCGACGTTCCGTCGGGATGCCCGGCCCATCGTCATCGACCGAGATGAGATAGCCGTCGGTGATCGGGGCGATCGTCAGCCGCACCTGCGACCGGGCAAATTTGCAGGCGTTGTCCAGCAGGTTGCCGAGCAGCTCCAGCATGTCTTCACGGTCCCAAGGCAAGCGGCATCCTTCATGGCTGTGCCAATGCAGATCCAGATCCCGACGGTGGATCATCCGCAATGTTTCGAAGAGCGGGGCAAGTTCTGCGGCGCAATCGAAATAGCTGCCGGGCAGCACTTCGCCAGCCAGGCGTGCGCGGCCCAGTTCCCGTGTGACCCGTTGTTGAATCTGCTCGAGCTGTTCCGCAAGGCTGGCCTGCAGCTCCGGATGCGCTGCCATTTCCTCGCGTCGAACCAGGCTGCCTAGCACGGCCAGAGGCGTCTTCAATGCGTGGCCCAGATTGCCCAGCGCATGGCGTGAGCGTTTCAGGGTGTCGTCGGTGTGCGCCAGCAGATGATTGATCTGCTCCACGAGCGGCTGCAGTTCGACCGGGGCCTGGACGTCCAGCTGCTGACGCTGGCCTTGCTGCAGCTGCGCAATCTGCTGGCGCGCTCGTTCCAGCGGGCGCATGGCGAGTTTGACGGCGTAGCGTTGCAGCAACAGCAACACCAGCAGCGCCAGGCCGACCAGTCCCAAGCCACTGAGCCTGACCTGGGTAAAGCTTTTGAGGATGGGCGTGTAATCTTGCGCCACGTTGATGGTGATGGTTTGCCCGTCGCGCCGATAGGTGGCTCGATAAGCCAACAGCCGCTGATCCTGCGGGCCATCCAACAGATCCTCGGCCATGCCATTGCCTGCCGGCCAGGTCGGATCCGCGTCCCACAGTGAGCGTGAGCGCCAGCTGCGCGCCGGCAGGTCGATGCGGAAATAGTGTCCGGAAAATGCGCGTTGATAACGAGGGTTAAGCCGGCTCGAATCCAGCACAAACCCCTCCGGGCCCTGAACCACGGCCATCAACAAGCCTTCCGTTTCTTCCCGCAGATCGGTGGCCAGGTTGCGCCGCAGGCCCGACTCGAACAGCCAGAGACTGCTCTGGACCAGCAACAGTCCGACCAGCAGCAGCACCGAGATCAGTCCGATACTGAGACTGCGCTGGATCGATTTCAAGGCGCGCCGCCGAAGCGATAGCCCTGGCCGCGGCGGGTTTCGATCAGCTCGCGGCCGAGCTTGCCACGCAGGCGATTGACGTGCACCTCGATGACGTTGGAGTCACGCTCGGTTTCGCCGTCGTAAAGGTGTTCGGCCAGCTGGGTTTTCGACATGAGCTGGCCGGGATGCAGCATGAAATAGCGCAGCAGACGAAATTCGCCAGCGGTCAGTTCGATGTCCTGACCATCCTTGTGGCAGCGCTGGCGTGCTTCGTCCAGGGCTATTCCTCCTGCCTGCAGCAACGGCTGGTTGGCTACGCCGTGCGCGCGCCGCAGCAGCGCCTGGATACGCAGCTGCAGCTCTTCGGGATGGAAGGGTTTGGTCAAGTAGTCGTCGGCACCGGCTTTCAGCCCTTCGATGCGTTCGGCCCAGGAGTCGCGGGCCGTCAGGATCAGCACCGGCGTCGCCAGGCCTCGGCTACGCCAAGCGCGCAACACCTCGAGTCCCGGCTTGCCAGGCAGGCCAAGATCCAGAACGATCAGATCATAGGGTTCGCTGCTGCCCTGATAGTCGGCGTCGCGACCATCTGCCAGCCAGTCGGTGGCATAGCCCTGACGCGTGAGGCTGGCGACCAGCTCATCGGCCAGCGGAACATTGTCTTCGACCAGTAACAGGCGCATCAGTCTTCTTCGTCCTTGAGCAGACGACCGTCGCGCGCGTCCAGTTCCAGCTCGCGGGCGACGCCGTCTGCAGTCAGCAGTTCGATCTCGTAAACGTAGATGCCATCCTCTTCTTCCAGTTCGGCTTCCAGCAGCCGGGCGCCGGGGTGGCGCTCCATCGCCTGGTTCAGCAGGCTTTCCAACGGCTGTATCAGCCCCTCGCGACGCAGGCGCAGGGCTTCATCCTGATCCAGGTCGCGGCTCGCCACCGGAGTGGCGGCGAGCAGCAAGGTCAGTGGAATGATGAGAAGAGGGGCGGGTCGCATTAGTCGTCCTGATGGTCCTTGAGTACTTCGCCGGTCTTGGCGTCGAGCTCCAGGTCCCATTGCACACCTTTGTCGTCGCGCAATTCAACCTGATAGATGTGGCGACCGTATTCTTCTTCCAGTTCGGTTTCCTCGACGGTAGCCCCGGGGTGCTTGGCCAATGCAGCTTCGTTGAGTTTCTCGAAGGATTGGATGGTGCCCGCATCGCGCAGCTTCAACGCTTCATCCGGTCCCAGATCGCGGGCCATGGCCAGGTTGGCGCCGAGGGCGAGGGTGGCGGCAGTGATCAGCGTAGTGAGTGTTTTCATGGTTTCGTTTTCCTGTGTGGGTTTCGACGATTCACAGGCTACGAGGCGCGGCTTACGCGAAACTGAACGAGGCGTCGTGAGACGGGGGCGCAGCTGGGCAGTAATCCTCGCCGCGGCATTGTCCAATACAGGGTACGTCCACCTGTTGCGGGAGGTCTGCCATGAAGATATTCCATTGCGTCACGCTCAGCCTGATATTGCTCGCCCCGTCTGCGCTGGCCCAGGATCTGCTCAAGCCTGAGGGGCCCACGGGTTCGCCGGAGATCAACGGCGGACCCGCCACCGAGATGGTTTCCGAGCCGGTGATTCACGCCACTGGCACCATCGAAGCCCTGGATCGTGAGCGGGGTGTGGTGACCATCGTGCATGGTCCGATTCCCGCGTTGAAGTGGCCAGCAGCGACCATGGACTTCCAGGCTCTGCGCGAGCAGCTGGAGGGGCTTTCACCCGGTGATCAGGTTCGCATCAGCTTCCAGAGTGAGGGCGACGAAGCGGCTCTGGTGTCCATCGAGAAGCCCTGAAAGGCGCATTCCAGACGAATTGCGATGAACCCTCGATGACTGATGTTGCTCGTATGTAACAGGGCTGTCATACGCCCAACGCTCATTCAGCAGAGAGGATCGACCATGTATCACAAGAAACTGACCGCCGCGCTTGCCATTGCCGTATTGGGTTCTACCAGCACCATCGCACTGGCTGACTCGCCGGGCGCTGACTGGATTACCTTCGAGCAGGCCATGGAAAAGGCCAAGGCGGCGGGCTACACCGAGCTGCATAGCCTGGAAGTCGACGACAAGAGCTGGGAAGGCAAAGGCCTGAAAGCTGATGGCAAGAAGTACGAATTCCAGATGGAAGGCACGACCGGCAAGATCATGCTGGACGAGGAAGACTGACAGCTCGGCAGGCTACAACTCACCGCGGGCCGCCAGCTCACAGATGCGGTCTGCGGTACGGCAGGCGATGGCCTGGATGGTCAGCGACGGGTTCACACCACCGGAAGTGGGAAACACGGACCCGTCGCAGATCCACAGGTTGGGGATGTCCCAACTGCGGCAGTCACTATCCACCACGCTGGTAGCCGGGTCGTAGCCCATACGTGCGGTGCCCATCAGGTGCGCGGTACCGTCTGCTTCGCTCCAGATGTCACGCGCACCCATGCCGTCCAGACCACGGCGCATGAAGTCGATGGAGTGGTCCACCAACCGTTGATCGTTGTCGCACATCGACCAAGTGACCCGAGCGATGGGTAGCCCGTACTGGTCCCTTTCCTCGGCGAGGGAAACGCGGTTGCGTTCCTGCGGCAGTGTCTCGCCGACGATCTTCAGCCCGACCTGATGGTTGTAGTGCGCCATTTCATCCACAAGCGCCTGGCCCCAGAGACCGTGATTGCCGGTCTGGGTCGCAGCCCACGCGGCCGGCAACGGCCCCTGGCTCATGATCGCGTAGCCGCCATGGAAATCCTTGCCGCGGTCCTCATAGTTCCAGTGCTCAGTGATCGCTAGCGATGGCGGCCCCTTGTACCAGCGGATCTCTTCATCGACACGCCCCCACACCGCCTGGTTGGTATGCACCATCAGATTCCTGCCGACCAGACCGCTGCTATTGGCGAGCCCGTCCGGATGGCGCGGATTTGCTGAATTGAGCAGCAGTCGTGGCGTCTCGATGGCATAGCCAGCAACCACTACATGGCGTGCGCGCTGGAAGCGCCACTCGCCGTTACGGTGGTAATGCACGCCGTTGGCGAGGCCATCGACGTCCGTGTCGATGCGACCCACCATGGCCAGGTCGCGAATCTCCGCGCCCGCCTTCAATGCCCGTGGAATCCAGGTGTTCAACACGCTCTGCTTGGCATTCGTCGAGCAACCGGTGACGCAAAAGCCGCGGTAGACGCAGGGCGGCGCGTTGTCGCGCGGCGCCGAGAGCGTCGCCAGGGGTGTCGGTGCCCAGTCCACGCCCATGGCTTCGCAGGCCTTGGCCAATGCCAGGCCGGAAGCATTCACCTCATGCTGTCGATAAGGGTAACGGGGGCGCTTCGGGCCCCACGGATAGCGCACCGGACCGGCGATTTTCAGTGCCTGCTCGACCTCTTCGTAGTAATGCCACATCTCCTGCCAATCGATTGGCCAGTTGAACCCATAGCCGAGCAGCGAACGCGCCTTGAACCACTCGGGACGCATGCGCAGCGAGACCATGGCGAAGTGCACCGTGCTGCCGCCGACTGCCTTGCCGCTGTTGTTGGTGCCGAGCTTCAGCGGGTTTTCGCCGTCGCACAGGCGTTCGTCGGTCCAGAACAGCTTTTCCTGATGCGCCTCGTCCGAGGCGAACTCCTCCAGCGGTCGCCACCAGGCACCCGCGTCGAAAGCGACCACCGAGAAGCCGGCCTCGGCCAGCTTGCAGGCAAGTGTGCCGCCACCCGCGCCGGTGCCGACAATGGCGAAGTCCACCGGCTCGTGCTCCGGATATTCACGCATTGGCACCCAGCCATGGCGCTGAAAAACGTCCGGCGCACGACCGTCACCGCCGCGTGGGTGGCAAAGGGCGTCGAGTAGTCGATCAGCGGACATGGCAGTTCAACTTGCTGGCTTTGGCTTCCTCGCCGGGATGAGCTTCGGCGGCTTCCCAGCTGTCGCGGCTGTCCTCGGCGAGGCGCACGTAGCCGCGTGGACTGGCCGGGCCGCCGAAGCCGAGCTCGTTCCAGGCGGTCGGGTGGCTGTAATAGGCGGCGCTGATGTCGTGCACCACCCGGTGGCTGAAGAACGCGGCGGCCGGTACGCCCTGCCAGGCATCGCCGTTCAGCTCATCGCGCTGCATGGCCGCGATCAGTGCGTCCTGCTCGGCTGCGGCCAACTCCGCGAAGGTGCGTTGATGCCGCTGCTGCGCTTCGCTGTCGAGGGCGTCGAGGCCGAGCGGCCAGGCCTGCTGCAGCGGTGGCAGTCGCGCATCACGGTAGCCATCGCCGCGGCCCTCGGTGACCTTGAATTGCACCAGCGCGGCGACCGGTATCGGTGGTCGATCCGTTGGCTGCGGGACGATGCGCTCGCACAATGCCTCCAGCGTGCGTCGTTGCGTCGTGCTGAAAAAACCATGTTCGCGCGGCACCGCCAGCCGGCGGTCGACGACCTGACGGCTCGGCTCGTTCCACGATGGCCCTTGGCGTTTGCGCAACACGTCGTAGTCGGGGTAGCGGTTGTTCATCATGTCCACCATCGGTATTGGGCCAGTTCCTTTTCCTCATCCAGTAGCGAATGCGCGGCCAACCCGGCCAGCGCCAGGCCGGTGAAGCTTGGCGGCGCCGGCAGCGGCGGCCCTGCCTGCAGATTCTGTCGCCAGTTGTGCCAGCCGCCGTTGTTGCGAGCGATCCCCAAGGCGTGAAAACCGGCACCGGCAAAGCCCATGAAGGCAGTGAAGCGCAGCACCAGGCGCGACGCCCAGCGCAGCCGTTGACGCCGCGGGCTGGTCAGGGCGCTGGTGGCGAGCAGCGCGGCGGCGAGCGGCGGGGCGGTCACGGGCAGGTACATGGCCGGGTTCTGAAACGAGCCGCGAAAGTGCAGCAGCCCGGCTTCGGCTGTGGTGCCGAGCAGGCCGGCAGCGGCCATCAGTGCGACCGACTTGCCGGCCGGTAGGCCAAACACCCGAGGCACAGCATCATCACTGGCGTTGCGCAAACGTTCGGAGTAGTACCCGAGCAGGCCGGACAGCACCAACGCCGCCGGCGCTCCCAGTGGCGCCGCATAGAACAGGTTGCTCCAACTCATGCCGCCGGGGCGTTTGGTCACGTTGTAGAGGTGAAAGCCGGCACCGACCAGCCCGGTCAGGCCAGTCAATACGTAGATGGGGTCTCGCACCTTGCTGGCGAAGGCGTCCGGGTCCTGCTGGCCTTGACCGCTGGCCAGCAGCGAGAGCGTCGAGGCCGCGAGTGGCGTGTACATGGCGCGGTTCTGGAAGTCCCCTCGGTAATGCTCCAGCGCGCTGTCCAGCGCTACTGAAGTCGCCAGCAAGCCCGCGCCACGGTTCAGCGTACGCGCAGCGTCGACCATGGTGCCCTCGCTAGGGCTGAACAGCAGACCGCGACCGCGTTTCTCGTGCTTCTGCCAGCTCAGTGCAGCGAGCCCCAGTGCAGTGGTTGCGCCAACAGCCAGCAGCCTGAGTTGCGTCCGTGAAACCATGAGTCCCCCGTCAGATTGCGTAGCGGCGAGCATCGGCCTCGCGCAACGTCAGGCCGTGGCCCGGCCGTGCCAGGTCCGGCGCTATCCGGCCGCTTTCAACCTGTGGCGCGCCGTCGAACAGCAGCGACTCCAGCCGGACGTGATCGTGAAACCATTCCTGATGACGAACGCGCGGCGCGGCGCAGCAGGCGTGCAGGTGCAGCGCCGGGACGCAGTGCGCAGACAGGTCGAGATGAAACGCCTCACACAATCCGGCCGCCTGGAGGAAGCCGCTCACACCGCCGCAGCGGGTAAGGTCCGCCTGCAACACGTCCACCGACCCGTGCACGACCAGTCGGCGAAAGTCGTCCGGCGTGTAGGCGTATTCGCCCGCCGTTACATCCATGGCCTGCCCGCTGGCGCCGACGGCTTCACGTACCTGGCGTAGCCCGGCCAGATCGTCGGAACTGACCGGCTCCTCGAACCAGCCGACCTGTAGCTCGGCGATGCGGTGGGCAAAGGCGATGGCACTGCGCGGTGTATGCGCCCCGTTCGCATCGATGAACAGCCCGGCTTCGCCGATCGCCTCGCGTGCGACGCGAACGCGTTCGGCATCACGCGGCGAGTCGGCACCGATCTTCATCTTCACCCAATGGCAGCCGTCCTCTTGCACCCAGTGGCCCAGCTGCTCGCGCAAGCGCCCATCGTCGTAGCTGGTGAAGCCGCCACTGCCATAGACAGCGACGTCTTCACGGCGCATGCCCAGCAGGTGCGCCAGCGGCAGATCGAGTAGCCGCGCCTTGAGATCCCAGAGCGCCGTGTCCACCGCCGAGATGGCGCAGGCTGCGAGGCCGGAGCGCCCCAGGTTGCGTACGCTCGCCCAGAGCCGCTCGTTGAGCTGGCCAATGGCGAACGCATCCGCGCCTTCAAGCAGATCGCGAAAATGACCCTCGATCAGCCGCACCAGCGACGCGTCGGCATAGGTGTAGCCCAACCCGGCCTGGCCGCCGGCCTCCAGCTGCACCACTACCAGAGTGGTGGCGTCCCACTGGAAGGTGCCGTCGGCCTCGGGCGCATCGGTCGGGATGCGGTAGGCCGCCACCCGCATGCTGCGGATGGCGGCGTCCTGACGCTTGGTCATCCCTTGTCCTTGCCCTCATCCCTGTCACGCCCAGGCATGAACTTGCTGAGCACCTGCTTGGCCGATTGCTTGATGATCCCGGCTTGATCCGGATCACCATGCAGCAGTACCGAGGCGTAAGCTTTAGCCTGTTCCAGCGTGATGTGCGGGGGCAGTGGCGGTACGTCCGGGTCGGTCTTGAATTCGATCAATACCGGCCGATCCGCCGCGAAGGCCTTGTCCCAGGCTGCCGCGACCTGATCTTCGCGGTCGACGTAGATGCCGATCAGGCCAATGGATTCGGCGAAGCGGTGGTAAGGCACGTTGGGAATATCCTGCGACGCCTCGAATTTCGGGTCGCCCTCCATCACGCGCTGTTCCCAGGTGACCTGATTGAGGTCCTCGTTGTTGAACACGCAGCAGATCCACTGCGGGTTCTGCCATTCCTTCCAGTACTTGGCGACCGTGATCAGCTCGGCCATGTTGTTCATCTGCATGGCGCCATCGCCGACCATCGCCACTACCGGGCGATCCGGGTGACAGAACTTGGCGGCAATTGCATAGGGCACCGCTGCACCCATCGAAGCCAGGCCGCCGGAGAGCGAGCCCATCATGCCGCGGCGCATCTTCACATCGCGGGCATACCAGTTGGCGCAGGACCCCGAGTCACTGGTGATGATCGAGTAATCCGGCAGCCGTGGTGACAGCTCGAAGGCGACACGCTGCGGGTTGATCGGGTTGGCCTCCACCAGGGCTCGCTTCTCCAGCACGCTTTCCCAATCCATGCGCCACTCTTCAACGCGCTTGCGCCATTTGCGCTCGGTCTTCTCCTGCAGCAGGGGCAGCAGCGCGCGCAGGGTTTCAGCCGAGTCGCCCTGAAGATTCACTTCCATCGGATAACGGATGCTCAGCATGTCGGCCTTGAGGTCGATCTGCACGCCGCGGGCCTGACCTTCTTCAGGCAGGAATTCGGAGTAGGGGAAGCCCGAGCCGATCATCAGCAGGGTGTCGCACTCGGTCATCAGCTTGTAGCTCGGCTCCGTGCCCAACAAGCCGATAGAGCCGGTGACCCAAGGCAGATCATCAGGCACGGCAGCCTTGCCCAGCAGCGCCTTGGCAACGCCAGCCCCGAGTTTCTCGGCCACGGCGATGACCTCGTCGGTGGCATTCAACGCACCGGCGCCCACCAGAATGGCGACCTTTTTGCCATCGTTGAGCACCTCGGCGGCACGCTGCAGGTCAGCTTCGTAGGGCACCATCTTCGGCCGCGTATAGCCGATGCCGGAATGCACGGCCCCGTGGGCGCGGGGAGGCTCGCTGTACTCGGCGTCCTGCAAGTCGCTCGGCAGGATGATGGTGGCGACCTTGCGCTCGCCCACTGCGGTGCGGATCGCCCGATCGATCAAATGCCGAACCTGCGGCGGTGCGCTGGCCTGCTCGACGAACGCACCGGACACATCCTTGAACAGCGCCGGCAGGTCGATTTCCTGCTGGTAGTGGCTGCCCAGTGAGGTACGCGATTTCTGACCGGTGATTGCCAGCACCGGCATGTGGTCCAGTCGGGCGTCATAGAGGCCGGTAATCAGATGCGCCGCACCCGGGCCGGACGTGGCGATACAAACCCCCAGCCCGCCGTTGAATTTGGCGTCGGCCGAAGCCATGAATGCCGCCATTTCCTCATGTCGGGCTTGAATGAACCGGATCTTTTCATTGGAGCGATTCAGCGCGCCGAACACACCGTTGATGCCGTCGCCGGGGTAGCCATAAATGCGGCGCACGCCCCATTGGTAGAGGCGTTCGATTACATAGTCACCGACTGTCATTGTCATGGAAACCTCGCGTGGTCTGGGCGTGAGCGTTCAGACACAAGGAGTTGGAACCTCAAGGCTGCCGTCGTGCGCTGCGCAACGAAGCGGCCTTCGCAACCCTATGCCTGGCTGTTCACGTCTGGACCGGACTGGGCCGTGAGGGTTTCCCAAAAAGTTCACCTGGGTGACGGACGAGCCTCTTCTTCGGCGCCGCGGCGGTAGGCAGAAAAGGTAGGAAGGGACTGCCGTCCTCGTCGCGGCTGAAATCGCTTCCGGCCGAGGACAGCCAACGGAACTGCCACGGCTCGGCTGCGATGTTGAAGTATCATTTCGCGCCTCTTCGTTCAGACGGTCGCCATGTCCATGCCTGCCCCCAACGCTCGCAGCACGCTGCATCTCCCCCAAGGCAACTGGGCGACGGTGCTCGACTGCCTGTGCGCGCATTTTCCGGCGATTGATCGAGGAACCTGGGCCGATCGTTTCGTGCGAGGGCGCGTACTTGGCGCCGACGGGCAGCCGCTGGAGGCGACGCATCCTTATCAGCTCGGGTTGAAGGTCTGCTACTTCCGCGAGGTGCCGGACGAGAAGCCAATTCCCTTCGAGGAACAGATCCTGCACCACGACGAGCACCTGCTGGTAGCGGACAAGCCGCACTTCCTGCCCGTGATGCCGGCTGGGGAATATGTCAACGAGACCCTGCTGGCGCGCCTGAGCAAGCGTGTGGGCAATCCGGATCTGGTGCCGATCCATCGCATCGATCGGCTGACTGCCGGGCTGGTGCTGTTTTCTACCAATCCCGAAAGTCGCGGGCGCTATCAGGCGTTGTTTCGCGAACGCAAGATCGACAAGCGCTACGAGACGATCTGCCCGGCGCTGCCTGATCTGGACTTTCCGCGTGATGAACGCTTGCACATGGTCGACGGCGAGCCTTTTTTCCTGATGAAGCGGGGCGGCGGCGAACCCAACAGCGAGACGCGTATCGAGGTGCTCGAACGCCGCGGCGAGCTCTGGCGCTATGCGCTTTATCCAGTCACCGGGCGCAAGCATCAGCTGCGTCTGCAGATGGCCACGCTGGGGGCCGGCATCTGCAATGACCCTTTCTATCCCGAGCTGCTGGAGCGCGGCCGGCGTGATCAGGACGACTACGCCAACCCGCTCAAACTGCTGGCGCGTGGCCTGGAGTTTCGAGATCCGCTGACCGGCGAGCTACGTCAATTCGAGAGCCGCCTGCAACTGGACTGGTAATCCGCTTCGCTTCTCGTAGGAGCCAGCTTGCTGGCGATACAGGCTGCTTCGGTGTCGGGTTGATCGCCAGCAAGACGGCTCCCTGCATGGCTGCTATGCAGGCAGGTCGCACCTTCTTAGTCGACCCTAGTCGATATCGTTAACGCCCCAGCCGAAGCGATAAGGCCATGGCTGAGGCCCATCCAGTGTCATCCTGTATGAAGACGCCTCAGCATTCACTGGCAAAACCATCGGACGCGCGGAGGGCAGCGCCAAGATCGATAAAGCACGGTTGGCTGGTCAGACGGTGCGGTCGTTTCGCCGCTGGGGCAATCACTTTTTGCTCAAGCTGGATGACGTCTCGCGGCGCATTTATCGGCAGCTGCCGGAACAATGAACGGTCGAAGCGCCGGCTGATGAGGAAAACAAAACCGGCGCTATGCTTTGCCGACTCACCACCCAGGGCTTGATTACCAGAGGTCAATTATCGATGCGTATTGTTTTGCAGGCGCTGCTCGTCGCCGTGGTTGGGCCAGCCATCGTCCATGCCAGCGAGCCGCTTCTTGGCCTTCAGGTGGGCGGCGCCAGGATCGAGGCCGAGTACGCCCGCTCTCCCGCCGAGCGTGAACGCGGCTTGATGGAGCGCACCGAGATGGCTGCCGACCACGGCATGCTGTTTCGCTTCGATGACTTTCGTCGTCACTGCCTGTGGATGAAGAACACACCGCTACCGCTGTCGGCTGCGTTCATGGACGAGCAGGGACGCATCGTCGATGTGATCGATCTGGAACCGTTGAGTAAGGCGATTCGCTGCTCAAGCGAACCGGCCCGCTATGCGCTGGAGGTCAATCAGGGATGGTTCGAACGCAACGGGATCGAGGTCGGCGAGCAGGTGCGCGGGATACCGGGCCAGTAGCCGTTCGCGCTGGTGATATTTCGTGACGCCTCTGTTGCGGTTGAATGCTGGTGGAAAAGGCTGTGGCCGTTTTCCACCCTACGTTGGGGCGGCGCTGCGTTGTAGGGTGGATAACGGCTCTGCCTTATCCACCATGGCCATTACGCCTCAGCGGCCATCAATCCAACGGCAACTCCGTGGTCCGCTTCACTTCACTCATTGCAATGTGCGAATGCGCTTCCTGCACATGCGGGCGTTGCAGCAGGTGGTCGCGCAGGAAGCGTTCGTAGCTGTCGATGTCCTTGGCCACGACCTTGAGCAGGTAATCCGATTCGCCGGCCATGGTGTGACACTCCAGCACTTCGGGATAACCCACCACGGCGCGCTCGAATTCGTCGAGGTTGCTGCGCCCGTGAGCGGACAGCTTGATGTTGACGAACACCGTCATGTTCAGCCCGAGCTTCTTGGGGTTGAGCAGAGCGACCTTGCGCTCGATCAGCCCTTCTTCCTGCATGCGGTGGATGCGTCGCCAGCAGGGTGATTGCGACAGCTCGACCTTTTCCGCGACCTCGGCGGCGGAGAGGTCAGCGTTATGTTGCAGCAGCAGCAAAATCTTGCGGTCGATGCTGCTCAGAGGCGTCTGCATGGTTGTTCTCATTTTGTTGTTGTTAGTGAATGGATCATGCACGCGATAGCGCTTACACCGCAAAAGTAGAAAGAAAATCTCTCCTTGTCACAGCCAGAATTTATCCAACGCGCAACGGTGGGGTGATCCCCTGCCGGTCGCTGGCGTGGGACGGCTTACCGTGCAGCTACCCACGACCTTGTTAGGCGGACGACGTAAAGCGTCGTCCAGACTCCGATAAAAACAAACAGGAGCGCCACATGTCACTGGCCGAGATCCGCCTGGATGACAAGTACCGGCTCGCAACCGGACATCTGTACCTCACCGGCACCCAGGCGCTGACCCGCCTGCCCATGCTGCAGCATCAGCGCGACCAGGCTCAGAACCTGAATACCGGTTGCTTCATCTCCGGCTACCGCGGCTCGCCATTGGGCATGCTGGACAAGAGCCTCTGGGACGCGCGCGATTTCCTCAAGCAGAACGCCATCCATTTCCAGCCGGGCCTCAACGAGGAACTGGCGGCGACGGCGGTCTGGGGCAGCCAGCAGACCAACCTGTTTCCCGGCGCCAAGTACGACGGCGTATTCGCCATGTGGTACGGCAAGGGTCCGGGCGTCGACCGCTCTGGCGACGTCTTCAAGCACGGCAATGCCGCGGGCGTTTCGCCCCATGGCGGCGTGCTGTTGCTGGCTGGTGACGACCACGGCTGCAAATCCTCGACGCTGCCTCACCAGAGCGAGCACGCCTTTATCGCTGCCTCGATCCCGGTGCTGAACCCGGCCAACGTTCAGGAGATTCTCGACTACGGCATCATCGGCTGGGAGCTGTCGCGCTATTCCGGCTGCTGG
>ERZ1673962.205-NODE-205-length-50516-cov-138.982937_pt1 | contig 50516 bp, 49 predicted proteins | sample MGYA00580188_ERZ1673962 | MGnify/ENA primary metagenome ERZ1673962 (study PRJEB41334, sample SAMN05608104) | rock metagenome | biome: terrestrial subsurface; feature: shale formation; material: shale | place: USA: Pennsylvania ... | reverse complement strand
GATGGTAGTGTGGGGTCTCCCCATGTGAGAGTAGGTCATCGTCAAGCTTATACACTAAACCCCCGACCCTCGTAAGAAGGTCGGGGGTTTGTCTTTGAGCAGGAAAATGACTGTTTGCTTTTCCTGCAGTCTCATTCTACTTGCTCAAGAGAAATATCGGCCTTGGAGTAGGCCGATTGTTAGCTCTTTATTTGAATAATAGGGGGCTTAATTAGGCAAGATACCAATGAACTGCTGCAAAGAGTGCATGGCAGTGTACCGCGCGAGTCGGTAGTGGGTTTGCGTGAAGGTGGCTCGGGCTTTTCTCAATCTCCGCGATATTCGCAGCCGCTTGTGCAGGTTTCATGAATACGAATGCGGGACAGTTCGGGTAGTAACGGCTTCAGTTCTTGCCAGATCCATTTTGCGAGGTTCTCACTGGTCGGATTCTCCAGGCCGGGTAGATCGTTGAGGTAGTTATGATCAAGCCGCTCAAGAAGTGGCTTGAAGATACTTTTGATTTCGCCAAAGTCGCGTATCCAGCCTGTGTGTGGGTCAACCTGTCCTTCGATGTAGAGTGCTACTCGGAATGAGTGGCCGTGAAGGCGTCCACATTTGTGTCCCGCAGGTACGTGCGGTAAATGATGTGCAGATTCGAAGGTAAACTCTTTGAAAATTTCCACGTTGCTGGCTCACTTGCTCAGGCAGGCCTCAAGGCCGAAGGTACTCATTTTATCTTTTTTCTACAATGCAGGTGCAGGCTGGAGATAACGTTCGTGCTGCTAGTGACTCGTTCGTGTCCTTTGACTCTCTCGTCTTCGTAATGCACAGTACGCAGCTTTTTAACAGTGCTGCCATGTGGCGAAAGGGGATGATATGAATGCTGTAGTTGCAGCCGTGGCGATCATGCTGGTTCTCAGCTTGTGCAGAGTCCACGTGGTGGTGGCGTTGATTGCGGGCGCAATTGCGGGTGGACTCTTGGGAGGCCTAGGAATTGAAGGCAGTATGGAAGCTTTTAACAAAGGCTTGGGTGGCGGTGCGACCGTTGCACTCTCGTACGCCCTGTTGGGTGCTTTTGCTGTTGCGATAGGGAAAAGTGGCTTGGCTCACGCGCTGGCAGACAAAATTCTAACTTTGTTGGGAAAGCGAGAGGCTCAAGGTGTCGGCGCAATCAAATGGCTGCTGATTGCCTTGTTGCTTGCTGTGGCTATTTCCTCCCAAAACATTTTACCGATACATATCGCATTCATTCCGTTGCTGGTTCCACCTCTGCTGTATGTTCTGAACAAGCTTCAGATCGACCGTCGGTTGATTGCCTGCGTCCTCGCTTTTGGTCTCATTACACCTTATATGTTTCTGCCGGTCGGATTTGGAAATATTTTCCTTAAGGAAATCCTGCTCGCCAATGTCGCCAAGAGTGGGGTAGACGTGGCGGGGGTTGCAGTTACCCAAGCTATGCTGATTCCCGCGCTGGGAATGGTTGGTGGCCTACTGATTGCTGTGTTTAGTTATCGTAAGCCGCGTGCCTATGGGCTACAGAAAGTCGATGAGTTGGTGCAGGCTGGCATTCAATACAGTCCCTTGACTCTGGTCGTAGCCGGTGCGGCAATTGTGGCGGCTTTCGCTATTCAATTGTGGCTTGATTCGATGATTATCGGAGCGCTGGCGGGTTTCGTGATTTTTTCGGTTTCCGGGGTGGTGCGTTGGCGCGAGGCCGACGACCTGTTTACCGAGGGCATGAAAATGATGGCGATGATAGGGTTTATCATGATCGCCGCTTCGGGTTTTGCTGAAGTAATGCGCGAAACTGGCCAGGTTAAGACGTTGGTTGATGCGTCGGCACAATGGATTGGTAACAGCAAGGCGGTAGGTGCGCTGTTGATGCTCCTGGTCGGCTTGATTGTCACCATGGGCATAGGCTCGTCCTTTTCGACAGTTCCGATCATCGCGGCGATTTTCGTGCCCCTCGGCCTGGAGCTAGGCTTTAGTACTCTGGCAATCGTTAGTCTGGTTGGCACCGCCGGGGCATTGGGCGACGCCGGCTCGCCGGCGTCTGACTCGACACTGGGCCCGACGGCGGGATTGAACGTGGACGGCCAGCATAATCATATCTGGGATACGGTGGTGCCAACCTTTCTCCACTACAACTTGCCCTTGCTCGTATTCGGCTGGGTCGCAGCCATGGTGCTCTGACCCTGTTGCTGCTCTAGTTTATGTCGTTCTGTGAGATGCAGGGATGTTGCTTCATACGGCAACATCCGGCTCTCACCTGCACTCCTTCCTGCATTCGTTGACTAAAAGGTACAACTACCTCGACAGGATGCATGATGATCAATTCGACGCTCGAACAGAAAGTATTTCTCGCTCTGTTGCTTGTCGTGTCGATAGCCTTCGGCTGGATACTGCTTCCCTTCTATGGAGCGGTGTTTTGGGCCGTCATCCTGGCAATCATCTTTGCACCGGTGCAGAGGCGCCTTTATAACCGCGTTGGTCATCGTCAAAATTTGGCGGCGCTGATCACATTGAGTATTTGTCTGCTTGTTGCCGTGCTGCCGGTGATCTTCATCACGGGGATGCTCGTGCAGGAAGGGTCGACGCTATATGAGCAGATAGAGAGCGGTGAACTTGATATTGGAAGCTTTGTAAGTGGAGTGAAAGATCTGTTGCCCCCTGCGCTACAGACGCAGCTGCAACGCTTCGGTTTTGATGATTGGGAGCAGATTCGGGAACGTCTTTCTTCCGGTGCACTGCAGGGCAGCCAGTTTCTGGCGACCAAGGCCTTCAGCTTTGGACAGGGAACCTTCCAGTTCGTCCTGAGCTTCTTTCTGATGCTCTATCTTCTCTTCTTTTTGATCAGGGACGGACGTGAACTGGTAATTCGCATCAGGCTCGCGATACCGCTGAGCGACACACAGAAGAGACGCTTGTTCAGCAAGTTCACCCGTGTCGTGCGTGCTACCGTGAAAGGCAATATTGTCGTGGCAGTGACTCAGGGTGCATTAGGCGGGATTATCTTTGCGATACTCGGGATCCCCAGTGCCGTGTTGTGGGGCGTCTTGATGTCCTTTCTTTCGTTACTGCCTGCGGTGGGCGCCGGCGTGATCTGGGTGCCCGTGGCGATCTACTTCCTGATGAAAGGCCTCATCATGCAGGGCGTTATTCTTACCCTGTACGGTGTACTGGTGATCGGTCTGGTCGACAATATCTTGCGGCCCATCCTGGTCGGAAAGGACACCAAAATGCCGGATTACGTCGTGCTGATTTCTACATTGGGTGGGTTGAGTCTGTTTGGGCTGAATGGATTCGTTATCGGGCCACTGATTGCAGCCTTGTTTATATCGTCATGGGGACTGTTCACTTCCCCTGAAACGGATTGATCACACTAGAACCCTGAAAGCAGAAAGCCCCGGCATTTGCCGGGGCTTTCGGGTCACCACCAGACCTGGCCGCAAGGCCAGGCCGTAAACCGTCCTTAGTGGAACTGGTTCATGGTGTTGTCTTTACCGCTCGCCTTCAGAGCAGCTTCGCCAGCGAAGTACTCCTTGTGGTTGTCGCCGATGTCGGAGCCAGCCATGTTCTGGTGCTTGACGCAGGCGATACCCTGACGCAGTTCCTGACGCTGAACGCCCTTCACGTAGGCCAGCATGCCCTGGTCGGCGAAGTAGCCCTTGGCCAGGTTGTCGGTGGACAGCGCGGCAGTGTGGTAGGTCGGCAGGGTGATCAGGTGGTGGAAGATGCCGGCGTGGGCCGAACCGTCGCGCTGGAAGGTGCGGATCTTCTCGTCGGCGATCTGGGCCAGTTCGGTCTCGTCGTACTCGACGCTCATCAGCTTGGCGCGGTCGTAGGCGGAAACGTCCTTGCCTTCGGCAACCATGGCGTCGAACACCTGCTGACGGAAGTTCAGCGTCCAGTTGAAGGACGGGCTGTTGTTGTAGACCAGCTTGGCGTCGGGGATGGTTTTGCGAATTTCGTTGACCATGGCAGCGATCTGGCCAACGTGTGGCTTCTCGGTTTCGATCCATAGCAGGTCGGCACCGTTCTGCAACGAAGTGATGCAGTCCAGTACGCAGCGCGCTTCACCGGTGCCAGCACGGAACTGGAACAGGTTGGATGGCAGACGCTTGGGACGCAGCAGCTTGCCTTCGCGCTTGATCACGACATCGCCGTTGCCCAGTTCGGCTTCGGTGATTTCTTCGCAGTCCAGGAAGGAGTTGTACAGGTCGCCCAGGTCGCCCGGCTCTTTGGTCACGGCGATCTGCTTGGTCAGGCCGGCACCCAGGGAGTCGGTACGTGCAACGATCACGCCGTTGTCGATGCCCAGCTCGAGGAAGGCGTAGCGAACGGCAGCAATCTTGGCGAGGAAGTCGGCGTGAGGAACGGTCACTTTACCGTCCTGGTGGCCGCACTGCTTCTCGTCGGAAACCTGGTTCTCGATCTGGATGCAGCAAGCGCCTGCTTCGATCATGCGCTTGGCCAGCAGGTAGGTGGCTTCCGGGTTGCCGAAACCGGCGTCGATGTCGGCGATGATCGGTACGATGTGGGTCTCGTAGTTGTCGATCTGGTTCTGGATTTCAGCTGCCTTGGCGTTGTCGCCAGCTTCGCGAGCGGCATCCAGGGCAGTGAACAGCAGGTCCAGTTCGCGGCTGTCAGCCTGACGCAGGAAGGTGTACAGCTCTTCGATCAGGTCGGAAACGGCAGTCTTCTCGTGCATGGACTGGTCCGGCAGCGGGCCGAACTCGGAGCGCAGAGCAGCAACCATCCAGCCGGACAGGTAGAGGTAACGCTTGTTGGTGGTCTTCAGGTGCTTCTTGATGGAGATCAGCTTCTGCTGGCCGATGAAACCGTGCCAGCAACCCAGCGACTGGGTGTAAACGGACGAGTCAGCATCGTACTCGGCCATGTCCTTGCGCATGATGTCGGCGGTGTACTGAGCAATTTCAAGGCCAGTTTTGAAGCGGTTCTGAGCACGCATGCGAGCGACGGACTCAGGGTTGATAGCGCTCCAGCTGCTTCCAGCTACTTCTTTCAGAGCGGCAACTGCCTTGATGTCGTTTTGATAAGCGGACATGGTCAATCCTTCAAAAGAAATTCGTGTTTGGTTGAGCACCGACTTTTCCCACCGAAACCTGCGTGCTTACGCTGATCATGCGAGGCAACACGCGGCAGAGTGTCGAAATACCGACCGAAGCGAGGATTGAACCAAGAGGAGGGGTGTGCAGTTACGCTCATCAGAAAAGGTGTGCAACCGTGGAATGATCGTGGCATTCCGATACGCAGCGGTGGTGGCCGTTGCGTCTAGAGGCTGACATCTTCGAGCTGATGCGTTTATTGCTTCCCCGTCCCTCGGGACGACTCGTTCCAGTCGCAACCTCGTCAGTCCGCCTTGTGGGCAGTACAGTCACGGATCGTCTCTGCTGGTTGGCTGAGTCTGATCCGGAAGCCCTTGCGAGGCCTCTGGTTAGCGGGAGCGGGGCAATGATGCTCTGTCGAAGGGTGTTCGTCAAATCTTTTGTAGTGCTTTTTTTACGGCACTACATTTTTTGACGATTGACAGCTAGCTGACTTGTTCAAGCTATTCCAGTCGATCGACTTTCAGTCGTAGAGAAAGATCCTGATGTCCTTGTGTTGAATAACGACGCAAGATTCCGCTCTGGTTGGAGATTGCGCTTTCGTCGATTCCACCGACTGAAATCCACTCACCGAGGCGACCGCTGACACGGGTATCGGTTTCCTGGATATCGATGACATCTGCTCTGGAAGTGCTCATTCGATCCTGCTGGCTGCTGATGGTGATCTGCACGAGATCCCCGTGAACCGTTGCTGTGGCGTAAAAGCCTCGAGTGACGTTGCGATACTGGGTCTGCTGGTAGAAACGACCGTACTCGTCGGTGGCGTTGGTGGTGAGAGGCACGCTTTGTCCGACCTGTATGAGGGCAGGGTAGCCCTCGGTTGTCTGCACCTGCTGAATGCCATTGCCTTGGCTGTTGGTGTTGCGGCGAATGATGCGAACCTGATCGCGACCTCCTGTTTCACCACGCCCCGTGCGAACTTCGGTGTCGCCGATGATAACGGAGCCATCGATACGGTAGCCGCTATCTGTGCTCGCCGCCGAATCCTGTGTGTCCACACTGATGAGCAGGCGCTTGGGCTCGCTGTCCAGCTGCGACAGGACCTCCCGCAGCTCGGTGATCACCGCGGTCGGCGCATTGACGATCAGCTGATTGCCGTATGCGTTTACCTTGCCCTGATCGCCGACTACCGACTGTGCGATGGGCAGCATGTCCTGAGCCATGCGGAAATTGAGTGGAATCACTTCGGTCGCGGCGTGGAGGCTCATGCTGACCAAAAGCGATGCGAGAGCAAGAAGGCGACAAGTCATAGCAGAAAACCCCGCAGATCCGGATGGGACAGGCTGTACTCCCAGGCGGTATCGAATTGGCGCCGCAGGGCGCGAGCTCGGCCGGGATTCTGGTACAGCGCATAGCCTGCGACGCGCTCCGGCTCGGGACGTATCAGCAACCCGCGCTCATCAACGACCAGAAAGGCAGAGGTGTGCGCAGGATGGTCGGGATTGAGTGTGCGGATCTGCATGTTGCTGGTCAATCGGCGCGCCAGCGTCAGTAATCTGTGTCCCAGTCTGACAGCGGGAGTTGGATCTGCAAGCAGAATACGCAAGCGATTGCGTGGATGCGCCAGGAGAAAGCTTGCGCATGTCTGCACTATATCGCTCTGGTTGTAGAGCCAGGGCTCCAGGTCGGGGCTGTACAGACATATTGAACGCCGTGCTTGCGCCAACAGTGCCAGCGTATGCAGCTGTGCTTCTTGCCGTGACTCGAACGCCTGGAAAGTTCCGCTGCCATCTACTGCGGGGGCTTCGGGGCGTGTTTCCCGCTCTTGCTGTGGATTGTTGATGAGGTAACGCCCGGGTGACTTGAAGTCGATGGCCGCCAGTTCGGTTGCCATCGAGGGGAGCGAGTCATCCGTGCTCATGCCGGGGTCAGCTGCTCTTTCGCAGCATGTCGACGTGGGGCAGGCCGGCTTCCAGAAATTCCTCGCTTACGACTTCGAAGCCGAGTCGCTCGTAGAATCTTGTAGCGTGAACCTGGGCGGTCAGTCTCTGTTCCCTGAGGCCGCGACGTTCGGCTTCGGCAATGACTGCACGCATCAGGGCATCGCCGATGTTCATGCCACGCCAATCGCGAAGCACTGAAACGCGACCGATTTGACCATCGGTCAGCAGGCGTGCGGTGCCGATCGGGTAGCCATTTTCCAGTGCGAGGAAGTGGATGGCCTGTTCATCGTCACCGTCCCATTCGAGTTCAGGGGGGACCGACTGCTCGGCAATGAAAACGGCTTCCCTGATTCGGCGCAGGTCTGCATTGTCCTGTTGCCAGTCAGCGATTCGAACGGTTATTTCACTCATCAGCAAACTCCAGACTTCCCTGTTTTACCAGTTGCAGCACAAGATTACGCCCATCTTCATCGTTCAGCCATTGACCGAGATTTTCGCTGTGCAGTGCATCGGCGGAGCAGAGCAGCTTCAACAGTTCTTTCAGGTGGGCCGGAAGCAGACGACTCTGGCCGCTGGCAAACAGAAGAAGGCCAAGGTCAATTTCGCTCCAGGCCAGGCGGGCGCTTAGGTTGCGTACCAGTACGGCGCCCTCGGCCAGAGTATCGAATAACTGCTGCTCATCAATATCCGGACCCTGCACGCGTTCAGGGTAGCGGGGTTCGGTCATGAACTGGCCGAACCAGGTTAGCAGCAGGCGCTCGTCGCCCATATGTTCGTTGAGCATGGCTCGCAGGCGATTCAGTGCGTCGCTCTGGATCTGGTGAGGATCCTCGACGGGCTGCTGGTCTGCATCGCCGTAGCGTTCTTCGTCGGGCAGGAACTGCGCTAGAAAATCGGTGAAATGCGTCAGTACTTCCGCCGCGCTGGGCGCCCGGAAGCCTACCGAGTAAGTCATGCAGGCATCTTCGGCGGTGCCGAAATGGGCCAGGCGTGGTGGCAGGTAGAGCATGTCACCGGGTTCCAGCACCCATTCATCGGTGCCCTGGAAGTTGGCGAGAATGCGCAGGTCCCCATGCTCAAGCAGCGGACTTTCGCTGTCACACATCTGACCGATACGCCAGCGACGCTGACCGTGGGCCTGTAGCAGGAAGACGTCATAGTTGTCGAAATGGGGGCCAACACCACCGCCGGGTGCAGCGAAGCTGACCATCACGTCATCAATGCGCCAGTTAGGCAGAAAGCGAAAATGTTCGGTGAGTTCGGATACTTCCGGAACCAGCTGATCCACTGCCTGAACCAGCAGCGTCCAGTCTCGTTCGGGCAGGCTCTGGTAGGTGTCTTCCGTGAACGGACCGCGGCGAAGCTCCCAGGGGCTGTCACCATGCTCCAGGACCAGGCGAGATTCCACCTCTTCTTCCAAGGATAGCCCTGCCAGTTCATCGGGCGAAATCGGGCTTTCGAAGGAGGGGATGGCTTGACGGATAAGCAGCGGTTTCTTTTGCCAGTAATCACGCAAAAATTCGCGCGCGCTGATACCGCCAAGGATTTGCAGGGGTATATCGGAAGTCATGCCGGGTACCTTGCTCTGCGGAACAGAGCCGTAATAAAAAACGCCCGGCACAGCCGGGCGTGCAAGAAGGGGTGTCGCTCAGACCCGCTTGGCCTGGGCCGCAGCGTTGCCGATGTAGCTCGCTGGGGTGAGTGCGCGCAGTTCTTTCTTGGCCGCTTCGGGCATATCGAGACTGGTGATGAACGTCTGCAGCGCTTCCGGGCTGATGCCTTTGCCGCGCGTCAGCTCCTTGAGCTTTTCATAGGGGTTTTCGATGGCGTAGCGGCGCATGACGGTTTGAATTGGCTCGGCCAGTACTTCCCAGCAATTGTCGAGATCGTCAGCAATGCGTGCCGCATTGAGCTCCAGCTTGCTGATGCCCTTGAGACTGGCTTCGTAGGCAATGACGCTGTGTGCAAAACCGACGCCGAGATTGCGCAATACGGTGGAGTCGGTCAGGTCACGTTGCCAGCGAGAGATCGGCAGTTTGCTGGCCAGGTGCTGCAGGATTGCATTGGCAATCCCAAGGTTGCCTTCGGAGTTCTCGAAGTCGATCGGGTTGACCTTGTGCGGCATGGTCGAGGAGCCGATTTCGCCAGCGACGGTTTTCTGCTTGAAATAGCCGAGGGAGATGTAGCCCCAGATGTCGCGGTCGAAATCGATCAGGATCGTGTTGAAACGCGCCACTGCATCGAACAGCTCGGCGATGTAGTCATGCGGCTCGATCTGGGTGGTGTAGGGATTGAACGCCAGGCCCAGGTCGTTCTCGATGAATTCGCGGGCGTTGGCTTCCCAGTCGACGTCCGGGTAGGCGGACAGGTGGGCGTTGTAGTTGCCCACGGCGCCGTTGATCTTGCCGAGCAGCGGCACGGCGGCGACCTGGGCGATCTGCCGTTCGAGGCGATAAACAACGTTGGCGAGTTCCTTGCCCAGGGTGGTGGGCGAGGCGGGCTGACCGTGGGTACGCGACAGCATGGGCACGTCGGCGAATTGCACAGCCAGGGTACGAATGGCTTCGGCCAGTTGGCGCATCAGTGGAAGCAGTACGCTGTCCCGGCCTTCGCGCAGCATCAGTGCGTGCGAGAGGTTGTTGATGTCCTCGCTGGTGCAGGCGAAGTGGATGAATTCGTTGACCTTCGCCAGTTCAGGCAGCTGTTTGGCCTGTTCCTTGAGCAGGTATTCCACGGCTTTGACGTCGTGGTTGGTGGTGCGCTCGAACTCTTTGACGCGCTCGGCATGTTCAAGCTGAAAGTTCTCGGCGAGCTGGTCGAGCAGCGCGTTGGCTTCGTCAGAGAAAGGTGCAACCTCCGGAATGCCGCTGTGGGCAGCGAGGCGCTGCAGCCAGCGCACCTCGACCTGAACACGGCAGCGAATCAGGCCGAATTCGCTAAAAATCGGGCGCAGGGCGCTGGTTTTGCCGGCATAGCGGCCATCGACGGGGGAAACCGCGGTGAGCGAGGAAAGCTGCATAGAAGGCATTCTCAGGCAGTCGAGCAACGAAAAGAGGGCGCAGATTATACACGAAAGCAACTCGACCGACCGAAGGCGGTCGGCTCGAATGCTCGTGGCTATTCGGGCCGTAACATTGGGTAGAGCGCGTCAAGCATCTTGCGGCGGCTGAAAACCAGTTGCCAGCGATGCCCGCCAAGCTGGCGCCAGAGCCGCGCCGAGCGGATACCGGCGAGCAGCAGTGCGCGGATTTTCGCAGCGTTGTCGGTCTGCTGGAGATGACGCATGTCGCCCTGCACCTGAATGCGCTGACGAAAGGTGCTGATGGTGTCCTGGTACAGGCCGCCAAAGGAGGCGACGACATTTTCGTGGGTCAGCCCGAAATGTTCGACCTGCTGCTGGATCTGGTCCAGGCGACTGCCGATTACCTGCAACAGGTCGCCACGCTTGTCCAGTTGCCGCTCCAGCCCAATCATCGCCAGCGCATAGCGTAGGGGTTCACGCTGCAGGCTGTTGGTGTCGCGCTCCAGTGCGCTGGCGAGCGCGCGATAACCGTCGCGCAGATTGAGGTCATCGCCGCCGTAAATTTCCACTACCGGCTTGTTCTCACGTACCAGCAGGCTCTCGAACATGCAGGCCAGAGAGGCATTGGGGACCTGGCCGGTTCGCGCGATCCGGTCAACGAGGGTTGCAGCCTCGAATACCGCGCCGAGTGCAATCAGTTGCTCCTGCAAGGGGGTCATGAGCGAACTCCGTCGAACCAGGGTTCAGCGCTTTCGATCACCCCGCCACCGAGGCAGATTTCACCGTCATAGAACACTACCGATTGACCGGGCGTCACGGCACGCTGAGGCTCATCGAACTCGACCCGATAGCCTGTATTGGTCTTTTCCAGTCGGCAGGCCTGATCAGTCTGGCGGTAGCGCACCTTGGCCGCGATGCGTAGCGGTTCAGACGTTTCGACAGGGTTGACCCAGTAGATGTCTGATGCAAACAGGGCGCGTGCGAACAACCAGGGATGGTCATTGCCCTGGCCGACCATCAGTACGTTGCGCTCCAGATCCTTGCTCAAGACATACCAGGGCTCGTCGCCAGCATCTTTCAGGCCGCCGATACCCAGGCCCTGACGCTGCCCGATGGTGTGGTACATCAGGCCGTGATGGCGTCCTATGACCTCGCCATCAATGGTCTCGATGGCGCCGGGCTGGGCCGGCAGGTACTGCTTGAGAAAGTCACTGAAACGACGCTCGCCGATAAAACAGATGCCGGTGGAGTCCTTCTTCTTCGCTGTGGCCAGGCCGTATTTTTCGGCGATGGCTCGTACCTCCGGTTTTTCCAGCTCGCCAACGGGAAACAGGGTCTTGCTCAACTGCTCGCCGCCTACGGCATGGAGGAAGTAGCTCTGGTCCTTGTTCGGGTCCAGGCCCTTGAGCAGTTCGCAGCGTCCGTCGATATCGCGGCGGCGAACATAGTGCCCCGTTGCGATCAGGTCGGCGCCGAGAGACAGGGCATAGTCGAGGAATGCCTTGAACTTGATTTCACGGTTGCAGAGGATGTCCGGGTTCGGCGTTCGGCCTGCCTTGTATTCGGCGAGGAAATGCTCGAATACGTTATCCCAATACTCGGCTGCAAAGTTGGCCGTGTGCAGTTTGATTCCGATCCTGTCGCAGACGGCCTGGGCGTCCGCGAGGTCTTCTCGGGCGGTGCAGTACTCGGTGCCGTCGTCCTCTTCCCAGTTCTTCATGAACAGGCCTTCGACCTGGTAACCCTGTTCGAGCAGGAGCAGGGCGGAAACCGAGGAATCGACGCCGCCGGACATGCCGACTATGACGCGCAGGGTTTCGGGGGCTTGGAGAGCTGGATCAGACATGGGATCTCGGTAGCTGGCTGCCAAAAACACGAAATTCTACAGCTTGACGAAGGCAAAGGCTAAGGTCGCTGCTCACGTACCACATCCAGGCTGTGCAGCGGACCGGCAAGATAGTCGTCAATACAGCGCGGCACCAGCTCGCTGCGCCAGCGCTCCGGCTGGGTGGCTAGCTCGTCTCGGCTCAGCCAATGGGTGGCAAGGATGTCGCTGTCCAGTGGGCGCTGTGGATGATAAAGGACGGGGCGGGCGGCGAAACAGACGCGCTGATAGGTCACACCGTTGCTGGGAGCAGTATAGAGGTAGATGCCGACCACAGCGCTCAGCTCCACCTCCCAGCCTGTTTCTTCAAGGGTTTCGCGTATTGCTGCCTGTCGAAGGGTTTCATCGGGCTCCAAGTGTCCGGCGGGCTGGTTCAGTACCGGCTGGCCCGCCTGGGATTCTTCTACCAGGAGAAAGCGGCCGTTATGCTCGACGATGGTGGCGACTGTGATGTGTGGATGCCAGGTCATGGAGGTGCCTGTTGGTCATTGGGTAATGGAATGCTAGCAATGAAGTCTGCCTGAAACGCGAAACCCCAGCGCAGGGCTGGGGTTTCGTTTGTCGTAACGCCGTCAGGCGTCGGACGACGGTTTAGACCAATGCAGCGAGTGCGGCATTGAAGGTTGCGCTGGGGCGCATGACTTCACTGGTCAGTTTTGGGTTGGAGCGGTAGTAGCCGCCGATATCCACTGGCTTGCCCTGTACGGCGGCGAGCTCGGCGACAATGGTTTGCTCGTTTTCCGCGAGCGTTTTCGCCAGAGGAGCAAAATGCGCCTGCAGCTCAAGGTCTTCAGTCTGGTTCGCCAGTTCCTGTGCCCAGTAGAGCGCCAGGTAGAAGTGGCTGCCGCGGTTGTCCAGCTCACCGGTACGGCGCGAAGGCGACTTGTTATTGTCGAGCAGCTTGCCGGTGGCGGCATCCAGGGTTTTGCCGAGCAGCTTGGCCTTGGGGTTGTTCGTCTTGATTCCGGTCTCTTCCAGAGAAACGGCCAGAGCCAGGAACTCGCCGAGCGAATCCCAGCGCAGGTGGTTCTCTTCGGTCAGCTGCTGGACATGTTTGGGAGCCGAGCCACCGGCGCCGGTTTCGTACATGCCACCACCAGCCATCAGCGGGACAATGGACAGCATCTTGGCTGATGTGCCCAGTTCCATGATCGGGAACAGGTCAGTCAGGTAGTCGCGCAGCACGTTGCCTGTCACCGAAATGGTGTCCTGGCCACGCTTCATGCGTTCCATGCTGACGCGGATGGCTTCGTTATAGCCCATGATGCGGATGTCCAGGCCGCTCAGATCATGTTCCTGCAGATAGGTCTCGACCTTCTTTTGCAGTTCGCGATCGTGGGCGCGCTCCGGGTCAAGCCAGAAGATTGCCGGGGTGTCGGACTGGCGGGCACGGGTGACGGCCAGCTTGACCCAGTCGCGGATCGGCGCGTCCTTGGTCTGGCAGGCGCGCCAGATATCGCCTTTCTCGACTTCATGCTGCATCAGTACGGTGCCATCGGCGAGCACGACGCGCATGGTGCCATCGGCGTTCATCTCGAAGGTCTTGTCGTGGGAGCCGTATTCTTCTGCTTTCTGCGCCATCAGACCGACGTTCGGTACGCTGCCCATGGTGACTGGGTCAAAGGCGCCATTGGTTTTGCAGAAGTTGATCATCTCCTGGTAGATGCGGGCGTAGGTGCTTTCCGGCATCACCGCCTTGGTGTCCTTGAGCTTGCCGTCCTTGCCCCACATCTGTCCGGAGCTGCGAATCATCGCAGGCATCGAGGCATCGACGATGACGTCGCTGGGGATGTGCAGGTTGGTAATGCCCTTGACCGAGTCGACCATGGCCATTTCGGGGCGATGGCTGTAGCAGGCATGAATGTCGTCGAGGATTTCTTCCTGCTGTGAGGCGGGAAGGGACTTGATCTTGTCGTAAACGCTGCTGATGCCGTTGTTCGGGTTGACGCCCAGCTCTTCGAACAGCTTGCCGTACTTGTCGAATACTTCCTTGTAGTAAACGCTGACGGCATGGCCGAAGACGATCGGGTGGGAGATCTTCATCATGGTGGCCTTGACGTGCAGGGACCACATTACGCCGGTTTCCTTGCAGTCCTGCAGGGTGTCCTCGAAGAACGCTCGGAGCTTCTTGCAGCTCATGAACATGCCGTCGAGTACTTCACCTTCCAGCAGGGAAAGCTGCTTCTTGACCTCGATCTGGCCATCCTTGCCGACGAATTCGATGCGCACGTCACCGGCCTTCTCCATGGTGACGGACTGTTCGCTGGAGAAGAAATCGCCGCCGCGCATGTAATCGGCATGGGATTGCGAGGCCTTGCTCCACTTGCCCATGGAGTGGGGGTGCTTGCGTGCGAATGCCTTGACGGCTGCAGGTGCGCGGCGATCCGAATTGCCTTCACGCAGGACAGGGTTTACTGCGCTTCCCAGCACCTTGCTGTAACGGGCGCGTGCGTCTTTTTCAGCGTCGGTCTGCGGGTCTTCCGGGAAGTCTGGAAGGTTGTAGCCCAGTGCCTGCAGTTCGGCGATGGCATTGCGCAGCTGGGGAATCGATGCGCTGATGTTGGGCAGCTTGATGATATTGGCTTCTGGATTGGTAGCCAGGACCGCCAATTTGGCGAGGTCATCCTCGATTCGCTTGTCGGCGTCCAGTCGGTCGGAAAAGCTTGCAAGAATGCGCCCTGCAAGAGAGATGTCGCTGGTTTCGACGGCTATGTCGGCTGAGGCCGCAAAGGTTTCCACGATAGGCAGAAGCGAATAAGTGGCCAGCGCGGGGGCTTCGTCGGTGAAGGTGTAGATGATCTTCGAGCGGGTGGACATTGGTGTTGGCTCTCTCTTGCTGTGCGTGCACAGAATCTCGAAGTGCGTGGGTAGACGCTCTGGCTGCAGTTTGTTGAGCCAGAAATCGAGGTTCGCCGCGATGATGTTGGGTACACCACTAGAGTGTTGGCTCCATACGGCTGCGGTTGGCAGTCGGATGGTTTCAGGAGAGGAGGACTCGTTAGAGACCGGCTGGCTCCTCATGACTCGTTAGTCACCTAAGTAGTATATCACCGCACGTCACTTTCCCAGAATGCCTAGACCATAAGACGATGGCAGAGATGGTTTCGGACGAATCAACTGGGGTACTCTCAAGGATGACCACTGTTTTTAACCACCAAAACGGAGTCCAGCATGGGATACCAAAAGATCCAGGTGCCAGCCAGCGGTGACAAAATCACCGTCAATGCCGACAACACTCTGAATGTCCCGAACAACCCGATCATTCCTTATATAGAGGGTGACGGAATTGGTGTCGATATCAGCCCGGTAATGATCAAGGTCGTCGATGCCGCCGTGGAAAAGGCCTACGGTGGTGAGCGCAAGATTGCCTGGATGGAAATCTACGCCGGTGAAAAGGCAACCCAGATCTATGATCAAGACACCTGGTTGCCGAAAGAAACGCTGGACGTCGTGCGCGACTATGTAGTCTCCATCAAGGGGCCGCTAACCACGCCAGTGGGGGGTGGTATTCGCTCGTTGAACGTGGCGCTGCGCCAGGAGCTGGATCTGTACGTCTGCCAGCGCCCGGTTCGCTGGTTCACTGGTGTGCCCAGCCCGGTGAAGAGGCCTGGCGACGTGGATATGGTGATCTTTCGCGAGAACTCCGAAGACATCTACGCCGGCGTCGAGTGGAAGGCTGGCAGCCCTGAGGCCGAGAAGGTCATCAAGTTTCTCACTGAAGAAATGGGCGTCACGAAGATTCGTTTCACCGAAAACTGCGGCATTGGCATCAAGCCGGTGTCCCTTGAAGGCACCAAGCGTCTGGTGCGCAAGGCGCTGCAATACGCGGTGGACAATGATCGCAGCTCAGTGACCCTTGTGCACAAGGGCAACATCATGAAGTTCACTGAGGGTGCCTTCAAGGAATGGGGGTATGAGGTGGCGCGCGACGAATTCGGCGCGGAGCTGTTGGATGGCGGTCCCTGGATGCAGTTCAGGAATCCCGCCAGCGGCAAAACCATTGTCGTCAAGGACGCCATTGCCGATGCCATGCTACAGCAGATTCTGCTGCGTCCTGCGGAATACGACGTTATCGCCACTCTGAACCTCAATGGCGACTACCTTTCCGACGCGTTGGCAGCCGAGGTTGGCGGTATCGGTATTGCACCGGGTGCCAACCTGTCCGATACGGTGGCCATGTTCGAGGCGACCCACGGTACAGCACCGAAATATGCCGGCCAGGACAAGGTCAATCCGGGATCACTGATTCTCTCGGCCGAGATGATGCTGCGCCACATGGGCTGGGTTGAAGCAGCCGATCTGCTGATCAAGTCAACCGAAGACGCCATCGCCGCCAAGACGGTGACCTATGACTTCGAGCGCCAAATGGAGGGCGCGAAGCTGGTGTCTTGCTCCGGCTTCGGCGACGCCATGATCTCCCACATGTAAAGTGGGTAAGAACAGAAAAGGCCGATCATTGACCGGCCTTTTCTGTTGCTGGATCAGGCTTCTGCAGCCGAATGTTGGGAGATGGGCACAACTGCATCCTCGGTTGCCTGCAATGACCTGATATTGGTCGCATGCAGACCCTTGGGTCCTTGCAGAATATCAAACCTGACCGCCTGCCCAGCCTTGAGAGTCCTATACCCTTCCATCTGAATGGCAGAGTAGTGGGCGAACAGGTCCTCATCGTCGCCGTCTGCTACGATGAAACCATAGCCCTTGGCGTTGTTGAACCACTTGACCTTACCGCTTAGCATGCTCTTATCCCTCTGCAAAGGAGTCCATCACTGGAGTAACATCCATTTCATTCCGCGCGAGTGCAACACTGCATGACACCTTGCGCGCAACCTGTTGCCTTTGTGGCACATACTGTTTGTATCATCGTTTTGCCGATAGTCAAGGCGACTCGTCAGGTGGCTGTGAAGCCCTTCAATTTACCCGGCCATGGTGCCCCGACGTAGACCGTTTATTCGCATGCGTGCATCCCCAATGATTCGTCTAATATTCAATCAGGATCGTCCAGAGAGCGAGGGCGATGATGCGTCCGGGGTGGCGATCGAAGAAGCCAGGCCGCAACTGAAGGCACCACCCATGTTCAAAGTTGTCATGTTCAATGATGACTACACGCCGATGGATTTTGTCGTGGAGGTACTGGAAGGGATTTTCAATCACAACCGGGAGCTTTCCACCAAGATCATGCTGACCGTTCATACTGAAGGGCGGGCCGTTTGTGGTGTTTACACGCGGGATGTCGCTGAAACCAAAGCGATGCAGGTCAATCAATATGCAAGGGAGTGCCAGCATCCGTTGCTTTGTGAGATCGAGAAGGACGGTTAATCCCGATTGCTGGGTAAGAGGTGAAAGCTATGTTGAACCGTGAGCTCGAAGTCACTCTGAATCTGGCCTTCAAGGAGGCTCGCACCAAGCGTCATGAATTCATGACGGTAGAGCATCTCCTGCTAGCGCTTTTGGATAATGAGGCCGCCGCAACCGTTTTGCGCGCCTGCGGAGCCAGTCTCGACAAGCTGCGGCATGATCTGCAGGAATTTATCGACTCCACCACCCCGCTGATTCCCCAGCATGATGAAGAACGTGAAACTCAGCCAACTCTGGGCTTCCAGCGAGTGCTGCAGCGCGCCGTTTTTCATGTGCAGAGCTCCGGCAAGCGCGAGGTGACAGGTGCCAATGTGTTGGTGGCCATCTTCAGCGAGCAGGAAAGCCAAGCCGTATACCTGCTCAAACAGCAGAATGTTGCGCGTATCGATGTCGTCAACTTCATTGCGCATGGCATTTCCAAGGTGCCGGGCAGTGGCAATGCCGAAAGTGATTCGGATATGCAGGATGAGGAGGGTGGGGAAACCGCAGCCTCCGGTAATCCGCTGGACGCCTATGCCAGCAATCTCAACGAACTGGCGCGGCAGGGGCGAATCGATCCGCTGGTCGGGCGCGAACACGAAGTCGAGCGCGTCGCGCAGATACTGGCGCGCCGTCGCAAGAACAATCCATTGCTGGTGGGTGAGGCAGGCGTAGGCAAGACAGCGATCGCCGAAGGCCTGGCCAAGCGTATTGTCGATAACCAGGTGCCTGAGCTGCTGGCCGACAGCGTCGTCTATTCGCTGGATCTGGGCGCTCTGCTAGCAGGCACCAAGTACCGGGGCGATTTCGAGAAGCGCTTCAAGGCGCTGTTGAACGAGCTGCGCAAGCGGCCGCAGGCGGTTCTGTTCATTGACGAAATTCATACCATCATTGGTGCTGGAGCTGCATCGGGCGGAGTGATGGACGCTTCCAATCTGCTCAAGCCCCTGTTGTCCTCGGGTGAGATCCGCTGCATTGGTTCGACGACCTTTCAGGAGTTTCGTGGAATCTTCGAGAAGGACAGGGCGCTGGCGCGGCGCTTCCAGAAAGTCGATGTCAGCGAGCCCTCCGTCGAGGACACTATTGGCATTCTGCGTGGCCTGAAAGGACGTTTCGAGCAGCATCACAGTATCGAGTACAGCGACGAATCGCTGCGAGCCGCGGCCGAGTTGGCGTCGCGCTATATCAACGACCGCCATATGCCCGACAAGGCCATTGACGTGATCGACGAGGCGGGTGCCTTTCAGCGCCTGCAGCCGGAAGAAAAGCGGGCCAAGCGTATTGATGTGGAGCAGGTCGAGGACATTGTGGCCAAGATCGCGCGGATTCCGCCAAAGCATGTCAGCACGTCCGACAAGGAACTGTTGCGCAATCTGGAGCGCGATCTGAAGCTGACAGTCTTTGGTCAGGATGATGCAATCGACTCGCTGTCTACCGCCATCAAGCTTTCGCGTGCCGGGCTGAAAGCGCCGGACAAGCCGGTAGGGTCGTTCCTTTTTGCCGGCCCCACGGGTGTCGGCAAGACCGAGGCCGCCAGACAGCTGGCGCGTGCGCTGGGTATCGAGCTTGTGCGCTTCGATATGTCCGAGTACATGGAGCGACATACGGTGTCACGCCTGATTGGTGCACCTCCCGGTTATGTGGGGTTCGATCAGGGCGGCCTGCTGACCGAGGCAATCACCAAGCAGCCACATTGCGTGTTGCTGCTTGACGAGATCGAGAAGGCGCATCCCGAGGTCTTCAATTTGCTGTTGCAGGTCATGGACCATGGCGCCTTGACGGACAATAACGGACGCAAGGCAGATTTCCGTAATGTCATTCTCATCATGACCACCAACGCCGGGGCGGAAACGGCGGCCAGGGCGTCGATTGGCTTCACGCATCAGGACCATGCGTCCGACGCGATGGAAGTGATCAAGAAGAGCTTCACGCCCGAATTCCGTAACCGGCTGGATACCATCATCCAGTTCGGTCGCCTGAGCCATGAAGTGATCAAGAGCATTGTCGATAAGTTCCTCATCGAATTGCAGGCGCAGCTTGAGGACAAACACGTCACGCTGGAGGTCTCGGATACGGCTCGCGGCTGGCTGGCCGAAGGGGGCTACGATGTGCAGATGGGGGCTCGGCCAATGGCGCGGCTGATTCAGGACAAGATCAAACGACCCTTGGCAGAAGAGATACTCTTCGGCGAACTGGCCGAGCATGGTGGCGTGGTTCACGTTGATGTTCGTGACGGAGAGCTGGTCTTCGAGTTCGAGACCAGCGTTGAGCTTGCCTGATGGGCGGCTAAATGTGTTGTCCAGCTAATCAGAACGCCCGGCAGCTGCCGGGCGTTTTGTTATCTGTTTTCTATGCGCAGGTCGGGTGCCCGGAAGCGTGACGGACATATACAAAAAAGCCCGGCTCTGGCCGGGCATTCTTTCTCGCGTCTCGTATCAACGAGCGCGGTAGGTGATGCGACCTTTGCTCAAATCGTACGGCGTCAGCTCTACACGAACCTTGTCACCGGTCAGAATCCGGATGTAGTTCTTGCGCATCTTTCCGGAGATGTGCGCAGTAACGACGTGCCCATTTTCCAACTCCACGCGAAACATGGTGTTGGGCAGGGTGTCGACGACAGTACCTTCCATTTCGAAGCTGTCTTCTTTCGACATTCAGTAAAACCCTCGGTATCCAATGATTGACCCTGCGCAAAAATGCGCGGGTAAAAGCGGCAAGCATTGTGCCTGAAAGGGCTACGAGAGCCAAGGGGTTAGGGGCTGTTCCTGATTCGTACGCAATCTGTGTGCGAATCAGGGAGCCCCTAGCTGAGGCTGATCCAGCGCTGATTGACCAACAGCTCGATGGGACGGTATTCGGTCTTGTAGTTCATCTTGCGGCAATTCTTGATCCAGTAACCCAGATACAGGCCCTTGAGTCCCAGCCGCGCGACCTCACCTGCCTGCCAGAGGATTGCGAAGCGGCCAAGGCTGCGACGTTCTTCGGCTGGGTCGTAGAAGGTATACACCGCCGACAGGCCATTGGGCAGTACGTCGGTTACGGCCAGGGCGAGCAGGCGGCCATCGAGGCGAAACTCGTAGAAGCGTGAGAAAGGCAGGTCGCGCACCAGAAAGGTATGGAATTGGTCACGGCTCGGCGGATACATGTCGCCGTCAGCGTGACGCTGCTCTATATAGTTTGCATACAGGCCGTAATATTCCTCGGTAAAGGCCGGGCGCACATCAGTGACCGTCAGATCGGCGTTGCGCTTGAGAATGCGCTTCTGCTGCCGGTTGAGTTGCAGCCTTTCGGCTGGAATGCGAGCGGGAATACAGGCGTTGCAGCGTTGGCAATGGGGTCGATAGAGATGATCGCCACTGCGACGAAATCCCATTTCCGACAGCTCGGCATACACCTGTACATCCATCGGCTGGCTGGGATCCAGAAACAGCGTGGTCGCCTGCTCTTCGGGCAGATAACTGCACGCATGAGGCTGTGTGGCGTAGAACTTGAGACGAGCCAGTGAAGTCATGGTCAACTCTCGCAAATCATGAAGTCAGTGTAGGTCAGCCTGGCTTGGTCGACTAGGACTCCCATCGGGTTGTGTCAGGTTCACCAAGATACCTGGCAAGTGCTTCAGCAAAGGTTTTACGGGATATTGTTCGGGCGCCGAGACTGGCCAGATGCTGAGTTGGCATCTGGCAATCAATCAGTTTGAAGTCCCGCTCTCGCAGATGTTCCACCCACGTGACGAACCCCGCTTTGGAAGCATTGGTGACCCTGCTGAACATGGATTCGCCGAAGAACAGCTGCCCCATGGCCAGGCCGTACAGGCCGCCGACCAAGCGCTCGTCCTGCCACACTTCCACAGAGTGTGCGATACCCATTCGATGCAGTTGCAGGTAGGCGTCCTGCATGGAGGGCGTGATCCAGGTGCCATCGGCGTAGCTGCGCGGTGCGGCGCATCCCTCGATGACTGCCTTGAAAGCCTGGTCGAAGGTTATCTGGAAGACCCCCTGGCGCAGGGTTTTGCGCAGGCTGCGTGAGATATGTAGCTCTTCGGGATACAGCACAGTGCGCGGGTCCGGCGACCACCAGAGCAATGGTTGCCCCTCCTGATACCAGGGAAAGCAGCCATGTCGGTAGGCTGCAAGCAGGCGTTCGGGGGACAGATCACCGCCAGCAGCCAGCAGGCCGTTTGGCTCGCGCATGGCCTTATCGAGAGGAGGAAACGAGAGGTTGTCGCGCTGCAGCCAGGTCAGCATATCGATAGGCCGAAAAGTCGGCGGTTGCAGACAACCGCCGAAAAGGGATTACTGATCGAGGTATTTTTCAGCGTCCAGTGCGGCCATGCAGCCAGCGCCTGCCGAGGTAATAGCTTGGCGATAGACGTGATCGGCCACATCGCCAGCGGCGAACACACCGGGGATGCTGGTGCAGGTGGCATCGCCCTCGCTGCCACCCTTGATCGTGAGGTAGCCGTCCTTCATTTCCAGCTGTCCCTGGAACAGATCGGTATTGGGCTTGTGGCCAATGGCGATGAAAACGCCGGCCAGGTCAAGCTTCTGCTCATCACCGGAGAGGGTGCTTTTCAGGCGCACGCCGGTGACGCCGCTGGCATCGCCCAACACTTCTTCGAGGGTATGGTTCCAGTGCAGGCGGATATTGCCGTTGGTGGCCTTGTCCATGATCTTGTCCTGCAGGATCTTCTCCGAGCGCAGCTTGTCGCGACGATGGATCAGGTGGACTTCCTTGGCGATGTTGGACAGGTACAGTGCTTCCTCGACCGCGGTGTTGCCGCCGCCGATCACGGCGACCACCTGGTTGCGATAGAAGAAGCCGTCGCAGGTGGCGCAGGCCGAGACGCCACGTCCGGCGAAGGCATCTTCGGAAGGCAGGCCGAGGTATTGCGCGGAAGCGCCGGTGGCAATGATCAGTGCATCGCAGCTGTAGGTAGCGCTATCGCCCTTGAGAATGAAGGGGCGCTGCTGCAGTTCGGCCGTATGGATATGGTCGAACACCACCTGAGTATCGAAACGCTCGGCGTGCCTTTGCATACGCTCCATCAGTGCGGGGCCGGTAAGACCCTCGACGTCGCCGGGCCAATTGTCCACTTCGGTAGTGGTGGTCAGCTGGCCGCCGGGCTGGATGCCGGTGATCATCAGCGGCTTCAGGTTGGCGCGAGCGGCATATACCGCAGCGGTATAACCAGCCGGGCCAGAGCCGAGAATGATCAGACGTGAATGCTTGACTTCGCTCATAAAGAGCCCTCATAAGCCGTTGTTGCGAAAAGAAAAGCGTGCTTCAGTCGAGCAACGCTGCAAAAACTGGCGTTTATGCTACACCGAAGCATCGGGAAAAACCCAAGCCGGAATGGAACCGGCATGCCATCGAGTCGACAAAGCCGTACAATGCCGAGGTTCTGGCTGATTACGGTTCACAGAGCGCGCCGCTGGCGCAGGAAATAAAGCGTTTTGAAGAATACCTCCTCTATCGCGCCGGCTTCCGTCTGGCGACAGCAGTTACAGTACCGACTCAAAGAAGGTGCCCTGATCGCGGCGGTTGCCGCGTGCCTGTTCTTGCTGATGACGCTGGTCAGCTACAGCAGCAGCGATCCGGCATGGGACAACAGTGTCCAGGTCCATTCCATTGATAACGCCGGCGGCATGATCGGTGCCTGGCTGTCCAGCATTCTGCTGGGAGGCTTGGGTTATTTCGCTTATCTCTTCCCGCTGCTGCTCGGCATTCGTGCCTGGCGAATCTTTCGCAACAGACACCAGCAGTGGCACTGGAATGGCTGGCTGTTCGTTTGGCATCTGACGGGGCTGATGTGTCTGATTGCTGCCGGGACAGTACTGGCCGATATCCACTTTGCGGCGCAGGAGGGCATGCAGCAATCCGGTGGCGGCATGCTCGGTGCCGTTCTCGGGCAGTGGACCGAAAGTGTTCTGGGCGTGCAGGGCAGCACGCTCATGTGCATTGCTCTTTTCCTGTTCGGTTTGACCGTGTTCACCGACCTTTCCTGGTTCAAAGTGATGGACCTGACCGGCAAGATCACGCTTGATCTGATCGAGTTGATCCAGAGCTTCTTCAGCCGCTGGTGGCAAAGTCGCGCCGAGCGCAGACAGATGGTCGCTCAGCTGCGCGAAGCCGATGAGGTGGTCAACGAAGTGGCGGGCTCGCTGCCAGATCGTCGGGAACGAGCGAAGGTCAAGGAGCGCCTGCTGGAGCGCGAAGGTTCGCTGAGCAAACATATGAGCGAGCGCGAAAAACGCGTGGCGCCGGTGATCACGCCGCCCGCACCGCAGAAGGCAGCGGAACAAAGCAAGCGTGTGCTGAAGGAAAAACAGACCAATCTGTTCGTCGATCCTCTGATCGAAGGCAGCCTGCCGCCGATATCCCTGCTGGACGCTGCCGAGAAGCAACAAAAGCAGTATTCACCTGAATCCCTGGAAGCCATGTCGCGGTTGCTGGAGATCAAGCTCAAGGAATTCGGTGTCGAGGTGATCGTCGAGTCCGTACATCCGGGCCCGGTGATTACCCGTTTCGAAATCCAGCCGGCAGCCGGCGTCAAGGTCAGCCGCATTTCCAATCTGGCCAAGGACCTGGCTCGCTCGCTGGCGGTGATCAGCGTTCGGGTGGTCGAAGTGATTCCCGGCAAGACCACCGTAGGCATCGAAATTCCCAATGAGGATCGCCAGATCGTGCGTTTCTCCGAGGTGCTCTCGTCGGCGCCTTATGATGATGCAAAGTCGCCAGTGACCATCGCCCTGGGCCACGATATCGGCGGCAAGCCGGTGATCGCGGATCTGGCCAAGATGCCTCATCTGCTGGTCGCAGGCACCACCGGTTCGGGCAAATCGGTGGGTGTCAACGCGATGATCCTGTCGATTCTGTTCAAGTCTCCGCCGGAAGACGCGCGCCTGATCATGATTGACCCGAAGATGCTCGAACTGTCCATCTACGAAGGCATCCCGCACCTGCTGTGTCCGGTCGTCACCGACATGAAGGAAGCCGCCAACGCCCTGCGCTGGAGCGTCGCCGAGATGGAGCGGCGCTACAAGCTGATGGCGGCGATGGGCGTGCGCAATCTGGCAGGCTTCAACCGCAAGGTGAAAGAAGCGGAGGAGGCCGGCACACCGCTGACCGACCCGCTGTACCGCCGCGAGAGCATGGAGGACGAAGCACCGCTGCTGAAAAAGCTGCCGACAATCGTCGTAGTAGTGGATGAGTTTGCCGACATGATGATGATCGTCGGCAAAAAGGTCGAAGAGCTGATCGCGCGAATCGCTCAGAAGGCCCGTGCGGCGGGTATTCACCTGATCCTGGCCACTCAGCGGCCTTCGGTGGACGTAATCACCGGCCTGATCAAGGCCAACATTCCGACCCGTATGGCGTTTCAGGTGTCGAGCAAGATCGACTCGCGTACCATTCTCGATCAGGGAGGCGCCGAGCAACTGCTAGGCCACGGCGACATGCTTTATCTGCCGCCGGGTACCGGGCTGCCGATCCGTGTGCATGGCGCCTTCGTGTCTGATGAAGAAGTACACCGTGTGGTCGAGGCCTGGAAGGCGCGTGGCGCACCCGATTACATTGAGGAAATTCTGGTTGGCGTCGAGGATTCCGGTAGCGGCTTCGACGGTGGCGGTGGCGAGGGTGGCAGTGAGGACAGCGAAGAAGATCCGCTGTACGACGAGGCGGTGCGCTTCGTCACCGAAACCCGCCGCGCATCGATTTCCTCCGTGCAGCGTAAACTGAAAATTGGCTACAACCGTGCCGCCCGGATGATCGAGGCGATGGAAATGGCCGGTGTCGTCACTTCCATGAATACCAATGGCTCGCGCGAAGTGCTCGCGCCGCCACCCATGCGCGACTGAGTCGCACCGAGGAACTATGCAATTGATTCGCTTGCTGTTTGCGTCTGCTCTGCTGTTTACGCTGGTGCCGGTTCAGGCCGATCAGACCGCCTCCGTGCAGCGTCTGACCGGCTTGCTGCAAAAAGCCGAAACGCTGACCGGGCGCTTTTCCCAGCTGTCACTCGACGGTACCGGCACCCAGCTACAGGAAACGTCCGGCGAACTGGCTCTCAAACGTCCGGGGCAGTTCCGCTGGCACACCGATGAGCCGATGGAGCAGCTGCTGGTATCCGATGGCAAGAAAGTCTGGCTGTACGACCCGGACCTTGAGCAGGTGACCATCCAGACCCTGGACCAGCGTCTGACCCATACGCCGGCGCTGCTACTTTCCGGCGATGTCTCGTCCATCAGCGAGAACTTCGAGGTGTCCCACAAGGAAGCAGGTGAGGTGATTGATTTCACCCTCAGGCCGAAAGCCAAAGACACTCTGTTCGACAATCTGCGCCTGTCCTTTCGCAGTGGTGTGATCAACGACATGCAGATGATCGATGGCGTCGGCCAGCGCACCAATATCCTGTTTCATGGCGTTCGGGTGAACGAGCCGTTGGCCGCCGGGCTGTTCAGTTTCGAGATTCCCGAAGGGACCGACGTCATTTCCGAATGACCCGGCCTGCAGTTAGTCAACCGATACGGCCTGCTTTCCCGCAGGCCGTCTGCATGAGGGTTTTGCAGCCACGATGGACCTGTTCAGTCGCGATCCCGTTGCTCAACCGCTAGCTGCGCGCCTGCGTGCTGCCAGCCTGGACGAGTACGTTGGGCAGGAGCATCTGCTGGCGCGCGGCAAGCCGCTACGCGAGGCGCTGGAGCAGGGCGCGCTGCACTCGATGATCTTCTGGGGCCCGCCAGGAGTAGGCAAGACCACCCTGGCGCGGCTGCTGGCCAAGGTATCCGATGCTCATTTCGAGACGGTTTCGGCAGTGCTGGCCGGTGTCAAGGAAATACGCCAGGCCGTAGAGATCGCCAAACAGCAGGTGGCCCAGTATGGGCGGCGTACTATCCTGTTCGTCGATGAGGTGCATCGCTTCAACAAGTCCCAACAGGACGCCTTCCTGCCTTATGTCGAGGACGGCACGCTGATCTTTATCGGCGCGACCACTGAAAATCCTTCGTTCGAACTCAACAATGCACTGCTCTCGCGGGCGCGCGTCTATGTGCTGAAAAGCCTGGATGAGGCAGCGCTGCGTAAGCTGGTCACCCGCGCGCTGAACGAACCTCGTGGGCTGGGTGATCTGCATCTCACACTGCCCGAAGAGAGTTTTCAGATGCTGCTGGCCGCAGCCGATGGTGATGGCCGACGCCTGCTCAATTTGCTGGAGAACGCTGCGGACCTGGCTGAAGAGGGTGGCGAACTCGCTGTCGAGTTGCTGCAGGACCTGCTAGGCGATGGTCGGCGTCGTTTCGACAAGGGCGGTGAAGCCTTCTACGACCAGATATCGGCACTGCACAAATCCGTTCGTGGTTCCAATCCGGATGCTTCGCTTTACTGGTTCGCGCGGATGCTCGATGGTGGCTGCGATCCGCTGTATATCGCCCGGCGTGTGGTGCGCATGGCGAGCGAGGAGGTGGGCAACGCCGATCCACGTGCGCTGACGCTATGCCTCAATGCGTGGGATGTGCAGGAACGGCTGGGTAGCCCCGAGGGTGAGCTGGCCGTTGCCCAGGCCATCGTCTATCTGGCCTGTGCGCCGAAAAGTAATGCCGTCTACAGCGCCTTCAATGCAGCCAGGCGTGATGTGGCGGAGAGTGGCTCGCAGGAAGTGCCGCTGCATCTGCGCAACGCGCCGACGAAGCTGATGAAGGAGCTGGGTTACGGTAACCAGTACCGTTATGCCCACGATGAGCCTGATGCTTATGCCGCCGGCGAGGACTATTTTCCAGAAGCCATGACGCCGCGCCAATACTATCGCCCCGTACCGCGCGGCCTGGAAAGCAAGATTCGCGACAAGCTCGACCATCTTGCCCGACTCGATCGTGAAAGCCCCATTCAACGGAGAAAGGAATGATCCGTATGATGCTTGCCGTCACCTGTGGCGGTGTGATCGGAACCCTGCTGCGCTTCGCTGTCGCAACCTGGGTCGGTACGCAATGGCCCCGGCATTTCTATCTGGCCACGCTGACGGTGAACCTGCTCGGTTGTCTGCTGATCGGCTATCTATATGCGACATTCCTCACACGTCCCGATATCTCTCCAGAACTGCGCGGAGCTCTGATTATCGGTTTTCTCGGTGCTCTGACGACCTTTTCCAGCTTTTCCCTGGACGCCCTGCGGCTGCTGGAGAGCGGCCAGGCCGCAACGGCTTTCGGTTACATCGGCAGCAGCGTACTGGGCGGGCTGCTGGCAACCTGGGTGGGATTGACGCTTGCCAGGTTATGAACCGCCGCCCGTTCACAGTAAACTTCACTTCTTTGCCCTTTATCCAGGCTTTCACAGACGAGACCCACCATGCTTGATTCAAAACTGGTACGCACACAGCTGCAGGATGTGGCAGATCGCCTGGCTACCCGCGGCTACCAGCTGGACGTGGCGCGTATCGAGGCGCTGGAAGCCCAGCGCAAGACCGTGCAGACCCGCACCGAGCAATTGCAGGCCGAGCGCAACGCACGCTCCAAATCCATTGGCCAAGCCAAGCAGCGCGGTGAGGACATCGCGCCGCTGCTGGCCGATGTCGATCGCATGGCTTCCGAGCTGGACGCCGGCAAGCAGGAACTTGAGGGCATTCAGGCAGAGCTGGATCAACTGATGCTGAATTTGCCGAACCTGCCGCATGAATCGGTGCCGGTGGGCAAGGATGAGGACGAGAACGTCGAAGTGCGTCGCTGGGGCACGCCGAAGACCTTTGATTTCCCGGTGCAGGATCATGTGGCACTGGGTGAACAGCATGGCTGGCTGGATTTCGAGACGGCTGCCAAGCTCTCCGGGGCGCGTTTCGCCCTGATGCGCGGGCCGATTGCCCGCCTGCATCGTGCGCTGGCGCAGTTCATGATTGACCTGCACACTCGCGAACACGGCTACGAAGAGGCTTACACGCCGTATCTGGTCCAGGCGCCGGCCCTGCAGGGCACCGGCCAGTTGCCCAAGTTCGAGGAAGACCTGTTCAAGATCAGCCGCGAAGGTGAGGCCGATTTCTACCTGATCCCCACTGCCGAAGTTTCCCTGACCAATATCGTCGCCGGTGAAATTCTCGACGCCAAACAGCTGCCGCTGAAATTCGTGGCACACACACCGTGTTTTCGCAGCGAGGCCGGTGCATCCGGTCGCGATACCCGCGGCATGATTCGTCAGCATCAATTCGACAAGGTCGAAATGGTGCAGATCGTTGAGCCAAACCAGTCGTTCGAGGCGCTGGAAAGCCTGACGGCCAATGCCGAGAAAGTGCTGCAACTGCTGGAGCTGCCGTATCGACTACTGGCGCTGTGTACCGGCGACATGGGCTTCAGTGCAACCAAGACCTACGACCTGGAAGTCTGGGTGCCGAGTCAGGAGAAATACCGCGAGATTTCTTCCTGCTCCAACTGCGGTGACTTCCAGGCGCGTCGTATGCAGGCGCGTTACCGCAACCCCGAAACCGGCAAGCCGGAACTGGTGCATACCCTCAACGGTTCCGGCCTGGCGGTGGGGCGTACCCTGGTGGCGGTGCTGGAGAACTACCAGCAAGCCGATGGAAGCGTTCGAGTGCCTGAAGTCCTCAAGCCCTATATGGGCGGTATCGAAGTCATCGGTTAAGGCCAGCTGCAAGAGTGATGGGAAGCGGATGTCATACTCGACGTTGCGGCAAAAGGCCCATCCTTGATTTTCGACAGGGGCAGGCCGACGCTGATCGGCTGTGATGCCCCTGTCATTTCTTGTTGAAGTCAGGATCAAGCCGCATGGAATACCTTCCCCTGTTTCACAACCTCAAGGGCCGCCTGGTGCTGGTCGTGGGCGGTGGCGATATTGCCCTGCGCAAGGCCCGGCTGCTGTCCGAGGCCGGTGCGGTGCTGCGTGTGGTCGCTCCAGAGATCGAGCCGCAACTGACCGAACTGGTGGAGCAGGGCGGTGGGCAGACGCTGCTGCGCGGTTATGCCGGCGGTGACCTTGCCGGCTGCGTGCTGGCCATTGCCGCCACCGATGATGAGCCCTTGAATGCCCGCGTCTCGGATGACGCCCGAGCGCTCGGCATTCCGGTCAACGTGGTGGATTCGCCAGAGCTGTGTACGGTGATCTTCCCGGCCATCGTTGATCGTTCGCCACTCATGATCGCGGTGTCCAGTGGTGGTGATGCGCCGGTGCTGGCACGGCTGATTCGTGCTCGAATCGAAACCTGGATTCCTTCCGCTTACGGTCAACTGGCCGGACTGGCCAAGACGTTTCGCGCCCAGGTCAAAACGAAATTTTCCAATGTCCAGCAACGGCGGGTGTTCTGGGAGGAAGTCTTCCAGGGCACCATCGCCGAACAGGCGCTGGCTGGACGTGCTGCCGAGGCTGAGCGGCTGCTGGCGGAAAAACTCTCCGGCGCGGCGCCAAAGGCTCTGGGCGAGGTCTATCTGGTGGGTGCCGGGCCGGGTGATCCCGATCTGCTGACCTTTCGTGCACTGCGTCTGATGCAGCAGGCCGATGTGGTGCTCTACGACCGCCTGGTGGCACCGGCTATTCTCGACCTGTGCCGCCGCGATGCTGACCGCATCTATGTTGGCAAACAGCGCGCCGAGCATGCCGTGCCCCAGGACCAGATCAACCAGCGACTGGTGTCGTTGGCCAAAGAGGGCAAGCGGGTGCTGCGCCTCAAGGGTGGTGATCCGTTCATCTTTGGTCGTGGTGGTGAGGAAATCGAAGAGCTGGCCGCCCACGGTATTCCCTTCCAGGTAGTGCCTGGCATTACCGCTGCCAGTGGCTGTGCCGCCTATGCAGGCATTCCCCTGACCCATCGTGACCATGCGCAATCGGTGCGCTTCGTCACCGGACACCTCAAGGATGGCAGTTGTGATCTGCCCTGGCCGGAGCTGGTTGCCTCAAGCCAGACGCTGGTGTTCTACATGGGCTTGGTGGGTTTACCGTTGATCTGCCAGCAGCTGATTGCTCATGGCCGCGCCGCCGACACGCCTGTCGCCCTGATTCAACAGGGCACCACCAGTAACCAGCGGGTGTTTACCGGCACGTTAGGTGATCTTCCCGAGCGTGTTGCGAGTCAGCAGGTTCAGGCGCCGACGCTGATCATCGTGGGCGAGGTGGTGCAGTTGCGTGACAAGCTCGCCTGGTTCGAGGGCAGGAAAGACGCCGAATAACGTGGCGCTGCCAGCGCCTGTTCCCGGTTCGTTGTGAAACGGAAGCAGGCTCTAAGCTATTCAGCGCGACCAGATACCCTTGCCCGGCAGCCGATCACGATCATGAGCGCGTTCCAGCTCAAGCTGCGGGCCCTTGGGGACGATGCCGTTGGCGTTGATCTGCCGATGGCTTGCGTAGTAATGGCTCTTGATGTGGGTGAAGTCGACGGTTTGTGCGATGCCTGGCCACTGATACAGCTCGCGTAGCCAGTTAGACAGGTTCGGGTAGTCCTCGATACGGCGCAGGTTGCACTTGAAATGGCCGTGGTAGACCGCGTCGAAGCGCACGATCGTGGTAAATAGCCGCCAGTCCGCCTCGGTCAGCAATTCGCCGGCCAGATAGCGTTGTTGCCCGAGGCGCTGCTCCAGCCAGTCCAGCTCGCTGAACAGCTCATCGAAGGCGGTTTCATAGGCCTTTTGAGTAGTGGCAAAGCCTGCGCGGTAGACGCCGTTGTTGACCGCTGGATAAATCCGCTCGTTGAGGCTGTCGATCTCGGCACGCAGCGGCTCGGGATACAGATCCAGCTTAGAGCCGGTCAGCTCGTCGAAGGCACCGTTGAAGATGCGGATCAGCTCGGAAGACTCATTGTTGATGATGCGTCGCTCTTGTCGGTCCCAAAGCACAGGGACGGTTACCCGACCCGTGTAGTTCTCATCATCGGCGGTGTAGCGCTGGTGCAGCAACTCCAGACCGTCGAGGGCATCACCGCTGGAGCCGGTGCTTTTGTCGAACGTCCAGCCGTGCTCAGCCATCAGCCAGCTGACCACCGAGACCTCGATCAGTGAGTCGAGCTTTTTGAGTTTTCGGTAGATCAGGGTGCGGTGCGCCCAAGGGCAGGCGAGCGATACATAAAGGTGATAGCGCCCGGCTTCTGCCTTGACCGCCCGTTGACCGTTCGGTCCCGGCGAGCCGTCAGCGCTTACCCAGTCGCGGCGCTGGGCCTGTTCTCGCTGGAATTCTCCGCCATCGCTGCTTTCATACCAGCGGTCGTGCCATTGCCCTTCAACCAGAAGTCCCATGATTGCCTCCTCAATTCGAATCTTGGAGACAGTTTAGGGGGCAAGGTTCGAGCAAAGGGGCTTAATGGCGGATCAAACCCATCGATCAAGCCGATGGGTTTCGCTTTTCCCAGTAGTGTCGGGCCTGCTCGAAAGCTGCCTCGCGGGGCTGCCCGAGACCGCGAAGGGCCAGCGCCATGGTCGCTACGACGGCCAGTTCGCCATAGGCATCTTCGGCGCCGCGCCATACAGCAAGCAGGTGTTGAGGATCGAGTTGTGCGGGTTTTACATGGCGTTGCGCAGAGAGAGCAGGCCAGTCTTCGTCCCAGTTGGTGCCGGCTTCAGTGCCGTAGAGGTGGGCGATGCCGTCCGGGTTGACTTCGATTTCACCACCTTCGCCCTTGATGACGATGCTGGTATCGCCGAGCAGACGACTGGCTTCGCGATGGTTGGCCTGATAACCGGGGTGGAAAATGCTTTGCAGGCCGCAGCGCGCACCCAGTGGGTTGAGGATGCGTGCCAGCGAGTGAATCGGCGAACGCAGACCGAGGATGTTGCGCTGGTCGATCATATGCTGCAGACGGGGCATCCAGGCACCCAGTGGCATGAATGCCAGGTTGCTGCTGTCCAGAGCCGCATTAACAGCAGCCCAGTTGTCGCAGCGGGCGATATCCAGCAGGCCGAGAAGCTGCTCGGTATACAGGCGCCCGGCGGTATGTGCGCCGCCGCCGTGCATCAGAATCCGAACACCATTCTGCGCCAGGCATTTGGCTGCCAGCAGATACCAGGGCAGATGGCGCTTCTTGCCGGCATAGGTCGGCCAGTCAATGTCCGCCGCGATTACTGGTGCGTGCAGTCGCTCGCGTACGGCCTCGGTGAAGCCGGCAAGCTCTGCGGCGCTTTCTTCCTTGTGTCGCAGCAGCATCAGGAAGGCACCGAGCTGGGTGTCCTCGGCCTTGCCGTCGAGCAGCATGCCCATGGCTTCACGTGCCTCTTCGCGGGTCAGGTCGCGGGCGCCGCGCTTGCCCTTGCCGAGAATGCGCACGAAAACGGCAAAGGGATGTTCGGCAGGCGTGACGATATTCATATGCAATTGCTCGGTTTGGGCAGGCCTGCCAGTTTGGCTGCAAGCTTGGCGGGCGTGCCTAGAAATAATCGGTTCAGGTGCATGCTGTTGCCCTTGTCGGGGCCGAGCTTGAGTGCGACATACCGGATCAGTGGGCGTGTCGCCGGCGAGAGCTGGAATTCCTGGTAGAACTCGCGCAACAGCAGCAAGATTTCCCAGTGCTCATTTTGCAGTTCAAGACCTTCTGCTTGCGCCATTACCAGCGCAACAGGCTCGCTCCAGTCTCCCAGATCCATCAGATAGCCTTCCTGATCGACGGCAATCTCTGCGTCACCCACGACGAGTGCACTCATAGCCAGGTATTGGTCCGCGCGTAGCGGCAGCAGAGTTCGACGAAGGCGGGGTAATCGACCTGGTGTAAATGCTCAGGTAAATCCTCCAGCCCACGGACGACGATGTCCTCGTCCAGCGCGAAGAGGACGATGCCCTCCGGCAGCAGCTCGAGCGCTTGGCGCTGGGCGGTGCCGCGCTGTAGCGCGTAGACAGCGTCGCCGCTGAGCAGCAGTCCATCACCGGCTGACAGCAGCCGCAGACAGCTGGAGAGGCGACTGTCGGCAAAGGGGGAATGCGAAAGCAGGTGCAGGGTGGCCATCAGAGTGTGATCACATGGTCATAGCGATTGATCAGGGCGCTGAGGGCGTCGTCGCCCAGCACCTCAACGGGAAGGCTCAGGCTGGCTTCGGCCAGGCCGCGTTCGTCGAGGCTGCGTCTGGCTGCGTACAGCGCTTCGATTCCGAACAGCGGCAGGGCTTGCAGGTTGGCGGTCAGATCTTTCTGTTGCACGGCGGCTGCCTGCTGCATCGGGGCCAACTGCAACACACCATCATCGAGAAACAGCAGGCCCAGCGGCAGCTCGAAGGCGCCACCGGCCAGCACGATATCCAAAGCCTCACGGGCCGAGGGACCGGCCCAGGGCGACTGGCGGCTGATGATCAACATCGAACGGGCCATCATTGACCTCCGAAGCAGACAAGGCGGTCGGCTTGCTGGGCCGCTTCGTGCAGCTGACCCAGTCCGGAAAGCTCCCAGCCCGGAGCGAGATTGGCGGCAGGCTTCCCGTGGCGTCTGGCCTCCTGCTCATCCAGCACGCCGCGGCGCAGGCCGGCTGCGATACAGACAACGCCATCGAGGCTGTGAGTCTGGACGAACTGGCTCCATTGCCCGGCGACATCGAATTCATCCTGCGCGGCCACGATATTGCTCGACGCGCTGTGGACGCCATCCTGATACAAGAACAGCCGGACGATCTCATGCCCACCGGCAAGCACCGCTTCGGCAAAGCGCAAGGCGCGCCGCGAAGCGGGAGAGTGGGCTGGGGCATAAAGGGCGATTACGAATTTCATGGGGCACCTTGAAAGCTGGCCGACATGATACGCCAGCTACAGAAACGGAAAAGCCCGCCGAAGCGGGCTCTTCCCTGCCAGGCCACTATCAGTCGTCGCCACCCATGATGCCCATCAACTGCAGCAGGCTGATGAACAGGTTGTACAGCGAAACGTACAGGCCGATGGTGGCCATGATGTAGTTGCGCTCGCCGCCGTGAATGATGGCGCTGGTCTGGTAGAGAATGCAGACCGAGGAGAACAGCACGAAGCCGGCGCTGATCGCCAGTTGCAGACCGCTGATCTGGAAGAAAAAGCTGGCGATCATGGCGCCCAGCAGGACGAAGAAGCCGGCGGTGATGAAGCCGCTGAGAAAACTCATGTCCTTGCGGGTGATCAGTACGAATGCGGACAGACCGAAGAACACCAGCGCCGTCATTGACAGGGCCGAGGCGATAAGCTCGCCGCCGCTGGCCATGCCCAGGTACATGTTCAGGATGGGACCGAGCGTGTAGCCCATGAAGCCGGTCAGGGCGAACGTTGAAACCAGGCCCCAGACCGAATTGCGCAGCTTCGCGGTGAGGAAAAACAGACCGTAGAAACCGATCAGCACAACGAAGATGTTCGGATAAGCGGCATTGGCCTGCATGGCCATGTAGGCGACCAGTGCGCTGAAGCCCAGCGTAAGGGCCAGCAGGCCATAGGTATTGCGCAAGACACGGCTGACTTCCCGTTGTTCGACCTGCGTGTGCGTAGATGCGTACTGTTGCTTGAGCATTGCGACACTCCTGTAAATGTATTCAGCCCGAGGTGAATTGTCCCGGATCATAGCAGAGCTTTTGTTACCAGCTGACAACAGAGTTTGACAGTGTGTTTCGTTCCGGTACTATTGCGCCCGCTCTCTGCGGAGGAGTGGCAGAGCGGTTGAATGCAACGGTCTTGAAAACCGTCGAAGGGGAAACTCTTCCGTGAGTTCGAATCTCACCTCCTCCGCCATATCGCGAACCGAAGGCCCCGTATTACGGGGCCTTCGTCGTTTCTGCAGCATGGAAAGTCCGCCTGGGATATTGTTCATCCGGTCACCCATCCAACTTCAGGCAGGCGTATCGATGTCCGCTGTGAAATCACCTGCAAGGGACACGTTCTTCATCCTCTCGCTGGTGGTTTTCAGTTTCATTTCGTTCATTTCCATCGGCATACCTCTGGCCTCACTGCCGGGGTACATCCATGAAAGCCTTGGTTTCAGCACCATGACGGCAGGGGTCGTGATTGGGGTGCAGTACTTGGCCACCTTGCTCTGTCGCCCGCGCGCGGGGCGGCTGGTGGATGAGCAAGGAGCGAGGAAAGCCGTGCTGGCAGGCATGGCGTCTGGTCTGCTCAGTGGTGTGCTGCTGTTGGCTGCGGCGCTGCTGGAGCCCTGGCCGTCGCTCAGTCTCGGCGCGATGCTGGCGAGTCGTCTGGTTCTCGGCTTCGCGCAGAGCCTGATCGGTATCTCGGCAATCAGTTGGGGGATCGCCCGGCTCGGCTCGCACAGCACCGCACGGATGATTTCCTGGAACGGCATCGCAGCCTACGGAGGTGTGGGGATTGGCGCTCCGATAGGTGTGTTGCTGGTGCAATCCCTGGGCGTGTGGAGCCTGGGCGCAGTCACCATGCTGTTGGCGACAGCGGGGCTGTGGCTTGCATGGCGCCGAGGCGATGCGCCACTCAATCCCGGTGCGCGGCTACCCTTTGGCAAGGTGCTGTGGCGTGTGGCGCCGCCCGGTTTCAGCCTGGCGTTCGCCACAGTCGGTTACGGAACCCTGACCGCCTTTATCGCCCTGTATTACAGCGCGCGCGGTTGGGAGGGTGCTGCCTGGTGTCTGACGGCTTTCGCCTTCGCCTTTATTGGCACGCGCTTGCTGTGTCCCAATCTGATCAATCGCGTGGGCGGCTACTCGGTTGCATTGGCTTGTCTGGTGGTGGAAATACTCGGGCTGTTGATGCTCTGGTTGGCTGAAACGCCGGGTGCGGCACTGGCCGGCTCGGCCCTGACCGGGTGCGGCCTATCCTTGCTCTATCCGGCGTTGGGTGTGGCGGTCGTGTCCAGGGTGGGTGTGGCCAATCGCAGTTCGGGTCTGAGCGTTTTTGCCATGTTCTTCGACCTTGCACTGGGAATGTCGGGTCTTGTCATGGGTGTACTGGCGGCCTGGATCGGCATGCAGAATATTTTCCTCGGGGCTGCGCTGGTGGCCGGCAGCAGTCTGGGGATAATCTGGGTGCTGCGTGTGCAGGAGCGAAAGGCCGCGAGCTGATTGGCCGCCGCTATCTCCAGCCTTCTACAGTCTGGATGCTGACATCCAGCGTGGCACGGCGGACCAGAGCTGCGGCGCACGGACGGTAAGCGCGTTTATCCCTGTGTCGCTGCCTCCACAAATCCAGCGGTGGCCGAGTGTCGGGATCGGACTGCCTGACCAGGTTTTCCAAGGTTTTGCTGTTCATGGAGCCTCCAGTGGCGCTGTCGATTGAAGTGAATCGCATCCCTGCGTGACCACCCTGATCTTCCATGCTGCAGAAGATTGCCTGGTTCGAGTTACAGCCTGTTGACAGGCAATTGCGGCTCGCGCTCATACCTTACGTTCCCTTTACATCCGCTTCACACGAAGCTGACCCTGGTTGTCGTAAATTCATCTCGAGGCGCTTCATCGGGGTGGCTGGCGTGTGCTGAGCACCCCCGAGCAGCCGAGTTGTTCTTGCCTTGTCCGCCCGGTCTGTTCCGGGTGGGCCGAAATCATGTTGACGTCGGGAGATCATCGATCATGTTTCTTCGCAGTAATTTCCTGGCCGTTGTGGCGGGTGTCGCCTTGCTTGGGCAGGCACTCGTTGCCCAGGCCGCATTGCCTGATTTCACGCCGCTGGTGGAAGATGCCTCGCCGGCTGTGGTGAATATCAGTACCCGGCAGAACCAGCCGGTGCGCGGTGCATCTGCGCAAATGCCTGATCTTGAGGGCATACCGCCGATGTTTCGCGAATTCTTTGAGCGCCGGATGCCGCAGCAACCGGATCGCCGTCGCGAAGGGCAGTCGCTGGGCTCCGGCTTCATCATTTCCAAAGATGGCTACATTCTGACCAACAATCATGTGGTAGCTGATGCCGATGAAATCATCGTGCGCCTGCCGGACCGCAGCGAGCTGCAGGCCAAACTGGTGGGGGCTGATCCGCGCAGTGACGTGGCGGTGCTGAAAATCGAAGGCGCCAATCTGCCCACGGTGAAAGTGGGTAATTCGGAGAAGCTGAAAGCGGGGGAGTGGGTCGTCGCCATCGGTTCGCCGTTCGGCTTCGATCATACGGTGACTGCCGGTGTGGTCAGCGCCATTGGTCGCAGCTTGCCCAACGAGAGTTACGTGCCTTTTATCCAGACGGACGTGGCGATCAATCCGGGCAACTCCGGTGGCCCACTGTTCAACTTAGCCGGTGAAGTAGTAGGAATAAATTCGCAGATATTCACCCGCTCTGGTGGATTCATGGGGCTTTCGTTCGCGATCCCTATCGATGTTGCAATGGATGTCGCCAATCAGCTGCGTGAGGACGGCAAGGTCAGCCGTGGCTGGCTTGGCGTAGTGATTCAGGATGTGAACAAAGACTTGGCCGAATCCTTCGGACTGGAACGTCCCGCTGGAGCCTTGGTAGCGCAAGTGATGGATGGCGGGCCGGCAGCCAAAGGCGGGCTGCGGGTGGGCGATGTGATCCTGAGCCTCAATGGCAAGTCCATCGACAGGTCCGGTGATCTGCCGCATCAGGTCGGTGCGCTGAAGCCGGATACCACGGTCAGGTTCGAAGTGATCCGCGACGGTAGCCGCAAGAATCTCAAGCTGAAGATTGGCGCACTACCGGATGAAGGGCAGGCACTCGCTGCGGCCAGTGGCTCGGGCAAGCTCAGTGACAACCGCCTGGGGGTGACGGTGAGTGCGCTGAATGCCGAGCAGAAGCGGGCGCTCGATCTTGAGGGCGGTGTCGTGATCAGCGAAGTCGGCAACGGCCCCGCGGCCATGATTGGCCTGCGTCCGGGCGATGTGATCACCCATCTGAACAACCAGGCCATTGATTCGGTGAAGACGTTCGGTCAGGTCGTCGAAAAGCTGCCGCACAATCGCTCGGTGTCGATGCGGGTGTTGCGTCAGGGGCGGGCCAGCTTCATTACCTTCAGGCTGCCGAGATAATTGCGGCTCCGGGAGGGAGCAGTGGCTGAGGTGGTCCGATAGTCGAAAGTCGGCTGTCGGATCGCTACCTTCTGGACTATCTTTTGTCGCGAGCCTGCTGTAGAAACGCATGGACATGATTACAGCCAGCCCCGCTACTTAAATCGGGGCCGGCTGCTTTTGTCGCGGTGCCTTGTGCAGCCGGCATGATGTGGTATCGGGAGAGACTGTAACGGCATGGCCGTCGACAGCGCCGAAGGAGCAACCGCCCCGGAAACTCTCAGGCAAAAGGACCGATACCGCTGTTGAACTCTGAAGAGCCGCCGGGCAATCGTCAGCCGGGCGCACCGAAGGAGCAAGCGAGTCCGCTCGTGAAAACTCTCAGGTCCAGGACAGAGGGGGCGCCTGATCCGCATAGTGCGGATGGGCTCCAATCCCTATGACGTCCTGGAGCGACACAATGAAAACAATCGCTGTCATCGGTGGTGGTATCACAGGTATCACCACGGCCTACGCGCTGGCCAAGCGCGGATTCGACGTCACTCTTTTCGAAAAGCACCGTTATGCCGCGATGGAAACGTCCTTCGCCAACGGTGGGCAGCTTTCTGCGTCGAACGCCGAGGTCTGGAACCACTGGTCGACCATCCTCAAGGGCATGAAGTGGATGCTCAAGAGCGATGCGCCATTGCTGGTTAATCCAAAACCCAGCTGGCACAAGCTTTCCTGGTTTGCGGAATTCATCGCATCCATCCCGCAGTACCGCGCCAACACCACCGAAACCGCACGCCTGGCCATCGCCGCGCGTGAACATCTGTTTGCCTGGGCCGAGGAAGAAGGCATCGACTTCGACCTGAAGAAGGCAGGCATCCTGCATATCTATCGGGACCGGGCCGGCTTCGAGCATGCCGGTGAGGTCTCCAGATTGTTGGCCGCCGGTGGTTTGCCGCGCCGTAGCGTAACGCCGGACGAGATGCGCGTCATCGAGCCGACTTTGGCAGGACAGTATTACGGCGGCTATTACACCGAGTGCGATTCCACTGGCGATATTCATCTGTTCACCAATGGCCTGGCAGGGGCGGCGATCCGCCTTGGCGTCGATTGCCGCTATGGTCAGGATGTGAAGCGTGTGGCCACCGATGGCAGGCAGGCCAGTGTCACCCTTGGCACCGCAGATGGTGAAGAAACCCTGCACTTCGATGGCATGGTCGTCTGCGCCGGCACCGCCAGTCGGGCGCTCGCCGCGCAGTTGGGCGATCGGGTGAATATTTACCCGGTCAAGGGGTATTCGATCACGGTCAATCTCAATGACGAAGCCAGTCGCGCCGCCGCGCCGACGGTGAGCCTGCTGGATGACGAAACCAAGCTGGTGACCAGCCGTCTTGGCGATCATCGCCTGCGTGTAGCGGGGACTGCCGAGTTCAATGGCTACAACCACGACATCCGCGCCGATCGCATTCGCCCGCTGGTGGAGTGGGTGAACGAGTGTTTCCCCGGCGTCAGTACCCAGAGCGTCGTTCCCTGGGCTGGATTGCGTCCGATGATGCCGAACATGATGCCGAAGGTCGGGCGCGGCAAGTCACCTTGCGTGTTCTACAACACCGGCCACGGCCATCTCGGCTGGACGCTGAGCGCCATCACTGCGGACATGATCGGCGATGTGGTGGGGCAGACCCTGGGTTTGCCTGAGCCTGTGGTTGTACCCATCGCGGCAGCCCGGCAGTCAACTGCTGCCTGATCGCCTGTCAGCTGGATCGCTTGACGTCCGCTACACGAAACCCCGCCTTGTCAGCGGGGTTTCGTGTTCGTGGGGCTTCGTTCGGTGATGAAATCAGACCAGTACCTGGCGAGTGCTGGCGATCAGTTGATGCACCTGTTTTTCCACCTGGGGCGGGGTGGCTGTTTCCGGGCCACGTCCGCGCGGGCAGGGCAGGCTGGTGGTGGTGCCGAACAGGCGGCAGATAAGTGGCCGCTCGGCATAGGCCTCGCAACCCTGCGGGCCGAGGTGCACGCAGTTCCAGTGCTCCAGCGCAGCCTCATGTTCGGCGTCGCTTTTATGCGGCAGCCGCGCCATTTCTTCGGATGAGGCCGTGACCGGCCCGCAACAGTCATGGCAGCCGGGCTCACAGGCGAAACCGGGAATCTGCCGTCGCAGCTGATCGATCTTGCGGATGGTGCGGTTCATTGCGTGTTGCGTTCCAGGTGATATCAGGCGGATAGAGTACCCCCGATGTCTTCGCTATAGGCTTCAGGAGGGTTGTTCGAGGAGGTCGTTCCAGTCCGGATGCTTCTTCACGTAGGCCCCGATGAACTCGCAAACCGGCACGATACGCTTGCCGCGCTGGCGGGCGTCGTCGAGTGATTCGCGGACCAGCATGCTACCCATGCCCTTGCCGCTGAGGCTGTCGTCGATTTCGGTGTGGGTAAATATCTGTCGGTCGCCTTCCTCGTGGTACTGCGCAAAGCCCAGGAGCTGGCCGTTTATTTCAAGAACGTAGCGCTGCTGCTCTTCGTCGTGTCGAACCTTTGCATCGTGATAGCTCATGGGTGTTGTCCTTGTGAATGTTCGTCGGGGCGGTTTGCCTTTCGGGTAGACCCTTCCTTGAACTGAAGTACTGCCTTATCGACCGGCAAGTCGCATGGTGCCGGCACAGCCGCTGGATAGCATGGAGGAACAAGAACAAGTCTCGAGGCTCCGATGACACGCAGCGCCAGCCTTTTATCATGCGTGCGCGCGCTTTTGCTGTTGTGCGCCCTGACCAGCGCGTCGCTCTACGCGCAGGAGATGGATGCCGGGATCATGCAGCTGTTCCCCAAGGCCACGCGCATCGAGCCGAAACAGGAAGATCCGCCCGTTCATAGCGTCTATCAGCTCGATGAACTGCTCGGTTATGCCTTCGAGTCCGCTGACTACTCGACGCTTCAGGGCTTTTCTGGCAAGCCGATACGCTTGCTGATCGGCATGGACCCTCAGGGCGTGCTGGTGGGTGTCAGGGTGCTGGAGCATCACGAGCCGGTATTTCTGCATGGGCTGGGAGAGCAGTCGCTGTTTGATTTCGTTGATCAGTACCGCCTCAAACCCATCGGCAAACCAATTATCGTCGGCGGTCGGCAGGGTGCCAGTGAAGGTGACTCGGTCACCCGAATCGACAATGTCAGCAAGGCCACCGTATCGGTTGTCATCCTCAACGAGACGGTGCTGCTGTCGGCCCTGACGGTCGCGCGCAAGCTTTTGGACGGCTTTGCCGGTGGTCCCCTGGCAACCCCGAAGATGGATATTTACGAACCGCTCGACTGGAACCAGCTGCTCGAACGCGGCCTCGTCCAGCACTGGACCTTGACCCATGATGAGGTGGAACAAAGCCTCGGGCACGAACTGGACGGGTATCCAGGCCTGAACATGGACGAACCTTTTTTTGCCGATCTGCATTTCGCCTATCTGAATGCGCCCGTGATCGGTCGCAACCTGCTGGGGGAGGCAGGCTTTCAACGGCTCAACGAGGAGTTGAAGCCGGGCGAGCAAGCGCTGCTGGTGATGTCTTCCGGCATGTACCCCCATGTTCCAGAGGACTTCGTGCCGGCAACGGCGCCCAACCGCATTGTGCTGATGCAGAACGAGCATGCCATCGAACTGCACGACATGAACTTCAATAACGGTGCGGTACTGGAGGTGCTCAACTCGCCCATCACCGATGTCGAAGCGCATGTCTTTCGTATCAAGTCCCATGCGGCATTCAATCCGGCGGAAGTGGCTGGATTACGCCTGATCGCGCAGTTGCGGCGTAATCATCTGGTGGAAACCAAGGTCGATTTCACCCGTGATTTCCAGCTCGATCCTGACTTGTTCGATATTCAACAGGCTGCCGTAGAAGCCAAACCTGTGCCGATCTGGCTGCGTATGTGGCAAGAGCGCTGGTGGCAGATCGGTTTGCTGGGGCTGTCGCTGATGGTGTTGAGCGGGGTGTTCATCTGGCAGCATCGAATCAGCCAGCAGAGCCGCAACTTCCATCTGTTCCGCGCATGTTTTCTGCTGTTTACCCTGGTGTTTATCGGACTGTATGCCCAAGGTCAGTTGTCGGTGGTGAATATCTTCACTCTCTTGCTGGCGCTCGCAAAGGACTTCGATATCCGCGTGTTTCTGATGGACCCGGTGATCTTCATCCTCTGGAGCTTCACCTTTGTCTCGCTGTTCATCTGGGGGCGTGGTGTGTTTTGTGGCTGGCTTTGCCCCTTCGGCGCGTTGCAGGAAATGCTCGGCTGGGTGGCCAAGCGGCTACGCATTCGTCAGTGGAAGATTTCCGAATCTGTCCATCTGCGACTGCAGTGGCTCAAGTACCTGATTCTTATCGGTCTGGTGGCCGTGGCGTTCTATTCACTGACGCTGGCGGAGCGGCTGGCGGAGGTGGAGCCGTTCAAGACCAGCATCACACTGTTCTTTGTACGCTCCTGGCCGTTCGTGCTGTATGCGCTGGTCCTGCTCGGGCTTGGGTTGTTTGTGCACAAGTTCTACTGCCGCTATGTTTGCCCGCTCGGCGCCGGGCTGGCAGTGCTGGGCAGATTCCGGCTGTTCTCCTGGCTCAGGCGCATCGATGCCTGTGGTCAGCCCTGTCAGCATTGCCGGAATCACTGTGAGATCGGTGCGATCCGGCGTGATGGCCGCATCGACTACGACGAGTGCATCCAGTGCCTGGAATGCATCGTCATCCTCAATAACGAGGACCAGTGCGTGGCCAGTATCAGCGCACGCAAGAAAATGCAGAAAGCCGGTAAGCCGGTCGACCTGATCGCTAGCGATGCTTCGGTGCGCGCCTCATGAACGGAAAAGTCTCGCGGGCGGGCTGAAGATTCCGCCAGGCCAGCCGATACTGTCCTGTATCGAGATGATCCCCGGTGACGAACCGGCTTTCTCCACAGGACTATGCATGGACACTCTATCGGCCACCGGCTCTCTGTCGCTTCTGCTGTTCACGCTTCGCAGCGGCAAGCAGATGGCGATCAATCTGTTGAAGGTCAGCGAGATCATTCCGACCCCCGCACTGATCCGGCTTCCCGAATCCCATCCGCATGTGCAGGGCGTCGCCACGTTGCGAGGCCAGCCACTGTCGGTCATCGATCTGAGCCTGGCCATTGGTATGCCGCCTCTGCAGGACGTCCAGGGCGGTTGCCTGATCGTCACCGAAATCAGTCGCTGCAAGCAGGGCCTGCATGTGCAGTCGGTAGTCAGGATCGTGCATATCCCGACGTCGAAGATTCTGCCGCCGCCTTATGGCACGCGTGCCAATTCCTTCATCACCGGCGCTGCAGATATCGATGGTCAGCTGGTACAGATTCTCGATGTGGAAAAAGTACTTCTGAATATCATGCCGGCCCCGGTCGACGCGGATATTTCCCAGCTTGATGATCAGGATGCTCAGCTGCTCGGGGAAACCCGTGCGCTGATCGTCGATGACAGCCAGGTGGCTCTGCACATGACGCTGGCGGCGCTCGGCAAGATGGGCATCACCTGCCATGCCGTGCGCAGTGCCCGGGAAGGCTTTGCGACGCTCGACCGCCTGAAAGGCACTCCCGAGGCGATCAACGTGGTGGTTTCGGATATCGAAATGCCCGAAATGGACGGCTACACCTTTACCCAGGCCCTGCGCAGCCACCCGGACTACGCTGCCCTCTACGTGCTGCTGCACACCTCGCTGGACAGCACCATCAGCGCCAACAAGGCCAAGGTCGCCGGGGCCAACGCCATTCTCACCAAATTCTCGCCGCCGGAAATCACCAAATGCATGCTGCGTGCGGCGCGGGTCATTCATCTGGGCGAGGATGCGCTGGCCTGAGCGAAACCCATTGCACAATGCCGCGTAGAATAGGCCGCTTCGGCAAGCTTTGAGGTGGACAGCGGTGGATCTACAGCAGGGTTTCGTCCTGACCCGGCATTGGCGCGACACGGCTGCAGGCACCGAAGTGGAGTTCTGGTTGGTGACCGATGCAGGGCCTCGCCGGATTCGTGTGCCCTCTCAGCCGTCGGTCGCTTTCATCCCCGCTGAACAATGCGAGCAGGCGCGGGTACTGCTCAAGGGCGAACGTGACGTCGAGCTGCGTCCGCTTGACCTGAGGGACTTCCACCAACGCGCGGTGGTTGGCCTGTATTGCCGGCAACACCGGCAACTGATGAACCTTGAAAAGCGCTTGCGCCAGGCCGGACTGGACGTCTACGAAGCCGATATACGCCCGCCGGAACGCTATCTGATGGAGCGCTTCATCACCGCGCCGGTCAGCTTCAGCGGCACGCCGGATGCCGAGGGCGTGCTGCTGAATGCGCAGGTCAGGCCTGCGCCGCAGTACCGTCCGCAGTTGAAACTGGTCTCCCTGGACATTGAAACCACCGCCACCGGCGAGTTGTATTCCATCGCACTGGAAGGCTGTGGGCAGCGTCAGGTCTATATGTTGGGCCCGGCCAACGGCGACGACGCTGGGGTGGATTTTCAGCTGGAGTATTGCGACAGCCGCAAGCAGCTGATCGAGCGGCTGAACGACTGGCTGGCGCAGCATGATCCCGATGCCATCATTGGCTGGAATCTGGTGCAATTCGACCTGCGCGTGCTGCGCGAACAGGCGCAACGTCATCAGGTGCCGCTGCGCCTTGGTCGTGCAGGCGAAGAGATGACCTGGCGTGAGCACGGCAGCCGACGCAACCACTTTTTCGCCGCGGCGGCGGGAAGACTGATCATTGACGGTATCGAGGCGCTGCGTTCGGCGACCTGGAGTTTTCCCTCGTTCAGCCTGGAGAACGTCGCCCAGACGCTGCTCGGCGAAGGCAAGGCCATCGATACGCCGTATCAGCGGATGGACGAAATCAACCGCATGTTCGCCGAGGACAAGCCGGCACTGGCGCGTTACAACCTCAAGGACTGCGAGTTGGTCACGCGCATCTTTGCCAAGACCGAACTGCTGACCTTCCTGCTGGAGCGCGCCACCGTCACCGGCCTGCTAGCCGACCGCAGCGGTGGCTCGGTGGCGGCGTTCGAGCATCTGTACATTCCGCTGATGCACCGAAAGGGCTTTGTCGCGCCGAATCTCGGCGAGCGACCACCACAGGCTAGCCCTGGTGGTTTCGTGATGAATTCCCGGCCCGGCCTCTACGAGTCGGTGCTGGTGCTGGACTACAAAAGCCTCTACCCCTCGATCATTCGCACCTTTCTCATCGACCCGGTGGGACTTGTCGAGGGCATGCGCAATCCGGCGGACAGCGACTCGGTGGCCGGCTTTCTCGGAGCGCGTTTTTCCCGTACGCGGCATTGTTTGCCGGCCATCGTCGAGCGGGTCTGGCAGGGTCGCGAGACGGCCAAGCGCGACGGCAACATGCCGCTCTCGCAGGCGCTGAAAATCATCATGAATGCCTTTTACGGCGTGCTTGGGTCCAGCGGCTGCCGTTTCTTCGACCCGCGCCTGGCATCGTCCATCACCCTGCGCGGGCACGAGATCATGCGCAGGACACGCGAGCTGATCGAGGCCCAGGGCTACCGCGTGATCTACGGCGATACCGATTCCACCTTCGTCTGGCTCAAATGCGCGCGCAGTGATGAGGATGCCACGCAGATCGGCCAGGCCTTGGTGCGCCATATCAACCAGTGGTGGCAGGAATACCTGCAGCAAGAATTCGGTTTGAACAGCGCGCTGGAAATCCAGTTCGAAACCCATTTCAAGCGCTTTTTGATGCCCACCATTCGTGGCGCGGAAGAGGGCAGCAAGAAGCGCTATGCCGGGCTGGTCACGCATGCCGATGGCAGCGAGGGCCTGGTGTTCAAGGGGCTGGAAACCGTTCGCTCCGACTGGTCGCCGCTGGCGCAGCAGTTCCAGCAGGAGCTGTACCGGCGCATCTTCAAGCGTGAGCCCTATCAGGATTATGTGCGCGACTACGTGCGCAGTACCCTGGCCGGCGAACTGGACGAGCTGCTGGTGTTTCGCAAACGACTAAGGCGCCGGCTGGATGACTATCAGCGCAACGTGCCGCCGCATGTGCGCGCCGCACGGATTGCCGACGAGTACAACCTGCAGCAGAGGCGGCAGCGCCAATACCAGAGCGGTGGCTGGATCAGCTATCTGATAACGCTGGCCGGGCCTGAGCCGCTGGAGGTGCGACGCACGGCCATTGACTATGACCATTACGTGACGCGCCAGTTGCAGCCCATAGCGGATGCCATTCTGCCGTTCGTGAACGACAGTTTCAGCGCCCTGATCGATGAGCAGCTTGGCCTGTTCTGACGAGTGGAGGCGGGTGCCGGAAGTGTCATTCTTGAGCGTGATCAAGTTCAGCTCTTGGCTCACTCGATAACCTGACGGCGTCTATCTGTCGCAGGCCGAGGTTGACGTGGCCAAGAAGTTTCCCCTGAATCCCCCACATCCCGAGCGTATCTGCTGGGGCTGCGACCGCTATTGTCCGGCGGATTCGCTTGCCTGCGGCAACGGCGCCGACCGTACCCAGCATCCGGCGGAAATGATCGGTGAAGACTGGTATCTGCACGGTGACTGGGGCGACCTGATCGCCACTGACAACCCGGACAGAAAGCTCGGCTGAACCTGGTTCGGTATCTATTCAGAACCAGCGGTCGTTACGCTTGCGTCCCCGGGTCATCGCCGGAAGGATCAGCCCGGCCAGCAAGCCCGCTCCGGCGATACTGCCGCCGTAGACCATATAGCGCATCAGCACCTGATTGTTCTCATCTCCCAGCCGCGCCTGAGCGTCGCGCAGCTCCGATTGGGCGGTGGTGAGCGCTTCGTCGAGCGCTGTGCGTCGCGCCTCCAGCTCATCGATCAAGGCTTTGCGTGAATCGAGGGTTTCCTGCATGCCCTGCACGCGGATTTTCCAGCTGTCATCAATGGTTCGCAGCTGTTCGCTGAGCTCGGCAACCTGCTGCTCCAGCTGCGGCAAGCGCTCGGCCTGGCCGGGAACCTGCTGCAGGTCACTGCTGCGAATCCAGACGCGGTCGCCGTTTTCGCCACGCACCTGGCTGTAGTCGCCACTGGTTTCGAGCAGTTCGACTTTCTGCCCGGAGGTCAGGCTACCGACGATGCGGTAGCCGTCTGTTGGGCCGCTGCGTACATAGGTAGTCAGGCTGTCACTGACCCAGCGCTCATTGCTTGCCTGCTGCGCATGGGCCGGTGCAATGACAGCCAGCAGCGTACCCAGTACACCGGCGCGAAAGGCGCTGCATCGAGCGGTCGACCTGAAGAAACGGGAAGGAAGTGCAAGCAGATGACGAGATAAGGGCATGACGGTCTTCGCGTTGAAAAAAAGATGGAGGCTTCAGTGAGCGGGCCTGCGCGAAAGCGGACCCGTAGCCGGCGAGTTTCTCTGCAGCGTGCCGCAGAGCGAAGGAGCAGGGATGTGCCGGCAGGAGGATGCTTTCTCCCAGGATCGGGCCTGCGACCTCTGTAATGCTGCAGACAGGACTGACAGCAGGCAGCTCCCGGGGTTCATTAAATTTTCATCATTCTTATGCGGCGCCGACGAGGCTCAGTTGCCATTGGGTTACAGCATCTCGATCGGGTGAGTCCTGATCAGCACCTGCTCCTGGCGGAAGCGGGTTTCCAGCGACGTGCCGTAATGCCTCCACCAGGCGCGGTCGAGTTCGGGCGCCATCACTTCATAAATGATCAGGTCGTCGCGCACGGCGTTGCTGCCTTCTTCACACCAGAGCCCGTCGACCGGGGCGCGTGTATGAGCGGTCAGGCCGCCAAACTCTTGCATAAGCTCGTCGCGCACCTCGCCAAACAGAGTCTTCGGCAAGGCTTTTCCATCGTTGTCATAAAGCGGAAGCAACAGCTGGATCAGGTGCATAACACAGTGTCCGGTGGGCTTTATCCATACGACCGCCGGGAGACGTACACAGCACTGCAATGCGGATCAACGGCAGGTCATCTGGGCTTGTTCCAGGATTTTGTTACAAGCGCTTGAACCCCTGGCCGCTTCCCCGGTCGGAGCAGAGCGCTATGCCTATAGCCGCCTGTCATCTCGGTCAGAGAGCGAGTCATGGAACAGGTATAAACGTACTTCATCCTGCTGCGACCAAAACAATCGCACCCAGGCTTGAATGGATGGATGGATGGCTTGTTTCACAACTTTTTCAAGGTGTAACGGTCCCATCTAAGGTCGATAAAAAGGGATTTTCAAAAATGGCCGCCACGACGCTTAAAAGAGTGGGAGTTTCCGGCACAGGCATGATTTCGCGTTGCTTCATTCGTCTGATCATGAAGCACTATCCGGACCTGCAAATAAGCCGTGTCCTTACCCGCCGGGGAATCGACGCAATCGATGATTTTCCGCTCAGGGAGGCGCTGACCAACTCCATAGATGACCTTGTCGAGCACTCGGACCTTGTTGTTGAGTGTAGCGGTGACGTGTTTTTAGGTACGCAGGTCATCGAGCGCGCCTTTGAAGCCGGCTTGCCGGTTGTTACCGTGAACGCCGAATTGCAGGTCACCACGGGTTCCTGGCTGGCCGGCAGGGGACTGCTCACCGAAGCTGAAGGCGACCAGCCCGGTTCGCTTGCCGCGCTGCATGAAGATGCCGTGCAGATGGGGTTCAAGCCCCTTGTATACGGCAATATGAAGGGATATCTCGAACATAATCCCACCCGCGAAAACATGCTCTACTGGTCGAAACGGCAGGGCATCAGTCTCGATCAGACCACCTCGTTCACGGATGGCACCAAGGTGCAGATCGAGCAGGCGGTAGTTGGCAACGGTTTTGGCGCGGGCATTTCCCGGCCCGGACTGGAAGGGCTGCCCTCGACTGATCTCAATCGCAGCGCCAACGTGCTTGGCTTGATCGCGGAAAATATCGGCCAGCCGATTGTGGATTACGTCATACCCAGCGGGTATCCGGCGGGAGGCGTCTTTCTGGTCTGCCGTCACGATGAAGTTCAGGCTCCGGCCATCGAGTATTTCAAGCTGGGTGCCGGTCCGTACTACGTACTGTCGCGGCCCTTTCATCTCTGCTCGCTGGAAGTCGGCAAGACGGTACGCCGGGTGCTGGGCGGTGGCGGCGTGCTGTTAAACAACTCGACGGAACCGACCCTGGGTGTTGCAGCCATCGCCAAGCGCGAGATGAAACCCGGCGAGACCATCGTGCGGGGCATTGGTGGATTCGATGTGCGTGGTGAAGCGATACGGCTTGCGGAGGAACCCGACCACGTGCCCATCGGTTTGTTGCGCAATACCGTGCTCAAGCGTGCGCTAGAGCCCGGTCAGATGATTACCTTCGATGATATTGAGGTTCAGCCGAGTCGCGTGCTGGACATCATTCTCAACCAGCGTCAGCGCGCGAGCAGTGCAGATGCACTGGCCGTCAAGACCTACAACCGGGCGGCGCTGTAATGCGCACGCCCGTGGGACTGGATGAGCGCAGGCTCAGTTAACGCTGGCCGCCAGGCCTTGTCTGCAGGTGCCCAGGTCGCTCCCGGCACTTACAGCATTCCAGACATCCCGCACGATCCGAACCACTGCGCCGCCGAAGCAGTTCGCCTCCGACAACGCCTCCTGCTCATTCTCGAATATCGCCAGAACACTGCCGTAGGGATAGACCACACCCCATTGCTCGGCTGCAACCGTTGTAGTATCCATTTGATATCTTCCCTGGGGCTGTTGCTAAATATGACGGAATACAGTCATTTAAATAGCACGGCGTCAAAACGCCGGCAATTGCCGTTCGGCGGAACGGCTAACTAGCGTTGGAGCAGCTCGGTCGTTGGGAACGTCGCGCAGCTGCTCGGCCAGCGCAAGGGTGAATTCCTGCGCGGCTGACCAGCGCAAATGCACGGCGTCGACAAAGGAATTTACCGGCGTGTTCCAGTCCTTGTCGGCGTTCCAGTAGGTGCCCCCGGTTGCGCCCAGCGCATCGGCGATGCGCCTGTCGAAATCGGCAAGGAAGGTGCCCTCTGGATCGTATTTCTCTTTCCACTCCGGGTTCAGCGGGGTGGATACAACCAACAGCCTACGGCCTTCGTGCTGAAGGCGTGCGCTCATTTCGCGCAATGCGTCGAAGCAGTTTCGGTCCAGTGCATCCGGACGGCCATACAGCAGTTGACGGGTGTTGCTGGTCTGCAGCGGGCCGTCGCCGAAGCGGGTGAACACCAGGGGGTCCCATTCAATCCGGCCGGCACGCTGGGCCTTGATGCTCAGTGCGTTGCGGACGAGCGATTGCGGCGAGAAATAGCGCATGTAGTAGCCCCAGCGCGGCGCGTTGTCATACACGTAGGGAGCGACATGCTCGCGGTTGAATACGGCGGTTGGCACTTTCCAGCAGCCGGCGAAGTCTTGTGGGTCGGCAATCATCACGACGCTGCGGATGCTCGATTCACGGTCGAGCAACCAGTGGCCGACGTAGGTCGATTGATTGGCGAACAGCCCGCAGAACAGACTGTGTGAAAACCTAGCAGTCTGAGTGCAAGGTGAAGACAATGCCTCTATC
>ERZ1673962.204-NODE-204-length-50527-cov-151.941730_pt1 | contig 50527 bp, 40 predicted proteins | sample MGYA00580188_ERZ1673962 | MGnify/ENA primary metagenome ERZ1673962 (study PRJEB41334, sample SAMN05608104) | rock metagenome | biome: terrestrial subsurface; feature: shale formation; material: shale | place: USA: Pennsylvania ... | reverse complement strand
TGAACCTGAAAAACCTGCTTTGCCAGATCAACGCCAATTCGTTTAAGTTTCATCTTGACTCCTCCCTCTGGGACCGGTTGCTAACACCTCCAGTCTGGCGCACCGACGCCGTAGGAGGGAGGAGTCCATTTCATTGGATTACGGATTACGCCTTCGGCTAATCCAGGCTACAAAATATGGGACGCCGTGCAATCTCGTAGGATGGAATCGCCGAAGGCGCTTCCGTCGTTTACCTGAATCTGGAGTCGAGCGTGACTGAACGAAAAACGGGAGCCGAAGCTCCCGTTTTTCATTCAGGCCAGTCTCAACGCGGGAAGGCGGGCGGGTTGACTCCGGCCATGTCTTCCATGACACGCACGACCTGGCAGCTGTAGCCAAACTCGTTGTCGTACCAAACGTACAGGACGACACGGTTGTCGCAGCTGATGGTTGCCTCGGCATCGACGACACCGGCATGGCGCGAGCCGACGAAATCGGTCGACACCACTTCCTGGGAGTTGACGAAGTCGATCTGCTTCTGCAGATCCGAGTGCATGGCCATCTGGCGCAGGTACTCGTTGATCTCTTCGCGAGTGGTGGCCTTCTCCAGGTTCAGGTTGAGAATCGCCATGGAGACGTTGGGTGTCGGTACGCGAATGGCGTTGCCGGTCAGCTTGCCCTTGAGCACCGGCAGTGCCTTGGCAGCAGCTGTAGCGGCACCGGTTTCGGTGATGACCATGTTCAGCGCGGCGCTGCGGCCACGACGACTACCCTTGTGAAAGTTATCGATCAGGTTCTGGTCGTTGGTGTACGAGTGAACAGTTTCGACATGTCCGTTGACGATGCCGTACTGATCGTTGACTGCCTTGAGCACCGGCACGATGGCGTTGGTGGTGCAGGACGCAGCGGAGATGATCTTGTCATCGGCGGTGATATCGCCATGGTTGATGCCGTGAACGATGTTCTTCAGCTCACCCTTGCCCGGCGCGGTCAGTACCACACGTGCAACGCCAGGGCACTTGAGGTGCTGGCTGAGGCCTTCGGCGTCACGCCACTTGCCAGTGTTGTCGACCAGCAGCGCGTTTTCGATGCCGTACTGGGTGTAATCCACCGAGGACGGATCGTTGGAGTAGATCACCTGGATCAGGTTGCCATTGGCGGTGATGGTGTTGTTCTCGGCATCGATATGGATGGTGCCATCGAACGGGCCGTGAACCGAGTCGCGGCGCAACAGGCTGGCACGCTTGACCAGATCATTCTCAGCACCCTTGCGCACGACGATGGCGCGCAGACGCAGGCCATCGCCGCCGCCGGTTTTCTCAACGAGGATACGCGCCAGCAAACGGCCAATACGGCCAAAACCGTAGAGCACCACGTCAGTGCCCTTGCGGCCTGCGGTATCGGTGCGCTTGCCCGCAACTTCTGCCAGCTCGTCACGCACGAACTGGTCCAGGGTACGGCCATTGCCTTCGGCCTTGAACTTGCCCACCAGCTTGCCCAGGTCGACCGAAGCGGCGCCCAGGTTCATGTCGGTCATGGTGGTGAGGATCTGGTGGGTTTCGTGGACGGACAGTTCCGCCTCATCCGCCTGGCGGTGACGTGCAAAGCGATGCGCCTTGAGAATGGCGATCACCGAGCGGTTGATCAGACCACGGCCATAGATGGAGGTCACCACGTTGTTGTTGCGGTACAGCTGGCCAATCAGCGGAATCATCGCTTCGGCGAGCGCTTCGCGGTCAATCCATTCACCAAGACACTGGTCGGGCTTCTGAGTCACGGGCAGTTCCTTCCAACATGTAGGGGCTGAGAAAAAGGGCTACATTATGCCGACACACCCCAACGCCGGCAAATGCAAAGGACGAAACACTGACAGCCACGCCCTACGATAGTTACAATCCCGGAGATCTATTTCCCCGTCCGGAGTCACGTCCACTCGTGTCCGTATTGCGCCTTCCGCCCATGCCTGCCGCCAGCGGCAAGCAAACCTGGGGCAACCTTCCCGGAGCAGCACTGAGCCTGGCCATTGCCGAATCCGCCAGCCGCGCAGAGTGCTTCACCCTTCTTCTCACCGCCGACAGCCAGAGCGCCGAACGCCTCAAGGAAGAACTCGCCTTCTTCGCTCCGGAGCTGCCGGTGCTGCATTTCCCCGATTGGGAAACGCTGCCCTATGACGTGTTCTCGCCGCATCAGGACATCATTTCCCAGCGCATCGCGGCGCTCTATCAACTGCCCGAGCTGACCCACGGCGTGCTGGTGGTGCCGATCACCACCGCCTTGCATCGCCTGGCGCCAAAGCGCTTTCTGCTGGGCTCCAGCCTGGTGCTGGATGTCGGTCAGAAGCTCGACGTCGAGCAGATGCGTTTGCGACTGGAGGCGGCGGGCTATCGCTGCGTGGACACGGTTTACGAGCATGGCGAGTTTGCTGTGCGCGGCGCGCTGATCGACCTCTATCCGATGGGTAGTGCCCTGCCTTATCGCATCGATCTGTTCGACGATGAAATCGAAACGCTGCGCACTTTTGATCCCGAGAACCAGCGCTCCATCGAAAAAGTGGACTCCGTGCGCCTGCTGCCGGCCCGCGAGTTCCCGCTGAAAAAGGAGTCGGTCACCGGCTTCCGCGCGCGCTTCCGTGAGCGTTTCGACGTGGATTTCCGCCGTTGCCCGGTCTATCAGGATCTTTCTACCGGTATTACTCCGGCGGGCATCGAGTACTACCTGCCGCTGTTTTTCGACGAAACCTCGACCCTGTTCGATTACCTGCCGGACGACACCCAGGTGTTCTCCCTTCCCGGCATCGAGCAGGCTGCCGAGCATTTCTGGAAAGATGTGCGCAACCGCTACGAAGAACGCCGTGTCGATCCCGAGCGCCCGCTGTTGCCGCCGGCTGAACTCTTCATGCCGGTGGAGGATTGCTTTGCCCGGCTGAAACTCTGGCCACGCATCGTCGCCAGCCAGGAGGATGTGGAAACCGGCATAGGCCGCGAGCGTTTCCCCGCCAGCCCGCTGCCGGAGCTGGCCATCGAGGCCAGGGCCAGCGAGCCGCTGGGTGCGCTGCGGCGTTTTCTCGACGAATTCCCCGGGCGCGTGCTGTTCACCGCCGAATCGGCCGGTCGCCGCGAGGTGCTGCTGGAGCTGCTGGCACGGCTGAAACTGCGCCCGCAGGAAGTCGATGGTTGGCCAGGCTTCCTGCAAAGTCAGGAGCGCCTGGCGATCAGCATCGCCCCGCTAGACGACGGCCTGCTGCTGCAACAGCCGCAACTGGCGTTGATCGCCGAAAGCCCGCTGTTCGGCCAGCGCATCATGCAGCGCCGCCGCCGCGAGAAGGTTCGAGATGCCGGCGAGAACGTCATCAAAAACCTCACCGAGCTGCGTGAAGGCGCGCCAGTGGTGCATATCGACCACGGTGTCGGACGCTATCAGGGGCTGATCACCATGGAGTTCGACGGCCAGGCCGCCGAATTCCTCCAACTGCAATACGCCGAAGAAGCCAAGCTCTACGTGCCTGTGGCGAGCCTGCACCTGATCGCCCGCTACACCGGCAGCGACGACGCCCTGGCGCCGCTGCACCGGCTGGGTTCGGAAACCTGGCAGAAGGCCAAGCGCAAGGCCGCCGAGCAGGTGCGCGACGTTGCCGCCGAACTGCTCGACATCTATGCCCGCCGCGCCGCTCGCGAAGGCTATGCCTTTCAGGACCCGCAGCTGGACTACGACACCTTCAGCGCCGGCTTCCCCTTCGAGGAGACGCCGGATCAGCAGGCGGCCATCGAAGCGGTACGCCGCGACATGCTCGCGCCCAAGCCCATGGACCGGCTGATCTGCGGCGATGTCGGCTTCGGCAAGACCGAAGTGGCCATGCGCGCCGCCTTTATCGCCGTCCACAGTGGCCGCCAGGTGGCCGTTCTGGTGCCCACTACCCTGCTCGCCCAGCAGCACTACAACAGCTTCCGCGACCGCTTCGCCGATTGGCCAGTGCGGGTCGAGGTGATGAGCCGGTTCAAATCCGCCAAGGAAATCCAGGCCGCGGTGCAGGAGCTGGCCGAGGGCAAGGTGGACATCCTCATCGGCACCCACAAGCTGCTGCAGGACGATGTGAAGTTCACCAACCTGGGGCTGGTGATCATCGACGAGGAACACCGTTTCGGCGTACGCCAGAAGGAACAACTCAAGGCCCTGCGCAGCGAGGTCGACATTCTCACCCTGACTGCCACGCCGATTCCGCGCACGCTGAACATGGCCGTGGCCGGCATGCGCGACCTGTCGATCATCGCCACGCCGCCGGCGCGCCGGCTGTCGGTACGCACCTTCGTCATGGAGGCCAACAAGCCGACCATCAAGGAAGCGCTGTTGCGCGAGCTGCTGCGCGGCGGCCAGGTCTACTACCTGCACAACGATGTGAAGACCATCGAGAAATGTGCTGCCGATCTGGCCGAGCTGGTGCCCGAGGCACGTATCGGCATCGGCCACGGACAGATGCGCGAGCGCGAGCTGGAACAGGTGATGGGCGACTTCTACCACAAGCGCTTCAACGTGCTGGTGGCCTCGACCATCATCGAAACCGGCATCGACGTACCCAGTGCCAACACCATCATCATCGAGCGCGCCGACAAGTTCGGTCTGGCCCAGCTGCACCAGCTGCGTGGTCGCGTCGGGCGCAGCCACCACCAGGCCTACGCCTACCTGCTCACCCCGTCGCGCAAGAGCATGACTCCGGACGCGGAAAAGCGCCTGGAAGCCATCGCCAATGCCCAGGACCTGGGCGCAGGCTTCGTCCTGGCCACCCACGACCTGGAAATCCGTGGTGCCGGCGAGCTGCTTGGCGACGGCCAGAGTGGGCAGATTCAGGCGGTCGGTTTCACCCTTTACATGGAAATGCTCGAACGCGCGGTCAAGGCCATCCAGAAAGGCGAACAGCCGAACCTGGATCAACCCCTGGGTGGCGGGCCGGAAATCAATTTGCGCGTGCCGGCGCTGATTCCCGAAGACTACCTGCCGGACGTGCACGCGCGGCTGATCCTCTACAAGCGCATTGCCAACGCCACCGATCAGGACGGTCTCAACGAGCTGCAGGTGGAGATGATCGACCGTTTCGGCCTGCTGCCGGAGCCGGCCAAACACCTGGTCCGCCTGACGCTGCTCAAGCTGCAGGCCGAGAAACTCGGCATCACCAAGATCGACGCCGGCCCACAGGGCGGACGCATCGAGTTCGCCGCCGATACGCCGGTTGACCCGATGGCGCTGATCAAGCTGATCCAGACCCAGCCCAAGCGCTACAAATTCGAGGGGGCGACGGTGTTCAAGTTCCAGGTGCCCATGGAGCGACCGGAAGAGCGTTTCAACACGCTTGAAGCGTTGCTCGAACGCCTGACCCCGGCACCTGATCAGTGAAATCAACCACCGGCGCCCGGGCCGTCCCGACACAGAGCGGCCTTCACGGTGAGCTGCAAATAGCGCCCGGCCAGTCGGGCCGCGCTGGCCCCCGGCCACGCCTGACCCTAGGCAGTCATCAATCGCTGAACTACCAGCCCGGCAACGGTCGGATGGTCAACGAACAGCAGCATCGCGCCGGCCTCAGCTTCAGCTATGGCCGCATGCTGGTGCACGGCAAGAGCAAGGGCGACGAGCGTTTCCTCCAGCTCGACGGCGAGGACCGTCAGGCAATCACCCGCAACCCCAAGGCCGAGCAGGCGTTGCGCCAGCGTCTGCAACAACTGGGGCTGCGCCCTGCCCTTCGCCAGAGCCTGGCGCTGCCGAAGGATTCGGCGGAGATGTACGACCTGTCCGGCGAGGCCGCCTGGCTGCACTTTGTTCAACAGCAGCTGCCGCAACTTCGCAACGAAGGCTGGGAGATCGTCATCCAGCCGGGTTTTGCCTACGACCTGACAGATATCGAACACTGGTACGCCGAGGTCGAAGAATCACCGGAGCACAGTTGGTTCGAGCTGGTTCTGGGAATCGTCGTCGAAGGTCAGCGCATCAGTCTGTTGCCGGTTCTGTTGGACGTGATCCGCAAGACCCCGACGCTACTGGCTGCGGAACAACTGGCCCAGCGCCGCGACGACGAGGTGATGCGCATCGCCCTCGGGCGCCGCGACCGCGAACATCCGCTGCAGGTTCTGCTGCCCTTCGGTCGACTCAAGCCGATTCTCGCCACCCTGGGTGATCTCTATTTGCAGCAGCCCGAGATGGGCGACGGCCTGCGCCTGGATCAGGCCGATGCCGCACGCCTGATCCACCTCGACACGCTTGCGCTGGAGTGGCGAGGCGGTGAGCGCCTGCGCGAATTCGCCGAGCGCCTGCGCGATTATCGTCAACGGCCCTGCCTGCCACCGGTAGGCCTGAACGCCGTACTGCGGCCCTATCAGCTGCAAGGTTTGTGCTGGATGCAGACCCTGCGCGAGCTGGAAACAGGCGGCATTCTCGGCGACGACATGGGGCTGGGCAAAACCCTGCAGGCGCTGTCCCATCTGCTCACGGAAAAGCGGGCCGGTCGCCTGGATTGCCCCGCGCTGGTCGTGGTGCCCACCAGCCTGATTCCCAACTGGCAGGATGAGGCAGCCCGCTTCACGCCCGACCTGCGGGTACTTACCCTGCATGGCCCGAACCGCCTGAATCACTTCGCCGAGCTGGCCGACTACGACCTGCTACTGACCACCTATGCGCTGCTGCCCCGGGATATCGAGCATCTGGCTGAACAGCCTCTGCATGTACTGATTCTTGATGAGGCGCAGAACATCAAGAACGCCACCAGCAAGGCCGCCCAGGCCGCGAGCCGGCTACAGACCCGGCAACGCCTGTGCCTGAGCGGTACGCCGTTGGAGAACAACCTTGGTGAACTCTGGTCACTGTTCCATTTCCTGATGCCCGGCTGGCTGGGCACCGCCAAGGAATTCACCCGTACCTATCGCACCCCCATCGAAAAGCACGGCGACAGCGACCGTCTGCAGCATCTGGCCGAGCGTATCCGGCCCTTCCTATTGCGGCGCCGCAAGGAGCAGGTTGCCCACGAACTGCCACCCAAGACCGAGATCCTGCATTGGGTCAACCTGACTCCGGCGCAGCGCGACCTCTATGAGACGGTGCGCCTGGCCATGGACCGCAAGGTGCGCGAGGAGATCGACCGCAAGGGTCTGGCGCGCAGCCAGATCATCATTCTCGAAGCCCTGCTCAAGTTGCGTCAGGTCTGCTGCGATCTGCGTCTGGTGAAGGGCGAAACCGCACGTGTTGCTCGCGGCGGCAGCTCGGGCAAGCTGGACAGCCTGCTGGAGATGCTGCAAGAGCTGATGATCGAAGGCCGCCGCGTACTGGTGTTCTCGCAGTTCACCTCGATGCTGGCGCTGATCGAGGAACAGTTGCTCCAGCGTGATATTCCCTATGTGAAGATCACCGGCGACACCCGCGACCGCCGCACGCCGGTGCAACGCTTCCAGAACGGCGAGGTGCCGGTCTTTCTCATCAGTCTCAAGGCCGGCGGAACCGGGCTCAACCTCACAGCCGCAGACACCGTGATCCATTACGATCCCTGGTGGAACCCGGCTGTGGAGGACCAGGCCACCGACCGCGCCTACCGCATCGGTCAGGACAAGCCGGTGTTCGTCTACAAACTCATCGCACGCGGGACCGTGGAAGAGAAGATCCAGCAGTTGCAGGCGCGCAAGGCCGAATTGGCGACCAGTGTGCTGCAGGGCACGGGCGGCGCGGACTGGGCACTGCAGGAAAGTGATATCGAGGCGCTACTGGCGCCGCTTGGCTAGAATCCGGTCAGCTGTACAAAGGAGATATTCATGAGCCGCTACGAAATCGCCTTTTCCGGGGAGCTGGCGCCCGGTGCCACGCTGGAGCAGGTCGAGGCCAACCTGACGCGACTGTTCCAGGCCGATGCCCAGCGCATCGCCCTGCTGTTCTCCGGTCGGCGCGTCGTGATCAAGCAGGACCTGGATTACGACAGTGTCGAGAAATACCGCCAGGCCATGGCCCGCGCCGGGGCGGTTGCCGAGGTGCGCCCCATGCCGGTGGAAGTCGAGGAGATCGAACTGGCGCCGCCGCCTGAGGAAGCGCCCGCCCGCCCGCTGCCCCCCGAGCCCGGCGCAACGCTCAAGCCGTTGGAAGTCACACCGCGCGATGAATACATGGCCGCCTTCGTCGATGTTGCAGCACCGGACTTCGGCATAGCCCCGGTGGGCACCGACCTGCAGGACAGGCCTCCCTCGACTCCGGCGCCATCACTGGACCTGTCGCAGTTCAGTCTGGCGCCGGTAGGCAGCGACATGAGCGAGCGCCGTCGGGCAAGCGATGTGCCTGCACCGGACACCTCGCACCTGAAGCTGGTGGACTGACGGCAGCCTGCTGACCTGCCTGACGGATTTCAATCCGCCAGGCACAGACCGTCCGACGATGCTTCGCGATGGCGGAGAAATTTCCGCCCTACAAATTCGGCTGCATTCAGGTACACGCCGAACTCCGGCCGCCTCCTCAAGCTCCAAATCTGCAAGCGCTCAAAGTGGCTGTGTCCATGGATCTTGTCGTTGCCCGTCCCGAAGGCCTCTATTGCCCGCCCGGTGATTTCTACATCGATCCCTGGCGACCGGTGCAGCGCGCGGTCATCACTCATGCTCATGGCGATCACGCCCGCTGGGGCATGGGCCACTACCTGGCGACCGCCGCCAGCGAAGGCATCCTGCGTTCGCGTATAGCCGCCGACATGCCACTGCAGACCCTGGCCTATGGTGAATCCATCCAGCACCACGGCGTCAGGCTCAGCTTTCATCCCGCCGGCCATGTGCTGGGATCGGCCCAGGTGCGACTGGAATACAAGGGCGAAGTCTGGGTCGCCTCGGGCGACTATAAGGTCGAGCCGGACGCGACCTGCGCGCCCTTCGAGCCGGTTCGCTGCCACACCTTCATCACCGAATCCACCTTCGGCTTGCCGATTTACCATTGGCCAACACAGGCCGAGGTGTTTCGCGACATCAACGACTGGTGGCGCGCCAACGCCGCGACAGGTCGCGCCAGCGTGCTGTTCTGCTACGCCTTCGGCAAGGCACAGCGGATTCTTCACGGGCTGGATGAAAGCATCGGCACCGTGGTGGTGCATGGTGCGGTCGAACCGCTGAACCGGGTCTACCGCGAGGCAGGCGTGTATCTGCCGTCCACGGTCTACGCTGGCGATCTGAAGAAAGGCGATCCACGTGTGAAACAGGCCATCATTCTCGCCCCGCCCTCAGCCGGCGGCAGCACCTGGATGCGCCGCTTTGGCGATTACGCCGATGCCTTCGCCAGCGGCTGGATGATGCTGCGTGGCACGCGCCGTCGGCGCGGCGTCGATCGCGGCTTCGTACTGTCCGACCATGCCGACTGGCCGGGTTTGCTCTGGGCCATCGAACAGACGGGCGCCGAGCGGGTGATGGTCACTCATGGTTCGGTACCGATTCTGGTGCGTTACCTGCGCGAGGTGCGCGGTCTCGATGCCCAGGCCTTTGACACCGAATATGGCGATGAGGACGATGCCGCCCGGGAGGCTGAATGACCTACCTGCTCATTCGCATTGCGCCGGGTCACGCCCGGGGTATGAAATGAAAGCCTTCGCCATGCTCTACAGCCGCCTCGATGCCACCACCTCGAGCAACGCCAAACTCGCTGCCATGCGCGATTATTTTCGCGAGGCAGACCCTGCCGACGCCGCCTGGGCGGTGTATTTCCTGGCCGGAGGGCGCCCGCGTCAGCTGGTGCCGACCAAGGTGCTCCGTGCCACGGCCATAGAGGTCGCGCAGTTGCCCGAGTGGTTGTTCGAGGAGAGCTACCAGGCGGTCGGCGACCTGGCTGAGACCATCTCCCTGCTGGTGCCGCAAGCCACACACAGCTCCGATGAAGGCCTGGCCGTCTGGCTGCAGGACAAACTGCTGCCCCTGCGCGGCCTGTCCCCCGAAGAGCAGGTCGCGCGCCTGCCCGAGTGCTGGGCGCAGCTGGATCGGTTGAGCCTGATGGTCAGCCTCAAGCTGATCACCGGTTCCTTTCGGGTCGGCGTCTCCAGGCTGCTGGTCACACGTGCTCTCGCCTCCCTCTTCGACCTCGATCCCAAACGCGTCGCGCAGCGGATGGTGGGCTATACCGACCTGTCCCATCGACCCAGTGCCGAGGGCTACCAGATGCTGATCGCCGCCGAATCGGAGCACGAGCATGCCCAGCGTGGTGGCCAGCCCTATCCGTTCTTTCTGGCTCACCCACTGCAGGCGCCCGTGGAGCAGTTCGAGAAATTGCTCGGCGACCCGGAAAACTGGTTGGTCGAGTGGAAGTGGGACGGCATCCGCGCGCAACTGGTCAAGCGCGACGGTCAGATCTGGATCTGGTCGCGCGGCGAGGAACTGCTCAGCGAACGCTTTCCGGAACTGTGCGAACTGGCCAGCCATCTGCCGGACGGCACAGTGATCGACGGCGAAATCCTGGTCTGGAAGCACGCGGCGGAGAAGGTAGACGCTGCGCTCGGTAAAAGCGTTTCCTCGACGCCAGAGCGCTTGGGCGTACAACCATTCGCGCTGCTGCAACAGCGCATTGGCCGCAAGAATCTCACCGTGAAGGTGCTGCAGGACGCACCCGTCGCCCTCCTCGCCTATGACCTGCTGGAATGGCAGGGTGAAGACTGGCGCTCACGCCCCCAGCACGAACGCCGCAGGCAGCTCGAATCGCTGCTGAAGGATTGCAGCTGCTGCCCGCAGCTGATGCTTTCCCCGCGGGTACAGGGTAGCGACTGGCCGGACCTCGCCCGCCAGCGCGAAGCGTCCCGCGCCCTGGGCGTCGAAGGAATGATGATCAAAGCGCAAGCGGCTCAATACGGCGTCGGTCGCACCAAGGATGTGGGCGTCTGGTGGAAATGGAAGATCGACCCCTATGCCATAGACGCCGTGCTGATCTACGCCCAGCGTGGCCATGGCCGGCGCGCCAGCCTGTACACGGATTTCACCTTTGCCGTCTGGGATGGCAAACCGGGCGATCCCGAGCGCAAGCTGGTGCCCTTCGCCAAGGCGTACTCCGGGCTGACCGATGAGGAAATGCGCAAGGTGGACGCCATCATCCGCAAGACCACGGTGGAAAAATTCGGCCCGGTGCGCAGTGTCACGCCGACACTGGTGTTCGAGCTGGGTTTTGAAGGCATCGCCGCCAGCAACCGGCACAAGAGCGGCATCGCCGTGCGCTTCCCGCGCATGTTGCGCTGGCGTCACGACAAGCCGGTGGATGAGGCCGATACGCTGGAGACGCTCAAGGAATTGCTGGGATGACAGTGCTCCGGCATCTGCGTACCAACAAACCTGGCCGAACAAGTTCGGCTACCCCGGTCGCTGCACCACTTTCGAGCGCAACAAAAAAGCTGCATGCATCAGGCACCACACTGGTGCAACTTCGGGACGCCAAATCCCTTGGCCGCTCGTTGCGCTCAAAGGTATAGCGACCGGAGCGCCCTAAAATTCACTAGCAGGCCGTTGAAAAACGTAGGCGAGGCAGGCAAGACAAGGCGCAACGACCAGCGGAAGTAACAGCCGAAGGCTGGCCCGAAGGGCGAGTGCAACGAGTCAAAACAGGCGAGGAACGGACCGGGCTCGCGTACGAGTTTAGTGGTCTAAATGAGCATTCCGAGCCTGTTTTTAACGCAGTATTGCCAACGCAGGTAGTTTTTCAATGGCCTGCTAAAGGCACGACTATTGCTGGGCTGGGGTTCAACCATCAAAGAACCCATCCGCGATGACCGTGCTGACTCCACTGTTCACTCCTCACTGGCATGCCGAACTGGAACTCGGCTATGCCCGTTTCGGTGAATCCACGCGCCCGGTGCTGCGACGGCACAGCGGCCCCCTGCGGGTGCAGAAGCATCTGTATGCCGAAGGACCTGAAGTCTGCCAGCACATCATCGTGCATCCACCCGGCGGGATTGCCGGCGGGGATCGGCTGGATATCAGCGCAACGGTAGGCGCCAACGCCTGGGTACAGCTGACCAGCCCCGGCGCAGCCAAGTGGTACCGCGCTGCCGGCCCGGCGTTTCAGTCGCTGCAGTTGCACGTCGAGGCTGGCGCCACGCTGGAATGGCTGCCGCAGGAAACCATCGTCTACTCCGCTGCACAGGCCGAACTCACGACCACCATCGAACTGGAAGCTGATGCCCGGCTGTTCTATTGGGACATGGTCGCCCTGGGGCGCCCGGCGGCGGACGAGCGCTTCGACGCGGGGCATTTCCAGGCGCGAGTGGATATCCGCCGAGACGGCGAGCTGCTATGGCACGAATGCCAGCGCCTGACAGGCGACGACGGCCTGCTGGATTCACCGATTGGCCTTGATGGCCAGCCCGTATTCGCCACGCTGATCGCCAGCGGCGAGATCGATGCTGAACTGCTGGAACGCTGCCGGATGCTGCCGAACCGGGTTCGCGGAGATCTGACCCAACTGCCCGGGCTCATCATCGGGCGCTGCCTGGCCAGCGAAGCCCTGCATGCGCGTGCCTGGCTGATTGACCTGTGGCGCCTGCTGCGCCCGGCATTGCTGGGCCGCGAGGCGCTGCCACCGAGAATCTGGAGCACATGAAACAACAGTGGGTAGGGCTTTGCCGTTACCACCCAATGAATGGAGCAAGCGATGGACCTCACACCAAGAGAGAAGGACAAGCTGCTGATCTTCACCGCCGGGCTGGTCGCCGAGCGACGTCTGGCACGCGGCCTCAGGCTCAACTATCCCGAGGCGATGGCCTATATCTCGGCGGCGTTGCTCGAAGGCGCCCGCGATGGCCGGACGGTGGCAGAACTGATGCACTACGGCACCACCCTGCTCAGTCGCGAACAGGTGATGGACGGCGTACCGGAGATGATCCCGGAAATTCAGGTCGAGGCGACCTTTCCTGACGGCACCAAACTGGTCACCGTGCATCAACCTATCCCCTGAAATGCTGGTCAATGTCTACTGCGAACGACCTTGAACCGTTTTTGAAGGAACTCAACGTGCAGATACGTGACGCCCTGGACGCCGACCTTGAAGGCATCCTGCAGATATACAACGACGCGGTGCGCAACAGCACTGCCATCTGGAACGACCGGCTTGTCGACCTCGACGAACGCCGCACCTGGCTGGCCGAACGCCATGCCCAGGGCTACCCGGTGCTGGTGGCCGTTGATGAGCGGCAACAGGTGATCGGCTACGCCTCTTTCGCCCCCTGGCGACCGCACGACGGCTTCCGCCATACGGTGGAAAACTCCGTCTACGTGCGCCCCGACCAGCGCGGCAGCGGCGTAGGACGCAGCCTGATGCTAACCCTGATCGAGCGCGCACGGCAGCTGGGCAAGCACGTAATGGTCGCGGCAATCGAAAGCGAGAACCGCGCTTCGGTGCATATGCATCAGCAGCTCGGCTTCATGCACGTAGGGCAAATGCGCCAGGTCGGCTGCAAGTTCGATCGCTGGCTGGATCTGACCCTTATGCAACTGAATCTGAACAGGACGTCCGCTCCATGATTCCCGGCGAATACCGCATACAGGATGGCGAAATCGAGCTCAACGCCGGTCGCCGTACTCGGGTTCTGACTGTGGCCAACCGCGGCGATCGGCCGATCCAGGTCGGCTCGCACTACCACTTCTTCGAGGCCAACGACGCCCTGACCTTCGAGCGAGCCGCCGCGCGCGGCATGCGCCTGAACATCCCCGCCGGCACCGCCGTGCGCTTCGAGCCCGGCCAGAGCCGCGAGGTGGAGCTGGTCGAGCTGGCCGGCGAGCGCCGCGTGTTCGGCTTTGCCGGACGGGTGATGGGCGCGCTCTAAGGTCTTGCTTTGCGTAGGGTGGAAAACGCCGAAGGCTTTTCCACCACCCAGATTGCCGGTGGACAAGCTTCGCGTTGTCCACCCTACGGACAGGATGAGATTCGATGAAAATTTCCCGCCAAGCCTACGCCGACATGTTCGGCCCCACCGTTGGCGACAAGGTGCGCCTGGCCGATACCGAGCTGTGGATCGAGGTCGAAAAGGACTTCACCACTTACGGCGAGGAAGTGAAGTTCGGCGGCGGCAAGGTGATCCGTGACGGCATGGGCCAGGGCCAGCTGTGCGCCGCCGACGTGGTCGACACGCTGATCACCAACGCGCTGATCCTCGACCACTGGGGCATCGTCAAGGCCGACGTGGGCCTCAAGGACGGCCGCATCGCCGCCATCGGCAAGGCCGGCAACCCGGACATCCAGCCCGATGTGACCATCGCCATCGGCGCCAGCACCGAAGTCATCGCTGGCGAAGGCATGATCCTCACCGCCGGCGGCATCGACTCGCACATCCACTTCATCTGCCCGCAGCAGATCGAAGAAGCCCTGATGAGCGGCGTCACCACCATGATCGGAGGCGGTACCGGGCCGGCCACCGGGACCAACGCCACCACGGTCACGCCCGGCCCCTGGCACATGGCGATGATGCTCAAGGCCGCCGACGCCTTCCCGATGAACATCGGCTTCACCGGCAAGGGCAACGCCTCGCTGCCCGAGCCGCTGATCGAGCAGGTCAAGGCCGGCGCCATCGGCCTCAAGCTGCACGAAGACTGGGGCACCACCCCGGCGGCCATCGACAACTGCCTGAACGTGGCGGACCAGTACGACGTGCAGGTGGCGATCCATACCGACACGCTGAACGAATCGGGCTTCGTCGAGACCACCCTCGGCGCGTTCAAGGGCCGCACCATCCACACCTACCACACCGAAGGTGCTGGTGGCGGCCACGCGCCGGACATCATCAAGGCCTGCGGCTTCGCCAACGTGCTGCCCAGCTCGACCAACCCGACCCGGCCGTTCACCCGCAACACCATCGACGAGCACCTGGACATGCTCATGGTCTGCCACCACCTCGACCCGAGCATCGCCGAGGACGTGGCTTTTGCCGAGAGCCGCATCCGCCGCGAGACCATCGCCGCCGAAGACATCCTCCATGACCTCGGCGCCTTCTCGATGATCAGCTCCGACAGCCAGGCCATGGGCCGTGTCGGTGAGGTGATCACACGCACCTGGCAGACCGCCGACAAGATGAAAAAACAGCGCGGCGCCCTGCCCGGTGATGGCGAAGGCAACGACAACTTCCGCGCCAAGCGCTACATCGCCAAATACACCATCAACCCGGCGATCACCCACGGCGTCAACCACGAGGTGGGCTCCATCGAAGTGGGCAAATGGGCCGACCTGGTGCTCTGGCGCCCGGCCTTCTTCGGCGTGAAGCCGACGCTGATCCTCAAGGGCGGCGCCATTGCCGCGAGCCTGATGGGCGACGCCAACGCCTCGATCCCGACACCGCAACCGGTGCACTACCGACCCATGTTTGCCAGCTACGGCGGTTCGCTGCATGCGTCGAGCTTCACATTCATCAGCCAGGCAGCCTTCGAGGCCGGCGTGCCTGAGCAGCTGGGCCTGAAGAAGAAGATCGGCGTGGTGAAGGGCTGCCGTTCGGTGCAGAAGAAAGACCTGATTCACAACGATTACACGCCGGATATCGAAGTCGACCCGCAGAACTATCAGGTTCGTGCAGATGGCCAACTGCTCTGGTGCGAGCCGGCCGACGTGCTGCCGATGGCGCAGCGGTACTTTCTATTCTGAGCGACTGTTCTGAAGCGGCCGCTCTGCACGGGCCGTGTCGCAGGGCACGGGTTCAGAAACGCTCCTTGAGCGTGGCGTATTCATCCAGATAGGCCTTGGCCAACTGTTCCTTCTGGCGCTCATCGAGCAGCTTGCCGGCCATCTGGAAGAACTTGTGCTCTTCTTCCTCAAGATGGTGCTCAACGGTCTCGCAAAGTTTTTTCGCCAGCGGCAGCCAGGCGGAGCTGCTGAACTCCAGTGCCTCCAATTCCTCGATCATCTCGTCCATCTCATGATGCTCGGCAATGGCGTGACGCGACAGATCAACGCCCAGGTCGTCCTGCATCAAGGGGATATAGAAATGCCGTTCCTCGGCTGTTTCATGGGCTTCCAGTTCGGTCTTGAAACGCTCGAACACTTCATGACGTTCCGGTGAGTCGCCGGAGGTCTGGCGCAGCTTGTCGGCCAGTTCGCGCTGGATCTCGTGACTCTGGCGCAACGCTTCAAATATGGTCATCAGCCTGTCCTTGTTTCCATTTTCATGACCTTCGCTTGGACCCGCCGCTGCGCTTTCGGTGCCCATTGACGATGGCAAAAAATATTTCAGCGCAGTTGGCTGTCCTTGCTGCCACGACGGTTATAGCCGCTGAACAAGGCGTCCTGCTTATCCTGCTCGGCCTGGCACTGCACACATAACCGCACGCCGGGTACTGCCTGGCGCCGCGCCTCGGGAATCTTCGCGTCGCACTCTTCGCAGTGCGTCAGGCTCTCGCCCTGCCCCAGCCTGCTGCGGGCACGCTGCACCGCATCATCGATGGTGCTGTCGATCTGTTCCTGCACCGCGCCTTCCTTCGCCCAGCCAGTAGCCATTGCAACCTCCCGCCTGCCAAGGGCAGCTCATGGGTATTCAATGAATTGGAACAGCAGGGAGACAGGCCGTTCAGTGCTGGACACGGGCTCCGGCTGCTGCGCCGAAGATTACTCACAGCCTGCACGCAACGGGAAGCCTTGCACCAATGTGAGGCGCACAAGCGTCCCGTGCACCATGGCGAGCCGGATCGATCCCCCTTTCGAGGCACACCCGCCTGCGAAACCCGTAAAACACCTCCGTTCCAAGGTTGGCAAGGGCCTTGCTCTGTTTGCTCCATCTCGGAAGCGGAACTCCCCATGCTGGTCATTCATCAACGCACCACCGCCCAGGCCACCGGCGACGCCGAACTGGAACTGACCTATGAGGCGCGCAGCAAGTCGCGCCTGCGCTGCTTTACCACCACTGGCGAAGAGGTTGGCCTGTTTCTCGAACGCGGCCAGCCTCCTCTGCATGATGGCGAGGCGCTGCTGGCCCAGGATGGCCGCATCGTTATCGTGCGCGCCCGTGCCGAGCACTTGCTCCACGTGACCTGCGCCAACAGCTTCGAGCTGACACGGGCGGCCTACCACCTGGGCAATCGTCACGTTGCCCTGCAGGTGGGCGACGGCTGGCTGCGCCTGCTCGATGACTACGTGCTCAAGGACATGCTGTTGCAACTCGGCGCCCAGGTCGACGCCATCCAAGCACCCTTTCAGCCGGAGCATGGCGCCTACGGAGGCGGCCACCACCACTCCCATGCCGGCGAGGCCGAGTTCAGCTACGCACCACGCCTGCATCAGTTCGGTGCACGCAGGTGAATCAAGCGGCGTTCGCCTTGCTGCGACTGGCCAGCCCGCAGCTGCCCATCGGCGGCTACAGCTATTCCCAGGGTCTGGAAATGGCGGTGGAGCAAGGCCTGGTGTGTGATGAGGCCAGCGCCAGAAGGTGGCTCGCCGACCAGATGCTGCTGAATCTGGCGCGTTTCGAGATGCCATTGCTGCTGGCCCATTGCGAGGCAGCCGCCGCCGAAGACTGGCCCGAACTGACGCGCCTGGCCGCCCACCATCGCGCCAGTCGCGAAACCCGGGAACTGCGCCAGGAAAACCGGCAGATGGGCTACTCACTCAAGCAGCTCTTGAGCAACCTGCCGGAACTGGACGACGCCGCCCAAAGGTTTTTTGCAGCCACCGATGAACCCGGCCTCGCCCTGGGCTGGGCGCTGGCTGCACGGGCCTGGGCCATCCCGGCGGAAGATGCGCTCGGCGCCTGGCTCTGGGGCTGGCTGGAAAACCAGCTGGCCGTGCTGATGAAGACCCTGCCGCTGGGCCAGCAGGCCGCCCAGCGACTGACGTCCGATCTGTTGCCGACCCTGCAACAGGCCCAGCGCGAGGCTACGGCAATCGACCCGCAGCACTGGGGCAGCGCCTCCTTCGGTCTGGCGCTGGCCAGCATGGCCCACGAGCGCCAGTACAGCCGGCTGTTCCGCTCATAAGCGCGACAGACAGCGCCCCGAAAATCACCAACGCACCCGCACCCATTACCGCAACAGAGGACATCACCATGAACACCCAACCCCTGCGTGTCGGCATCGGTGGCCCGGTCGGCTCCGGCAAGACTGCGCTGACCCTCGCCCTGTGCCTGGCGCTGCGCGAGCGCTACAACCTGGCCGTGGTCACCAACGACATCTACACCCAGGAAGACGCCCAGTTTCTGGTGCGCAACGAAGCCCTGGCGCCCGAGCGCATCATCGGTGTGGAAACCGGCGGCTGCCCGCACACGGCGATCCGCGAAGACGCCTCGATCAACCTGGAGGCCGTGGAGCAACTCAACCGGCGCTTTCCGGGGCTGGACCTGATCATCGTCGAATCCGGCGGTGACAACCTCTCGGCCACCTTCAGCCCCGAACTGTCCGACCTGACCCTCTATGTGATCGACGTTTCTGCCGGCGACAAGCTGCCACGCAAGGGTGGGCCGGGCATCTGCAAATCCGATCTGCTGGTGATCAACAAGATCGACCTGGCGCCGATGGTCGGCGCCTCACTGGAGGTCATGGACCGCGACACCCGCAAGATGCGCGGTCACAAGCCCTTCGTGTTCAGCAACCAGAAGCTTGGTCTGGGCCTGGAGGAGATCATCGCCTTCATCGAAAAACAGGGAATGCTCCGCGCAGCCTGTCACCCGCATCCAATCCAAGGAGATCATTGATGAACATTCGCACGCCCTTCGTTGTGACTGCCCTGCTACTGACCCCTGCCCTGGCCTTTGCCCATCCGGGACACGACCACTCAGGCCTGATGTCCGGCATCAGCCACCCAATTCTGGGTCTCGACCACCTGCTGGCCATGCTTGCCGTCGGTCTGTGGGCCGCTCAACAGCGCGGCAGTGCGCGTCTGGCGCTGCCGCTGAGCTTTGTGGTCACCATGCTTGTCGGCGGCCTGCTTGGCTTCGCCGGCGTCCAGTTGCCCTTCATGGAAACCGGTATTGCTGGTTCAGTTCTGGCGCTCGGCCTGCTGGTGGCACTGGCGGTACGCCCGGCCATGCCGCTGGCAATCGGCCTCACCGCGCTGTTCGCGCTTGCCCACGGCATGGCCCACGGCCTGGAACTGCCGGAACTCGCCAGCCCCTGGGCTTATGCCACCGGATTCATCGTCGCCACGGCCACCCTGCATGCTGCCGGCTACGGCCTGGCCCGCAGCCTGCCGCACACCGCTGCACCCTTGATTCGCATCGCAGGCATCGCAGGCATCGCCTCGGCACTGGCCGGTGCCTGGCTGCTGGCCAGTTGAGGCACGCCTTAACCTTCGCCCCTCTGCTCGCGCACCATGAGCGAGCAGAGCGCTGCTCCAGAACGGTTCCACCGCCCCGTTTTCTTCCCTCCACACCGTGTTGCACCTAGCAACGCATTCGCAGAATTCCTCTCAAACCCTAGTCCCACAAGGCTTTCGGCAAATTGGCACGGATGCTGCCATTAGTCTTGGCGTCCCGATGGACCAACTCACTGCTACCTACGGACAGCCAAGGAGCCGCCCACAATGAAACGCCGTCCCCTACTGAAGTCCACCCTCGCCGCCAGTGCCCTGATGCTCAGCGGTCTGTTCCCGTTCACCCTGCAGGCTGCCGAGACCATCAAGGTCGGCATCCTGCATTCGCTGTCCGGCACCATGGCCATTTCGGAAACCTCGCTGAAAGACATGGCGCTGATGGCCATCGACGAGATCAACGACAAGGGCGGCGTTCTCGGCAAACAGCTCGAGCCGGTGGTGGTCGATCCTGCCTCGAACTGGCCGCTGTTCGCCGAGCGTGGTCGTCAGTTGCTGACCCAGGACAAGGTGGCCGTGACCTTCGGTTGCTGGACCTCGGTATCGCGCAAATCGGTGCTGCCGGTCTACGAGGAACTCAACGGCCTGCTGTTCTACCCCGTGCAGTACGAAGGTGAAGAGCTGTCGCCGAACGTCTTCTACACCGGCGCCGCGCCAAACCAGCAGGCCATCCCTGCCGTGGAATACCTGATGAGCGAGGACGGCGGCAGCGCCGAGCGCTTCTTCCTGCTGGGCACCGACTACGTCTACCCGCGCACCACCAACAAGATCCTGCGCGCTTTCCTGATCAGCAAGGGCGTGCCGGAGTCGAGCATCGAAGAGGTCTATACGCCGTTCGGCCACAGCGATTACCAGACCATCGTTGCCAACATCAAGAAGTTCTCCGCGGGCGGCAAGACCGCAGTGGTCTCGACCATCAACGGCGACTCCAACGTGCCCTTCTACAAGGAACTGGCCAACCAGGGCCTGGACGCCACCGACGTCCCGGTCGTGGCCTTCTCCGTGGGTGAGGAAGAACTGCGCGGCATCGACACCAAGCCGCTGGTTGGCCACCTGGCTGCCTGGAACTACTTCCAGTCCGTGGAAAACCCGGTCAACACCGAGTTCGTCAACAAGTGGAAGGCCTATGCCAAGGCGAAGAACCTGCCGGGCGCCGACAAGGCCGTGACCAACGACCCGATGGAAGCCACCTATGTCGGTATCCACATGTGGGCGCAGGCGGTCGAGCAGGCAGGCACCACCGACGTCGACAAGGTGCGCGAGGCCATCTACGGCCAGACCTTCGACGCGCCGAGCGGCTACACCCTGACCATGGACAAGACCAACCACCACCTGCACAAGCCGGTGATGATCGGCGAGGTCCAGGAGGACGGCCAGTTCTCGGTGGTCTGGGAGACTGAAAGCCCGGTCCGCGCCCAGCCGTGGAGTCCCTACATCCCGGGTAACGACAAGAAGCCGGACTACGCGGTGAAGTCGAACTGATCGATGCGGTTGCGGTGGATGGATGAAACGCCATCCACCCGACCACTCGGATTTCACAGGGTGGATCGAGACGCGGAGTCGACGCTTTTTTCATCCACCTTTCCACGCCGCAAGCTCCAACAAGAGAGCACTCGGCGCCCTCTGGGGAATGCAAAGATGAACACTGCCTTTCACCGATTACTTCTACTGCTCCTGCTGGCCCTGCCCTGGGCCGTCCACGCCGGAGATGCAGCCGATTACGCCAAGGCCAGCCCTGCCAAACAGGCGAAGCTGCTGGAGGCCTGGTCCAGCGCGCCTGCGCCCGAGCGGCTGGCGCTGATCGAAGCCCTGCGCGCCAACCGCATCGCCGTTGACGATGACAAGACCCCGTTCATTGAAGAGAACGGCGGCTACCGTGCCTTTGAAGGCAACGCCGAACCCGCCGGTACCCTGAAGAAACTGCGGCTGAACAACCGCCTGCGCGGGCTGCTGAACACCGCACTGGCCAGCCATCAGCTGTTCGCCGACGACCCGGCACAGCGCCTCAGTGCTGCCAAGCGCCTACAACGCAGCGCCACACCGGAACAACTGCCACTGCTCGAACAACGCCTCAAAGCGGAAGACGACCCTGCGGTGAGCGAAGCCCTGACTCTGGCGCTGGCCAACCTGCAACTGACCGCGACCGACCCGGCGATCCGTCTGGCCGCCGTGCGCCTGCTTGGCGAGACCGGTGCACCGCTGGTCCGTGTGCGCCTGGAAAACCTGCTGGCCGACGAAGCGGAAACGAACGCCGAGGTACGCAAGGCCGCCGAAACCAGCCTGGTCCAGGTCAAGCGCAAGCTGCTGATCGGCGAACTGCTCGGTCAGGCTTTCAGTGGTCTGTCGCTGGGCTCGATCCTGCTGCTTGCAGCCCTTGGTCTGGCCATCACCTTCGGCCTGCTGGGTGTGATCAACATGGCCCACGGCGAGATGCTGATGCTCGGCGCCTACACCACCTACATGGTGCAGGTGCTGATGGCGCGGCTGGCACCCGAGGCGCTGGCCTTCTACCCGCTGGTGGCACTGCCGATGGCCTTCTTGGTCACGGCTGTCATCGGCATGGCGCTGGAGCGCACGGTGATTCGCCACCTCTATGGGCGCCCGCTGGAAACCCTGCTGGCCACCTGGGGCATCAGCCTGATCCTGATTCAGCTGGTGCGCGTGATTTTCGGTGCGCAGAACGTGGAAGTGGCCAACCCGGCCTGGCTGTCCGGCGGCTGGCAGGTGTTGCCCAACCTGGTGCTGCCTTACAACCGCATGGTGATCATCGGCTTCGCGTTGTTCGTGGTGCTGCTGACCTGGCTGCTACTGAACAAGACGCGCCTGGGCCTGAACGTGCGTGCCGTGACGCAGAACCGCAACATGGCCGCCTGCTGCGGCGTACCGACCGGGCGTATCGACATGATGGCCTTCGGGCTCGGCTCCGGCATCGCCGGGCTGGGTGGCGTGGCGCTGAGCCAGATTGGCAATGTCGGCCCCGACCTCGGCCAGGGCTACATCATCGACTCCTTCCTGGTGGTGGTGCTCGGCGGTGTCGGCCAACTGGCCGGCAGCATCTTCGCCGCGTTTGGCTTAGGGATAGCCAACAAGATTCTCGAACCACAGATCGGCGCGGTGCTGGGCAAGATCCTGATCCTCGCGCTGATCATCCTGTTCATCCAGAAGCGTCCGCAGGGCCTGTTCGCCCTCAAAGGGAGGGTCATCGATTGAACCAGCCACTCACCCTGACCGCCGTGCAAAAGGCCGGCCCGAAACTCACCGCCGTCGCCCTCGGCATCGTACTTGTCGCCCTGCTCGCCATGCCGCTGCTGCACCTGTTGCCGGCAGACAACACCTTCCACGTCTCGGCCTACACCCTGACGCTGGTCGGCAAGATTCTCTGCTACGCCATCGTCGCCCTGGCGCTGGACCTGGTCTGGGGCTACGCGGGGCTGCTGTCGCTCGGCCACGGTCTGTTCTTCGCGCTCGGCGGTTACGCCATGGGCATGTATCTGATGCGTGAAAGCGCCGGCGACGGCTTGCCCGCCTTCATGAGCTTTCTCGCCTGGAACGAGCTGCCGTGGTACTGGTACGGCACGTCCAGCTTCCTCTGGGCGATGTGCCTGGTGGTGCTGGTTCCGGGCGTGCTGGCCTTCGTCTTCGGTTACTTCGCCTTCCGCTCGCGGATCAAGGGCGTGTACTTCTCGATCATGACCCAGGCGCTGACCTTCGCCGGCATGCTGCTGTTCTTTCGCAACGAGACCGGTTTCGGGGGCAACAACGGCTTCACCGACTTCAAGACCATCCTCGGCTTCTCGATCTCGGCCCCGGCCACTCGCGCCACGCTATTCCTGGCCACCGTCGCCCTGCTCGTAGGCAGCCTGTACCTCGGCTGGCGCCTGGCACGCAGCAAATTCGGTCGCGTGTTGACCGCGCTGCGTGATGCGGAAAACCGCCTGATGTTCTGCGGCTACGATCCGCGCGGCTACAAGCTGTTCATCTGGACCCTGTCGGCGGTGCTCTGCGGTCTGGCCGGCGCGCTCTACGTGCCGCAGGTGGGCATCATCAACCCCAGCGAGATGGCACCGACGCAATCCATCGAGGCCGCCGTCTGGGTCGCCCTCGGCGGGCGCGGCACGCTGATCGGCCCGCTGCTCGGCGCCGGCCTCGTCAACGGCATGAAGAGCTGGTTCACCGTGGCCTTCCCCGAATACTGGCTGTTCGCCCTCGGTGCACTGTTCATCATCGTCACCCTGTACCTGCCCAAGGGCGTGATCGGTCTGCTGCGCAAGGAGAAAGAGCAATGAACGCTGCCACCTACCAGGCCGACCTGCCGCTGGACAAAGGTCAACTGATCGGCAAGGCCGTCAACGTCCGTCACGGCACCATCCTTACTCTGGAGGGAATCAACGTCAGCTTCGACGGCTTCCGGGCGTTGACCGATCTCAATCTGTACATCGGCATCGGCGAACTGCGCTGCATCATCGGTCCCAACGGCGCCGGCAAGACCACGATGATGGACGTGATCACCGGCAAGACCCGGCCCGACAGTGGCAAGGCCTGGTTCGGCGAGCAGTTTGACCTGACTCGCATGAGCGAAGTCGAGATCGCCCAGGCCGGCATCGGTCGCAAGTTTCAGAAGCCGACGGTGTTCGAGGCGCTTTCGGTCTTCGAGAACCTTGAGCTGACGCAGAAAGCCGACAAGTCAGTGTGGGCCAGCCTGAAAGCGAAGCTCTCCGGCGAGCAGAAGGACCGCATCGACGAGGTGCTGACCACCATTCGGCTGGAGGGCGCACGACGCCGCCCTGCCGGGCTGCTCTCGCACGGCCAGAAGCAGTTCCTGGAGATCGGCATGTTGCTGATGCAGCAGCCGCACCTGCTGCTGCTCGACGAGCCGGTAGCCGGCATGACCGATGCCGAAACCGAATTCACCGCCACGCTGTTCAAATCACTGGCGCGGTCGCACTCGTTGGTCGTGGTCGAGCACGACATGGGCTTCGTCGGCTCCATCGCCGATCACGTCACCGTGCTGCACCAAGGCCAGGTGCTGGCCGAAGGGTCGCTGGAGAAGGTCCAGGCCGATGAACGGGTGATCGAGGTTTATCTGGGGCGGTGACTGATCCGGAGGGTCGATAACGCGTTTTTCCCCACCCATGGCAGTCCGCGGTGGATGGATAAAGCGTCATCCACCCTACGCCCGCCAAACGTCCATGCCCGCATCAACGCAAACCTAACCGTAGGGTGGATAACGCCAGAGGCTTATCCACCAAGTGAAGGAGTCGCACATGCTGCAAGTCCAGCAATTGCACCAGTACTACAGCGGCAGCCATATCCTGCGCGGCCTGTCGTTCGAGGCGAAAGTCGGCGAAGTTACCTGCCTGCTTGGCCGCAACGGCGTTGGCAAGACCACCCTGCTCAAGTGCCTGATGGGCCTGATTCCGGCCAGGGAAGGTTCAGTCAACTGGGAAGGCAAGCCGATCACGGGACTCAAGCCTCACCAGCGGGTGCAGGCCGGCATCGCCTATGTGCCCCAGGGCCGGGATATCTTCGGTCGGCTGACAGTCGAGGAAAACCTGCTGATGGGCCTTTCGCGTTTCAGCGCCAGGGAAGCCAGGGAAGTGCCGGGTTTCATCTACGAACTCTTCCCGGTGCTCGAGGAGATGAAGCAGCGCCGTGGTGGTGATCTCTCCGGTGGCCAGCAGCAGCAACTGGCCATTGGCCGGGCGCTGGCCAGCAAGCCACGCCTGTTGATTCTCGACGAGCCCACCGAAGGCATTCAGCCCTCGGTCATCAAGGAAATCGGCCTGGTGATCAGAAAGCTGTCTGCCCGCGGCGACATGGCCATTCTGCTGGTCGAGCAGTTCTACGATTTCGCTGCCGAACTGGCCGACCAGTATCTGGTGATGAGCCGCGGCGAGGTGGTTCAGCAGGGCCGAGGCCAGAACATGGAAGCCGAGGGTGTGCGCGGGCTGGTGGCGATCTGAGCAATCGGCTTCGAGCAGAGTCCGTCCGTGTGCTGTCAGAGCTGGTGGCGCTTGCAAAAGGCCGGCCCCCTTCCTGACGAAAGGGATCTGAGTCGACCGGAAAGGTCTGCAGGCAAAATTCCACCAGACGGTATGACGCATGCACGAGGCTTCACCATCGTCAGGCAGCAATCTTGCCGAAACCTGGTTCTTACGCCGCGCCTGGCAGCCCTTTCCCTTCCAGCGGGAAGTCTGGCAGGCGGTACGTCAAGGCGAATCCGGCCTGCTGCACGCCACCACCGGTTCGGGAAAAACCTATGCGGTCTGGCTCGGGGCACTGGAGCGCTTTGCCAGCGTCGCGGCCAGCCCTGACAAGCCGGCTTCGCTTACCGTCCTCTGGATCACCCCCATGCGCGCCCTGGCCGCCGACACCGCCCGCGCCCTGCAGACGCCAGTGGATGAGCTGGGCATCCATTGGCGCATCGGCCTGCGCACTGGCGATACCGGCAGTGCCGAACGTGCACGCCAGAGCCGACGCCTGCCCAGTGCGCTGGTGACTACGCCGGAAAGCCTGACCCTGCTGCTGACCCGTGCCGACGCCCGGCAGGCCTTCGGCCAGCTGCGCATGGTGATCGTGGACGAATGGCACGAGCTGCTGGGCAACAAGCGCGGCGTACAACTCCAACTGGCGCTGGCCCGACTGCGTCGCTGGATGCCGGAACTGATCGTCTGGGGCCTGTCTGCCACCCTGGGCAACCTGCAGGCTGCGAAGGACATCCTGCTATACCCCGCTCAGGGCCGGCTGGTTCAGGGCCGGATCGACAAACCATTGGCCATCGACAGCCTGCTGCCGCCGAGCATCGAGCGTTTCCCCTGGGCCGGGCACCTGGGCTTGCGCATGCTGCCGCAGGTGGTCGAGCAGATCCAATCAGCCGCCACCTCGCTGGTATTCACCAACACCCGCTCGCAGGCCGAGCGCTGGTATCAGGCGCTGCTCGAAGCGCGCCCGGACTGGGCCGGGCTGATCGCCCTGCACCACGGCTCGTTGGCCCGCGAGGTGCGCGACTGGGTCGAGCTGGGCCTGAAACAGGGTGCGTTAAAGGCGGTGGTCTGTACCTCCAGCCTGGATCTGGGCGTGGATTTTCTGCCAGTTGAACGGGTCCTGCAGATCGGCTCGCCCAAGGGCGTGGCGCGGCTGATGCAGCGTGCCGGACGTTCCGGCCATGCACCCGGTCGCACCTCGCGAGTGACGCTGGTGCCGACTCACAGCCTGGAAGTAATCGAGGCCGCCGCGGCTCAGGTGGCAGTCGCCGAACGCCGGATCGAAGCCCGAAGCGCCCCGCACCAGCCGCTGGACGTGCTGGTGCAGCATCTGGTCAGCATGGCGCTGGGTGGCGGTTTCCGCCCAGATGACCTCTTTGCCGAAGTGCGCCAGGCCTGGTCCTATCGCGAACTGGATCATGCCCAATGGCAATGGGCGCTGGCCTTCGTCCGCCACGGCGGGCACTCGCTGACCGCCTACCCGGATTACCAGCGGGTCGAACCCGACGAGAGCGGCCTGTGGAAGGTGCCGAGCAAGCGCGTCGCCCTGCGTCACCGAATGAGCATCGGCACCATTGTCAGCGATGCCAGCCTGACGGTGAAATTCTGGGCCAGAGGCGGTACCGGACGCTCCCTGGGCAGCATCGAGGAAGGCTTTATCGCTCGCCTGCGTCCCGGCGACTGCTTTCTCTTCGGCGGACGGCTGCTGGAATTGGTGCGGGTGGAGAACATGACCGTCTACGTCAACCGCGCCACCAGCAGAAAGGCAGCGGTGCCACGCTGGAACGGGGGGCGGATGCCGCTTTCCAGTGAACTGGCCGATGCCGTGGTGGAGCAACTGGGCGCCGCCTCGCGTGGTCACTTCGACAGTGACGAGATGCGCCTGGTGCAGCCGCTGCTGCAGGTGCAAATGGACTGGTCGTCGCTGCCCAGCGAAACCACACTGCTGGCTGAAGTGATGAAATCCCGCGAGGGCTGGCATCTTTTTCTCTATCCCTTCGCCGGTCGCCATGTGCATCTGGGGCTGGCCAGCCTGCTGGCCTGGCGCATGGGCCAGCGCCAGCCACTGACCTTTTCCATTGCGGTGAACGACTACGGCCTGGAATTGCTTTCAGCCACCGCCTTGGACTGGCTGCACGAGCTGACCCCGACACTGTTCGACACGGACGACCTGTTGCACGACGTGCTGGCGAGCCTCAACGCAAGCGAGCTGGCTCGCCGGCGCTTTCGCGAAATCGCACGTATCGCCGGGCTGGTCTTTTCCGGCTACCCCGGCGCACAGAAGAGTGCCCGCCAGCTGCAGGCGTCCAGCGGGCTGTTCTTCGACGTGTTTCGCCAATACGACCCGGCCAACCTGCTGCTAACCCAGGCCGAGGAAGAAGTGCTGCGCCAGGAGTTGGAAATCGAACGACTGGAGCAGACCCTGACCCGCCTGCAGCAACGCCGACTGGCTGTACACCAGATCAAACGCACCACGCCGCTTGCCTTTCCTTTGATGGTCGAACGTTTCCGCGAAAGCATGAGTTCGGAAAAACTGGCCGACCGAATCCGGCGCATGGTCGCCGAACTGGACAAGGCCGCCGGCCCCGGCGGCTACCAGCCCGAACCCCACGCCGACATCACCGTCGAACGTGAAACCCGTCGGGCCCGTAAGCCCCGCAAGCGCAAGGACGGCACGCCAGCGCCACCTGGGACGAAGCCCAGGTGAACATCAGGACAGCGATGAATCCCTTTCTGCCCATCGAACTGGAACGGACCGAACTCTGGCTGCTGGCCGACAAGGCTATCTACTGGCCTGCCGAACAGACGTTGCTGATCGCCGACATCCATTTCGGCAAGGCCGCCGCCTATCGCCGACTTGGCCAGCCGGTGCCGAAAGGAACCACCGAAACCAATCTCCAGCGCCTCGATACGCTGCTGCAGCAGTACCCCAGCCAAGGGCTGATCTTTCTCGGCGATTTCCTGCATGCGCCTGAATCTCGCACGCCCGAAACACATGCTCAATTGCTTGCATGGCGCAGACGCCATCGGTTACTGGAAATCACGCTGATACGCGGCAACCATGACCGGCGCGCCGGCGACCCGCCCGTGGAGTTGGGGATCACCGTCGTGCCTGAACCGCTGCTGCTCGGCCCCTTTGCCCTGCAGCACGAACCCGAGCCGCATCCGACCCATCACGTCCTGGCCGGTCATCTGCACCCGGCCTTTCGCCTGCACGGGCGTGGTCGACAGAGCCTGCGCTTGCCGTGTTTCTGTATCGGCGAGCGAGTCAGCCTGCTGCCGGCCTTCGGCAGTTTTACCGGCATGATGGATATCGGCGCCGGCGTCGCTCAGCGCCTTTACGTAACAGGTCAGGGGAGTGTCTGGCAGGTACGCTGAAGCCGCGTATCGGCCTTCGGCCATTCAGGCTTGCGTGATACCGGTGATGGTGATGCCGTAGCGCTCGGCCAGGCGGGTAGCCGGCGTATCCTCCAGATCGGGATCGTGCTCATGCTCCACATCACCCTCACCCAATTCTCGACGGGCCATTCGGGTCACAAGCTCTACCGCCTCGTCGATATCCGGCCGATGCTCGGAATCGGTTTTCAAGGTCGAGGTATTGCCGTCTCTGTTGTAAGCGATGATCCAGGTGGTCATGGGCAGCCCCTCTCTAAAAAGCGCCTTCGGCCTAAGTCCGCCGACATCGACGTCTGCCTATTAGAGAGGTCATCGCCTCTTTCAGTTCGGTAGCTCGTGTAATGGCTGAGCCAGCTGGCTTCGCATTCAGCCTCGAAGTTTCAGGCCACCGGTGCTGGCGGCGGCTGATCAGGCTCCATTGGCACACCGGGTTCGGTGGGCTGGTCCGGTACGCCGGGCTCTTCCGGATCGCCCGGTACGCCACCGGCTTGCTGACCGAGCCTGTCGATGTCGAATTCGTCGGAATGACGGATAAATTCGTTACCCATAGCGTGATACTCCACTGAGGCAATCGGACGATCCGATCGGGTCTATCGGTAGAGAGCTGTGGCGCGTTTTCTATCCGTCCTTCCGTCGGCGGCTTACCACATCAGGTCATCGGGGATCTGGTAGGCGGCGTATGGGTCATCGGCATCCGGTGCTTCGGTCTGGGTGTTGAGCTGGATGATGCGGCGTGGATCACGCTCCTGAATCTTCAGGGCCGCTTCACGCGGAATCACTTCATAGCCGCCGCCGTGACGGACGATGGCCAACGAACCACTGGAGAGTTTGTCGCGCATCAGCTTGTTCACCGACAGGCGCTTGACCTTCTTGTCGTCGACGAAGTTGTAGTAATCCTCAGTGGTCAACTTGGGCAGGCGGCTGGTTTCGATCAGCTGCTTGATCTGCGCAGCGCGAGCCTTTTGTTCGGCCTTTTCCTTCTGCTGGCGGTTCAGTTCCTGATCACGCGCCAGCTTCTCGGCTTGGGCCTTGAGGGCGGCCTCACGCTGCGAATCGTCCTTCTCAATCTGGCCTTTGTTCACCAGACGCTGCTGTTTCTTTTGCTGCTTGCCGGCCTGTTTGACCTGCTTCTCATTGACCAGCCCGGCTTTGAGCAGCTGATCGCGAAGGGAAAGACTCATGTGTCGGTTCGTCTCGTCGTATTCAAATGGACGTGGGGATCGCGTCTATCGACCCATGGAGCGGAGTGTGGTGGATGTGAAAAGCGACATCCACCCTACTCGCCGGATTACAACTGCTGCTTCTTCGCTTCGCCCCAAAGGGCATCAAGCTCTTCCAGGTCACAATCATCAATGGGCCGCCCCGCTTCCCGCAAGGCCTGCTCAATGTAACGGAAGCGCCGCTCGAACTTGCGGTTGGCTGCGCGCAGGGCGTTTTCAGGATCAACCTTCAGATGCCGCGCCAGATTGACCGTAACGAACAACAGGTCCCCGATCTCCTCCGTGATGGCCTCGGCGTCGTTTTCGCTCATGGCCACCAGCACTTCATCCAGTTCCTCGCGCACCTTGTCGATCACCGGCAAGGCATCCGGCCAGTCGAAACCGACCTGGGCGGTGCGCTTCTGCAGTTTGACGGCACGACTCAGGGCCGGCAGCGCCCCAGGCACGTCATCGAGCAGCGACAACTGCTCCGGCGCGGCGGCTTTCTGCGCACGCTCGGCGGCCTTGATCTCTTCCCAGCGCCGCTTGACCGCAGCCTCGTCGAGGCGCGGAAGATCGGTCGAACCGTAGAGATCGCCATCAGGAAAAACGTGGGGATGGCGGCGAACCAACTTGCGGGTGATGCCATCCACCACCTCGGCAAAATCGAACCGCCCTTCTTCCCTGGCCAACTGGCTGTAGTAGACGACCTGAAACAGCAGGTCACCCAGCTCACCGGGCAGATGATCGAAGTCGCCATTCTCGATGGCATCGGCCACTTCGTAGGCCTCCTCCAGCGTATGCGGCACGATGCTCGCGTAGTTCTGCTGCAGGTCCCAGGGGCAACCATGCTGCGGATCGCGCAGCCGGGCCATCAGGTGCAGAAGATCGTTGAGTTGGTACATGAATTCCTCGATGAAGATGGGCGGTGATCGTCGTGGGCGTAAAGCGACATTCACCTACGGATTCAAGTGAAGCCTGACCGTAGCGAGCGAAGGCTAGACAAGGCGAAAGCCAGTTGAAAAAGCGGAGTTGGCTGTTGCCAATGAGCATTTTTCAACTGGCTTTCAACGCAGTATGGCCGAGCGCAGTAGGTCAGGTGGCTCGCTGCCGCTTGGCCTCGATGATATTGGGCAGCTGAGAGATCCGGCTTAGCAGCCTGCCAAGCGCATTCAGCCCCGGAATCTCGATGGTCAGCTGCATCTGCGCCGTGCTGTCTTCCTTGTTGGAGCGAGTGTTCATCGAGAGCACGTTGATCCGCTCGTTGAGCAGCATCTGGGAGATGTCGCGCAGCAAGCCGGAGCGGTCGTAGGCACGGATGACGATATCCACCGGATAGGTTTTCTCCGGGATCGGGCCCCAGCTGACCTGGATGATCCGCTCCGGCTCGCGGCTTGCCAGTTGCAACACCGAGCCGCAATCCTGGCGGTGGATGCTGACGCCACGGCCAACCGTGATGTAGCCGACAATGGGATCACCCGGCAGCGGCTGGCAACAGCCGGCCATCTGCGTCAACAGGTTGCCAACGCCCTGGATCTGCACGTCGCCGCGCTTGCCCGGCTTGTAGGGTGCCGAACGGCGCGGAATCAGCTCCAGCTGGTCTTGGCCACGCTCCGGCTCCACCAGTTGCTGCGCCAGGTTGACCAGATGCGCCAGGCGCAGATCGCCGGCACCCAGGGCGGCAAACATGTCCTCGGCAGATTTCAGGTTGGCTTTTTCCGCCACCTTGTCGAAATCCACCGGCGGCAGGTCCAGGCGCGCCAGCTCACGTTCGAGCATTGCCTTGCCGGCAGCCACGTTCTGGTCCCGGGCCTGCAGCTTGAACCAGTGGACGATCTTCGCTCGCGAACGCGAGGTGGTGATGTAGCCCAGGTTGGGGTTCAGCCAGTCCCGGCTCGGTGAGCCCTGCTTGCTGGTGATGATTTCCACCTGCTCTCCGGTCTGCAGGCTGTAATTGAGCGGCACGATGCGCCCGTTGACCTTGGCGCCGCGGCAGTTGTGGCCGATCTCGGTGTGAACGCGGTAGGCGAAGTCCAGCGGCGTGGCGCCCTTGGGCAGGTCGATGGCGTGCCCGTCCGGGGTAAAGACGTAGACCCGATCCGGCTCGATATCGACCCGCAGCTGCTCGGCCAGACCGCCGATATCGCCGAGTTCCTCATGCCATTCGAGGACCTGGCGCAACCAGGCGATCTTTTCTTCGTAATGGTCCGAGCCGGAATTGACGTCGGTGCCCTTGTAGCGCCAGTGCGCGCACACGCCCAGTTCGGCCTCCTCATGCATGGACTTGGTGCGGATTTGCACCTCCAGCACCTTGCCTTCAGGGCCGATCACGGCAGTGTGCAGTGAGCGGTAGCCATTTTCCTTGGGGTTGGCGATGTAATCGTCGAACTCTTTGGGAATGTGTCGCCACAGGGTGTGCACGATACCCAGCGCGGTGTAGCAGTCGCGTACTTCCGGCACCAGCACGCGAACGGCGCGAACGTCGTAGATCTGGCTGAAAAGCAGGCCTTTCTTCTGCATCTTCCGCCAGATGGAATAGATATGCTTGGCTCGGCCATCGATATCGGGCTCGATGCCTGCCGCGGTCAGCTCGTCACGCAGTTGCTGCACCACGTTGTCGATGTACTGCTCGCGATCCAGGCGCCGTTCGTGCAGCAACTGGGCGATCTGCTTGTACTGCTCAGGCTCCAGATAGCGGAAGGACAGGTCCTCCAGCTCCCACTTGATATGGCCGATACCCAGCCGATGCGCCAGCGGCGCGTAGATATCGAACACCTCGCGGGCAACGCGGTGGCGCTTGTCATCGTCGGCGTTCTTTACCGCGCGGATGGCGCAGGTGCGCTCGGCCAGCTTGATCAGCGCGACGCGCACGTCATCGACCATGGCCACCAGCATTTTGCGCAGGTTTTCCACCTGGGTCTGGGAACCCAGCACCAGGGATTCGCGCGGGTTCAGGCTGGTGCTGATCGCCGCCATGCGCAGCACGCCGGCGATGAGTTTGGCGACCACCGGCCCGAATTGCCGATGGACATCGGCCAGCTGGATCTTGCCCTCGCGCACGCCGCGATAGATCACGGCGGCGACCAGGCTTTCCTGGTCGAGCTTGAGGTCGGCGAGAATTTCGGCAATCTCAAGGCCTGTCTGGTAACTGGACGTGCCTTCGCTCCACAGGTTCTGTGCCGCGTTGGCCTGCTGCTCAGCCACGCGGGCGTAGTCGCAGGCTTTCCTCAGTGCGTCACGGTCGAGCGCCGGGACCATGCCCAGCACATGATCGAGCCAGCCTTCGAGATTGATGCTGCCGTCGGTATTGATCGGCTGAAGTGCTCTGACCTGAACCATCTGTTTACCTTCCCTCTACGCAGTATCTGCGTCGAATACGCCGAATTTCTAGGAATCGGTCGGTTGAACTGGCAGGCTGCTCGCCCGCCGAAAATACCCGCTACACGGGTCGCACGAAAAGCGCCATCGCCTCTACATGCGCTGTTTGCGGAAACATGTCCAGCACACCGGCCCGTTCGAGCTGATAACCCTGACGGACCAGCTCGGCTGCATCACGCGCCAACGTCGCAGGGTTGCACGAAACATAAACCACGCGCCGTGCGCCTAAAGTAGACATCTGCCTGACCAGCTCCAAGGCACCGTCACGTGGCGGGTCCAGCAGCACTGCAGCAAAGCCGCCATTCGACCATTCTGCCTCGAGCAGCGGCTTCGACAGATCCGCCTGGTAAAAGTGCGCATTGGGCAGGCCGTTACGCACCGCATTGGTGCGGGCACGTTCAACCATTTCACCCACCCCTTCGACCGCCACCACATCGGCGCCGTTGCGTGCCAGCGGCAAAGCAAAATTGCCCAGACCACAAAACAGATCCAGCACCCGCTCCCCGGCTTCGGGCGCCAGCCAGTCGAGCGCCTGGGCGATCATCGCCTCGTTCACCGGGGCGTTGACCTGGACAAAATCACCGGGTCGCCAGTCCAGCTGCACATCCCATTCAGGCAGGTGATACCCCAGCGCAGAGTCCGGCTCAAGCGGCTGCGGCAGACCTTTACCCTGCAGCCAGAGCTGAACACCCTGCTCCCGCGCAAAGTCCGTCAAGCGTTGCAGATCCGCCGACGCCAGCGCCGCCGTGTGGCGAACCAGCACGGCATCGGCGAAGCCACTGAACAGCTCTACATGCCCCAGCACCTGGGGGTTTTCCAGAGCGCGCAGCGTCGCCAGCAAAGCGGGCAACAGCGCCTGCAAGGGTTGTACCAGTACAAGGCATTCACGGATGGAAACGATATCCTGGCTGGCAGCGGCACGAAAACCTACGTCCAGCCGCTGCGAACCTGCATCCCAGCGCACCGCCAGCCGGGCTCGCCGGCGATAACCGAACTCGGGACCGCTCAGCGCAGGCGCCCAGGCCTTCGGCTCGATCCCGGCCTGGCGCGCGAGTTGATCTGCGAGGCTGCGCTGCTTGAGCGCCAGCTGATCACTGGCCGGCAAATGCTGCAGGTTGCAGCCGCCACAAGTTCGCGCATGGGCACAGGGCTCGGCACGGCGCTGCGCGCTGGGGTTCAACACCCGCTCGCTACGCGCCTCGACCACCTTGCTGCGCGCCGCCAGCACACGCGCCTCGACCTCTTCACCGGGCAAGGCGCCCTCGACAAACCAGGTTCGTCCCTCGACAAAGGCAATGCCGCGCCCATCGTTGGACAGGCGTTCGACGTTCAGCCGCTGTTTTTTGCCCACCGGAATCTGCAGCTTTCTCTCGCCACCGCTGGGTTGGAAGCGTAAGCCGCCGCCGTGTCTGGCCATCAGTTGCTCCAGCCAATCAGGCTTACGTTACTCAAGACAGCGCTGCTCATTGGGGTTCGTCGTAGACGCCGGTCGACAGATAACGGTCGCCCCGGTCGCAAATGATCGCGACGATCACCGCATTTTCAACTTCCTGCGAAAGGCGCAACGCCGCCGCCACCGCACCGCCCGAGGACACGCCGCAGAAGATACCTTCCTCGCGCGCGAGCCGACGCATCACCTGCTCGGCCTCGGCCTGGGACATGTCGACCACTCGATCAACCCGCTCGGCCTGATAGATCTTCGGCAGGTATTCCTGCGGCCAACGGCGGATGCCGGGAATCGCCGCGCCTTCCATGGGTTGCAGGCCGACGATCTGGATCGCCGGGTTCTGTTCCTTGAGGTAGCGCGAAACACCCATGATGGTGCCTGTGGTGCCCATGGAGCTGACAAAATGGGTGATGCTGCCGCCGGTCTGCTGCCAGATTTCCGGGCCGGTGCTGCTGTAATGCGCCTCGGGATTGTCGCCATTGGCAAACTGGTCGAGCACCTTGCCACGGCCTTCGGCCTGCATCTTCAGCGCCAGGTCGCGGGCACCTTCCATGCCCTCTTCCTTGCTCACCAGAATCAGCTCGGCGCCATAGGCGGTCATCGCCGCCTTGCGCTCGGCACTGGAGTTGTCCGGCATGATCAGGATGAATTTGTAACCCTTGATCGCCGCCGCCATGGCCAGGGCAATGCCGGTATTGCCGGAGGTCGCCTCGATCAGGGTATCGCCGGGGCTGATGTCGCCCCGTGCTTCGGCGCGGGCAATCATCGACAGCGCAGGGCGGTCCTTCACCGAACCGGCCGGGTTGTTGCCTTCGAGCTTGACCAGCAGCGTGTTGCTGGTTTCACCGGGCAGGCGCTGCAGGCGCACCAGCGGTGTGTTGCCGACGCAATCGGCAATGGTCGCGTACTGAATAGTCATGGCGTGGTAGAACCGCACGGCGTGAAAAGGCGCACATGATACCGGCAACGACCGCCAACGGGCATTGCTTTGAGGCGGGAGAGCGCTCGACGGCACCCGCCGGCCGGGAACGATCACACCGGCGGCTTTTCTGTAAGCTGTCGAGCCGACCTTATCGCCAATGGGTGAATCGCCATGTTCAACGCACGCATCGCACTTCTTTCAGGCCTGCTGCTGATCGGTGCGAGCGCCTGCCATGTTCCGCGGCATTCCCCTGAAACGGCCAGGATTGCCCCTGAAGCCGCCAGCGGCTTCACCCACAAGCCCGGTTGGGCCGTCGAGCGTTTCGCAGTGGCCGCCGCCAACCCGCTGGCCACCGAAGCCGGCTACGAGATCCTCAAGGCCGGTGGCAGCGCACTGGATGCCGCCATCGCTGTGCAGATGGTGCTGACCCTGGTCGAGCCGCAATCGAGCGGCATTGGCGGCGGTGCCTACCTGCTGCACTGGGATGGCGAACGGGTCGCCACCTTCGATGGCCGTGAAACGGCACCGGCAGGCGTGGATGAAAATCTCTTCATCAGCGCCGATGGCACGCCGATGGGCTTTCTCCAGGCTGTGGCGGGTGGCCGCTCGGTGGGGGTTCCCGGCGTTCTGAAGATGCTCGAACTGGCCCACGGGGAGCATGGCAGGCTGCCCTGGAAAGACCTGTTCCAGAGCGCCATAGACCTCGCTGAAAACGGCTTCGAAATCAGTCCGCGCCTGCACGCCCTGCTCGCACGCGACCCGGCACTGCGCAACACCCCACAGGCTGCCAGCTTCTATTACCAGGCGGATGGCTCACCATTGCCGGTCGGTCACCGCCTGCGCAATCCCGCTCTCGCCGCGCTACTTCGAGAGATTGCCGAACAGGGCAGCGCAGCTTTCTACAGTGGGCGCAGCGCCGAAGCGCTGATTGCTCAAGTGAGGCAGCATCCAGACAACCCGGGATACCTGACGCTTGCTGACCTGAACGACTACACGCCCCGTCAACTCGACGCCATCTGCACCCTCTGGCAGCAGCGTTACCGGGTCTGCGGTTTCCCGCCACCTTCCTCGGGGCACATCACCCAAATGCAGATTCTGGGGATGCTGGAGCAGCTGTCACCGTTCCCGGCGCTTGAGCATGGCGTGCCTTCCGCCGACTTTCTGCATCGCTACACCGAAGCGGCACGGCTGGCCTACGCCGACCGTGCGCACTATCTGGCCGACCCGGATTTCGTGCCAGCCCCCGGCGGCAACTGGAGCAGCCTGCTCGCACCCGGCTATCTGAAACAGCGCGCCGCACTGATCGGCGAACGCAGCATGGGCACCGCCAAAGCCGGCAAACCGGGATCAATGCCCATCGCGTTCGCCGCGCAACCCGAGCAGCCCGAGTACGGCACCAGCCACATCAGCATCGTCGACGCACAGGGCAACGCTTTGGCGATGACCGCCAGCATCGAGCAGGCCTTCGGTTCGCGCCTGCTCAACGACGGCGGCACCGGCCTGCCCGGCGGCTACCTGCTGAACAACGAGCTCACCGATTTTTCCTTTATGCCGCGTGATGCCAAAGGTCGGCCCATCGCCAACCGCGTCGAAGCGAACAAACGCCCGCGTTCGAGCATGAACCCCACGCTGGTTTTCGCTACCGAAGACAATCGGTTACTGGCCAGCGTCGGTTCACCGGGTGGTTCGGCGATCATCCACTTCACCGCAAAAACCCTGTTGGGCCTGTATGGCTGGGGGCTGGATGCACAACAGGCAATCGATCTGCCGAACTTTGGCAGCTTCAACGGGCCAACGGTGCTGGAGGCCGGACGCTTTCCGGCAAGCACCGTCAAAGCGCTTGATGCGCGCGGCCACAAGGTTACCGAAACGGAATTGACCAGCGGCCTGCAAGCCATTCAGCGTACTGCCAGCGGCTGGTTTGGCGGCGCCGACCCACGCCGCGAAGGCGTGGTGATGGGTGAATGATCACCAGCCTATCCAGCCCAAAGACACAGCGTTCGACATCAGCCGGTTCGCTCAGCTAACCAGGGCTTCGCGCTGCAGGCGTTCGATGGCCGTATCCAGCTCATCCAGCGCATGGGCGGCGTTGGGGTGATTCTGCTTGAGCAGGGTTTCACTGCGTTCACAGGCCGCGCGCAACTGCGGAACACCGCAGTAACGCGTAGCGCCATGCAGCCGATGCACTCGATCGATCAGTGCCTGGCGATCAGCCGCCAGCCGCGCCTCACGGATGGACAGCCGATCGGCATCCAGCGAAGCCAGCAGCATGCTGATCATTTCTGCCGCCAGATCTGGCTTGCCCGCCGCCAGACGCAAACCTTCCTCGGCATCCAGCACCTTGAGGTTGTTTTCAGGTGGTGCAGGCTCGACAGGCGCGACACCGGTGCTGCGCGGCAACGGCAGGCCGGTCCACTTCAGCACCACCTGCGCCAGCTGGCGTTCGCTGATCGGCTTGGTCAGGTAATCATCCAGACCGCTCTGCAAGAGTGAACGCTTCTCGCTGGACAGCGCGTGGGCCGTCAGCGCGACGATCGGCAAAGGTGCCTGACCGCTGTCGGCCTCCCACTGCCGGATCGCCTCGGTGGTCTGCCGACCATCCATGCCGGGCATCTGCATGTCCATAAAGACCATATCGAAGGTGTTGCACCTGACAGCCTCAAGCGCCTCCTGCCCACTGCTCACCGCCTTGACCTCACCGCCCATGTGGATCAGCAGGGTTTCCAGCAGCAGCAGGTTGGCGGGGTTGTCGTCAACGCAGAGAACCCGCGGCGGACGGCTTGTGCTGATGACCACGGGCTCGACACGCCCCTGCTGCGGGTGCAGCAGATCGAGCAGTATTCGCTGCAGTTTGCGCGTGCAGGCGGGCTTGCCTTGCAGCTGGGCATGGGTGTGTGATTCGGGCAGTGCCTGGTGAAATTGCGCCTGCTCACTGGTTGGACAGAGCACGATGCACTTGCAGCCAAACCCCTCGAACGTCCACAAACGCTGACGCAGCTGTTCTGGCGCAATCTCGCGGCTGCTCACACCAAGCACGGCAGCCTCTATCGGCTGTTCACCTGTCCGTTGTGCGGCGACCGCTTCCTGCAACAGATCCAGGCTGTCGAAGGGCAGCACCTGCAGGCCACAGCTTTCGAGCTGGTGGCGTAGCGCCTCGCGGGCCAGCGGATGCTGTTCGAACAACGCGACCCGACGCCCAAGCAGCCCCGGTCGCGGCAGGTCCTCAATATCGTCATGGGCCCTTGGCAAGCTCAGGCTGATCCAGAACTCCGAGCCTTCATCGGGAATGCTGTCGACCCCGATTTCACCTCCCATCTGCTCCACCAGGCGCTTGGAAATCACCAGGCCCAGGCCAGTTCCGCCCGGCTGGCGCGACAGCGAATTGTCCGCCTGACTGAACGCCTGGAACAGCGCGCGCAGGTCCTGATCGGTCAGGCCGATGCCGGTGTCCTGCACGCTGATGCGCAACTGGGCGCGATCCGCACGCTCATCCTCGACCATGGCGCGCAGGACGATGGTGCCTTCATTGGTGAACTTGATGGCGTTGCTGACCAGGTTGGTCAGTATCTGCTTGAGGCGCTGCGGATCGCCCACCAGCGACAGCGGTGTGTCGCGATACACCAGACTGATCAGCTCCAGTTGCTTGGCGTGCGCCGCCGGTCCGAGGATGGTCAGGGTCTCCTCGATAATGTCGCGCAGGTTGAAGGGCACGTTTTCCAGTATCAGCTTGCCGGCTTCGATCTTGGAGAAGTCGAGTATCTCGTTGATGATGCCCAGCAGACTGTCGGCGGACTGCTCGATGGTCGCCAGATAATCCTGCTGACGCGGTGTCAGGTCGCTTTTCTGCAGCAGGTGGGTGAAGCCGAGTATTCCATTGAGCGGCGTGCGTATTTCGTGGCTCATGTTGGCAAGGAACTCGGATTTGATCCGGCTCGCCTCCAGGGCTTCCTTGCGCGCCAGGTCCAGCTCGATGTTCTGGATTTCGATGGTTTCCAGGTTCTGCCGCACGTCTTCGGTGGCCTGATCGATGCTCTGTTGCAGTTCCTCGCGGGCGCTGAGCAGGGACTCGGCCATGCGGTTGATCCCGGCGGCCAGCTCATCCATCTCGTGGCTGCCCAACGCCGGCAGGCGGGTTTCAAGATGGCCGTCCCGGAGCTGCGCCACGGCTGCCTTAACCTTGTGCAGCGGCTTGCTGATAGCGTTGCTCATGCGCAACGCCAGCAAGGCGGTAATGATCAGCCCGGCGCCGATCAGCAACAGGCTGGTGAACATGCTGCGGTAGCCACGCAACAGCGTGCCCTGATGCGACAACTCCAGTTCCAGCCAGCCAATCTGACGCTGATCGTTGTTCGAGGTATCTCCGGCCAGGTTCAGATGCTTGCCCAGTATCGGCAGCAGAATGCGCGTGTTGTCGAGGCTGCTGACCTGGGTCAGTGCTTCCGGATCAGCCGGTGGCGAAGGCGTGACCATGTTCGGCCCGGCATGGGCCAGCAGGTTGCGCTCGATATCGAGCACCATTACCGCGCGTACATCCGGCTGATCGAGCACCTGATTGAGAATGCGCTGCAAACGCCGGCCATACCCCTGTGCCATGGCCGGTGCAGCCAATGGGGCCAGCTGCGCGGCAATCAGCTGGCCACGCTCATCGAGCTGGTGTCGCATCTCCGTCAGTTGCATCCAGGAGAAATAGGCTCCGAGCACCAGCGCCAGGGCGGTCCCCGGCAGTAATGTCAGCAGCACTACGCGACTCTTTATTCCCAAGTCTTTGAGCATGGATCCATTCCCATGATTGCCAGCTTGGCAGTGTAGCGAGTCAATGCACGGGAATCTGCCCTGTCAGACCCGCCCCGGATCGACCGGAGCCGGATGAAATCAGTCCAGACCGCGTATTTCCTTGCCGTTGAAGTCTGGCAGCCTCCAGCCAAATTTCATGGCCAGCACCCGGAACAGGAAACCACAGCCCAAAGCCAGCAAGGTGGCGACCGAGCTGTTGACTTCAAGCCAGAGCATGCCCACGTAAAACACGCCGGTGAACAGCGCCACCGTGGCATAAAGCTCGCGTTGCAGCACCATCGGCACCTGGTTGCAGAGAATGTCGCGCATCAGGCCACCGAATATTCCGGTAATCACGCCAGCCAGCACCACGATGGACGGGTGCGCATCCATTTCCATCGCCACCCCGCAGCCAATGACCGTAAAGGCCACCAGACCCAGGCCATCGACCAGCAGAAACACCTGACGCAGGTGATGCATATGCCGCGCGATCATGGCGGTGACGATGGCCGCGCCGATGGTGAAGCTGAGGTATTCGGGGTTGGCGATCCAGCCCACCGGGTAGTGCCCCAGCAACACGTCACGCGCCGTGCCGCCGCCCAGCGCGGTAACGGTGCCCAGCAGGCAGATGCCGAACAGGTCCATGCCGCGCCGCATGCCCATGATGGCTCCGGACATGGCTTCAGCCGTGATTGCGATCAGATAGATGGTGTGCAACAGGGTCACGGCAACTCCAGAACGAGCATGGGTTAAAGGCAGCGCGATTATGAGGCACACTGCAGCCAAATTGTCGTGGCTAAGCAAATTTAGGCAATGCCAACATTTACTTAATCGGAGCACCGCACCGTGAACCTGGACCCCAGACAGACCGAGGCCTTCCGCGCCGTCATCCAGACCGGCAGCTTCGAGCAGGCGGCCCTGCACCTGCACCTGACGCCACCCGCCATTTCGCAGCGTGTGCGCGCACTGGAAAGCGCACTGGGCAACGCACTGGTGGTGCGCAGCCGTCCCTGTCGACCGACCGAGATCGGTCAGCGGCTGCTGCAATACCTCAAGCGCGCCACCCTGCTGGAAGCCGACCTGCTGGCCGATCTGGCCGAGCGCAGCGATGCACCGCTGGTGGTGGTCGCGGCGCTCAATGCCGACAGCCTCGGCACCTGGTTCTTCCCGGCCCTGGCCGAGGTGCTGATGCGCGAACGGGTGCTGCTCGACCTGAACGTCGAAGACCAGGACCACACCTACAGTCTGCTGGAAACGGGCCTGGCCATCGGCTGCATCAGCACCGAACCCAAGCCCATGCGGGGCTGCAGCGCAAGCCCGCTGGGCAGCATGCGCTACCGGCTGGTGGCCTCCAGCGATTTTCGCCAGCAGCACTTTGCCAACGGCCTGACCCGCAACGCGGCACGCAAGGCCCCGGTGATCGCCTACACCCGCAAGGACCGCCTCACCTCCTCTTTCCTGTTGCGCCAACTGGGCTTGCCGGAAGGCGCCTACCCCTGCCATTACGTGCCCGGTACCGAGCCACGCTTCAGTGCCATTCGCTACGGCCTGGGCTACGGCATGGTGCCGGAACTGTTGCTGCACGACACCCTTGCCCAGGGCGCCCTGGTCGATCTGGCCAGCGATGCGCCGCTGGATATCTCGCTGTACTGGCACACCTGGAAGGTGCAATCGCCGAGGATGGAGAACCTCTCGCGGCAGATTCTCGAAGCCGCACCGAAGATCCTCGCTCGCCCTGAAGCTGCCATGCCAGCTTCTAAAAAATGAGTTCCGGAGTTGCTACGCCTTGTCGTTTCGATCAGGCACACTTGCGCCCATGAATCCTCAGCCACCCTTTCCCGCCTGCTGCTCCCCCCTGCAGGATCACTGGCCCCTGCCACGCGCGCTGCCCGGCGTGCAATTGCTCAGCACCCGTTTCGATCCTGGCCTGCTGGATATCGAGGATTTCAGGCGCTGGGGCATTCCGGCTCCGGACGCGGTAAGCAAGCGCCAGACCGAGTTTCTCGCAGGACGTCTCTGCGCCCACGAAGCCCTGCGCAGAGCCACCGGCGTGCCTGGCGTTCCTGCCGTTGGCGAAGACCGCGCGCCCTGCTGGCCCATTGGCGTGGTCGGTTCCATCACCCACGGCGCCGGCTGGGCGGCGGCAGTAGCAGCACGCAGCGAATATTGGCGAGGGCTGGGGCTGGATGTGGAAAGGCAGTTGCCGAGTGCACGGGCTGATCGTCTGGTCGGCGAAATCCTCACCCCTCGCGAGCAGGACGGTTACGCCGCGCTGGATGACACGCAACGGGCGCTGCTCGTGACCCTGACCTTCTCCATCAAGGAAAGCCTGTTCAAGGCGCTCTACCCATTGGTGAACAAGCGCTTCTATTTCCAGGATGCCGAGCTGATCCAGCACGACAGCAGCGGCCACACACGCCTGCGCCTGCTGAGTGATCTTTCGCAAGAGTGGAAAAGGGGCACCGAGCTGGAGGGTCAGTTCGTGCAGTTCGAGGGGTATCTGCTGAGTCTCGTCAGCATTCCGAGATAGGCCGTCGCTTCGCCAAGATCACGCCGTAAGGCCAAACGTGTTCGGCTGCCACCTCGACCTACTGGACAGCCTGCCTGCGTGGCCAGGCCAGGCTGAAGCAGGCGCCACCCAGTTCGCTGCGGCTGATCTGTGCCCGTCCGCCATGCCAGTAGGCAATCCGCCGCACGATGGACAACCCCAGGCCATGTCCACCGGACGTCCGCGTGCGGCTGTCGTCGAGACGCAGGAACGGGGTGAAGACCTTCTCCCAATCCGCCTCCGGCACCCCTGGCCCGTCATCATCGACGCTCAGCCGCGCCCGTTCGGCATCCAGCACGAAGCTCACCAGCACCCGCGTTTCGGCGTGTCGCATGGCGTTGCTTACCAGATTGATCAATGCCCGCCGCAGATAGTGCGGCTCGGCCTCGACCTGATTGTCATCACCGAGCGTGACGCAATCGCCACGCTCGATATGGATATCCGCACGCAGCGGCGCCAGCTCGGCGATCACCTGATCGACCAGCGCCCCGAGGTCGATGCTGTGGAAGTTCAGCGTCGGCGAGCCGCGTTCAAGCCGGGTATAGACCAGCATTTCGTCCACCAGACGATCGAGATCGTCGATGTCGGCATCCATACCTTGCAGATACTTGTCGCGCGCCTGGGCACTCTGAGCGTCGCCGGCCATTTCCAGACCGAAGCGCAGGCGCGCCACTGGCGTGCGCAGCTCGTGGGCCACCGCGCTGACCATCTCACGCTGCACCGCCAGCAGGCGTTGCAGATGAACGGCCATGCCATTGAAAGCCGTTGCCAGCTGGCCCACCGAGTCTGTGCCGGCATCCGGCACACGGGTTTCCAGGTTGCCACGGGCGATACGCGTGGCGGCGCCCTCCACCTCGCGCAGGCGCCGCTCCAGTTGCCGCACCAGCAGATAGACCGTCAGCCCGATCAGCGTCAGCCCGAGGGCGCCGATCAACAGCAGCAGGTGCGGCGGATAAGGATTGAACTGATACAAAGGCCCCAGCGCCATGATCCACGACGTACCGGAAACCGCCGCGAAGACGCGAATCGCCTTGCCGCCCTGATCGAGCGCCATCACCGTATCGCCTTCGTCGAGGCGACGGCGCTGGTCGTCATCCAGGCTCGCGCTGTCCCGCGTGAGCAGTTCAAGCGCATAACCGAAGCCGTGCAACTGCTTGAGCCCGGCCAGCCGCAGCGGCTGTTCGGCTTCGGGAAAGCGGATCAGCTCATCGATCAACAGATAGATGGTTGCGCGGGCCAGTTGCTCGCTGACCTGCTCGACCTCGCCGGTCAGCACCAGCCGATCGGTATCGCTGACCAGCGAAAAAACCGTCGTACTGTGAGGGCGCAGCTGTTCCACCAGCACCTGCCCTCGCAGCAACCGCGCCTCCAGCCGGCTCTCCAGGCTGACGTCACCCAGGGTGCGCACCCGCAACGGCACACCGAGCAAACGCCCCCAAAGGTTCGCAGCCTGACGCCGCTCGATGGGCGCCATGCTCTGCATGTTGTGCGCCATCAAACGAAAGGTGCCGCTGGCCAGCGCTTCCCGATGGCGGTCGGCACGCACTTCGTTGAGCAACTGCAGGCCGCCGGCGCCCAGCAGGGCGACCAGCACCAGCACGGCAAGCATGCCGCCATAGATGCGCAGGAATATGGAGTTCACTGTAGCGCTTGCGCCGCTTCGGAAACGAACAGGTAGCCCTTGCCACGCACCGTCTTGATCAGCCGAGGGTGCTCGGGGTCATCACCGATGCGGGGGCGGATGCGCGAGATGCGCACATCGATGGAGCGATCCTGCCCGTCGTATTCGATACCGCGCAGTTCGGAAAAAATCTCCTCGCGGGACATGATCCGGCCCGGATTGGACGTGAGCAGCCAAAGCAGGTCGAATTCCGCCCCGGTCAGCTCGATACCCTCGCCGCGAAGCCAGGCCTCGCGCAGGGCGCTGTCTACCACCAGCGGGCCATACTGCAGCCGCTTGCTGCTGGTGGCCGGCACCTCAAGATGTTCACGACGCCGCAACAGGGCGCGAATACGCGCCAGCAGCAGGCGGGGCCGCACCGGTTTGCAGACGTAATCGTCGGCGCCGGTTTCCAGACCCAGCACCTGATCGAGATCATCAGCGCGGGCGGTCAGCATCAGGATCGGCCCTTCATAGCGCGCCCGCACCTTGCGGCAGATGCTCAACCCATCTTCGCCCGGCAGCATCAGATCAAGCACTACCAGATCGGGCCGCTCGTTGATGATGCGCTCAACCGCCCGGGTGCCATCGGCCTCGATTGATACCTGCAGGCCGTTGCCTTCGAGATATTCGCGGGTCAACTCGGCCAACCGCTGATCATCTTCGACAATCAGAATGTTCCACGACTCTTGCTCCACCATGCGCCCTCCCCCAGAAGCATCCGCGGCATTGTAGCCTCACGCTGCAACGGGAAAAGCGCCGCAACCGTCGCAACAGACACTCCGCCCCCTCGCAACGCCTCGCCGGGCGCACCGTGCCGTTTTGACAAACCACTATATATAGTGGTTGGTGAAAAACCCCTCCTACCCTCAATGAAGCACTCTGAAGAGACATTCAGTTTGCTTGCCCGCCAAACCGCCTGGGGCACTGGCCGGCAGGTTTTCACCCACAAATCGCCCACATGTTATCCACAGCTTGTTCATTTTCATTGCCTTGCAAGGAGCGAAATCCGGCATTATCGTGTCGACTCCACGGCCCAAAACCCCACATGTTGGGCCAAACCAAAGACACAGACACAACGCAAGAAAAAGGCAAGCGAAATAATTTTTCCGCCTTGTTTTTCAGACCAAGCCCCTTCAGACCAGTGCAAAACGGCTCTCGGAACGCAACCCTGACGCCATCAGGCTTGATTCTGCTCAATTCCACAGAGGGTGTATCCGAGGACCAGCGCACACTACATGTTGTGTTTTGAGGTTGTGCAGTTCACAACTCATGACTATCCTTCGGGACACGATTCGCCGGCCCAGGTTGGCAAGAAATATCCCCTTTTGTTGTCCGCGCCGGCTCGCCGGCGTGCTTGTTGCTATACACACCTTACGTGCTACCGAGACAGAGAGAATCCGGAGACCCCATGCAGAACGAGTCCATTCGCGAGAACCCACAGGCAGCCGATAGCACACTGGATCTGGCTACCACCGCGCCGGGCCAGCTGCGCGTGATCAAGCGCAACGGCACTGTCGTCGCCTACACCGATGACAAGATCACCGTCGCCATCACCAAGGCCTTTCTCGCCGTGGAAGGCGGCAATGCCGCCGCCTCGTCGCGCATCCACGACACCGTCGCGCGCCTGACCGAGCAGGTCAGCGCCACCTTCAAGCGCCGCATGCCCTCCGGTGGCACCATCCACATCGAAGAAATCCAGGATCAGGTCGAACTGGCCCTGATGCGTGCCGGTGAGCAGAAGGTTGCCCGCGACTATGTGATCTACCGGGAATCACGCGCGCAAGAGCGCAAGCGCAGCGTGGCCGAAGCGCCAGTCGAAGCCCACCCGAGCATCCGCATCAAGCGTGCCGACGGCAGCCTGGCACCGTTGGATCTGGGCCGTCTGAACACCATCATCAGCGAAGCCTGCGAAGGCCTCGAAGAAGTCGATGGCGCACTGATTCAGAAAGAAACCCTGAAAAACCTCTACGACGGTGTCGAGCAGACCGACGTCAACACCGCCCTGGTGATGACCGCCCGTACCCTGGTCGAGCGTGAGCCTAACTACTCCTACGTCACCGCCCGCCTGCTGATGGACACCCTGCGCGCCGAAGCCCTGAGTTTCCTGGAAGTCGCCGAGTCCGCCACCCATCACGAAATGGCCGACCTCTATGCCAAGGCGCTGCCGGCCTACGTGGAAAAGGGTGTGGAATTCGAGCTGCTCGACCCGCGCCTGAAGGAATTCGACCTGGCCAGGCTGGGCGCCGCGATCAACCACGAGCAGGATCAGCAGTTCACCTACCTGGGTCTGCAGACCCTCTACGACCGCTACTTCATCCACAAGGACAACGTCCGCTTCGAGCTGCCGCAGATCTTCTTCATGCGCGTCGCCATGGGCCTGGCCATCGAGGAAGAGCAGAAAGAAGCCCGCGCCATCGAGTTCTACAACCTGTTGTCGTCCTTCGACTACATGGCCTCGACGCCGACCCTGTTCAACGCCGGCACCCTGCGTCCGCAGCTGTCCTCGTGCTACCTGACCACCGTGCCGGACGACCTGGGCGGCATCTACGACGCCATCCGCGATAACGCCCTGCTCTCCAAGTTCGCCGGCGGCCTGGGCAACGACTGGACCCCGGTGCGCGCACTGGGCGCCTACATCAAGGGCACCAACGGCAAATCCCAGGGCGTCGTGCCCTTCCTGAAAGTGGTCAACGACACCGCCGTCGCGGTCAACCAGGGCGGCAAGCGCAAGGGCGCGGTCTGCGCCTACCTGGAAACCTGGCACCTGGACATCGAGGAATTCCTCGAGCTGCGCAAGAACACCGGTGACGACCGTCGCCGTACCCACGACATGAACACCGCCAACTGGATTCCGGACCTGTTCATGAAGCGCGTCTTCGACGACGGCAACTGGACCCTGTTCTCGCCCAGCGAAGTACCCGACCTGCACGACCTCACCGGCAAGGCCTTCGAGGAGCGCTACGAGTACTACGAGGCGATGACCGAGTACGGCAAGATCAAGAACTTCAAGACCCTGCAGGCCAAAGACCTGTGGCGCAAGATGCTCTCCATGCTGTTCGAAACCGGCCACCCATGGCTGACCTTCAAGGACCCGTGCAACCTGCGCAGCCCGCAGCAGCACGTCGGCGTGGTGCACAGCTCCAACCTCTGCACCGAGATCACGCTGAACACCAACAAGGACGAGATCGCCGTCTGCAACCTGGGCTCGATCAACCTGCCGAGCCACATCGTCGACGGCAAGCTGGACACCGCCAAGCTGGAGCGCACCGTGCGCACCGCCGTGCGGATGCTCGATAACGTCATCGACATCAACTATTACTCGGTGCCGCAAGCGCGCAATTCCAACCTCAAGCACCGCCCGGTGGGCCTGGGTATCATGGGCTTCCAGGACGCGCTGTACCTGCAGCACATCCCGTACGGCTCCGATGCCGCCATCGACTTCGCCGACAAGTCCATGGAAGCGGTCAGCTACTACGCCATCCAGGCGTCCTGCGACCTGGCCGACGAGCGCGGCGCCTACGAGACCTTCCAGGGCTCGTTGTGGAGCCAGGGCATCCTGCCGCTGGATTCCCAACAGATCCTCATCGAGGCCCGTGGCCAGAAGTACATCGACGTCGACCTGACCGAGTCGCTGGACTGGGCACCGGTGCGTGCCCGCGTCAAGAACGGCATCCGCAACTCGAACATCATGGCCATCGCGCCGACCGCAACCATCGCCAACATCACCGGCGTGTCGCAGTCCATCGAGCCGACCTACCAGAACCTCTACGTGAAATCGAACCTGTCCGGCGAGTTCACCGTGATCAACCCCTACCTGGTTCGCGACCTCAAGGCACGCGGCCTGTGGGATGCGGTCATGATCAACGACCTCAAGTACTACGACGGTTCCGTGCAGCAGATCGAGCGCATCCCGCAGGAGTTGAAAGACCTCTACGCGACCGCCTTCGAAGTGGAAACCAAGTGGATCGTCGACGCCGCCAGCCGCCGCCAGAAGTGGATCGATCAGGCGCAGTCGCTGAACCTCTACATCGCCGGCGCCAGCGGCAAGAAGCTGGACGTGACCTACCGCATGGCCTGGTACCGTGGCCTGAAAACCACCTACTACCTCCGTGCCCTGGCCGCGACCAGCACCGAGAAGTCCACCGTCAACACCGGCAAGCTCAACGCCGTGTCCAACGGCAGTGGCGACGGCTTCAGCGGCGCCCCGGCGAAAGCGGCTCCGGCTCCTGAGATGTCTGCCGGCCCGGCACCAGTGCCAAAGGCCTGTGCCATCGACGAACCCGACTGTGAAGCCTGCCAATAAGTAGTAGTTAGCTGGCGCACGAAGCTGAGCGGACTGCGCGTTGTTGCCGGGCCGCTTCGGCTCCTCAAGGCACGCTAAGCATCACAAGGAGCGGGCTTGCCCGCGAAGCGCTATCCGCCAACTCACTAGCAGAGTTAACGCATAGCCCGACGCCAGCCCCACTTTGTAGGGTGGATGCCGCCTTTTGCATCCACCGATGGGCACCACCCCGCTGCCCACAGACACAACAGATTCCGCGCTTTTGCGTGCACAACCAAAAGCCACCCAAACATTTTTGACCGGCCGCGCCGGTCCCCAATCAGGAGAAACCGCCATGCTGAGCTGGGACGAATTCGACGAAGAAGAAACCACCACCGCCGCGCCGGCTGCTGCCGCTGCGCAGCCAGCGCCACAGAACACCGCCAAGCTGGACAACCAAGCCGCCGGCTCCGTCGAGGAGTCCCGCGCCGTTTCCGCCAACGACTCCGCCGCCGTCGCCCGCGCCAAGCAGGCGCTGGACGATCTCGACATCCAGGAAGGCCTCGCCGAACTGGAAGGCGAATCCGCCCGCGTTCAGGTCGGCGACAAGCAAATGATCAACGCCCGCGCCGACCTCAACCAGCTCGTCCCCTTCAAGTACGACTGGGCCTGGCAGAAGTATCTGGATGGTTGCGCCAACCACTGGATGCCGCAGGAAGTGAACATGAACGCCGACATTGCCCTGTGGAAGAGCAAGGACGGCCTCAGCGAAGACGAGCGCCGCATCGTCAAGCGCAACCTCGGCTTCTTCTCCACCGCCGACAGCCTGGTCGCCAACAACCTCGTGCTGGCCACCTACCGCCTGATCACCAACCCCGAGTGCCGCCAGTACATCCTGCGCCAGGCCTTCGAAGAGGCGATCCACACCCACGCCTACCAGTACTGCATCGAATCGCTGGGCATGGATGAAGGCGAGATCTTCAACATGTACCACGAGATCCCGAGCGTCGCGAAAAAGGCCAGCTGGGGCCTCAAGTACACCCGCTCCATCTCCGACCCGACCTTCCAGACCGGCACCCCGGAGACCGACAAGCAGTTCCTGCAGAACCTCATCGCCTACTACTGCGTACTCGAAGGCATCTTCTTCTATTGCGGCTTCACCCAGATCCTCTCCATGGGCCGCCGCAACAAGATGACCGGCACCGCCGAGCAGTTCCAGTACATCCTGCGTGACGAGTCCATGCACCTGAACTTCGGCATCGACATGATCAACCAGATCAAGATCGAGAACCCGCACCTGTGGGACGCCGAGATGAAGGACGAAGCGACCCAGATGATCCTCCAGGGCACCCAACTGGAAATCGAATACGCCCGCGACACCATGCCCCGCGGCGTGCTCGGCATGAACGCCGCAATGATGGAGGACTACCTCAAGTTCATCGCCAACCGCCGTCTGACGCAGATTGGCCTCAAGGAAGAGTATCCGGGCACCACCAACCCATTCCCGTGGATGAGCGAGATCATGGACCTCAAGAAGGAGAAGAACTTCTTTGAGACGCGGGTTATTGAGTATCAGACGGGTGGGGCTTTGAGCTGGGATTGATGGCCTACTGATATCAGCGTACATTAACCCTACACCTACCATGGATGTTGGTAATAAAGCCCCGCCTTAGCAGACTGTGTGTAAGCGTCTGGCCAACACACCTCCCCGGTTCTTCCAGCTAGCGGCATGGTGTCC
>ERZ1673962.203-NODE-203-length-50531-cov-89.976801_pt1 | contig 50531 bp, 50 predicted proteins | sample MGYA00580188_ERZ1673962 | MGnify/ENA primary metagenome ERZ1673962 (study PRJEB41334, sample SAMN05608104) | rock metagenome | biome: terrestrial subsurface; feature: shale formation; material: shale | place: USA: Pennsylvania ... | reverse complement strand
CCGGACGACGAGATGCGTAACGACTTCCTCGCCCCCGGCATGGATATCCTCGCCAAACCCTTCAGCATCGACATCCTCGCCGCGCGCATCCGGCGCCTGATCGACGGGCGTGACTAGCGGCAACCGGAACTCTCCTTCGCGCCTCGCACTCTCAGAAGAACGATAGCAAGGAGGTTTCCGCTCATGCGCAAGACACTTTTCGCAGCGTTCACCCTGGCCATGGTGCCCGTAGGCAGTGCCATGGCCGACGGCCTGGTCCGCGACATTCTCTCCTCGGGTGCGACCACCGCGTCCACTTACATGACGTTCAAGGACGACAAGCTGGTGATACCCGCTCGCGAGGATGCCGGCAGCTTTGTGGCCAGCAACGGCGAAATCCGCGGCCCGTATCTGGAAGCCATGCTGCAGCAACTGCGCAGCGAGCAGCCGCAGCTGAAGGCCACCGACATGGAGCTGGCCAGCGCGATCCTCGCCGCCGAACAGCTTCAATAGCGGCACGCTGAATCCATTCACGCACTCATTGAGGTCAGTTCATGAAGAAGAGCGCTTCCGCCGTCTGGCAAGGCGGCCTGAAAGACGGCAAGGGCACCATCAGCACTCAGAGCGGTGCACTGAAGGACAATCCCTACGACTTCAACACTCGCTTCGAAGACACGCCGGGGACCAACCCGGAAGAGCTGATCGGCGCGGCCCATGCCGGCTGCTTCTCGATGGCCCTGTCGATGATGCTGGGCCAGGCTGGGCTGACCGCCGAACGCATCGACACCCGCGCCGAGGTCACGCTCGACAAGGATGGCGAAGGCTTCAGCATCACGGCGATCGATCTCACCCTAAAGGCGCGGATTCCAGGCGCGGATGACGCGCAGTTCCAGCAGATCGCCAATCAGGCGAAGGAAGGCTGCCCGGTGTCCAAGGTACTCAACGCCCGCATCAGCCTGAACGCGACGCTGGAAGGCTGACCGCTGCTCCATTGCGCGAAGCTCGGGCGAAAAAAAACGCCACACCGTTGCCGGAGTGGCGTTTTCGCATCCGGGGCAGCTATCAGCCGCGGATGTTGTAGATGTCCTTCTCGTTCAGCTCGGCGTATTCATACAGCCGCTTGAGATAGGCACTCTGCTGTTCCCACACCTTGGCCGCCACTGGATCGGCGTTGGCGGAGGCGTCGACCACTTCGGCCGCCACTTCCTTCAGGCGGGCCAGCACTTCGTCCGGCAGACGGCGCACTTCGACGCCCTGCTCGCGCAGCTGCTCAAGCGCTTCCATGTTCTTGGCGTTGTAGTCATCGAGCATGTCGCCGTTGACGTCACGCGCCGCGGCACGAACGATGGCCTTCAGATCATCCGGCAGGGTTTCCCAGGCCTTGAGATTGACGTCCAGCTCGAAGGTGACGTTCGGCTCCTGCCAGCCCGGGGTGTAGTAGTACTTGGAAGCCTTGTGCAGGCCCAGGGCGAGGTCGTTGTATGGGCCGATCCACTCGGTGGCGTCGATCGCGCCGGTCTGCAGGGCGGTGAAGATCTCGCCAGCCGGCATGTTCACCACGGTACCACCCATCTTGGTCAGCACTTCGCCGCCCAGGCCCGGGGTACGCATCTTCAGGCCCTTGAAGTCTTCGACCGAGTTGATTTCCTTGTTGAACCAGCCGGCGGTCTGCACGCCAGTCGCGCCACAGGCCATCGGCAGTACGCCGTAGGGCTTGTAGACCTCTTCCCACAGCTGCATGCCGCCGCCACGATGCAGCCAGGCATTCATTTCCTGCGCGTTCGGGCCGAACGGCAGGGCGCAGAAGAACTGCGCGGCCGGGACCTTGCCTTTCCAGTAGTAAGGTGCGCCATGACCCATTTCGGCGGTGCCGCGCGATACCGCGTCGAACACTTCCAGCGCCGGGACCAGTTCGCCGGCGGCATAGACCTTGACCTTCAGCCGGCCACCGCTCATTTCGTTGACCAGATTGGCGAAGCGCTCGGCACCGACGCCTACGCCAGGGAAGTTCTTCGGCCAGGAGGTGACCATCTTCCAGTTGAATGTCTGCTGCTCGCTGGCCTGCGTGCTTTCGCCCGCTGCCGGTTTCTCGCTCTTGTCATTGCAGCCAGCCAGAGCGGTGGCCGCCAGGCCTACGCCCGCGGCGGTGAGAATGTCACGACGTTTCATGAGGTTACTCCTTGTTATTTGTTCTTATTGCGCAACGGCAAGGCTACGCTTTTTGCCGGACCGCCTTGCGCCTTTCGTTCCGTTTCGAGTCCCTGAGTCAGGCTGACCGCTGGCTCGTACGGCGAAACCTGCGCCGGAAATGCATCCGCCACTCCGGGCTCGACTAACATTAGAGCCTCCGGCGCCTCAAGCCTAGCGCATAAGCTAAAAGTCGTAGGCCGATTGCTGCAAAGCGCCAGTACTGCAAGAATCGCCCTCTCCCGCCAACCTTGCGTCTACTAGAAGGACTAAAAATGTCCCACAGCCTCCCGCCCCCGCTGCGCGTGGCTGGCCTCATCGATGCGTTCAACATGCGCCTCGGCCAGCTCTGTGCCTGGATCACCCTGTTTCTCGTCATCGGTACCGCCGTCGTGGTGGTCCTGCGCTACGGTTTCGGCATCGGCGCCATCGCCCTGCAGGAAGCAGTGATGTACGGCCATGCGCTGGTGTTCATGGGCGCCGCCGCCTGGACCCTGCAACGCAACGGCCACGTTCGCGTCGACATCTTCTATCAGAAGTTCAGCAGTCGCAGGCAGACCGCCGTCGACGGCCTCGGCCACCTGCTTTTCCTGCTGCCGGTCTGCCTGTTCCTTGGCTGGAACAGCTGGGACTACGTCAGCAGCTCCTGGGCGACGCACGAAGGCTCCAACGAGTCGGGCGGGCTGAAGTTCGTCTACCTGCAGAAGAGCATCATCCTGCTGCTGGTCGGCAGCCTCGCCCTGCAGGGTCTTTCCGACCTGATCAAGGCCGGCTACCGCCTGGCCGGTCGTTTGCCTGAAGCAGAGCAGGAGGTGAAGCATGGGTGAGATCATGGCCATCCTGCTGTTCATCAGCATCTGCTTCGCCCTGATGTCCGGGTACCCGGTCGCCTTCACCCTTGGCGGCATGGCACTCCTGTTCGCAGGCATTGGCGTGGTCACCGGCTCGTTCGACGTGGGTTATCTGCACGCGTTGCCGAACCGCATCTTCGGCATCATGAACAACCAGACGATGCTGGCGGTACCGCTATTCGTCTTCATGGGCGTGATGCTGGAGAAATCGCGCGTCGCCGAAGACCTGCTGGAATCGATGTCGCGGCTGTTCGGCACCATGCGCGGCGGCCTGGCGATTTCGGTCTGCGTGGTCGGTGCGCTGCTTGCGGCCAGCACCGGTATCGTCGGCGCCACCGTGGTCACCATGGGCCTGCTGGCTCTGCCGACGATGCTGCGTCGCGGCTACGACCCGGCGATCGCTACCGGCACCCTCGCCGCCACCGGCACCCTCGGTCAGATCATTCCACCCTCGATCATCCTGGTCCTGCTCGGCGATGTGATGTCCAGCGCCTTCCAGCAGGCACAGCTGAAGATGGGCATCTTCTCGCCGAAGACCGTGTCGGTCGGCGACCTGTTCGTCGGCGCGCTGATCCCGGGCCTCGTGCTGGTTGGCATGTACATCCTCTACCTCATCGCGGTAGCGATCTTCCAGCCGAAGAAGCTGCCCGCCTTGCCGCAGGAAGAACTGGGGCCGATCGAATGGGGCAAGCTGATCGGTGCGCTGCTGCCTCCGCTGGCGCTGATCACCGCAGTGCTCGGCTCGATTCTCGCCGGTTACGCCACACCGACCGAGGCTGCTGCGATCGGTGCCCTGGGCGCGACCTTGCTGTCGATCGCCAAGGGCCAGCTGAATTTCGCCCAGCTCAAGCAGGTAGCCTTCGGCACCACCGAAATCACCTCGATGGTGTTCCTCATCCTCATCGGTGCGTCGCTGTTCTCCCTGGTGTTCCGCGGCTTTGGCGGTGAAGCGCTGATCGAAGATGCCCTGCATTCGCTGCCTGGCGGTGTGCTCGGCGCCTTCCTGGTGGTGATGCTGGTCATCTTCCTGCTGGGCTTCATTCTCGATTTCATCGAGATCATCTTCGTGGTGGTGCCCATCGTCGGCCCGATCCTGCTGGCCATGGGCCTGGACCCGGTCTGGCTCGGCGTGATGTTCGCCATCAACCTGCAGACCTCGTTCCTCACCCCTCCCTTCGGCTTCTCGCTGTTCTACCTGCGCGGCGTCACACCCCGCAGCGTACCGACCAGTGTGATGTACAAGGGCGTGCTGCCGTTCATCCTGATCCAGATCGGCATGCTGGTGGTGGCCTACATGTGGCCCGGAATCGTTACCTGGCTTCCGGAACAGGTCTACGGCCAGTAACTGCAGCTGCAACGCCCGTCCCTCGACGGGCGTTGTGCTTCCTACCGCAGCATCCCGCTACAATCGGCTCCCGCCCGAACGCCTGCCCGCCGATGACAGCCTCCCCTTCTCTGCTCGAACGCTTCCAGGCACTCGACCGTTTCCTGAGCGAGCACCAGGCTCTCTGGCGCCCACGCCCATTCGTTTGCCGAAGCCTGCCGTGGGAAAAGGACTACCCGGAACTAGCCGCCTGGCTGCGAGCACGCTCACTGGCCGACGCCGAAGCCGCGCACAACCAGCCAGGCGAACTCGCCGCACCAGCACCTTTCCCGCAGCTGGCTGCGATCGCCTGCGAGCTGAGCCAGATCGACGAACTGCCCGCAAGCGAGCCGCCGGCTGTGGCTCATCGCCAGAACCTCGACATACCGGGACGCAAATCGCTGCAGATCCAGGCGTTCGGCGCGCGCCTGCACTTTCGCGAAACGCCGCGGCACTGGCTCGACTGGTGCTCGGGTAAGGGTCATCTCGGCCGGCATCTGGCCAGAAACGGCGCCGCACTGACCTGCCTTGAGTGGGACGAAGCGCTGGTCAACGCCGGCGACCAGCTGAGCGAACGACTCGGCGTCGACGCGACGCACCGCTGCCAGGATGTGCTGGCTTCCGATGCTGGGTACCAGCTGCACGCCACGCATACGCCAGTCGCCCTGCATGCCTGCGGCGACCTGCATGTTCGCCTGCTGCAACTGGCCGTCGCCAAACAATGCCGCCAGCTTGCGGTGGCACCCTGCTGCTACAACCGCATCACCGATGAGCAATACATCCCACTGTCACAGACAGCCGGCGCTTCGTCCTTGCAGCTCACGCGCGATGACCTGGGTTTGCCCTTGAGCGAAACCGTCACCGCGGGCGCACGCGAACGGCGCAACCGCGACCAGTCCATGGCCTGGCGCCTGGGCTTCGACACCCTGCAGCGCCGCCTGCGCCAGCAGGACGAATACCTGCCGACCCCGTCGCTGCCCGGCGCCTGGCTGAAGAAAGACTTCGCCGACTACTGCCGCGACCTCGCCACGCTCAAACAACTACCCGCGCCCGGTGGCGAGGACTGGCCGGCACTGGAGCGCACAGGCCGGCAGCGCCTGGCCGAAGTTCGCAACCTGGAACTGGTGCGCGGCTTGTTCCGCCGCCCGCTCGAACTCTGGCTGTTGCTCGACCGAGCATTACTGCTGGAAGAACAGGGCTACCGCGTTCGGCTGGGCACCTTCTGCCCCAGCCAACTGACGCCGCGTAACCTGCTGCTGCTCGCCGAACTCGACGCGCCCGCGCAGAATGTGACGCGGCCTGAATAAGCGTCCGCAAGTCACCGTAATCAAACGGTTTACTCGTCGCGCGCAATGGATATAATGGCGACCCTCAAATGCCGGTATAGCTCAGCTGGTAGAGCAACTGACTTGTAATCAGTAGGTCCCGGGTTCGACTCCTGGTGCCGGCACCACGATTTGAAGGCTCGCAGAAATGCGGGCCTTTTTCGTTTTTGCTTCGGGCTATCACCGGGCTAGCAGCGAAACGGGAAAATGTTTTCTTAGCACTGCCTTTCGCGGACAGCTCCATGTTGCACACGTCGTCTCCGCACGAGAACTGATATCAGTGTGCCCTTCTGAATCAGGGGACCTAGCCTAGCAGCGCTGCAATGAGGGCCGGTGGTCCGGCCCCTAGTTGCTAACCGAATCTCGACCTATAGACCGTCGTCAACAAGTCCAAATGTTCGAGCACCGTCGCACTTCGGGGCTGCTCCATCGCGGTGCTCTTACCCAATTCGACGTGGATATGCTCCAGCAGCCGATCGCGATTGACGCTAAAAGGATCAAGCTTGTCGATCAGGTAGACCAACAGCGTCGAAAAGATCGTCGACGTCGCGCCCACAATCACAGCCATGGCGATGTCAGCAAAGGGGGTAATTAACGGTATCGCCATGAGGTATTTACTGACGATCTGCTCAAGCATGACACCGCCCACAACGACCCCACCGCCAACAAGGACCTTGAGAGCTGCATCTAGCGCCTGGTTGAGGGTCATACCTTGAGGGCGTAGTAGTAGTGTCTTGCCGGCTTCGATAAGCTAGAGGGTGCCCTCACGGATCATGCGTACCGCCCGTTTGGCAGTTGTCAAAAACGCGTTGATAAGTACGGTAACCAGATTGGAGTGGAAGCCAGCTAGAAAGCCTGTGCCGGCCGCACAATAATACGCCCGGTAATGCGGCCTAAGCGTGTTCTGAGTTCTCGGCGCACGTCTGACAATCAATGTCACCAGCAACAACCAAAACAGCCTCTTGAAAGCGGCTGCCTAGCTCCAGCCCGGCCTGCAGCAGATTTCCGGCGTTCATCGCACAGGCGACAGGTGCGCCAGTTGCCTCGTGCAGCGTCGCCACGGTTGCCCAGCCTTCACAGATGTAAAGTGGAAGACCGGGCAACACGCACCTACAGGGAAGTAGCATCCATTCACTCGTCCTACAGGCACGAACCGCTTGCCGCCGTCAGGGTAGATGCGCTGCAGGTCTGCCAGCTGGCCGTTGTTGTACAGCGTTACGAGCAACATGTTGCCGAGTTGGCGCAGGCTATGAGGCCGAACGCCCTTTTGCACTAAATAAGGGAGGCGAGAGTCGGCTGACACGGCCTGGTTCCAAAGCCGTGCTGCCTGAACCATCGCTGCCTGCTGTCGCTGACATTGTTCAGCTTCCCGCTGACGCTTTGCCTGCTCCACACGTACTCGGAGGAGCTCGCATGCCAAAAGGGTCGCCGGGTTTACGGCTGCTCCAAGTGTGAAAAACACCGGTCTTCCAGCTGCCAAAGACTCCAAAAGCGACTCCGTCCGTATGAAGCGCGTACCAACCGTTTTTGCTGTCGGCACGGTCCCCGGCACACGGAAGCGATGGATTGGCCCGCCACCGATCAGAGCTAGCTCAATCGGGGCAAGTTCTCGCGTCATAGAGCTTCGGAATTCCATAACCGTATCAGCCATCGCATACTTCTCCCGTATGCAACAAACTTCGGCGAGCCAGATACTCAGCAAGGTCATTTACGCGATAACGCACTGCACGGCCGATCTTCAAGAATGGCAACTGCTGAGCGCCATTATGACGCCAAGTTGCTAGAGTATCCTTCTCGACTCCCAAAACCACCGCAGCAACTTCCGGATCAACCAAAATTGCGACCGCCTTTTCCTGAACTCCAAGATAAGCTGCGATCTCCCCTCGAATACTTTCAACCAGTTCTTTCTTGTCCAACTTCATGATGACTCCTTCTGTACGGGCACATACCGTCCATCACAGTCTTCTATGAAGCCCCACTATATTGTTCCGTCTAATTATCGATTTTCTCGAATTAGCCAACTAAAGCCTAGGGGTACACGACGCGCGCTCGTGTGCGATTGCTCCCAGCCGGCCAAGCGCGTGCGCTTGGCCATTAAAAATGACTGGAGCAATGGGGCGAGGATACGGCCGAAACCCAGGGCGACTACCTGGCCGGGCTCCATAACGAACGACTGGAAGCCCTACTGAACCTCGTGAAGCATCAGCATGACCGCATCAGCAATCGCTTCAACCCACCTTGAGAAAAACCTTCTCCCCATTAGGGCCGAGACGCTCTTGCTGCTTCCAACGGATGGGTTAGATTGATTTCAGATGCAGCCCAGACCGCAGGCCAAGCGATCGGACCAGCCGGCGGTGTCCTTAACACCGGCAGCGCGTCATGAGCTTTAGCCTCACTGGCTTGCCTCCGGCTCAGGGACGCGCGCAACTCCAAGCAAAAAACAAGGCGAACCTCATGGATCAGATCTATGGTAAACGCCGCAACATGGGCTTGGGCCCATGTTGCGCCGTAACGCTCGCTGAGGCGCGTAATAGAGCTGCAGATGCGCGAAGGCTGTTGGCCGTTGATAGGGATCCGTTGGCCACTCGCGATGAAGAGCGCGTAGCGCAGAGTGAGGCGCAGCGCTTGAAAGAAGCGCGGAGAATCACTTTCGAGACCCTGGCGAAGGAGTATCGCGCTTGCCTTCGCAATTCTTGGTCGGGTCGGGGCGGCGATCAGCGTGGCATCGACGATGGTGCCTTTCTTGAGCAACAGACCCGGCGGCCAAATGTTGGTTGATTGTCTCAAACAGCGCGCGCGTCAGCTGATGGGCTTCTAGCATTCGGCGGAACCGCAGCAGAGTGGCGGCATCCAGCGCTGACTCGCGACTCAGATCGATCCCCACAAAACTGCAGATAGCCTGGCTGTCATAGACAGCATCCTCGGTGCCTCATCGGATAAGCCAAAGCACTGCTGCACCACATACATCCGCAGCATGCGCAGCAGCCCAATTGCCGGCCCCGCGCTTGCCCGCCGTGGCTGCATATAGCGGTGCTACTTGCGCTTTCAGCAGCGCCCTGGGCACCAACTGTTCAAGAGCCGCCAGGAAGCAATCCAGGCGAGTCAGCTTCTTTCTTACCGGCATATTCCATCTTGGAAAACGTCTTCTTCATGGCGCGTTTCGGATTGCTTGATGTGAGTCGAGGGCGCTCAGGGTGCCAAGGGCTGGCACAGTTGACTATTTTGCAGTGGCTCCCTAGATCAAGACGTGTTTCAGAAACCATCTTCAATGGTCACGGTGTAACTGCGCGTTTTCCGCGTTTAGGCAGAACACAGCGCTAACCCAGAACCGTAGGCTGGATCCAACTGCAACAGTTGGAGGTTTTACTTATGGCCGATGTGTCCAAGCGTACCTATGCGCCTGCGGCCTTTTCTACCGCTGAATACTCTGTCTCGCGCTCCACGTGGTGGAGGGTGGCCAGAACCCCTGATTTTCCTATGCCCGCCTGTTTCGGACGTGCTGTTCGGTGGGATGTCGAAAAGGTTGCGGCTTTTTTGGCCGGAGGTAACAAGTGAACCAGCCTAAAAAGATTCCGCATTCTGTTCGGCAGCATCTGTCCGCACAGTTACCGTTTCGTGCCGAAACTTCTTTTAAGTTCGTTCAGGCCAGCGAATTGCCGGTAAATCCGGTGTCCTGGCTTGTTAACGGCTATTTTGAACGCGACACCTTAGCAGTCATGTTCGGGGCGCCCGCAGTTGGAAAATCTGTCCTTGCCCTAGATATTTCCTGCTGTGTCGCCGCTGGAATCCCCTTTCACGGAAGCGCCGTCGCTCAGGGCGCCGTTTTTTATATTGTGGGTGAGGGTCATGGTGGTGTAGCCCGCAGGGTGAATGCATGGGCAAAACATTGCCAATCTGAGGTCCCCAGTGCTCTCTTCATCTCGGAAACACCTGCGGATTTTTTCGATGGCGAAAGCGCCAAGGCCGTAGCTAGTGCTGTCGAAAATATCGTGAATGCAACTGGACTTAATCCAGCCCTAATTGTCATTGACACGATGGCGAGGAACTTTCGGGGTGAGGAGAATAGCGCTACGGACGTAAGCTACTTTATTCATAATCTTGACGAATTGCGGCGCAAATGGCGAGCTACCGTCTTAATTGTCCATCACAGCGGAAAGGATCATGACCGTGGTGCGCGTGGTTCAACTGCACTGAAGGGGGCGGCCGATGCTGAGTATGAAGTAACACGCAGCGATAAAGATAACGTAGTTCGCCTGCTGTCAAAGAAGATGAAAGATGCAGCTCCACCTGACGCAATGGCTTTTGCATTAGAAACAGTTTTGGTGAATGACACGCGTGGCGAGATGACTCAGGCGGTAGCTCTTCGTCGCGTGGCATATATCCCTGCGAGCGAGACTGCTCAGCCGCAAGGGAAAAACCAACAGAGGGCCTTAGAAATTCTTAAGGACATGCACGGCAAGGCGAAGGCAAGCGGGAACATGTCTGCCGAAATTCCTTATGAGATATGGAGGAAGGGTGTAGCAGAAGACGGAGCAGGTCGTAATCGTGCGAAAGAGGCGTGCGATGGATTGGTCAGGCGGGGGGTGGTCAGCGTGGATGGCGAATGTGTGAAGTTGCTTTCAGATTAAGGTATGGCTATGGGCAGCTGCTTGGCTCACCGGAAAGTGTCATGCGTGCCGAGTGGGCATACTGGGCGGTGCCAGTCACATAGTCGCTTTACAACCATACCGGAGCTTGATCCATATGGACGCGGCGACGCAACGGGCTGTATGAGGGCGCACGTTATTGCTCTTGAAAGCTCGACAAGCGACTTCTTATCAGCTCCAGCTTTGCTTTGTGAGCAAGTGGGCGGTTGAATACATTGTGATGGATTTGCTCGGATACCTTGCTAACGGCGATGTACGCCATGCTCAAGCCGGATTCGTACTGTGACGCCTTCTTCTCGACGAAGTCGTAAGGGAAGCTCTCGCAGAACTTGTGGAAGCCGGAGAACTGCGCGACTTCCTTTGTGAACCTGAAACCGTCCGGGGTGAGGCGCGAGCGCCGTGGATGGTAGAGGTCAACGAAAAAGATGAACCATCCGCTTCCGTCGAATGTCACGGCCTCAAACACGTCCACTTTATCGATGGCCCCGAGGCGATGAAAAAGGATGCGCTGCCCCGACTGCGTTTCGAGTCTGGACAGATATGCCAGTTGACCGATCGGCCCGTTAACCGGGATCGGGTTCGTCTCAGTAAAGCCAAATGGCCCAGAGCCGTTCGGGTCCTTGTCGTAGGCAGGCGCAGATTCCAGCATCGGCTTCATCATTGGATGAACGAGCTCCAACTGGAACTTTTCGTCATCTAGGATGCGATGGATGTGCGCAAGCGCCTCACGTAACGCCTTGTCTTCTTTGTTGCCCCCTAAGAGGTTTGATAAAAATCCCATATAAGCTGCCCCCAAAGTCGAATGGATTACGTCATTGCAGCAGTTGGCTCAGTCGGCGCAGTCCGGGCTTCTTGAAAGCCATGCGAATGAGCTGCTCCAGGATGTGCGTGTTTGCGACGTGAATGTAGGAAATGCCGACATTGGTTTTCTTGTCGTCCTTGGACCCGATGCAGAACGATCCATCAGCATTCCATATCTGCACCTGCCCCCACGTGCACCGCACCTTTTCATCGGCACCCAGAAATTTGTGCTTCACCAAGGTGATGCCATCGTCGTGAAGGAGTGCGTCGCCGAAGTACAGGTCCCGCCCATCCTTCAGCGCTTCCAGCATCTCACCCAGCAGGCGAACGCACACGGCTCGCCACAGCTTATCGATGAACTTGCTGTAGATGTCCTCTTTCTTTAGCTCGACAACCGCCTCGGAGCGTTTGTCTCCGAAGGCAATGGTGTAGGTCGTCCCTGTCGGCACGCCGTTGACGGAGTGGCGCACACCACCCCAGCGAACTCGGGTGATCGAGTCCAAAGAAAAACTCTGTCCTTTCCACGAGATGCCATCGGGCGAAATGCTCAGGGTGTCCTTGAACATCACACCAATTTCAGCGCGGTAGGTGATCTCATGTGCCCATTTGTCTCTGCGTGCTACCGCCTGCTTCCGCTCATGGAAGATATCGGCAAGCGCATCCGCATCCTGCTCAACTCGTTCAGACACTTCAGGTAGCTCGGCAAACAGCTCTTTAAGCAGACCAGTCAGCCGCTGGGACTGCGTCAACATGTCATGTGTGTTGAACAGGTCGATGGCGAGGCTACGTATCTCGTAGGCCAAGTCACGGCTTGTCTCATGATCGATGCCGCGCGCTTTGGCGCTCAGCTGGATAGGCTGCGCCACTTTGTCCCAATTGCGTGCCACGGCATCGAGCTTGTCCACATACGGCTTGACGGCGGCTTCACCCGATTTCGCCGAGTCACGGGCAGCTTTGATCAGCTTGTGGACGTTCTCTGCTTCCTTCTGAAGAAAGCCCTGGGTTTCCACCTCGTAGCCGTCGACGAGATCATCGATCAGTTCCGGCGCCTGATCCTCACCACCCAACGTGACCCCTTCCACCGTGTCCGTCATGACCTGTACAAGCGTAATCGGTGGCAGCCTATCGAGGGCGTCCTTGATGGCGCTGCGGTAGTACCGTTTACGTTCCGCCAGTTCGGCTTCGATTTGGTCAAGTGCCCGGACCTCCGGAAAGCCGGAGACGGCACGGTCTTCATTGATGTCGCGCAGGACATCCTCCGGATCGATCTCATCCACGAGGTAAGCAACCTCCTGAATGAAACTGGCCAGGTCTTCCGCATCGTGTTCGCCGTCCACCGCCTCGAAGGCAGCGGCGAGCAAATTCAAGTGCGCAAGCGTGGGCAGGCCAGATTCCTCCCTGACCGCCATAGGATCATGGAGCAGACCTTCAATGAGCTGGGATGCCTTTCGTGGAGAAACGCCGGGGAGCCATGCAATCTCTGCGCTCAACCTGGTGCGTGGATTCGTTAGATCAGAGCGTGCCTTCTGGCAGACATCATGGTCCAGCTCCAAAGACTTCTCTTCAGCCAATTCAACGATGCGCCTGCGGTCGTCGCGAGTGGTCACGCTGAGAATCGTGAAGGGCGTCTGATGGAGCGCGGTTGTCTTCAGTGTGCGTTGAGCTCGGGCTCGCGGAGATGGAGTACTCCTGGCCGATTGCACGGGAGGCACAGCGGTTGGGCGGGAGGTCGCCGCTGTTGGCACTGGCGCCGCCGAGGCGTTTGATGCTGGTTGTGCGCCGAGCATCGCCATAAGCTGCGGGTCCTTCAAGGCATCTTCAGCCTGCGCCAATGCATCAGATGGCACGGAGAGCCTCAAATGATTGCGAAGCTCATGGCTGTAATGTGCTAGCTGCGTTTTCGACGAGAGGTTCTCAGTAAACACGAGTGACAAAGCCAGCTCGCTGTTTAATCGAGGAGTGGTTCCGCATGCAGCGCACGCAAGTAACGCGCCTGACTTCTCTGAACCACATTTAAAGCAAATTGCCATGCTCATATCAAATTCTTCTCTCACCTACTACTGAAAGACTGGGACACATCTGTCAACGGATTTTCGATATCCTTTCTCGCACTCCCAGTCATTACCTAGGTAGGTAAGTTTCCCGTTCTGCGGGATTTGTACAACACGGCATTCTTTGCCGTACTTGAAGTAGCCCTTATTACACTCCCAGTTATTACCTAGGTAGGTAAGCTTCCCGTTCTGCGGGATTTGTACAACACGGCATTCGTTGCCGTACTTGAAGTAACCCTTATTACACTCCCAGTCATTACCTAGGTAGGTAAGCTTCCCGTTCTGCGGGATTTGTACATCACGGCATTCGTTGCCGTACTTGAAGTAACCCTTGTTACACTCCCAGTCATTACCTAGGTAGGTAAGTTTCCCGTTCCGCGGGGTTTTTACAACACGGCATTCGTTGCCGTACTTGAAGTAGCCCTTATTACACTCCCAGTCATTACCTAGGTAGGTAAGCTTCCCGTTCTGCGGGATTTGTACAACACGGCATTCGTTGCCGTACTTGAAGTAACCCTTATTACACTCCCAGTCATTACCTAGGTAATTCAGACGAGCATTTTGAGGAAGTCCTCCGCTGGAAGATCTTGAAGCGCTTGGAGGAGATGAAACAGTAGCAGACTGTCTGTACGTTGGCGGTACTTCTGCGGCAGAGGGGTAAGATACCCCCCCGCTTGCAGATCGACGAGTGGTCGACAAAACTTGAAGTAGCGCAGCACTTGCCTTTCCATCGACCACCAAGCCGTTGTCCCGTTGGAAAGCATTAATTGCCGAACGCGTACTTGGTCCAATCAGTCCATCGGCGGTGCCGGCGTTGTAGCCAAGCTCATTGAGTTTTTGCTGAACGGCCCGTGCCGTCTCATCCGCTGCAGGACGCGCTGGTGCTGTATCAGGTGCATGTTGAGGAAGGCTGGCCAAGTGCAACTTGAAATCAGTCAGGAGCTGAACGACTTCGTAAGCAGTGCCTTCTTCGTAGTAACGCTGACGCATCGGGCTTTTGTTCACCCAAGGTAAGAGACGAGGATCAGCAATTAGCTGGCTGGCATCCGGCACCTTAGAGTGAATGAAATCCCGGTGCTGCTTTTCTAGATCCGCATCGGATGGAGTGCTCTGAGCTTGAGGCTGCTGCCACTGTCCAGTCGCTGGTGCTGGTGCCGACAGGGAACCTTTGGATGGGCTGTGAGCGAATCGGCTCTTGCCTTCTGCCTGAAGATGGTCCCGATATAGCTCAATATCCCGACGCGCGCCTTCCAGTGCTCCGTTTCTGTACCGGTAACTGCCACAGCGACTATTGTAGTCAGCCACCATGGAGTTAAAGCGATCGACGTCGGAGTCGCGGTAGTTGTTGAGCACGGCCTTCGCAGCGTCCATACGTATATCTTCGGCCAAGCAGTACCTGATCTGCGCGGTCGAGAAAACGAGGTTCTGTCCAACTGGTGGTTTTGCTTCATCCGGGCGCGATGGCACTTGAGGCTGTGTTGGAGCGGCCGAATAGCTCGGTGTTGTGTTTCGAGCAGGCGGAGTATACGAGGGCGCTGGAGAAGAGGGGCTCTTGTCTGCCTCCCCGATGAGCCAAAGCACCCCTATGACCACCGCTGCGATACCCAGCCCCCACCTGCCCGGGGATGAGCCGGAGGACGGCCGTGCTGGCGTCTGGTACGTTTGCTGTTTGGTCTGTGGCTCGGGCTGTTGGCTCTCGGCACGCCCCTCGGCGCCAGTCGGCGCAGCAGACCTTGCTGTTTCCTGCTTTGCAGGAACAGGCAGCACCGTGTCGACGTCGGATAGGAGCGCGGAGAGGCCAGCGAAGCCTTTGCGTTCCTCTTTGTTTTGTTCTTCTTCCGTCCCCACCGTGAACTCCCTCAGATAAATCCAATACGACGCTTGCTCTCGCCGCCTTCACGTTCACGAGCAGGTGCCGCGCGCAAGGCAGCCAGCAGGCTTTCCTGGTCCAGCCGTTCCTTGCCAGAGCGCGCAGCAAGCCTTGCTCCTTCGCGTATAACGAAATCGACATCAGACAATGGTCTGCCCGCAAGTGCTTGCGCCAGCGGCTTGGCATCCACGTCCGACTCTTTCGGTAGGGAGGAAAGCAGTTTGTCGAGCAGCGACTGCACCTCAATCTTGCTTGCAAAGTCCACCTTGATGACATGATCAAAGCGTCCGCGGCGCTGGATGGCGGGGTCAATCATGTCAATCCGGTTGGTCATCGCGATGATCAGGACTTCGTTCTTCGCTGCCTCAGGGATACGGCGCAGGAACTCCGCGACCTCTTCGACGCGGTGATGGCCCGATCCCATTTCACGGTCAGCAAGAAACGCTTCCATCTCATCGATCACGAGGACGGACGGCGCGTTCTCCATCGCCTTTTCGAACACCTGTGCGACCTTCTTGCTGGTCTCGTGGATGTAAGGGCTGGCCACACTGGATGCGTCTATCTGGAAGCTCGGCCACCCGAGGAAATCAACCAGTCGCTCGACCGCGAAGGTCTTACCAGTGCCAGGAGGACCGTACAGGATCACTGCTGAGGGGAATTCGATACCCAGTGCCTTGTAGCGGTCGCGGTGCAGAATGATGTCGACGATGTGTTCGTTGAAGAAGGTCGCCAGTTCGGGACGCCCCGCGAGTTCGAAAACCTTGTTGGGCTCCGGCACTGCGCATTCGACTTCCTGCAACTTTTCAACGGCAGCAGCTTCCGCTTTTTCGGCAGGAGCCGCTGGCTTGCGCTCCAGCGGGATGATTTCCGCAACTTCGAAGCCAGCCGTCTGCACGACATCCTTAAGGTGGCTCGCGCCCAGCCAACCCATGGTCTGGCGAAGACCACGGAAGGACGTCGCCGGAATGCTGGTGCCGCCCGTCAGCCAGTAGCCGAGCACGACATCGTCGCCGGTTCTGGAGCTAATGCCGTAGGTTGGCAGAAGGCGCGTAATTTTCTCGACGTAGAGCGCATCCTGGAGTGCCGATTCCGCATCGATATCGCGCGTGGCCTTCAACGCAAGAGCAAAGGCGAGCGCTTCGGCCTTAGTGTCGGGTGATTTCGCCTCGCTGACCGGGCACAGCGTCTGGCTCGGACCGCAGGAGATGGACCGAAGCTGCTGATCGCCGAACTGGAAGGCGTTGAAGGTCCCGTCATCGATCAGCCCGGCATCTACCCAATGCTGAGCCAGCGCCTCGCGTACAACAAGCGCACGCCCACCGCCTTGGGTCTCAAGGATCTGCCAGTCCGCCCCTTCAAACAGGGCGACGCGCGCCTTCGCTCCGTCGGGCAACTTGAAACCGATGGGAAGCCACGCGTCGAGTGCCATGGGTCAACTCCGCACGATGTTCGCGCCAGCGAGCATGTCGTCCTCACCCGCAGAACCGATGCGGATGGAGTCGAGATGGGCTACTACGGCACGAAGCTTGTCGATGTCATTGGCCTTCAACGCCTCCGTTCCCGCAGCCACGAGCTGGGCATGCTCGCGAGCATCTGGGAAGAGATAGGTATCCTCGGCCAGCCACTTGAAGCGCTCGATGACGAACCAGTCCTGACGCCACAGGATCATGAAGTTGCGACTGCGCAGATCATCCAGGTTCGACTCGAAGTCGCCACTGTTGTTGTCAATCGCGCGCTGCGCCGTCTTGACCAAGTTGTCGAAAGACGAGGCTTCGGTGGGTCTGGCGTGCTGGCGCACCACCTTGTCGAAAAAGTCGACTGCCTTGTCCAGTTCCAGCTGGCGAATATCCTTCAGATGCTCCTTGCGGGTCAGCGCTAGCAGCCGCTTGGCCTCTTGGACGTGATCCATCGCCTGCTTGGCCGTCTCGGGGTCGGCCTCGTCAGCTTTGATAGTGCCCGCCTGCTCCAGCTTCTCGCGGGCCTGCTCAAGACGTGGGTCATCGACCTTGGACGCCATCTCGTCGAGCCGCTGCAAGGTGTGGTCCGACTGTTCCTGGATGTTCTTCGCTTGGTTGGTGTAGTCGACCTTGCCTTCCTGGCTGGAGTAGAAGTTACGCCCGCTCTGGAACGACCCGCTGATTGAAGGGACTGAAACCTCCAGAACGATGTTGCCGGAGTCAAGCACTTCGTACTCGCAAATCAGCTCGGCACCGGCGGCAATAACGCCGTCGTCGAAATCCGTTCCCTTGATCTCGAACATGCCGATGAATCGGTTGTCGTTGATGGGGTCGGAGATGTCGCCCTCCCACAACTTGAACTTGATCGACCCAGCACTTCCAGCCTTGAGAGACTCGCCTGCCTTGAAAGTCTTCTTGCCTTTCTTGGGCAGCTGATCGCCCTCCCGAACGAGATAATCCAAGCTCAAGCGACCGCCCACCTTGTCGCGCGCTTCCACGCCGACGGAATGCGATGCCGGGATCGCATCGATGCTAGCGGCGGTGCGTGCAATGACAATCTTGTCTTCACGCAGCGATACGGGCCCGCCGTTGGAATCGAACACAAACACCTTGAAGGTGTTGTCGCCAGGCTTGGTCAGGTTGAGTTCGAGACCTGCGCCATCCTTCAGGGCGATGCGGCCGGAAGACCACCCGGTGTCCAGACTGTCGATCTGAAACTCGACTCCAGCCGGAGCAGCACTTCCCAGTTTGGCGACGATCTTTGCCTTCGAGTCCGGCGTGCGCGCGATGTAGTTGAACGACAGATCAAGCGCGCCACCGGCGCTGATGGCTCCTCGGGCGCTCTTGCGTCCACGGCTTTGCGACGCCCAATCGATGGACTCGGCGAAGACCGCTGCGCCTTCCGCAACGGCGGTCATCGGATTCACATCAGTGGACGGGGCGATACCGAGCTCGAAGGCCACCTTGTCACGCAAGGGCTTGTAGTGGGTTGGGCCACCCACAAAGACAACTCGCTCAACGTCGTGTGGGCTCAATCCAGCCTTTTCGAGGGTTTCGCGGGCGGACACGATGGACTCTTCCACCTTCGGTCCGATCAGGCCGTCGTATCGTTTACGATCAATGGTGATGTCGATGTAGATCTCCTCACCAGCCTGATCGAGGACACCAAGTTCGGTCTCGGGCAGACTGACGACGGCCTCTTCCTTCTGCGACAACTCGATCTTTGCCTTCTCTGTCGCCCAGGTGGCCATCCGCAGGAGAGACTTGAACTGTGGGTTGGTCGTCAAGTCTTCCGGAAGATCAAAGTTTTCCAGAAGCCACGGCTTCACGATGTTGTCGAACAGAATCCGGTCGAAGTCGCGGCCGCCACACATGGCGATGCCGCCGTGCGCGAGAAGTGTCACGCGGCCAGAAATACTCTCTGCAATAGCAATGTCGAGCGTTCCACCGCCGAGGTCATAAACGACAAACACGCCGTCATTCTTTCGCTGCCGCATGACGCTCATCACGGCGGCCACGGGTTCTTGCATCAAAGCCACTCGTCCGAGCCCAGCCGCCTCGGCAGCAGCCATCGTCGAATCCTTCTGCATCTGGTTGAAGGCAGCTGGAACCGTAATGACAGTGCCGGTATCGCCGTCGTCCCGGATCTCCTCGGGCAGATAGCCGTACAGCACTCGCAACACCTCGGCAGAGCACTCTTCCGGCGTCATGGTGAGGTTCACCGCCGGAAGCTTCACGGGCGTACTCGTACCCATGAGCCGCTTGAACAACACTGCCGCGTTGTCGGGGTTGCGGGCAGCATTGTTATAGGCGCGCGAGCCGACGTACTTGTTGCCGCGCCGGTCGATAAAGATGGCCGAGGGCGTGACGTCGTGCTGTTCTGGACTCTTGTAGAGCCGGATCGACTCACCGTCGAATGAGCAGATGGCACTGTTGGTCGTGCCCAAGTCGATACCGACGTACTTCATGCTTCTACTTTCCTTAGCATTACCGTGCCTTGTTTGCGCAGGCCGTTCGGACCCATGATGATTGGTTCCACCATCTGATCGACGAGCAGCACGTCGTCAGGGCCGAAGTCTCCGAGATTCAACGCGGATGCCGCCATCCCCGCATCGTAGGGCTGGCCCTCGACGTTGACCAGCTTGAGGCCACCAGAGTCAAGACTTTCTTCGACCTTCTTCTGGAAGTAGCGGAGCTGATTGATGTAGCGGCCCGACTCGCTCGCATCGAGCTTGCTGACGACCTTCCCGAAGAGCCGCGAGAAGCGCCAACTTTCAATAGCGATGTCGATCAGCGGCTTCTCCATCGGATTCGCGTCATCAACTCGTGCATTCATAGCCCGCCTCCCATGAAATCGCTTAGCAAAACGCTCAATAAAATCTTTCCGCCCAGGTGACTGCTAAACCTGCTGCGCTATTTACCTTGGGTGCGACTTCAGTTGCGAATAGCCGCCGGGGCAGCGCAAGGAGCGCAGAATGCTTCCAGTTGAAACTCAGCGGCGTCGGCCATCGCTTCGGATGGAGTAGAGCGCTTCGCTGGTTCGATTGGATTACTGTTGAAACGCATGTAAGGGCGGGAATGCCGCCGCATCCCTGCGGTCATAGCAGACGATGCCGATCTTATCTGGCTTGGTAGCTGAAAGCTATCATCTGGAGCCGGCTGCTCTCATGGTGCGCAACCGATTGTAACCAGACGAGGCAGGCTTGCGAGTAGCTTGCCTGTGCATAGCGGATGATGTCTCCCGTTCCGTCTAGTGGTGTAAATGCAGTACGTTGCTCAGTGGACTGGCGCTCCGCTGATTGGCGGCTGGGAACTGAAACTGGCGTGCAGTCGGTGCCTGTTGTAGTGGTGCAGCCTACGTCAACTGGTGTGCTGCTTGTTGCTGTCAGCTGTCGTAGCTGCGGGCGTGGGCCCATCATGCAGGCTGGTCTGTATGAATCGCTCGGCCTGGTCGTTGGTTCGGGCGTGTAGCGCTTGGTGTACAGGCGGCGCAAACCAGGCGTCGAAGCACGGTACGGAATCGGACTGACCGGTATCAGCTGACGTTGTATGTCAAGACATGCGTGTAGTTGATTCCAGGCTGCGGTAATAATGCAGAGCGCGGAGCAGCGTCCGGCAGCACTGCTTGCACGCGCATCAGCATGGACTGAGCGGAACACGATTCGGCTGGCATCGCCGGTAGCCACATGGATGAATTCCCAAGTTCTGGTGGCGGTCGCCTGTCACGCGATGACCCGGTTTGCGAATTCGCCTCAGCTTTTTGATATCCAGATGCAGCAGCATCTCTCGTCCGACGGAAATTTTCTTAAGGGGTTTCGGTTACATCGGACAATAGGTATCCCGTAACCCATGGGAATGACTACCTGGCCGGGGCTCATACATATATCGGCTCGATGCAGCTGGGGACTTAAAAAACCAAGCACCCCTGGCCAGGACAAAGGTATCGATCGTCGCTGTGTTCAGCCGCGGCAGTTCCGCCTCGACGAGCGGCTGGCCCGCTTCTAGCTGGCCGGGGGGCTTTTCGCTTTTAAGAACAATCCATCCGTCCGACGAAAACGAAATCCTTTAACTGCCCAAATTCGGAACGCCGCAATCGCCGGGATGGTCTTGCATCATCGTTTCGATCAGCGAGGATTGCTTCTCAGCATGTTGGAGGCGAGAAAATGCGCAAATTTTCCGAGAAAGTAAGGGAGCTCCTTTGCGAGGCCGAGAAGGCCGATGGGTTCCATGAGGCTGAGGTTACGTTTTTCATTCGATTGCAGGGCGGAGACGAATCATATTACCTGCGCCTGATATCGGAACGCGACAACAGGCCTTGCGAGGAAACCTCGTTGGCAAAAGACAATGAGCCGGAGGCTGGGCAATGGTTCTAAGAAGGTTGCTTGCATGGTTGCGATACAGCTCTGGGCCACAAAGTATGACCGCGGACGGCTACATAACAATGATCTATTTGGAAAAAGATCGTAGCGTCGTTGTACATGATTCCCTGTCCGAATCCGACGAGATTTTCACTTCTGCGATAGAGGTAAACGAACCGAACGTAGAAGACGGCTGCATGCCAGAAGAGAGCTTTGACTATCCCATGGCTCAGATGGAGCCGACGTCGCTTATAAATCCTGCGACCGGACTATTAATGCTAAACGAGCATATAGATGTTGGCGGCAATTGTTTTGGTTTCGGCGATGACTGAAGCAGCTCAGCAATCAGGGTCCTAGCGGAACAGGAGCTACCTGTAGGAGACGAACGAGCATGAAGCTACTGCTACGGACCTTCACCGCCATGTTCGTGTTTGCCGGCATCTCGCCGGTTGCGCGGCCGTGTGACTGCTGGTGATTCTTATGGTGCGTTTTCCGCCGCTGCTGATCGCTGTGCTGCTGGCCTGTTGGATCTTCAGCAGGCGGCTCTACACCCGAGCAAGTTCATCCAACAATTCCGAATAGAAGGAGCATGGGCAGCCTGAGGCTGTTTATGCTGTTGGTTTGCCCATTCTTTTTTTGGCTCTCCCAGCGTCAAACCAGTCCGAAATAGCGTTCGAAAAACACCGCCAGCTTGCCCAGCACGGTCTGCTTCTTGGCAGCATGACCATTGCCCTGGGAGAAACGCGATACCGGCGGCAGAATCTTGGTGATAGCAGTGCCGGCCGTGGGGATGGAGCCATCACGAAACGCCCGGTCAACGAACTCGCGCGCAGCATCGCCGTTGAGGTTTTCCTCCGTGATGATGCGCTCCAGCTCCTCGGTCTTCTTGGTGGCCATAAAGCTCTGCCACTGAGCATCCACCGCGCCTTTGGTATTGACCGACTCCACGAACTGAACGATGAGATCCTTCTTGTTGCGCAAGCTGGGGCTGGCATTGATGGCACGCTCGATGGTCGCGCGGATTTCCTTGTCCTCCCCCGTGCCCTTTTTCTTCAGGTATTGCTCGACCAGCAGCAGGATGTAGTCGACGTTGATTTCCACCTGTTTGATGAGCTCGATCTCGAAGACCACGTCGTCGTTGATCGACTCCTTCTCCGCTTCGGACGTCGTGCGAAACTCGGCATACAGGTTCAGATAAACGCTCTGGTAATCCTGGAACTCCCGCTCGCTGAGAATCTGGTGCCCAACAAAATCGTCGAAGGCCGTCAGGATATTTTTCAGCCGCAGGATTGATCCAAACAGCTTGATGAACGCCTTCTGCGCCGCCTCACCGACGATGGCCTGCCCCAGTGGGAATTTGTCGAGCAGCTCGCCGACTCGGACCTCGTATTCAGCGTAATACTCGGCGTAAGGCTTCAGCAGCACGATGCCCTTGGCGTCCTTGTTGCCGAACAGGGCCAGCGCATCGTTGGTTTCCTGCTCCAGATTGCGGAAGGAAACGATGTTGCCGTAGGTCTTCACCGAGTTGAGGATACGGTTGGTGCGCGAATACGCCTGGATCAGGCCATGCGCCTTGAGGTTCTTGTCCACCCACAGCGTGTTCAGCGTGGTGGCGTCGAAGCCAGTCAGGAACATGTTGACCACAATGACCAGGTCCAGCTCGCGCTTCTTCAGGCGCTGCGACAGATCCTTGTAGTAGTTCTGAAACTTGTCCGCCGAGGTGTCGAAGCTAGTGGCGAACAGCGCGTTGTAATCCTTGATCGCGGCGTCCAGAAAATCCCGCGAGCTCTGATCCAGCCCCTCTGCCTCGAACTCTTCCTCGCCAAGCAGGCCGTCTTCGTCGTCCTCGTTAGCGGCAAAGCTGTAGATCAGCCCAACCTTGAGCCGCTGGGCCTCGGGTAGCGCCTGCTGCTGCGCGGAAAATTCCGCGTAGTAACGCTTGGCCGCATCAATCGAAGCACAGGCAAACAGCGAGTTGAAGCCCGCCACTCGCTTGCCGTCATGGCGATAGGTGCTGGCGCGCTTGGTCTTCTGATCAAAATGCTCGCGGATATAACCGACGATCTGACTGATGCGTTCCGGCGCCAGCAAGGCGCGCTCGGTATCGATGGCCGATACCTGCTTGTCCTTGATCCGCGCCTGCATCTTGAGGGTATTGATGTAGTCGATACGAAACGGCAGCACGTTCTTGTCGTTGATCGCATCGACGATGGTGTAGGTGTGCAGCTTGTCGCCAAAGGCCTGCTCGGTGGTGCGGCGTAGTGGGTTGCCGCCGGTTCCCGAGTTCTTCGCAAAGATCGGCGTGCCGGTGAAGCCGAACAGGTGGTAGCGCTTGAACACACGGGTGATTTCGCTGTGCATGTCGCCGAACTGGCTGCGGTGGCACTCGTCGAAGATCACCACCACATGCGCGTCGTACACCGGGTGCTTCTTGTTCTTGGCCACGAAGCGCGAGAGCTTCTGAATGGTGGTGATGATGATCCGCGCGTTCGGGTCTTCCAGCTGCTTTTGCAGCACCGAGGTCGAGGTGTTGGAGTTGGCCGCGCCTTTCTCGAAGCGCTCGTATTCGCGCATGGTCTGGTAGTCCAGATCCTTGCGATCAACCACGAACAGCACCTTGTCGATGTCCGGCAGGCCACGGGCGAGCTGGGCGGCCTTAAAGCTGGTCAGCGTCTTGCCCGAGCCCGTGGTGTGCCAGATGTAGCCACCTGCCGCCACAGTGCCCAGTTGGCGGTGATTGGTTGAGGTGGCAATGCGCTGCAGGATGCGCTCGGCGGCCACGATCTGGTAGGGGCGCATCACCAGCAGTTTGCGATCCACATCGAACACGCAGTACTTGGTCAGCACGTTCAGCAGCGAATGCTTGGCAAAGAAGGTCTTGGTAAAGCCCACCAACTCGGTGATGGGCTGGTTGCGCGCGTCGGCCCACCAACTGGTGAAGGAAAAGCTGTTGGAGGTTTTACTCTTGCTGCGCTTACCGGACTGCTCCTTCAAGTGCCCGTCGCGCACGGTGTTGCTGTAGTACTTGGTCAGCGTGCCATTGCTGATCACGAACAGCTGCACATACTCGAACAAACCGCTGCCCGCCCAGAAGCTGTCGCGCTGGTAGCGGTTGATCTGGTTGAAGGCTTCGCGGATGTCCACACCACGGCGCTTGAGCTCGATGTGCACCATCGGCAGGCCGTTGACCAGTACCGTCACATCGAAGCGCGTGGCGTGCTTGCCGCCCTGCTCGCCGGTTGGCGTTTCGTACTGGTTGATCACCTGCAAGACGTTGTTGTGGATATTGGCCTTGTCGATCAGGTAGATGTTCTTGCTGCTGCCGTCGTCGCGCTTCAAGACCTGGACGTGATCCTCCTGCAGGCGCGCAGTTTTTTCCAGAATGCCGTCGTTGGTGCCCGCAATGCAGGTGGTGAAGAAGCCCTGCCACTCCGTGTCGGAAAACTCGATCTTGTTGAGCTGCTCCAGCCGGGCACGCAGATTGGCGACCAGCTCGGCCTCCGAACTGATCGGCAGGTACTCGTAGGCCTGCCGCTGCAGTTGTTCGATAAAAGCACTCTCCAGCGCCGCCTCGCTCTGGTAGCCGGTCTCGCGCACACCCAGCGCATCCGGCAGAAATTCGGCCACCACGGTGCTCTCGTTGGAGAGTGCAATGGCCTCGTAGCGATAGGGCTGGTTCTCAATGCTCATGCGGCTTCCTTGAATGTGAGCAAACGGTCGCGGTAGTAGGCGTACTGCCGACGGCGAGCGGCGATCTCGGCAGGCAGACCGATGGAGATGTCATTTACCAGCGCATCGAACTTGTCGAGGATGGCGACGATGCGCTCTTGCTCTTCGAGCGATGGAACCGGGATACGAATCTTGGAGAAACCGCCAATCAGCAAGGTGTTGACCTTGGTACGTGCCACATACTTGGCCTTCTCTGCAATGAATGAGCTCGTTTGCATGCAGTAGGAAACGAACTTCGGGTTCATCGAATGGCGGAAGGCGTAGCAGTGATCGTGGATCGCAACATCCTCGGTGCCAACCCAGGCCACGGCCTTGCCAACGTCCTCCACGGTTTCCCCTACGTCGGTAACCACTACATCACCGGGCTTGGCATAACGCAGTGAAGCGGCCATATCCGAACGCACATGTGAGATGGCCGTATCTGCGGCCGTACCGTAGCGGGTGTAAATCTCGCCATAGTGGATACAGGGCACGCCGTCTTCGACGTAGTCAGCCTTGGTAAAACGCCGCCCCCGGATGAACTCGCCGAGCTCGGCCATCGCGGCCCAGCGAATATCTTGATCGCTGAAAGCGAGCAAGGCGTCGCGGTAGTACTTGTACTGCCTGCGACGCGCCTCAAGCTCCGCCTCAAGCTCCGCCTCAAGCTCCGCCTCAAGCTCCGTGAAAGTGTCCAGCACTTTCACGATTTCGCGCTGAATTTCGAGGGGCGGTAGCGGAAAGCGAAACCTCTTGAATCCACTCATTTCTACCGAAGAAAAACTCGATGTAGTCGTGTTATTGCGACACCACTCTCCGAGTACAAAGCAGTAGTAGAAGGCAAATTTCATGTCTAGGAGAGAAGAAAATGCAGGCTTCAACGCGAGTGAAGTGAACCTTTGGTTCGAGAGGTGTGGCACGGTGATGAGCGCATGCTCACCAATCGTGGCAGAGGTCGCCATGATGATGGAGTTGGCAGGAAAGAGTTTCCCTCCCTTCACTGCTTCTTCAGTGACTTGCTGGAGCGACTCGTCCAAGATTCGGCCGTTTTCACGGATATCCTCCATTCGAAACCAGGGTATGGTTCCCGCGAGCCAATAGGACTTGTTGGTCGTCGAAGGCGTATAGCCATTCTTCATATCAAAGAGCTCTTTGAGCTCTAAGAACTCCACGCCCTCCGGGCAAAGCTCGGCGATCAACGCATCGATCCGGCTCATGGCTTTTTCTTCCCGGTAATTTTCTTCTGCACCGTCTTCACGGTTTCCAGATAGGCCGCCTCCACCTCGGTCGGCTGCTCGGCCAACTGGGCCCGGAACTTGGCATACTCCGTTTCCGCGTGAGCGATGGCCTGCTGATGGCTGACTTTGCCGGCACCTTCCAGGGCCTTGCCGCCCATGGCCAGGATCAGTTGCTCCAAGTGCGCGAGCCAGTCCTTCATATAGGTCGGCTCGTGGTTCATGGCGCGAAACTCGGCGGCATCGAAATAGGCCGAAACCAGCGTATTCAGGCGTTTGAGCTCGTCGGCGTTGAGGTAATTCTTGGCGTTGGTGACTTCGGCCTTGGTGGGCTGCTTGCCACTGAAGGACAGCAGGCCCATGAAGGGCTTACCGGCATCGGCACGCTGCCTGACCACCTCCGCCGCCGTCTGGCCGTGGGCCGCGTAATGCAGCTTGTTCTGTACGGCCTTGAAGAACACCACGCTGGCTTCGGCCTTGGGGTCGTAATCCACGCTGGTGGCGTACAGGTCGAGCACCTGACGGTAGAGCACCTTCTCGCTGGAGCGGATGTCGCGGATGCGATCCAGCAGCTCTTTCCAGTAGCTACCGCCGCCCAGGTTCTTCAGGCGCGCGTCATCCATGGTGAAGCCCTTGACCAAGTATTCGCGCAGGCGCTCGGTGGCCCAGATGCGAAAGCGCGTGCCCTGCTGCGACTTGACCCGGTAGCCGACCGAGATGATGACGTCGAGGTTATAGAAGTTGGTCGGCTTGGTAGAAAATTCGGAAATTCCGATTTTTCTCATCACCTGCTCCGGCACCAGCTCGCCTTCCTCGAAGACGTTCTTGATGTGCTCGTTGATGGTCGACTTGGCCTTTCCGAACAGCTCCGCCATCTGCTCCTGGGTCAGCCAGACCGTATCGCCGTCTAGCCGTACATCGATGGCGGTTGCATCGCCACGTTGATAAAGAATGATCTCCCCTGCTGGTTGCTCGCTCATGCCTGGGCTCCTTCCAGATCCGCAACGATGGCATCAATCTGCTTTCGCAGCTCCGTTTGCCGGGCAACGATGCCGCTGATTTTTTCGTTGAGCTCACGAATGTTTACCGCTTCGCTGGTGTCGGCCTGCTCGACATAGCTGGAGACGGCGATGTTGTAGCCGTTGGCGGCGATGTCACCGTTCTCAACCATGCGTGCGAAATGGTCGATGTTCTCGCGAGCGGTGAATGCGTCGAGAATTTTCCGCTGATGATCGAGCAACAGCTTGTTCTTGTTGCCGCTGCGCACGAACAGGCTGGAGGCGTCGATGAACAGCGTGGCATTGTCGCGCTTGGACTTCTTCAGCACGACGATGCAGGTTGCGATGGTGGTGCCGAAGAACAGATCCGGCGGCAACTGGATGACGGCATCGACGTAGTTGTTGTCGATCAGGTACTTGCGAATCTTGGCTTCCGCACCACCGCGATAGAGCACACCGGGGAATTCGACAATGGCAGCCGTGCCGTTAACTGCCAGCCAGGCCAGGATGTGCAGGGTGAAGGCCAGGTCTGCCTTACTCTTGGGTGCGAGTACGCCTGCTGGGGCAAAACGCGGGTCGTTGATCAGCAGCGGGTTGGCATCGCCATCCCATTTGATCGAGTAAGGCGGGTTGGAGACGATGGCCTCAAAGGGTTCGTCATCCCAGTGCGCCGGGTCGGTCAGCGTGTCGCCGTGGGCGATGTTGAACTTCTCGTAGTTGACGTTGTGCAGGAACATGTTGATCCGACACAGGTTGTAGGTGGTGAGGTTGATTTCCTGGCCGTAGAAGCCCTGACGCACCTTGTTGTGCCCCAGCACCTTGGAGAAGCTGAGCAAGAGCGAGCCGGAGCCGCAGGCTGGGTCATAAACCTTGTTGACCTCCTTCTTGCCGACCACCGTGATGCGGGCCAGCAGTTCTGAAACTTCCTGCGGGGTATAGAACTCGCCACCGGACTTGCCGGCGGTGGAGGCATACATCTGCATCAGGTACTCGTAGGCGTCACCGAACAGGTCGATGCTGTTGTCGGCAAAATTGCCCGAGCTGTTGCCCAGCGGCAAATCGCCAATGGCGTCGAGCAGCTTCACCAACTTTTCGTTGCGCTTGGCAACGGTGGGGCCGAGCTTGCTGCTGTTGACGTCCAGGTCATCGAACAGCCCCTTGAAGTCGTCCTCGCTACCAGCGCCCAACGCCGAGGCCTCGATGTCCTTGAACACTTTCGACAGGGTTTCGTTGAGGTTTGGGTCATGGCGGGCGCGCTTGCGCACATTGGCGAACAGGTGCGAAGGCAGGATGTAGAAGCCCTTTTCCTGAACCGTTTCGTAACGGCCCACAATGGCGTGGGCGTCTGCCAAATCGCTGTAGTCAAAATCCGCACTACCCGCGCGGTGCTCCTGTTCGTTGAGGTAATTGGTCAGGTTCTCCGAGATGAAGCGGTAGAACAGCATGCCAAGAACGTAGGTCTTGAAGTCCCAGCCATCGACGCTGCCACGCAAGTCGTTGGCGATGCGCCAGATGGTTTTGTGCAGCTCGGCGCGTTCAAGATCTCTGGTATTGCTCATGGGACGGTAATCACTCTTAGTTTTCGTGTCGCCGGATGACTAACGCATCACGACGTGTCTGTAATCGTTCGCTCAGGCCGTTCGGTAACCGGGCGCCAGCACCGCTGTTTCCACGCCGTAGAGCAGCAGGGGGTCTTTCAGCCAGAGGCGGTATTCCGGATCACGCAGCCGATGATCTGGCGAACAGTCGACGCTCCATTTGCGCAGCACGTAACCCGCCGTAGCCCCGCGCAACCTCAGGCGCAGCACGCCGTCTTGCATGGCGTAATCCATGGCTGTGATGTCCGGATGCGGCTGGTCGGGGTGCGGCACCAGTTCGACCTCCACTATCCGGCTCCACTGGACATCCTGCTCCGGTCGCTCGTGCTCGGCGACGGGAGACTCTATGAGCAGCTTCGGCCGCTTGATGCGCGTGACTACGAAATCCCGAAACGCACCGCGCATGCGGTCATAGCCGCGCACGTGCCAGCGCAAGCCAGTGTCGATGAGCGCAAACGGCACGATCTCCCGCTGGGTCTTGCCGCTGCCTAGGGAGTAGTACTCCACACGCAGAGGGCAGCGGTGGTAAATGGCACGAGTCACGATACCCAGCGTATCCAGATCCGGCTGGGTAAGACGCCCGGACGTTACACAGGAGATTCCCGGCGCACTGCTGGCCGGCTCACCATCACCAAAACCCTCAGCCAGCCAGGCCAGAACCCGGTCAGCAGAGAAGGTGAAGATCGGCCGGAACTCCTTGGTCGGCGTGTAGATTTTGCTGCTGCGGTCATAGGCCAGGTTGTTGCCGGCGAGCTCACGATAGGTAGCGAGGTCGCGGGTAGCAGCCGCCGTTTGAATGCCGAAGCGCTGAATCAGGTCCTGCCGTCCTATCTCCCCCACGAATCGCAGGCGCAACTCCAGGTAGGCCAGGCGATCGCGCTGGGCTTGCGTTAGTTGCGAGAGAGCTGCAGTGGTCATGGTGGACTAGTCGCGGTTAAAACCTGGACAGCATAAATTGCGATCACAACGCCCGCAATTAAAAATCACGAACGCACCATTTACAGATCATTTTGATTCGTAATAGCCTAAAGCAATCGTCGGGCGCCAACTGCCCGACCCAAAAACTCTGGGACGGGCAGGCACATGTGGCTGTTTACCAAATTCGGTTTCTTTTCCGTTGTAAAGAAAGGCACCCACGATGACCTGACCATTCGCAGCCGCACACGCAGCGACCTGGACCGTCTTCGCAATCACTATCTGCCTTCGCTCTCTGCCTCCCGAGCCCATGAGGGCACTGACTACCCCTGGCGAGCCACGGCGTCTGCTTCCGCCCTGGCGGAGGCGATGAGCGCCATTGCGCAGGACATTGACTATGCGAATTTCAAAGACGAAGTAGCGCTTAGCCTTGGGAAAGATCGCGCCAAACGCTACGGCAGAGTCTGGTCGGCGCTCTACGATATGTCGGATGATCTCAGCGAACCCCATCCGGAAGGCTTCGAGGGCCTCCCCTGGCAACAATGCGCCAGCACCGGTAAAGCCGTGGCCTATGGCGGCGTGGTGATCGACCCCAATGGCTACCTGCTGATGCGCGAGGTGAAAAACCACTTCGATGGCTATGTGTGGACATTTGCCAAAGGCCGCCAGGATAAAGGGGAAAGCCCAAGGCAGACCGCACAGCGCGAAGTCCGCGAAGAGATGGGCATAGATGCCACCATTCTCTCAGCTATACCCGGCGAATTTGCTGGCGGCACCACAATCAACCGTTTCTTCCTAATGCTGACGGACCGTGGAACACCAGACCTCACCTTTGGGAATCGGGAGACTGAGCGCCTGATCTGGGCAACTGCAGAGGAAGCCAAGCGACTGATCGCGCAATCAACCAACACTAAAGGGCGACAGCGTGACCTTGCCATTCTTCAAGCTGCGCTGGCCCTTCTGCCTGCCGAACCTCCACTTAAACGTGCTATGGCTCGCCGCACCGACTGGCAAAGCAAGTTCATGCCTGCTGCGCGAGTAATCGTGCCCCTGGAAACTCGCTATTCGCTTCAGGAAATGGCCACAATCATCCCTGGTTCCTTGCCCAACAGCCAGGATGACAAGTGGTTCATCTTCTACGAAGACGGCGTGCTGCACTGTCACCGCAGCTGGACAGGCATCTGCATTTTCCGAGTTCACTTCAGGCCCTGCGATAGCGGCTGGCAAGCATGGCAAGTGGAAATCAATCGACACAGCGGACAATACACAGCAACCGATGAACGCGAGGATTTTGCGCTGCTGGATATGATCATTGAGCAACTGCTGATCTTTTGCCCCGCAAGCTGACCCCAATGGTTCTGCTAAACCATCCGAATTACACGCAAGGCGAAAGCACAATGAGCGATTTTCAAAAAGAATACGCCCTGTGGGATGAATTTCTGTCTATCTGGCCTGCCTCCCGATTGGCCAGCATGACGCTGGACGAATACACCCAGGCAGGATCGAAAGACAGCTTCACCTATTGGATCGAATCACGCCTCGATGAACTGGGCAGCATCTGGGGTGGCTCGTCTTTCAAGTTCGGCGTGTTCTCGCGCAAGGACACTGAAGACAAGGGTTCGGACACTAAGCTTTCCTACTCGGAAACACACGGCTGGTATTCATCGCTTGGCACATCAGCCGAGGCTGCTTTCGACAAAGTCCGGAGTTTCGTAGCGCAGGTGGCGGACTGGGCCGCCAAAGGCGATCTGGACGCCATCGAGTCCTTTGAGCATCTGGGCGAGGCTTTTAAATGGAAGATTGCCTTCCACTACCAGGACCGGAAGGCGCCAGTGATCGTCGATATTTTCAAGCGTGCGCCGCTGGCAGTGTTTGTTGGCGGTACCGCAAGTCAGCGCATGGCCACGCTGCAGAAGGCCACACTGGCCAAACGCCCAAGCGACCTCGGCATTCTGGAGTTCGGGCGGCAGGTGTGGGAGGCGTGGAGCCAGAAGAATCTGGCCATCTGGAAGCTATCGCACGGACTAAACGACTTTTCTGCCGAAGAGCGCAGGCAGTACCTGCAGGAAGAGCTGGGCGTGATGCATAGCGATACCGCGAAGGGCCAGGCCGAGAGCTTCCAGAAGGCGCCAGCCGGCAGCTTGTTCTACTTGTGCCACGGAAATGAAAGCCTTCAACTAGTCGGACAGTTCATCTCTGATCCTGCACCATGCTTGAAAGGGGATGGTTGGCTACAGCGCCGCTACAGGGTGTTGAAGCACGGCATCAAGCATGGTGGCTTTCAAGGCAGCCAGAAAGGCTGGACGCCCAACTACCGCTCCACCTTCAAACAAGTGCCCGCTCACGATCTGCCGGAGTTCGAGAGTGATTTACTCAAGCCGTTTTTCGGCACCGATTTAGCTGAACTGGCCGCATTGGCCGGTGACCCCATCGCGGATGTCAGCCCCCTCGCCGCAAGCCAGTCATTGCCCCCAACCTCTCAGGTAAAGCATGTGGCCAGCAAACCCGTCGCAATCTGCTCCAACCGCATCTACTACGGGCCGCCCGGAACAGGCAAAACCTTCACACTGATGCAGCTACTCAAGCACGACTACGAAGAGCAGGTGGCATCGGTCAATGCAGATGAATGGCGGGCTCAGATTATTGCTGAAAAGATTGCACCGCTGACCTGGTGGGAAGGTGCGGCCGCTGCGCTATATGACCTGGGGGGCAAAGCCAAAGTACCAGAGCTAGCAGGACACCCCTTCATCAAAGCCATCGCTAGCGCAAAAGGTCGTACCAGCGGCATAAAGCAGACACTCTGGGGCACACTTCAGCACCACACGGTTCTGGAGTCAGCAACGGTCAACACGAAACTTCGCCTGGAACCTGCCATTTTTGATAAGTCGTCAGACTCGGCGTGGCAATTTGCGGGAGTCTCTCAAGACATCAGCTCGGACATCTTCACGCTTGTCGACAAGATCAAGCAGGGCCCCGTCCCCGACACAGGCGAACAACTGCAACGCCATAGCTTCGTCACCTTCCACCAGTCTTACGGATATGAGGAATTCGTTGAGGGCTTGCGGCCAGTACTCGCGGACGACCCGATTGATGGCGACGCTGAAACGGGCCAAGTGGCTTACAGGATCAAAGACGGAGCATTCAAGGAGCTCTGCCGCCGTGCACGCAACACACCTGACAAGCGTTTCGCGATGGTCATCGACGAGATCAACCGCGGCAATATCAGCAAGATTTTCGGCGAGCTGATCACGCTGATCGAGGCCGACAAGCGAGACCCACTCGATGGGACTCCACCGCCGACTGAAGTGATCCTTGCATACTCAGGAAAGCCTTTTTCGGTGCCAGCCAACGTAGACATCATCGGCACGATGAACACTGCGGATCGTTCACTGGCTCTGCTGGATACGGCGCTGCGCCGCCGTTTTGATTTCGTACCGCTGCTACCCGACACTCGCGCAACCAAATCACCTGATGAACCGCACAGTGCGCCGCTGGCAGGGTTGATAGTAACCACGGGTGCAGGCGAGATCGACGTGCGCCGGATGCTGGAACGCATCAATGAGCGAATCGAGGCGCTTTACGACCGTGATCATTGCATCGGTCACGCCTACTTCACTCATCTGTGGAGAAAGACGGATGGCCCGGACAGATTCGACGCACTGGCCGACACGTTCCGCAATCGAGTTCTACCCCTGCTGGAGGAATACTTCTTCGAGGATTGGCGCAAGATTCGCTTAGTTCTAGGCGACAACCAGAAACCCGACGCCGCCCAGTTCATTACAGAGAATGACTCACATGAGCAGGATCTGAGCACTCTCTTTGGGAGCGATCACGGATTGGATAGCTATAGCACCAAGCGCCGCTACCTACCCCAGTCCTCGGCTTACAGCGAACCAGCCGCCTATTTCGGTATTTACCAAACCTCGACCTGACAGGTACGGAAATGGCGGGCATTACGATTTTCGAGTTTGACGCCATGGCGGTTTTGCCGTCCGGCTCGCACGATATGGTTGGGTTGCACAGGATCTCTGCCAATGTTTTTGCCTGGCTGGAGACCCAGGCATTACGCAACGCAGAAGCGGGCGAGTCGACCTGGCTGCGCCTGACTCAACGGCACGGCCGAAGGGCCATACAGGTTAAAAGCTTCGTGGGCGTGATTCGCTGCCCCGACGGCTTCCAGATTGAAGTGCTGCCTAAGCTGGGTAAAGCCAATGGCGAAGCAGATGCGCGACAGCTGCTAATCGAGATGCTGTGTTGCCTCGGTAGTTTTCGCCACATCCAAACCAATAGTGCCCAGTTACAAGCTCGCCGGATGCCTTTGCTGGAGGTGTTCATCGCTGAGTTTCTGCGAGCAGTAGATCACACCGTGAAGCGAGGCCTGCGCAGCGATTACCGCGCCCAGCAAGATAATCTGTTCGCTCTGCGCGGCAAGCTGAATATGGCACAGCATCTTCGTCTCAATCTATGCCGTCGTGACCGGTTCTATACCGAGTTCGACGAGTTTTCGCTCAACAGACCGGAAAACCGCCTACTGCATACAACCCTAAAGCGCGTATTGAAGTGGACTGCCTCGCAAGCAAACCAGCAGCTAGCACGAGAGCTGTGTTTCGTTTTCGCCGAAATTCCCACATCTGACCAGATCAACGCGGACTTTGGTCGGATACGGCCAGATCGAGGGATGGCTCATTACGACGCAGCAATGGCTTGGGCCCGACTGATTCTGCTAGATGAGTCACCCCTTACTGGTACAGGCCAACATTCCGCGCCGTCCCTGCTCTTTCCGATGGAAGCGGTCTTTGAGGCTTTTGTCGCGAAACATCTCGCCCGACAACTCAACTCAGGCCACGACCTGCGCCCCCAAACACGCAGCCTGAGGCTTGTACGACATAAAGAGCAGGACTGGTTCCAGCTCAAGCCTGATCTGCTGGTACAAACTGCCAAAACCAATCGCTTGGTGCTCGACACCAAGTGGAAGCTGGTTGATGAGCGGAAAGCCAATAGCAAGGAAAAGTACGGCTTGAATCAAAGCGACTTCTACCAGCTACATGCTTACGGCGAGAGCTATCTCGACGGAAAAGGCGATGTGATCCTGATCTATCCCAAGACCGAAACCTTCGGCCAGCCCCTGACAGTATTTAGCTTCCCCAAGTCCCCCGACATGCGCTTGTGGGTTCTCCCCTTCTGTCTGCGTACCAAACAGATGCTCTTACCGCCTTGCGGAAAACTCGCTCGTTTTTTCTCGTCAGCAACCTGAGCGATAGTCGCTCAACATTCGGGAATCCCATGCTCAGTCGCTATCTCGCGGGTCTGCTGCTTGGCCTCACAGCAACAGCAAACGCAGCTGATACCTCCAGCTGTTACACCATTGCTGAGGCTGATGTCAGAACCTACTGCCTAGCCCTCGCGCACAATGACCCAGGTCGCTGCTATGCGATTCAAAACTCCCCGATGCGCAGCCGCTGCCTGGCTGAAGCAAGACAATGAGTCCTGGCGAAATCAAAGAGCTGCTGCTTGACCTGCAGAGGCTCGTTTTGGAGACAGAGCAAGCAGAGCAGGCGATTCTGCGCAAAGCCCAAGAGCGTCTGGATCAACTGCCTAAGGCGCAATCCAGCGAAATTGAAAGGCGTCTGCTTCGAGGGGTGATATATCGAGCGGAAGCGGCACTAGGGCTGAAAAATCAGCTTGATTAAGCCACCTCCAAGCAGCTTGATGGCGCCACGCAGTAGCGTGTCGAGGCCCGTAGGTTTTGTTCCAACGCATGGTCACCGCCAGCCGGAGCCCCAGGAGACCGTGAACAGCCTGTCGGCGCTGGATATTTAACCGCGGGGTTCGACGGAGGAAAGACATGGATGTTCATCAGCTGCGCGGCAAGAAAGGTGTTCACGCATGCTGTGGTCGCGATATGTCCATCACCACTTCGTTTCCCCGTTTGTTTTCTGAAAACAGAACGGTGCGAGATGTGTTGCGGGGCAATGCGAAAGTACCATGCGAGGCCTTGGTCGCCGAGGTAGTAAATATGACGCTGCCCAACTTGCTTCCTGGAGCCCTACGAGCTGATTTGCCGGATTATCTGTAGATCACAGGTCGGTAGGCTCCGGTTCAAATCTACCCTTGGGCGTAAGCCTCCCCCTACGGTACAGGATCGGGCTGTACCGTAGGGGGAGGCTAAAGACCCAGCAGACGGCGTACTGCGCTTTTGTCAAGCTCAGCGTGCTTTCGACTGATGTCATCCAACTCTGCAAGCGCATCTAGTATGCGCCTTTCTTCTGGGTCAACTTCAACTGGATGAGTCGGTAGGTTAAGCACAGTGTTGGTTATGCCTTTAATGGCTATTGCTGACTCCAAGGTTTTCCCCAAATGTGCGCTAATCTTACGGACTATCGCAAAGCTTCGCTCTGCTTCCATAATCGCTTTCTTTTCTGTTTTTGTGCATTTGCTGAATGCACTGGCTGGCAACTTGAATTCTGTCAGATCCCCGCTTTCGATTGGCGACGAGAATTTGGACTTTCCGGAGTATTTCCGCCACCTCACAGTTACAGCTGTTACTCCTTGTTCGACGCTGCAAATGTGAGACCAGAATCGAAAGTTAGGGTTATTTTCTTGATCTTCCGCTCTGGTTGACTTGTACTTCTCAACAATGGCTTGAGAAAATTCAAATAGTAGAGCGATGGCTTGGTTTATTTCCGCGCGTATCACAAGCTCTGAGTCGGCTGCTCTATCGCTTAACTTGGCGAGCGCAACGCTAAGCTCGTTTTCTTTCATAAGATGTGCCCTCATAGTTTGCCCGCTGCTGGACAGCATAAGCAGGGGCGTAAGCCATATTATGGCGAGGCGATGCTGACTTGATTTTTGCCTAATTGCGGGAAATTAGCGTTTATACCGAACATCGAAATCTTTTACGGCGTGATAATTGGCAGTGTCTCGATGTATATAGGAGGTTTCTATGGCTGCTATCCGTTTGCGCGATATCGTTCACAACCGGGCTGTATATCGTCAGACCAGTACTTTTTTGGGGGAGGTCCAAGCCCTGCTTGGAGACGCCTCGGTGAAAGGTTTCGAAACCGACGTCAGTTTTCGCTACTCGTTACTAGCTGCGACGGCTCATCATTCGGTGCTCGAAGATTTGAAGGGGGTAGACGAGATCTTGCATTGGAGGGTTGCGTCGTTCCTGTCTGTCATCGAGTCCTATTTGGCTGACCGCCCATTTGACTCTAACAACTCCACGCAGCTCTTCGGTGCGATGAGCGTTCTGGCGACAGACTGCAGGATTAGAAGCGAGCAGCGGCTGAGTTCCCTGAGGTCTGCTCTGTTCTTGGACGGGGCTCGCTGACCTCAGCCTCCAAGGGGCGTTTATCGAGTGCTTTGAGGGTGTGCAAGCCGGTCAGATGGCTGACGTGGCTGATAGGCATATCCGCAGCAAGCCTTCGAGCCAAACCCGTAACCGCTGAGACAGAAGGGAAGCCGGTTCCAGCCAATCGATCCGCTCGCTCACTCGCCCACAGCGCAGGCAGTCGACGCGACGTGCGGGCAGTTGAAGTAGGACTCGTTGATCCAACAGATCGCGGTCACGTAGTTGCCGTAGACGCCGGTCATGAATCAACGGACTGGGCTGCTGGCAGCGCCCGCACCGAGGCACTAGCGTGGCTTGGGGTTCCAGCTCAATTAGCAGGGTGTTTTCAGCAACGGGGCGAGAGGCGACGACGTCGTAGCCTGGGCAGAAAACGGCAAGATCAACAGGATGCAGGGCGACAGCAGGGTGTGGGAGTTGGTGTGTGTGGCGACTGCCAATCTACCCACTTCCTTGCATGTTAACTTACTCTTCCGCCAGAGTCCGCAGAACCTTTTTTTATTCGCTACCAGACTCCTCCTCTGGCGCATAGCTTTTCTTCCCACCGTTGGCGATCTGGAGCATTGCTTGCGTTGCCGTTTCCACGGACTGTCGGACCGGATCAAGATCGAGACGGGCATATATAAGGGTTGCCTTTAGGCTCTTCTGATTCAAGCTCTTTCCGATTATAGGGAGGGTAGCCCCCGTCTTTGCCTGCCAGCTCGCAAGAGTACGGCGTAAATCATGAATGCGCAGGTCGGTCATGTCATAGAGAGCAGGGTCGACTTGCAATGCTTTCGCTAGTTTGAGCAGGCGCCTTTCGGCTGTAATTGGCGCTGTGGCCACTTGCTCTTCAGCCTGCTGACGCCCTTCGGCGTCCAGCTTACCGAGCCGCTCCAATGTATCCAGCAATCGAAGTAAGCTCGCATGACGCAGCACAGCCGCCCAAGCTTTTTTGGGCTCCACTAAATGACCGGTTTTCCCCGTCCCGGGGAAAACGAAGGGTGAACCCTTGGCGCTGCGTTTACGAAGCCTCAATATCTCAATGGCCTCGTTGGATAAGGTGACATTCTGTGGCGTACCGTTTTTGGTCATATCAACACGCCAGACACGGCTCTCAAAATCTATATCGTGCCAGGTCATTGCCTGTACATTCGAGCGGCGGGCGCCCGTAAGTAGCGCGAGCAGGAAAAAGTGCCCCTGAGCAGACTTGTTCAGAGCCTCAAAAAGATAAGGTAGCTCAGATGCTTGGGCGAATCGATCGCGCTCAACGATCTCGTTCTTTTGAATCCGGACGGCGGGGTTGATACCAGAGTAGTGCTCATGGTCAGCCGCAAAGTTGAATACGGATGAAATGATCGCGACCGCCTTGTCCGCCTGCCGGGGGCTATTTTTGCTCACCTGGCGGTGGATGGAGGTCACCGCAGAACGCGTTACCTGCGACAGCTTGGCGTTAGCTATCGAGCCCATATGAAGCCGCGCGGTGTCGAGGTAGTCTTTCTTTGTACGCTCCGTTATATGGGCCCCGTTACGCTTACGCTTCTTTTCAAGCATCTCCGAGAGCATTGCGTTAAAGGTTGGCTCCTGCCGTATCGCACGTCGGGCTGCGGCCGGGTCTGCACCTGAAGCGAATTTTCCTAGCACTTTCTGCGCTTCCGAACGCGCCTGCTCAACAGTCATCTCCGGAAAGCCTCCAAGCTTTACCCAACTCATCGACGCGCCGGCTCGCTTGATGACATAGAACGTGCGGGACCCAGAAGAAGTGACTCGCATTGCCAGTTTAGGAATCTCGATGTCGTACACCGTGAGGCGCTTGCCCGCTTCAGGCGGCTCCACCGCCAACAACGCCCGTTTGGTGAACTTCAACTTCATCGCTCGCTCCTTCTCAGCGGTCACTAAGGCTATCGCCGGGCTAGCACTGGCTATCAATTATGGTCTATTAGCATCAGATCATAGAGCCATCAGAAGAGCCTGCAACCCACGCCACACCTACGTTTATTAAGTTCCATCCATGACCGTCAATATGCGGAGCCCCAAACTTGTAATCAGTAGGTCCCGGGTTCGACTCCTGGTGCCGGCACCATCTAGATGCTTTCCCATGGTTCCTCATGGTCCGAAAGCGACATCAAACCCCGCCCTGTGCGGGGTTTGTCGTTTCTGGATGCACCTGGGTGCATTTGTATGTTTTGCGGTGTTGGGTATACGTGTCGGTATATTTTGGATTCGACAGGAAAACGTATACCGATGGCACGTTTGGTCACCCCTCTCACCGATGCCAAATGCGAAGCGGCAAAAGCCCGCGAGTCTGACTACACGCTATTTGATGGCCAAGGCTTACACCTCTTGGTGAAGACCAATGGCAAGAAAGTATGGCGCTTCAAGTATTCCCGACCAGACGGCAGAGCTGGCCTGGCGACCTTTGGGAGCTATCCAGCGCTCAGTCTGAAGGCGGCCCGCAATCGTCGAGCCGAGGCCCACGAACTGTTGGCGCATGGCATCGATCCCATCGAAAACGCGAGGCAGTCGAAGCTCGATGCAGACAGGGCTCGTCGAAACACGTTCGAGGCCGTCGCAAGGGACTGGCACTCAGTCAGTGCACGAAAATGGAAACCGGATCATGCAGATACCGTGCTGCGGCGATTGGAGACGCACCTTTTTCCGAGGCTGGGATCAAGCCCAGTCGGGGAGCTTAAAACCCGAGATCTTCTAGAGCCCCTTCGTGAACTAGAACGGCGGGGCATCGCGGAAACAGCCAGCCGACTGCACCAGTATATGAATAGCATTATGCGATTGGCTGTTCAGCAAGGTCATATTGAATTCAATCCGGCAAATGACTTGCAGGGAGCCATTATCACCGCCAAGCCAACGCACCGACCGGCCCTGCCATTGGAGCGCACACCAGAGCTACTAGAACGGTTGGATGGATACAAAGGACGGTTACTGACACGCATCGCTGTGCATTTTTGTTTGTTGTCATTTGTGCGCTCCAGCGAGCTACGCCTGGCTCGCTGGTCTGAATTTGATCTGGACCGTGCGCTATGGACTATTCCTGGAAGCCGCACTCCCATCGAGGGGGTGCGCTATTCAACCCGGGGCGCCAAAATGGGTACTCCGCACATAGTCCCCCTTAGCCGGCAGGCTGTGGAGCTGATGAAGCGGGCGAACGAGTTAACCGGCACGTTCGAGTTAGTTTTCCCGGGCGATCACAGTTTCTGGCGTCCGATGAGCGAAAATACTGTCAACGGCGCGTTACGTCGCATGGGCTACGACACTAAAACAGAATTGTGCGGCCATGGTTTTCGAGCAATGGCCTGTTCAGCACTAACTGAGTCCAAGCTATGGAGTAAAGAATCTGTTGAGCGCCAGATGGCACATGAAGAGCGGAACCGAGTGCGGGGCGCTTATATTCACTTGGCTAAACACTTCCAAGAACGGCGTCTGATGGTGCAATGGTGGGCGGACTACCTCGACAGCTGCCGGTCGGGGTACATAGCTCCTTATCATTTCGCACACCCTGAACAAGGAACGGAGAACGTATCGAGCCTTAGCAAAACGTCAGGGCAGGGATGCTCACCATGAGGTCTCTTGCGAGACCGGCTTCGTGTTGGGTACATAAATAAAAAAGCAGCGCGGCTGAACAAAACCATCATGAACAGCTGCCCTCCTTCCACCCCAACAGCCAAAATGGACTTTTCCTTCAATTAGGGAAGCCAAGCAAGCCCTTCAGATAGGGAAAATGGAGGCGTCAACAACACGGAGACGTTCTCAAATGCACCTCGATATTCCCCTTGATGGCAAAGCGCTGATCCCTCAGCCCCAGGTCTGCCAGTTGCTCGGCAAGAGCCGGTCTGGGCTCCTGAAGCTCCGCCAAAATGATCCTGATTTTCCGACTCCCCTTAAGCCCGGCCATGGCCGGCAGGCCCGGTGTTACTACGTGGCTGGGGAAATTCGTACCTGGCTGCTTATCCAGATCAGCAAGAGGGACTTGGTATAACTCTGCCACCTAAGAAGTAAGCGCTCCTTAAAGCTCAACTGAGCTATCCGTTTCGGATGCTGGGCTTTCTGTTTCCCAGTGAAGCCCCGTCATCATGCGCTCCGACGCGAAGATCCAGGGAAGTAACCACAAAGCCCGTCAACTTCTGTAAAGGGCTTGCCCGGCCTAGCGGGACAACAAGGTGAAGTATTAGATACGACGCTGTCGTGTTCCTAAACCGTACCCGTAGCCAGTTCGAGATCCCCAGTTGAGAGCGCAATAGCTTTTGCCTGCGACTAAGCGTTTGGAGGCTGAGCGTTTCAAAAAACAACTCCGATGCACGCGCATCCCGGCTATGACTACATGTTAGAGCATTGCCCTGTGCTTTCTTCGGTTTGCCGTGGTCCGGGCAGCTAACCCAACGATCGAACTGCCAGCGCCTCGGTTGCACCCTAAGTCGAGCGCACCCTTGAGCCGTAATAACTCAAAGGGTTACTAAACATATCTATTAAATATAAAAACAATCCCGGCCAGGTCAGGCTCGGTCATGCTGCGATTACGTTTCAGACCTTCCTGTCTTGGCCGGGAAAATACAGCGCACAGCGCTGTAATAGCTAAGGGGTCGGCTATGCTGCATCCCGCTAGGCAGGTTCATTCATCACGGTACTCCCAACAGTTCCTTCGCTTTTGGACTGGCTTGCAAGTCCGACAACCTGGGTAATTATGGTGATCCCTCATAAATAGGAGATCACCCAATGACCGATATCCGCCACGAGCTTGTCGAAACCAAACACTATCTGTGCGCGCCCTACCCGCTGCTCGAATACCTCTGCAAGCTCCAGCTGACGGCCAGCCAGCTTGTAATTTATCTGCTGCACTGGGGCGCAGGGCAGATCAACGGCGACTGGACCTCGCAACTGGCAGTGAGCCTTGTAGCGCGCAGAGCCGCCTGTAGCGAGGCGACCGTCAAAAGAGCATATAGTCGACTGATCGAGTTGGGGCTTCTACGCAGAACTGCAGCTCCGAAACGAATGCACGGTAATCGTGCCATTACCGTCACCGAGGTGGTGCTGCCAGACTCTGTCCACGAGCACATGCGCTCCGCCCCTAATCGTGCAGGTAAAGGCTCGGTACGTTCGGAGAAGTACTCACATCACGAGAGCAAGAAAACGTCTACGTCTGCGATCATAACGACGCGACAATCCGAGGAAAGCGATTTTCGTATGCGTCAGCTGGGCAACGCTGCCCTCAACGAGTACAGCCGCCTCTGTAAGCTATCGCACGTTCAAAATCCGGGCCGTCTGATGGAGGAAATACTATGGAGCGCACTGCATGGTTCGTTTCAGGAGGAGGTACCGTATAAAGCTGTTCGGTCCGGGGTGAAATTAGCGGAGCAGGATGTATGGTCCACGCCAAGAGGCATGCCTACCAACTGGAAATGGGAGGGGCGTCAGTTCGCAACACAAGGCGCCGTAATCATCTGAGGCGACGGTACACCAACATTCTTGTTTGGCCGTCTGACTAGTACGGACTGTAACCTCATGACGCCCCCTCATTCCACTGCAACGTCAGCGGAATGAGGGAGTGACATTCCACCAAGATAGATATGTGGAATGAAGGCGACATAGTTCCGCAGGGACATCCACTCGCCATGCTGGCGTGGCTGCTCATGGCGGCGGCGATGGCAGAGATAGCTTTTGAGGGCAGGCCGACCTTCATGGCCTGCTCCATGGTGTTGTCTGCACCTGGGCCATCACCACGCTGTCGGCGCGTACCTTCTCGGATACGTGCACGGCGAAAGCCACCTGACCGGCGCACCGGCTGGGCGTTGGCATCGCGCTCATCAAAGCAGGCCAGCGCGGTTTTCAGTGCCCCCTTGCCGAGCTTCTTGATGCCGGCGGCCTTGAGCAAGGCCGGCAGGTTGTCGAACTCGACCTGCACACCGGCAAGGCCTCGGCCTGGCCGGAACCCTTGGTGTCGCGGTACGCGGCGAGCTTGTCCCGGGTGACCGAGAAGCGCAGGCGCAGCGGGCGCTCGACGGTGATGCGGCGGTAGCCGAAGTCGATGGTGGCGAAGATCTTGGGTTCGGACCGTCCTCGAACGCCTCGTGCAGCCTGGCTATCTCGGCGACCTGCTCGCCCGACAGGTACTTGCGCTTGCTGCCCAGGCTCTTGCGCATCGGCGCGTGCATGGCGCTAGCATCGATCAGCTGCACCTTGCCCTTGCGCAAGGCGTCCTTGTGGTTGGAAAGTACCCAGATATAGGTGCCGACGCCGGTGTTATAGAACAGATCGTTAGGCAGGGCGACGATCGCCTCCAGCCAGTCGCTCTCCAGAATCCAGCGCAGGATCTCCGACTCGCCGGAGCTGGCGCCACCGTTGAACAGCGGCGAGCCGGACAGCACGATACCGATGCGGCTGCCGCCCAGCTCCACCGGCCTGCGCTTAGCAGCAGGTGCATCAGGAACAGCAACGAGCCATCGCCCACCCGCGGCAAGCCGGGGCCGAAGCGGCCGGCAAAGCCTTGCTCACGGTGCTCGACCTGAAACTGCTTCTGCACCTTCTCCCATTGCACACCGAACGGCGGATTGGCCAGGCAGTAGTCGAACTGCTCATGGAAACGAATCGTGGGACAGGGTTGCCGAGCTTGATGTTGCGCGTGTCGTAGCCCTGGATCAGCTTGTCGGCAACCGAGATGGCATCTGCGGTTGGACCAGAAACAGCCCTTGCTACTCACGGAAAGCTTGCGATTATCTTCCACAGATTGCAGCTCTGCCTGGGAGCGATACCAGCGCGGCCCGGCCGGCGGTGGCCTATAACACCGGCAGCGAACCACGAGATAGTGCTATGCACGCCTCCGGCTCGGGGGGTCGCATCCTACTTATCAAGAAGCCCGATCGTACCTCACGATACGGGCTTCTTCTTTTTCTAAGCCGCAACAGCTTCCTTCCAAGCAAACAGGCGGGGGGAGAATCGGCCTATTACTGCTCGCTCTCCGGCGGCCACACCTCAGTGCAGCCCCTTGTTCATGAGTTTCTCCTTTTTTTAAGCATTTAGAGAGAACCACAAGCCATATGGAAGCTGGATAATTTCCGCACACACAAACAAGGAGAATAACCATGATCAAGAAGGGCTTTCAGATCGACTTAGAAAACCTGGAAGGGGCAAAGCACGAGATTCTGCAAGAGGCATTTGCACTCCGCGACGCTTACATGAGCAACAAGTCCAGTTACAAGGGGATCCGCCCTACGGTTGCAGTGATTGATGGAAGGTCTATCCCAACGTGGTTGCCGGAGGACGCCGAAAATGCTGTGGTAATCGAGTTACCCACTTCGTCAGTCGACGCGTTGATGTGCGAGTCTTTCTTCAACATGAGCGACGAAGAGGTGGAGATTTTTCTGGATGTAGAAGAAAAGATGCAGCCACTGCGCGAGCAATTAAGAATCATAGATGCGGCCATCTACGCTATTTTAATATTTAACGAGTCAAGCCAGCCCTAGCCATGGCAGATAACCGAGAAGGTCCGCTTGGGCGTGAACTGGCCAAGCTGATAGAAAATGATTTTCCTTATCTGCGCGAGGTGCGTGATTCGTTGGCGGCGCTCGCGCGGGAGGAAGCCTCAAACATTCAATATAAGTATAGAAAGGCGCGCGAGGATCATCAGAAAAACATCAAGAAAGGTGGGGCTTGGGTTCACGACGTTCGCATTAAGAGCATAGTTAGCGGTGCATACGTGGAGTGGTTCGCTTACATAGGACGGCATGGAGAGCAGTGCTACTCGGAAGGGATTCGCAGCGAGGGGTTACTAAGAATTCCCGCCAGCAAATTTAAAAAATGCTCAGCTGCAGAGTCCAGGGCGATCAAGGATGCAGAAGATGCTTTCGAAAAGGTGAGACAGCTTTGCCAGCATGTCTCGAAAATCTCTGAGGCCCTAAATTCAATCCCTCAAATGAGGCTAATAGGAGTTCACTGCAAGCGTGAGCGCAAGCGTTTGAAATGGGAAGACATCTTGATAGCTGAAAACTTCAGCTGTGATTGCGACGAGCCTTGCACAGATTGCATAACGCACTAGAAGAATCGACGAGATCAACTAGAGCGCCCACGCAATCCACAGCCAGAAAACCACGATAATAGCGACCGCTCTAACCCGTCTGCAATAACGCTATAAATCGGAGGAAAAGCCGAACGCATTGCCGCCCACGTCAATAAAATCATCAATCATCGGCAACCCAGTAGCCGGATTAATGCAAAACGTCGGCAGAGTTTCAACTTGACAACTTACATCCACAAAGCTCCAGTCATCAATTTCTAAGCATGAATCCGAATCCACAGCGAAGCCAGTGCAATCAACATTGCACTGTAGTTTATCGGAAAACGCAGCAGAGAGCGTGTCATTAATTACCACGCCTTCGCCTTTAACTGGGTAGATGATAGTGATATACCCATCGCTTGTTCGCCATGCACCAAGCAGCCTTCGAAAGAATCCAAGCATCTAAAACTCCTAAAACCAGCCCACTATTTTTTCCGCACTACCGCGCGTTGGCGCCGAGCCAGGCAGAGCCACCTTGTCTGCATCCGACATTAAACGTAGATAATAACTTTCGCTGCCCTCTTGCAAACGGATGGAGAAAGTAATCTCGACCTCATAGAAGCCGGGCGCTTGCTCAGCCATTACCAATAGCTCTCGCAACTTTGCTGAAAACTCTTGCACGTTCTATCTCCCTTAAGTCCGAGCAAATAATTACCCACGTAAGTGAAGAAGCAAGAGCCTCAGAACCCTTCACGCAAGCCTTTGCGGTGATATCATCTGGACATCACGCAGGCAGCGATAGCGATGCACTCCGATTCACGCCACGATCTATTAGGGATGAGAATGAATAAAGCCCTCTTGCTAATGGCCTGCGGGCTAGTTATGGCCGGTTGCGCAGGGACGCCCGCCGTATCGCCGACGAAAACGGACAGGGCAAATTCCGACTCCCTGGCGCTACAGGTGATGAAGGCCAACGGCTACTCAGCGGGCTTGAAGGACGTAGAAGTCGAATTGGAAGCAACGCCCAGCTCGGGAGGCCTCACAGCCGATACCCTGATCGCACTCCTGCTCCGCGAACACCTGCTAGGACGCGCCACGCCGCTGCCAGGCGTACCGAACTCTGCAATGTCCGCCTTCTTCGTGCTTGAGCTATTCAACGACCAAACCTACCTGCCAAGGCACGGCATGTGGATGCCGGTCTGGATGCCTCAAAGCCTCGCCCGCGACGCGCTGGATGCTCAGCAGAAGCTGACTGCAATCATCGAGCAAGCCGTAGCTGAATCACTGCCTGCCGACTACCGGACCAAACCATACGAATGGTCAGACAAAGCGGTTTTCGGCGCGGAATCAAGCTACCGAATGCTCCAAGTGGATGGGCCGCTGTGTGAGGATTGGTCCTGCGTAATCCGTGGCAGCCTATCCAGCTCTGAACGTCCGACAAAATCCTTCGATGCCAGGATGCTCAGGGTCAATACGCCCCCCTTCATACGGGAGAGCGACGGCAGTTCTTACCAACTGCGAGGCTTGGGCGGAGTCGCTCTACATAAAGTCATTAAGGAATATGACGAACAAGGCTCGGTTTCCGGGCATTGGCATCGCGTGAAGACCGAGCCGCTGTCGGGGTTCGATCATGCAACGTTTTATCGTCGCCTCTCGACAGCGTTACCCGACTGGGCATTTATCTATCTCGGCCCCGAGTACGCGCATAACCAGGCAGGCATCCCTTTAGTGCTCAACCGTGGCCAGGAGCTGCTTTTCGTGAAAGCAATCCCCTGAACCATAATGGTCACGCAGACGTTGGCCTATGCGGACATTGATCACCCATAGCCGACGCCTCATCGTAGGCCATGGGGGTGATACCAACCTCGCTGCTTCGACTGCTGCCGACCGTCCCGCAATCTGCAGCAAGCTCTGCCGAGGGTAAGGTCGCCAATGACGCTATGCGGCCGGCGCAATTGCATACCGCCGCCAAGCCGCGATAAGGACTCTGCCTTGACGAGCGAACAAAACCGGTGCTGATTGAGGCCGTCGTCCCGTAACCCGTGTTGAATGACTCGATTAAGCCATTTCGCGTGCGCTTACCGGCGCGGATCAGCTTCAAATTGAGTCACGCTGATAAGCCTGCTGATCAACCACGGTGCGCTGAACTCAGGACATCGTTGGTGCGGGTTGCTTCGGATAACCGCGTAACCGCACCATTCGTCCATTACCCGCGGATGCGAAGCCGCTGATGCTGCATTGCACCAAAATGCCGACCGACTCCCTGGTGAAGTCAGGTATCTGATCCGCCGGTGTTCTGACCAGGCCATCGCTCAGACCTGATTCGGTGCACTCGCCAGGTCCGCAGAAGGATGCGCAGGCCGCATAGCTAAACTAAAAGCTTAATTCGTTACCGAGGCTTTAATGATGCGGCCATACAGCTGCTCAAGATTCTGCCAGGCAGCTGTCGTTTGAGCACTTTGCGGTCCCGTGCTGCTGTGCGTGACAGCTGCCGCGTGGCGGAGCAAAGGTAGTGCCTCGTTCAAGCGGCCCTTTTGCATTAGCAAAATACCCAAATTGGCACAGCTCTCTGCTACCAGAAGATGATTCGTTCCAAGGTTTTTTTCGCGCATGGTCACAGCTCTGCGTAGCTCTGCCTCAGCAAGCTCCACAGCGCCGGTTCGAGTATGAAGCACACCAAGACGGTTGTGTATATCCGCAACGCTAGCTGACTCAGGGCCGTGAAGCTGCTTCCTGATATCCAGCAGGCGGAGCAGCAACGGCTTTGCGTTTGAATATTGCTGCTTTTCGGTCAGTACGGTTGCCAGATTGAGCAACGGCCCTTCTAGCTTGTGCGCTCCCTTAGGGGCGGTGCGCTCAAGCATCGATATGGCGCTGCGGAAATAGCTCTCAGCCTGATCAACCTGGCCGCTGCGCTGCCGCAGGATACCTAAGTTGTTATAAGCGATCGCCGTCGCGGCTGCGCCCGCAGGGTAGAGCCGCTCAAGAATACTTATTTCGGCGCGGAACGACCTTTCTGCCTTGTTCACATCCGTGCGCGTGTAGAGCATACCCAGCGCATGATGAGCCTGCGCAGTTGCTTCCGAACGCGGCCCCAGGCCCACCTCTCTGAGTCTCAGAGCCTTAACCAGAAGCGGCTCGGCTTCCGCCAGCTTGTTTTGAAGAATCAGAGCGTCGGCAAGAGGAAGTATCGATATGACTTGCAAGTGGTGATCGCTACCGAAAGCCTTCAGCCTTGCTTTCAAACCTGCCTTGTATTGCTCTTCAGCCTCGCCATGCCGCTTTTGGAGCATATAAAGGCTACCGAGGTTGTCATGCGCCTTGGCAAGGGAGGCCAACTCGGTCCGCTGCCCCCCCCGTGCTGCGTGCTGCTGATCAATCACCGCCTGAGCGCATATCGCCTGTGCGCTGACCAATTCTCGCTTTATCAATAGTGACTGGCACTCTTCAGTTCCCGCGCTAGCCGAACTAAAAGCAATGCCCAGAACACCAGCGCAGCCCCACCTGACCAGTGCTCGCCGGACAATGTGGCTTGAGGGTGCATGGCGGCAACTTGACAAGAACAACATTTACTGACCTGCCCGTACGCGGTGGATAGGCGACTTTTTGACGCCGGCGCAATGCCATTTTGATATTATTGCGACGTCACTATGATGTCATTATGATGCATTAGCCACAGCTCAAGCCATCATGTTTTCCGTAGTCAAGGGACTAGTCCATGCAAAAGCACGTTCGTATAAGCAACCTGGAATGCTCTTCTCATGTAAAGGTCGGCAGCAAATCGCTACTGGCTTGCGCGCTGCTGACACTGCTGTCGGCCAGCAATGCGATGGCTGGGCTGATTACTGATGGGGGTCTAAACGACCCACTCACCACGGAAGTACTGATCACTTCAGGCGCCAATGAAATAGCCCTGGATGCAAACCAGTCGGAGATGCGGGTTGGAAACGGGGCGGGCAACACCGTGATCGGTGCTACAGATAGCAGCTTCTCCGGATCTCTTACGGTGTCAGGTGCCACTACGGTAACCACCCTCTCGGCAACAGAAATTAGCGTAGGGGGTAACCAAGTTGCCACCAGCGATCAGCTGGCTACTGTGCAAAACCAAAACGCTGCTGCGCTGAGTACAGTGCAAAACGAAAATGCCGCCGCCCTGAGCACGTTTGCGGACCAGGTTGACTCCCGCTTTGATGCCGTAGATCGCCGTATCGACCAGGTCGAAGAACGCGCCTATGCCGGTATCGCCTCTGTCGCTGCACTCGCAGCCATCCCCGCACCCGCCCATGGTAAGCGCTTCAGCGTAGGCGCTGGCCTGGGTAACTACAGCAGCGAAAGCGCCGTGGCCGTAGGTTTCCGTGCTGCCATCACTGAGTCCACCTCTGTGACTGCCGGCGTCAGTCGTAATACCGCCTCGAAGACTGCTGCTAACTTGGGCGTCGGTTACAGCTGGTAAATCAAGTTGCTTTTTCTGGGGAGGCAGCGCCGCACCTCTTCTTGCTTTACATCATCCTGAATAGACAAACATCCTGCCGTGCAGGGAGTTGGAGATTGACATGGCTGTAACCTTGAACAACATCAATGCCCTTACTGGCGCGGTAGAAGGCGAGTATTTCGCAATCAGCTATTCACTGCTGAAACTACGTGCCGACGAATCCGCCAACACCGATGGATTCCTCCTGACTGAGGGTAACGGTGGCTCCCTCTGGTACAAAAACGCTGCAGGGGTGCTGACGGCAGTCGACTTTGCCTCCGGCGCCGTGGTCCTGCGCAGCGCTGGCCTGTACATCAACAACGTGCTGGTGACGGCAGGCGACGCACGCCTTCATTGGCTCAGCGGCGAAGCAATTCAGAACGCAACCGACACTTTGCCAGTCAACATCGGCAACGCCTTTTTCGTCCAAGCGCTGAGTACAACGTCGGGCACCTGGGGTAGCGGCCTCGCACCGAGCTACAGCGTCAGCTCGACCGCTGTCCCGGTGACCGTCGGTGTGACTCCGGTCAACACTGCTCCCAATTCGGTTGTACTGGCCAACGCCCTCACTAGCCTGGTTGATAACCAAGATCCGGTTACGGATCTTGAGGTCGCGGATATTCAGATCGGCGATGACTTGCTCGGCAACAACACGATCAGCCTGACTGGTGCCGATGCGGAGTATTTCAAGGTCACTGGCGGCGTCCTTTACCTCAAAGCAGGTACCATTCTGGATGCGGCGATCAAGGACAGTTACACCGTAACCATCAGCGTGATCGACAGCACCATTCCCGGCAGTACCGCGGTGAACACCACCTACACCCTTAATGTGATCGCCCCTGAGCCGGGTACAAACACGGCGCCGGTCGTTGGTGTAGTAGGATTGCCCTCCATCGACGAAGACAGCGTAGGGCTGACCTTCAGCGCTGGTGATCTGCTGGCCAATGCCTCCGACCTCGACGGAGACGTGCTGTATGTTTCAAATGTCGCACTGGCCAACGCTGAAGCCGGCACCCTGACCGATAACGGCAACAGCACCTGGACTTTCGTTCCCGCCGCCAACTTCAATGGCAACGTGACCTTCAACTACACCGTCAGCGACGATGAAGCTGAGCCGGTACAAGCCAGCGCCACGCTGGTGATCAATGCCGTCAACGACGTGCCTGTGGTTTCCGCTCCGGTAGCACTGACCGCAATCGACGAAGATAGCGAAGGCCTGACCATCACTGCCGAGCAGCTGCTGGCCAACGCCTCCGACATCGACGGCGATGAGCTGACTGTTGCCAACGTTACGCTGAGCAACGGCGCAGCCGGCACCCTGACCGATAACGAAGATGGCACCTGGACTTTCGTTCCCGCCGCCAACTTCAATGGCAACGTGACCTTCAACTA
>ERZ1673962.202-NODE-202-length-50600-cov-36.256148_pt1 | contig 50600 bp, 41 predicted proteins | sample MGYA00580188_ERZ1673962 | MGnify/ENA primary metagenome ERZ1673962 (study PRJEB41334, sample SAMN05608104) | rock metagenome | biome: terrestrial subsurface; feature: shale formation; material: shale | place: USA: Pennsylvania ... | reverse complement strand
TCCGCCACCGCATGCACAGCTCCTACGCCGAACACGAAGCCATCGTCGCCGCCATTGAAGCCGGCGACGCCGCTGCTGCAGAACAAGCGCTGAAGGATCACGTGCATATCCAGGGGGAGAGGTTCACCGATCTGGTGGCGAATATTGAGCGGTTGCATGATTCTGCCTGCTTTTAGCCATTTTCTAGCATGGCTAAAAATTGGATATTTTGGGCGAGTCATATCATACCTGAATAGTTATTGAAACATTAACACTCTCATGCTGAAATAATCGGAAGTTTTAGTGTGGTTGATAATTCAAATCTGTGGTTGACTTAAGTGATGCGCAGATATAGATGCAACTTGACTGTTAACGATTTTGCGGGTAGCATATGATAATTAATGGCTCATAATTATCTGAGTCCACCGAGTTGGATACAATGGCATTTTGCAATTTAAATTTCACCAGTATTTTAGCTGTAGCTGCAGATCTCGTAACGTTGGTCCTTGCTTTCATGGGCTTTACTGACTTGGGGGTGGCTATGATACTAATTACTACAATGTTTATCTGGTGCGGGGCGGCTCTGCGGGTCTTACGTTCGGCATAAATGTTGGGGATTTCTTTTGCATAAACTGTCACCAGCAGCGCCGAGAGGTTCTAATCCTCTGACCCGCACCAAATGCACTACCTTCTCTTTAATGGCTCTAGAGGTGGTATTCAATGTGTTTTTCTGAAGTGGCGTATATCTAGCTTAATTAAGCTAGATGACGCTTAGACTGGGTGGTCATTTAAATTCTTGGGAATGTCACTTATGGTTTTCTTTTCTACATATAATTCTTGTAAATGAGAGGGCATAGTCGTGCAGTTATTGCGATATGGTATTAGCTAAATGAAAAATTATCTAAGTGCCGTATTTCTCCAAAGAGCATCTTTATCTAGATTTATATAACTGATTGAAGCCTTTGACGCTGAAACCCTTCAGGAACTGATCGCCAATTTTCAGGACAGGTACGCTGCGAAAGCCTGTCTTGGCGAATTCCTTCTGGCCCGCGGGAGATCGGACATCCACCAGGCGGAAGCCGATCTTCTGCTGCTCCAGATACTGCTTGGCTGTCTTGCAGTGTGGGCAGTTCGCCATGGTGAAGAGTGACACCCGTTTCATTGCTGTGCTCCCGTGTTGATCGATCCCGCGCGTTGTACGCACATAACCTGAAATGCTGGCGGGCAATGATACCAGCCGTCTTTCCCTTCATGCAGCAGCATCTCTTGCACCAGCACTTCATGCACCAGCATTTCCTTCACCAGCACTTCCCACACCGGGCGTTGTGAAGATCAGCCCTTGCGCGGGATATGACTCATCGCATGTTCCGCCAGGGCGGTGATGGTCAGGCTGGGATTGACGCCCAGGTTGGCGGCGAGCATCGAGCTGTCACAGATCAGCATGTTGCGGTAATGGAAGACGCGATTCTGGCCATCGCAGACGCCGTCCTCGGGGGAGGCCGCCATGGCTGCGCCGCCCATGCAATGCGCCGTGGTCGGGATGTTGAAGAGTATCTCGGGAATGCTGCTGCCGGGGATGGCGCCGATGGCCTCTGCGCCACGCGTGACGAAATCATTCGCCTCGGGGATGAAGGTCGGGATGCGCTTGCCCTCGGTGACCAGTGCCTTGCGCAGCGGCCAGTATCACAGGCGTTTGAGCTTCATGTTGAGGTGGCCATCCGCCGTCTGCATGCACAGAAAGATGATCGTCTCCTTCGCGAAGCCCCACGGCAGCTGGAATTTCAGTGCCCGCCGCGGATTGGCCGCCACCACCTTCGCCATGGCCTTGAGCCACGAGAAGGGTCGTGTCCAGCCGGGCTTGCCCCTGGCCATCGCGGTGAACAGCAGCCCCATGAAATCGGAGCCCGCCGGATAGCGCGTGGCTTCGATATGGGTATGCTCATCGATATGAATGCCGGAGCCGATGGCGATGCCCTTGGACATGTCATCGTGACTGTCTGGCATGCGACAGCTGATCAACGACTCCGCATTGGTGCGCACCCGCTTGCCCAGCGCGTTCGAGATGTTCGGCAATGAGCCCTTGTCCCTGAGGTGGAACAGCAACTCCTGGGTGCCGAGCGATAAGCCGGAAAAGACGATCGACTGACAGGTGACGCGGCGCTTGCCCAGCCCAAGATAGAGTCCGGCGAAGGTGGAGGGCACCGTCGTCACCGCATAGCCATCGGCCCCATCCGCCTTGCCATTGAGCGGCACGACATCGATCACCTTGGTCTCGGCATGCACCTGGGCGCCGTGCTTCTCGGCCAGATACAGATAGTTCTTGTCGAGACTGTTCTTGGCGCCATGTCGGCAGCCCATCATGCAGCCACCGCAGCCGATGCAGCTGCGTCTTTTAGGGCCTTCGCCAGCGAAGTAGGGATCTGCATGCGCGCTACCGGCAGCCGACGTGGCGCTTTCTCCCTCGGGGCCGAAGAAGATGCTGACCTCGGTGGGGTACCAGGTGTCTTCGCAGCCGGCGACCGCCGCCATGCGTTTTAGGTGGTGATCCGCTGGCGCGATGATCCGATTGGTCGTCACGCCGAGCATCTGCTTCGCCGTGGCGTAGTGTTTCGGCATCACCGCATGCCAGTCATTGAGCCCCGCCCACTGGCCGTTGTCCCACACCCTGTCGGGCGGCACCAGCAATGTCTGCGCATAGGTGATGGAGCCGCCACCCACCGCGTTGCCATGCAGCACGATGACATGGCGGAAAAAGCTCATGGTGAAGAAGCCGTGCAGGCCCAGCATCGGCCGCCACAGCCAGCGACTCAGCCGCCAGTTGGAGTGGGGCATGTTGTCCGGTGTCCAGCGCTTGCTCTGTTCCATGACCGCCACGCGATAGCCTTTCTCGGTCAGGCGATGCGCGCACACCGAGCCGCCAAAGCCCTAGCCCACGATGAGGTAGTCGTAGTCATGCTCGTGCTTATGGCCGTGCTTATGCTCGTGCTTATGGACGTGCGCCTGTTGCGCGGTGTCACTGGCATGGCGATCGGTGTCTGACATGGCGGCTCTCTATAGGTAAGCGCTGCTCTCAGCAGGAAAGAACTCCTCGCATGGCGCTGGCAGGGCGACTGCCTTCTGGATGCTGGCGAGCAGGCTAGCGAGGGGGCTAGCGAGGGGAGTACTGCGCCAGCTGTCGGACGATCAGGTCGACGAAGCCCTGGCGGTCGATATCGAACAACACCCTGGCATTGTGCGGCTTGCCGGTGAGCTGATAGCGGTCCACCACCGTCATGCCCTGGGTGTGCTCGCCCTGTGTCTCGACGCCGACCCAGCACTCCACCGTGGTGAACAGCTCAGGCGCCAGCAGCCAGGCGATGGTGCAGGGATCATGCAACGGCGCGCCGTTGAAGCCCCACTTCGGATCGCGATGGTAGATCATGAAGAAATCGAGCAGCTCGGCGACACACTGGGCGACGGGATTGTCGATGACCCGGATGCGCTCGATGTCCTCATCCATGATCTGTGCCTGATGGGTGACATCCAGCCCGCACATCACGATGGGCAGGCCGGACTTGAACACCATGTCGGCGGCTTCGGGGTCGACGAAGATGTTGAACTCGGCGGCGGGCGTCCAGTTGCCGACACCGGCCGCGCCGCCCATCAGCACGATGCTGTCGATGCGCGAGTGCAGCTCAGGGTAGGCTGAGAGAAACAGCGCGATGTTGGTCAGCGGGCCAGAGGGCACCAGCGTGACCTTCTGCTCACAGGCGCGAACCTTCTCGGCTATCAACTCGATGGCGCTCTGGGTGACGGGGGCAAAGCCGGGGTCTGGCAGTTCAGGGCCATCCAGGCCACTTTCGCCATGCACGTTGTCGGCGATGATCAGCTCGCGCGCCAATGGCTTGGGCGCACCGCCCGCCACCGGGATATCGTGGCGGCCCAGCAGGGTGAGCACCCGCAGCGCATTGTTGAGCGTCTTGTCGGGTGTCTGATTGCCGGCGCTGGTGGTGACGGCCAGGACGTCGAGCGCATCTGAGCTGAGGGCCAGAATCAGCGAGATGGCATCGTCGTGGCCGGGATCGCAATCGAGAATGATGGGGCGCGGCATGCAGCAGTCCTTGTCGTGAGTCGTCTTGTTGTCGTGGTTTGCCTCTATAAGCTTTTCCTTTATGCCTGAACGCAAAACGACACGCCATCCTTGCGAAGGGCGTGTCGTCTGTCAGGGCATTCGAGGCAATGCGGGGCGGATCAACCCGCCTGCTGGGCACGTGCCTCATTGAGCATCTGCACCAGCACTTCCACCGGCTGCGCGCCGGGCACGTAATACTGGCCGACGATGGTGCTGGGCACCGACTGGATGCCGGCGTTGCGCAGCGCCTCCTGCTGGGCGGCGACTTCCTGCTCGCCCGCGTCGGAATCAAGGAAGGCCAGCGCCTGATCGATGTTCAGATCGTCATCGTGCTGGCTTGCGATCTCGGCCAGCACCTGCCGGTCACCCACGTCCTTGCCATCGTGGAAGTAGGCGCTGAACAGGGCTTCCAGCAGCGGTCGCTCCGCCAGGCCCTTGGATTGCTGGCGCCAGACGATGCGCTGGGCATCGGTGGAATTGGGCGTGCGCTCCATCAGGGCATGACGGAAGGTGACGCCACTCTGCGCGCCGGCCTGGGCCACCTGGGCATCCAGTTCCGCGCCACGCTCGACACTGCCGAACTTCTGCGCGCGGTAGTCGGCTCGCAGCATGCCTTCACGCGGCACCCACGGATTGAGCTGGAAGGGCAGGTAGTTCACGCGCACCTCATCCTTTAAGTCGAGTTGCGCGATGGCGTCATCGAGATGACGCTTGCCGATCCAGCACCAGGGGCAGACCACGTCGTAGGCGACCTGGATATCGAGCTGTGACATGGGGATTCTCCTGCTGATCTCTCAAGCGCTCTTCACTACAGCGCGAAGGCCACCGTGAGAGCACGTCGAAAAGTGTACGTCGAAACAAGCACGTCGAAATGATTTTGAGCAATCGCTCATAAGTGTCCTGTCATCCTAGCGATTTGGGGCGCGGGACGCTACCGAAAACGCCCTGTCCGATCATGTGTCATGACCGGACAGGGCGTTCGTGTTCAGCGCTGCGTATTCACTGCACCCAGCTCAGCACCTCAATCAACTCAGTGCCTTGCGCAGATCCGCCAGGGCGCGGATGTCGTCCGGGCCGGTGCGGCAGCAGCCACCGATGGCCGTGGCGCCGGCGGCCAGCCAGCGCGGTGTCCAGCCGGCGAGGTCATGGTCGTGGTCAAAGCCGTGGCCATCGGCATCTACCGAGACGGCGCAGGCAGCAGACCAGGTCTTGGTAACCGGATCATAGACCTCGCCGGAGTTCGGGTAGATGACGATGTCCTTGTCCGTCTCGCCGCGAATCTCGCGCACCAGCGATTCGATGTGCTCAAGCGCGGTGCAGTTGACGCCGATGGCGACCACCTGCTCGCAGTCGGCGATGGCGCGCACGGCGTCGCGGATCGGCGTGCCGTCGCTCAATTCGGTCGCGTTGCGCGCGCTGAAGGCGACCCAGGCACGCGCCGTCGGGAAGTCATCGCGCAGCAGGTCACACACGGCCAGTGCTTCCTCGGCGCAGGGGAGTGTCTCGACGGCGAGCACGTCCGGCTTGGCATCGAGCAGCGTGGCGAGGCGGGCACGGTGGAAGTCGTGCAGGCCGGCGCGGTCCAGCGCGTAGCCACCACGGTATTCGCTGCCATCGGCGAGCCAGGCGCCATAGGGGCCGACGGAGGCCGCGACCAGCGGTGGGCAGTCCAGGCGCTCTGGGTGCGCTGCCAGATAGTCGCTGCGGGCCTGCGCCGCCAGGGTCACGGAGCGCTGGATCAGCGCGCTGGCCTGGGTCTCGCTCAGGCTGCGTGCCATCAGGCCTTCGAGCGTTGCCTGGTAGCTGGCCGTGGTGGCGACATCGGCACCGGCCTCGAAGTAGGCGCGGTGGACATCGACGATCGCCTGCGGATCATCGGCGAGCACCTTGGCCGACCACAGCGAGTCGTTGAGATCGAACCCGGCGCGCTCAAGCTCGGTGGCCAGGGCGCCATCGACGATCATGAAGGGCTGGCGCGCGGTGATGGCGCTCAGCGGATTGCGGGTGGCATCAGCGGGCATCGAGGGCCTCCTGCGGGGTCGGGGCTGAAGAATTCGCGGCGTCGGCAGACGTGCGATGGGTCAGATAGTGCACCAGATAGCACAGCGCCACGAAGGGCACACCGAAGTAGAGCGCGATGCGCTGGTTGGGATCGAAGGCGATACCGATGCAGGCCAGCGCGCAGAACAGGAAGGCGGCAATCGGCACGACGGGATACAGCGGCGCGCGGTAGGTCAGCTCGCTGGCGCTATGGCCGGCCTTCAGCCACTGGCGGCGGAAGCTGAACTGACTGGCGGCGATCGCCATCCACACCAGTACCACGGCAAGTCCGGAAATCGACACCAGCGCCAGATAGAGGGTGTCCTCGGCATACACGCTGGAGAGCAGCGACAGCAGGCCGCCGAGCATGGTGATCAGCAGTGCGGGCACCGGAATGCCGCGCTGATTGACGCGACTGAATACGCGCGGCAGCGTCTTCTGGTCCGCCAGGGTCCACAGCATGCGCGAGGCGGCGTAGAGGCCGGAATTGGCCGCCGACAGCAGCGCGGTGATGATCACGAAGTTCATGATATCCGCCGCGTAGGGAATGCCGGTGAGCTGGAAGACCGCCACGAAGGGGCTTTCCTTGAGGCCGGCGCTGTCCTGCGGCAACAGGGCGGCGATGACGATGATGGTGCCGATGAAGAAGATGATCAGGCGCCACAGGGTCGCGCGGATCGCCAGGGGCACGTTCTTCTCGGGGTTCTCGCTTTCGCCGGCGGCGATGCCGATCAGCTCGGTGCCGGAGAAGGCGAAGCTGACGGCCAGCAGCGTCATCAGAATCGGCATCACGCCGTGATCGAACACGCCTTCCTGCAGGATGCGCGTGACGCCCGGCGCCTCGACATTACCCGCCAGGGGCGTGAAGCCGAACATGGCGGCGGCGCCCACCGCGATGAACACGATCACCGCGGCGACCTTGATCAGTGACAGCCAGAATTCGGATTCGGCGAAGAAGCGCGCCGAGACGATGTTCATGCCGAACACGATCAGCGAGAAGATGCCGCACCAGATCCACGGTTCGATACCGGGGAACCAGCGGCCCATGAACACGGCGGAGGCGGTGAATTCCGAGCCCAGCGCCACCGCCCAGGTCAGCCAGTAGAGCCAGGCCACGGTATAGCCGGTGGCAGGGCCAAGATAGCGGGTGGCGTGGGCGCTGAAGGCGCCGGGTTCCGGGTGATGCACGGCCAGTTCGCCGAGGCACATCATCACCAGATAGACCATCAGGCCACCGATCAGATAGGCGAGCACCGCACCCGCCGGGCCCGCCTGCTGGATGGTATAGCCGGAGCTGAGAAACAGGCCGGTGCCGATGACACCGCCCAGTGACAACATCACCAGATGGCGCTGCTGCATACTGCGTTTGAAGTCGGTGGCGTTGCTGTCAGACATGGTGGGTATCACTCATGGAGCTGATGATCTGACTGACGATCAGAGCTTGCTCGCGCAGGCAGCGCTCGTGCAGGCAGGGCGGATGGATTGACACATGTGGCATGGCAGAAACCGGCTGGAGGTGGGAGGGAAACAGACCGGATATGATAAATGAGCGATAAAGTCTATCCCAACGAATCATCAAGCCGATTGGCTATATATTTAGATGGGCAACTAACGGTGAGGTGCGCGATTGGTGGTTGAAGAACCCCGCAGTGGCAGGGCTTGGCGTGATAATTCATCTCATGCCTTGTGGCCGGGTCGTGCTCCATATCGCCAGACTTTTCACAATGATGTCGTCGGCTTTTGTCGTGTCATATTGTGCGATGGCAGGTTGCAGAAAACGCAAAACGGCCACCCTAAGGTGGCCGCTGTTTTTCTGCATTCCTGCGCTAGACGTTCTGCGCCAGGCAAGCGATCAGGCGAGGCTTTCCAGCGCCTTCTCGATGATGGCGAGACCTTCCTCGAGCACTTCGGGCTCGACGGTCAGCGGCACTAGGATACGGATGGTGTTGGAGTAGAAGCCACACGACAGTAGGATCAGCCCCAGCTCCTTGGCCTTGGCACACACGGCCGCCGTCGCGGCGGGATCCGGCTTGCCATTAGCGTCCACCAGCTCAAATGCGGCCATGGAACCCTGGTTACGTGAGTGCGCGACATGTGCGAAGCGTTCTTCCCAATGGGCGAAACGCGCGGCCAGTTGCTCGCCTATCTGGGTGCTGCGCTCCAGGATGTTTTCTTCGCGAATGACGTCAATCACGGCCAGGGCCGCGGCGCAGGACAGCGGGTTGCCGCTGTAGGTGCCGCCCAGAGAGCCCGGGCCTGAGGAATCCATCACCTCGGCGGTGCCGACGACGGCCGACAGCGGCATGCCGTTGGCCAGACTCTTGGCCATGGTCATGATGTCGGCTTCGACGCCACTGTGCTCCATCGCGAACAGCTTGCCGGTACGCGCGAAGCCGGACTGCACTTCATCGGCGATCAGCAGGATGCCGTGTTCGTCACACAGCTCACGCAGTGCGGTCAGGAAGCTTGGCGAGGCGATGTAGAAGCCGCCTTCGCCCTGCACCGGCTCGATCACGATAGCTGCGGTGCGGTGCGGTGCGATGTCAGTCTTGAACAGGGTGCGGATGGCGTTCAAGGACTGCTCTTCGCTGATGCCGTGAATCGGGTTCGGGTAGGGCGCACGGAAGATGTCACCCGGCATCGGGCCGAATTCATTCTTGTACGGCAGCACCTTGCCGGTCATCGCCAGAGTCATCATGGTACGGCCGTGGAAGGCGCCGTCGAAGGTGATGACGCCGCTGCGGCCGGTGGCGGCACGCGCGATCTTGATGGCGTTCTCGACCGCTTCCGCACCGGAGTTGACCAGCAAGGTCTTGCGTTCCGGGCCACGCACAGGCGTCATCTCGGCCAGTTTCTGGCTCAGTTGCACGTACGGGGCGTAGGAGATGACGCCCGCGGCGGTGTGCATGACCTTGTCGAGCTGGGCCTTGACGGCGGCGACGATCTTCGGGTGACGGTGACCCAGGTTGAGCACGCCGATACCACCGGCGAAGTCGATCCAGCGGTTGCCGTCCGCATCCCAGATTTCCGCGTTCAGTGCGGTGTCGGCGAACTGCGGCGTGGCGGTGACGGCACCCTTGGCGACGTACTTGTGCTTGAGGACGTCGAGTTGTTCGTTGCTCAGCTGAGAGTGGCTCATGTCAGGCTCCTTTTCTTGTTGCCGGTGGCATGGCGAGGGCCATGCCACCGTTGTCTTGTGAAAGTGGTGAGAAGGTGTCGTGAGACGTCGTCGTGAGATCAAAGGCCGCCGATGCAAACGTACTTGAGCTCGGTGAACTCTTCCAGACCGTGGTGTGAGCCTTCGCGACCCAGACCGGATTCCTTGATGCCACCGAAGGGTGCGAGTTCGGTGGAGATCAGGCCTTCATTGACGCCGACCATGCCGTATTCCAACGCTTCCAGCGTGTGCCAGATGCGGCGGTAATCGTTGGCGTAGAAGTACGCTGCCAGCCCGAACGGGGTGTCGTTGGCCATCGCGATGGCTTCCTCGTCCTTGCCAAAGCGGAACACCGGCGCCAGCGGGCCGAAGGTTTCCTCATCCGCGACGACCATGTCGGTAGTGACATCGGCCAGCACGGTCGGCTCGAAGAAGCTGTGACCGAGAGCGTGCTTCTTGCCGCCGGTGACCAGGCGCGCGCCCTTGCTGACGGCATCATCGACGTGGCTCTGCACCTTGTTTACCGCCGCGTCGTTGATCAGCGGGCCGATGGTGTTGCCTTCGACTAGGCCATCACCGACCTGCATGCTCTCGACACGTGCCGCGAGCTTGGCGACGAAGGCGTCGTAGACACCGTCCTGGACGAGGAAGCGGTTGGTGCACACGCAGGTCTGGCCGGCGTTGCGGAACTTGGAGGCGATGGCGCCATCGACGGCTGCATCCAGGTCGGCATCATCGAAGACGATGAAGGGTGCATTGCCGCCCAGCTCCATCGCGGTCTTCTTGACGGTGGAGGCACACTGCGCCATCAACGTCTTGCCCACCGGCGTGGAGCCGGTGAAGGACACCTTGCGGATGCGCGGATCGGTGGTCAGCACTTCCCCGATGGCGATCGGCTTCATGGCGGTGACGATACTGATCAGCCCCTTCGGCAGGCCGGCTTCCAGCGCCAGATCCGCCAATGCCAATGCAGTCAGCGGCGTGGCTTCGGCCGGCTTGATGACCACCGCACAGCCTGCGGCGATTGCCGGGGCGCACTTGCGGGTGATCATCGCCAGCGGGAAGTTCCACGGCGTGATCGCGGCCACCACACCGATTGGCTCGCGCAGCACCATCAGGCGCTTGTCGGCGCCGTGGGATGGCAGGGTCTCACCGGCCATGCGCTTGGCTTCTTCGGCGAAGAATTCGATGAAGGAGGCACCGTAGGTCACCTCGCCACGCGACTCCGCCATCGGCTTGCCCTGTTCCAGCGTCATCAGCTGGGCGAGGTCTTCACGGTGCGCCAGCACCAGATCGAACCAGCGACGCAGCAGTGCGGAACGCTCCTTCACCGGCACCTTCTTCCAGGCGTTGCCGGCGATCTCGGCCGCGGCGACGGCGTCACGGGTGTCATCGGCGCTGACCTCGGCGACACGCGCCAGCTGCTCGCCGGTGGCCGGATTGGTCACGTTGAAGGTGGTGCCGGTCTCGCGGTGCTCGGTACCGATGAGCGCCGGGACGAAGACGTCGCTGCTGGTTTCCGAGTTGACGTAGCGCTTCAGGAAGTCGCTGATCGGGAGGGCGGAACGGGACATGTGAAGCTCCTCTGGCGTTCTGGCGTGCAGGTCATTCATGGAGTGAGCAGCATGTCGCAAGAGGCTTCTGCTGCTCTCGAGTCGGCTCGAATATGATTGAGTCGAGATGGCTGGGCAGGCGGAACAGACTGCCCAGCGGTGTAGGTACTGCGTGTTTACTGCGCCGTGAAAGCCGGGGCCATGACACGGTCGCTATAGGCTCGGCCGAATTGCTTCAGGGCGATGACATACATCACCAGACCCAGAGCCATCCAGGCGCCAAAGATCAGCCATTCGGTACCGGTCAGCGCGGAAGGGCTACCCGGCAGATACAGGCAGGCCATGCCGAAGGACAGAAGGATGGCCAGTGTGCCGCAGAGCTTGCCGTGGCGGACGCGGAACGGACGCGGCATGTCGGGCTCACGGATACGCAGGATCAGGAACGAGATCGCGACGAACAGATAGGCGATGACGATACCCAGGCCACCCGCATCGACGATCCACACCAGTGCCGGACGACCGAAGAAGGGCGCGATGCAGGACAGCAGACCGATCAGCAGTACTGCATTGGTGGGCGTCTTGTGCTTGGGGTGCAGCTTGCCCAGCCAGGCAGGCAGCATGCCGGCATGTGCCAAGGCATAGATGGCGCGAGAGCCACCGATGTAGAAGGCATTCCAGCTGGTGATGATGCCGGCGATACCTGCAAGGATCATCAGCTTGCTGGCCCAGGGCGAATTGAACAGGGCGCCCATGGCGTCCGGCACGCTCAGTGAACTTGCCAGCAGGGAGTCATGATCCAGCGCCATGCTGGTGGCCAGGATGATTAGCGCATACCAGACCACGGCCAGTACCACGGACATCATCAGCACCTTGCCGATGGCGTTGTAGGGCAGATTGATTTCCTCTGCGGCCTGCGGAATGACGTCGAAGCCGACGAACAGGAAAGGCACCAGTACCAGCACCGCGATGATGCCTGCCACCACGCCGCCTTCGGACTGGGTGAACAGCGGTGTCATGTTGGCGACATCACCTTCGAACAAGGCGCCGGTCACGAACAGGACGCCGGCGATCAGAATCACGCCTGTGACGACCTTCTGCAGGAGAGCAGCGGTGGTGATCCCGACATAGTTGATCGCCATCATGGCCAGCGAGCCGCCGACACCGACAGCCACCCAGGTCGCCTTCACATCCCAACCGGCGATGGTCCACATGTGGCCAACGGCATAGTTGGGCGCGAGGTTCTCGATGACAGTGGGCAATGCCACCGCCTCGAAGGACACCACGCTCAGATAGCCGAGAATGATGGTCCATGTGCACAGGAACGAAGAGAAATGCCCCATGGCCCGGTAGCTGTAGACATGCTCACCGCCCACCTTGGGCATGGCTGCTGCCAGTTCTGCATAGGTCAGACCGATCAGGACGACGGCGATGCCGCCAATGATGAAAGCGATGATGGCGCCGACGCTGCCGGCATCCTGAATCATGCCGCCGGTGAGGACGATCCAGCCCCATCCGACCATGGCGCCGAAGGCAAGTGCCAGGACGTCGCCACGCGCAAGGACTCTGACTAGCTGTTCTGCAGGGGGAGTACTGTTGTTCATTGGAATACTCAAATCGATCTTGGAATTTGTTATATAGCGAAGCCGTTTCCTGCTGATGTCCCGTGCGCTCTTCTCAATTTCAAATCCAAAGCTTGCTGGCATGAACGAGAAGTAATGACAGTCCTGTCGCTGGCTGATGCTTGCTGAAAGGTCGCTCCTGTAAAGGGGGAGCCAAGAGCGATTCAGCAATCAGTTCGCTGTGAGCATCAGTCAGTAGGCAACGCCTGAAACACACGCTACCAGCGCCATGCCAGATGGCGAATAGACCAATTTTGCGTTTGACTGGACCAATCAGCAGGGACTGCGGATAATCAGAGCTGAAGGGGCGTTGCGCGCCGCCTGTCAGGCGAGTGGCTGGCGGGGGATGGACAACCTCGGGAAGCTGCGTGACAGCACTACGACAACGGCAACGGCAACGACTATGACAACGGGAGACCGGGATGGAACTGGCCGCGCTGGAGCCGCTGATCGAATGTTATCGCCGCCAGTCCGAGACGCTGGGCAAGCAGGTACGGCTGGAGCAGGCGTTGCTCGAGGTGATTCGTGAGCAATGGCCGCTGGGCGCGCGGCTGCCGCCGCACCGCAAGCTGTGCGAGGCGCTGGGGGTAGCGCGCAATACGCTGGCCTTGGCGATCAAGTCGCTGATCGAGGAGGGCTATCTGCACACCGGCCCGGGGCAGGGTACCTGGACGCGTCGCCCGCATGCGCGCCGGGCAAACTCAGGCTCGGGGGAGGTTGGGGCGGCGGAGTCAGGGGCGGGCGCGGCGGGGGTAGCACCGGCGTCGCTGCCGTTGTCTGCTCGGGCCCGCAAGGTGCTGGGCGGGCAAGGGGCGAGTCTGATCCAGAGTGGCGCCTTCGTGCCGGGTATTCCGGACATCGCACGCTTTCCGATGCGCAAGTGGCGTCAGCTGTATGCCAGCGTGACGGTGCCCCACAACGCGCTGCTGCTGTCCTACTCCAGCGGCGGCTATGGTCCGCTCAAGCGTGAGATCCGCGATTTTCTACGTCGTTGGCGCAATATCGATTGTGATACCCAGCAGATCATCATCACCGAGGGCACCCACCACGGCATCGAGCTGTGTGCGCTGGCGCTGGCGGATGCCGGGCAGCGGGTGGTGATGGAGTCACCCTGCTATTGGGGCGCGCGCAATGTCTTCCTGGCCGCAGGCCTCGAGACTTGCCAGATTCCCTGGCGGCCGGTGAGCGATGCGACGAGTGATACGACAAGTGAGGCAGGACACGATCTCACTTCGCTTGGCGAGGGGCCGGTGCAGATCGCCTACTTCACCGGCTCGCATCACTATCCGCTGAGTGTGCCCACCTCGCGACGTGACAAGCAGAGACTGCGCGAGGCCTGTCAGCCCGCCTATATCCTCGAGGATGATTACGAGTTCAGCGGTGATGATCACGGCGAGCTGCTGTTTGACCCGGATTCCGGCAATCGCCTGCTGGTGGGCTCGTTCTCCAAGCTGATGTTTCCCGGGCTGCGGCTGGGCTATCTGGTGGTGCCGCGCGCACTGGCCGGGCCGATGAACCGCCTGCGCAGCGAGGTGTTCCGCGAGGGGCGCATGCTGGATCAGGCGGTGCTGGCACAGTTCATCGCCGATGGCGATCTCGACGCCTGGTATCAGCGTATCCAGCGCGATTATCTCGGTCGGCAGCAGGTGGTGCATGACCAGCTGTGTCAGGTGAAGGGCGTGATCAGCGTCTCGCCGCCGTCGCGCGGCATCAGTCTGTGCGTGCAGTTCGCCCCCGAGATCGATGATCAGCGCGTCGCGCAGCTGATGGTCAAGGAGCACCTGATCGTGCGGCCACTGAGCATGGTCTGCAGCCGCGAGGATTCACGACGCGGGCTGGTGCTGGGGGTCGGCATGCTGGCGGGCGAGAGTCTGGTCAGCGAGGTGGCGCGCCTGAGACGCACGCTGGAGAGCATCCTGAGCATGCGGGATATTCGCCGCCACAACTGAAAACGCCTTCGCCGGACAGGCGAAGGCGTGGTATCGACGCTGATTGCGTGGGTTATTTTGCCTGCTGCATGCGCTCGGTCAGCTTGCGGAATTCCTCGCGCATGGCGCTGTTCTCGAAGCTGGTGGCGACCGGTACCTGCAGGCCGGCGAGGGTGTCGAAGGTCTTGACGCCCTGGCGGATCAGGTCGGCGACGTGGGCGCTGAGCTTGACGGTGCGATAGGTATTGGTCGCCACCGCAAGCTCGCGCTGACTCTTGGTCAGAGAGGTCGTGACGCGGTCGCGCTGCTCGGTCACCAGCGAGCGATACAGGTTGATCGTCTTGAGCGTCAGCGCATTGGCGCGGATGTTGTTCTCCAGACTCTCGCGTGATCCGCCTTGCTTGATCAGCGTGCGAGCTTCACGCGTGGTGGCCTCGGCTTCGTCGGCGAAACCTTGCAGTTGCGGCAATACCTCATCATTCACGCGCGTGATGAAGTCCTGCTGCATGGTCACGATCATGCGGTGAAGCATGACGACCATGCCGTAATAACGGCGCGCGTAGTCGAGGTTCTCGCCGCTGTCGCGGGTCAGCTCGGCGAGCTGCTGGGCCACCGACTTGATGCTGGCGAACACGACACTCATGGTCAGCACATCATCACCGACCACCGAGGACAGCCACACCTGGACCTGGTCCGGCGTCAGGGTGATGCCGATCTCCTCGAGTCGCGCGGCCAGCTTGCCTTCCAGCGTGGTCAGCTCGCCCTGATAGGCGGCGATGTTCTTCTCATGCGCGGCGATCAGCAGATCATAATCGCCGCGCGTGCTGGCGGTGAATTCGCGCAGGGTATCGGTGGGCGTGAGGCGAGTCAGCGTCGAGACATCGGTGTCCGGCGCGAGGATGCGCTTTTCCTTCAACTCGGAAATCTCGCGGCGCGATTCGCGAATCTTGTCCTCGACCTGGCGATAGGTGCTGCGCAGTGTCGAGAGTTGTGGCACGTCGAGGGCCTGCATGGCTTCCTCGATCATCTCGTCCATATCGCTGCGCGCAGACGCTTGATCGCGGCTGATCCAGGCCTCTTCCGGCAAGGTATCCATTTCATCGAAATAGCTGACCGCCTTCTTCAGGGTGGCGAAGGCTTCCGGCTGGTCAAAGCGCATATCATCGTCTGACTGCGCTGTAGTGGGTACGAGAATCGCCAGAGATAAAGTGAGAGTTACCAGCATTCGCCATGTTGAGGTGGCGGGGCGAATGCGAGTGTCTTGCGGTATGCCATGTGTCATTAAATAAACTCGGGTCAGCGTGAAGCACGGCAGCGCAGAGTAGCAAAATCGCTGACAGACGTCTCCGAGTGCAATGTGTGAAAGGTTTGGTCAGTGCGGTTGATAGGCTTGCGGCCGGCCGGTGAGAGGATCGATGCGATCAAGCGACGGCCCTTGATAGCGGTCGGTGATCAGGGCCACCACGGCGTCACCGTATTGCTCGAACCAGAAATCGCCCATGGCCTTCAGATGCTTGATGTTGGTGGTGCTGATGTCATCCATCGAGTCATCAGGTGCCTTGAGCATGCCGGGCTGTGGGCGCATCTCGGCATTGACGCGGATGTAGCTGCCCGGCGGCGAGATGGTGATGGCCTGATAGCCGACCACCTTCTCATCGGAGAGCACGTCGATCAGGCTGCCTTCCAGTACCCACTGCACTGCGCCCCAGTGCTGGGAATCCGGGCCATTGATCTTGCGCGTGCGTGTTCCGGTGCCGATCGACAGCACGCGACGCGGCTCATGCGGCCACAGGCGACAGGCTTCGGCGATGGCACACATGGTGGGGTTGTTGGCGATGACGCCGCCATCGATCAGCCAGGTCTGCTCGTTGTCCGGCCCGAGCTTCATGTCACGGGTCGGGAAGTAGGTGGGTGCCGCGCTGGAGGCGTCCGCGACCTGCCAGGCCAGCAGCTTGTGATGCTCGCGCTTGCTCGACTTCAAGACATGCGGGCGGCGTCTCTCGATGCCGTAGGTGACGACAAGTACCTGCTTGCCAGCGGGGACATCCCTGAGCTTGGCCTGGCCGAGGTGCTTCTTGAGCATCGTGCTCTTGCCCTTGGCCTCGTACTTGGGCGCATTGATGCCATCGAGTTCGAACCAGCCGCGGTTGTCGGCGAAGATTTGCCTGGCGCTGGTCGCGCTGTAGAGCCCACTTATGTCCTCGAGGCTCATGTTGGTGGTGGCCAGCGCCAGCGCGATCAGACTGCCGGTACTGGTGCCTGCATAGAAATCGACCCGTTCACGCAGGCTGGTCTGGTGGTCATTTCTGAGTGTCGCATCGACACGCATCAGGAATTGCGCGGTGGCCGCCCCGCGTATGCCGCCGCCATCCAGTGAGAGAATCAGCTTGGACATGCTTGCCTCCTGCAGAGCGGGTAACGCTCAGTCCTGTCCACGGCAACGCCTGTGGCTGCTACCAGAATAGAGAGGCCACTGGTTTTCAGCCGACTGAAATGACTGATACGGACAAACAGCAGGGCCTGATACTGGCGGGGAGAGCAGAGGTGATGGGACGCGGCACAAGCGCTGAGGCGCGGCGCGTCTTCCATGAGCAGACCTCGATACGAAACAGGCCGCCCAAGATGGGGCGGCCTGTTTCGTGTCGAGCATGTCGCATCACACCCGGCTTGCTCAGGTGTGTGCTGAAGGTCTGCGATCAGGTGTTGAGCACGACGCCACCATTGAGGTGAATCGTCTGGCCTGTCATGTAGCTTGAGTCTTCGCTGGCCAGATAGACGTAGGCCGGGCCCATTTCGCTGGGCTGGCCGGGGCGTTCCATCGGTACCTGCTGGCCGAAGTTGGCGACCTTTTCATCCTCGAAGCTGGCGGGGATCAAGGGAGTCCACACCGGGCCGGGCGCGACGGCATTGACGCGAATGCCGCGGTCCATCAGCGTGCTAGACAGTGAGCGTACCAGCCCCTGGATGGCGCCCTTGGTGGCGCTGTAATCGATCAGGCTGTCATTGCCCTTGAAGGCGTTGACGGACGAGGTGGCGATGATGGAATCGCCTTTGGAGAGGTGCGGCACGGCGGCCTTGATCATGTAGAAGTGACTGAACAGATTGGTCTTGAAGGTGCGCTCGATCTGCTCGTCGTCGATCTCGGTCACGTCATCCCAGTCGTACTGCTCGGCGGCATTGTTGACCAGAATATTCAGCTGTCCGAACTCCTCCATCGCGCCCTCGACGACCTTGCGGCAGAAGGCCGGGTCGCCGATATCCCCTGCGATGCGGCGTCCGCGTCTGCCTTCGGCTTCGATCAGACGGATGGTCTCCTCGGCATCGACTTCTTCACTGCCCAGGTGCGTGATCAGACAATCGGCGCCTTCGCGTGCGAAGTGCACGGCGGCGGCGCGACCGATACCGCTGTCACCGCCGGTGATGACTGCCACCTTGCCCAGCAGTTTGCCGCTGCCGCGATAGCTCTCGCGGATGTACTCGGGCTTGGGGTCCATGCGATGTTCATCGCCCGGTTGATGGTTCTGATGCTGTGGGGGCTGTTGCTGAGTCATGCCGTCACCTCCGGTTCGTTGATCGTGAATGCGCTGATGCGCCTTCAGACGCTGAACGTCTGCCAATAGACCTGTGGACGATCCCGTCGGATTAAACCCATCCATCATAATTTTCTTGTTTAGTAATGTTAAAACGCCCAGTCCTGCATGAGCAGAACTGGGCGTCGGGTTGTCTCGTTTCGGTACGCCTGGCGGTGGTCAGGAGAGCGCATCCTCATGCTTGTCATGCACGGTGGCTGGCGTACTGACACCCGCTGCCATGGACTGCGCAAGCGGAACACGCGGCTCACTTTCCTTGGTCTGTTCTATGCCATGCAGGCTTGGCAGATTGGCAGGGTCATGCCCGGGGCCGTTTTCGAGGCTGGGCAGGGCCTTGCGAATGATGCTCGCGCATAGCGCCCGATGTTCATGCAATATCAGACCTTCCCGCTCGAGGAATTGCAGCAGCCGAGTGGCAGAAACCAATGCCACGATGGGATGGAGATCACGAAAGTGTTCCTCGACCTGGCTGGCGCTGATCGTCGCGAGTCGCTCCAGATGAGTATGCGGCATCGAAATATCCTCTTTTCGGGTTCCGATGAGTCGGAATCTTGAGTGATTCTCTAGGTGTCACGCTGCTTCGTCGGCGGTGAGGCTAGCCCATCTGCCGGCGAGACCCACGCGCTTTTCATTGCGCGCCAGCCATCAGGCAAGTGACAGTTGCTACTGAGAGTGTTCGTTCTGAGTGTGTCTGGTTTACGACGGTGTTGCGTTCTACAAAAACTAGTATTAGAGAATTCGCGAATATCTTCCAGCCTTGATGCGCGCATGCTCTCCTTTTTCTCGTGCTTTCGCGAAACTTCATGCCTTCGCGCAGGCGGATACCTGCCATGGGGTTCTGACTGTTAGACTAACGCTCCCCCATGTCGTACAGATGTCCGTCATGTTGAATATAGTCAGGATGGCCACGAAGCCACCTGACAGATGATCATTTTTCCTTCTATGGATGTGCCATGAAACGCTTTGTGCTGCTCGATACCGCGCCGATCCCCGGCACGTCGGATTCGTTGTGCCTGTTCGAGTATGGCGAGGACTTCGTCATCAAGATCGAGAGCGGCAAGGGCGGGCAGCTGATGAACACCCGCATGCATGGCTCGGAAGATGCGCTGGCCGAGATTCCTGCCGGCCTGCTCAAGAGTCGCGGCACGTCGGCGGCGCCACAGCGCGTTCTGATCGGCGGCCTGGGGATGGGCTTCACGCTGGCTGCCGCGCTCAAGCACTTCAAGGCAGATGCCGAGGTGGTCGTCGCCGAGCTGGTACCGGGAGTGGTGGCCTGGAATGACGGCCCGCTGGGGGCCAAGGCGGGCTATCCGATTCGGGACCCGCGCACGACAGTCGAGAATCGCGATGTCGCCGAGGTGCTGCGTGGAGCGCCTGGCGGCTTCGATGCCATCATGCTGGATGTGGACAATGGCCCGGAAGGCCTGACCGCGGATGACAACGACTGGCTCTACAGTGCGGAGGGGCTGGCGGTATGCGCCAGGGCGTTGCGCCCGGCCGGCATTCTGGCGGTGTGGTCGGCCACGGCCGATGCGCGTTTCTCGCAGCGCCTGTCGCGGGCCGGTTTCAAGGCCGAGGCGCGTCAGGTCTACGCACATGGCACCTCGGGGGCCAAGCACACCATCTGGATCGCGCGTTACGTGGGGCGTGCGGAGAAGCCTGATGACAAGACGAAGGCCGGGAAAGGCAAGGGCAAGCGCTCAGGCAGCCCAAGCAGAAAGCCGGCAGCGAAAGGTACCGCACGGCCATCGCGCCGCAAGTAACCCGAGTGCGTCGTGGCTGATGACGTGGTGGATGGCTCTTCGCCTTAGTCGTTGTGACACACGCTTTCACAGGCGTCGATGCCCTCATCGCAGGGTGGTGAACACATGAAAAAAACGGGCTGGCCACATGATGTGGTCAGCCCGTTTTGGTGTACGTCATCGGCGCTTATCGATAGCGTTCAGCATGTTACAGCGCCAAGCGCTTTCGACTAGGCCCGATGCTGAATTCTGGCTCAGGCCGCTTCGCGCGCCTTCATGTCCTGATGATATTCCTCGGCGAGGCGTTTCTTGGTGGCGTCATCGAAGACGCGGCCTGCCAGCTGGAAGACTTCCTGCTCTTCCTCATCCAGATGGTGGGTCACCAGGTGCTCGAGTTGCTTGGCGGTGGCCAGCCAGCCAGGCGAGCTGTAGTCGGTCGCCTCGAGCTTCTCGACCAGCTCATCGATCTCATGGTGCTCGGCGACACTGTGACGCGCCTTCTCCTGCGTCATGTCGTGCTCCATCATCGGCATGTAGAGCGCGCGTTCCTCAGCACCGGCGTGATTGGTCAGCGATTCCTTGAGACGCTTGAACAGGTCATCGCGCGGCTCGCTGTCACCTTCGGTCTGCAGCAGCATGTCCAGCAGGCGGCGTTGTTCGTCGTGGGTCTCGCGCAGGGCTTCAAATACGGTCATGTTCCAGCTCCTCATCATGTCTGGCGTGTTGAGTGGCGGGTCTGCTTGTGTCAGGTCTGTACAACTCTGGTGGCGGATCGGCGGAAGTTCAAGTGCGCAACGGCGATCGGCCTTGAAAAAGGCTTGGCGCGAGTCAAGGAAGCAAGGGTGACCCTTGAATTCTTTGTTCGGTGGCGTGCCCGCAGCGGTGTCTGATCGATGCCAGCTGCCGGCCGCCACCGTCAGGAGCCCCGACATGTCCCAAGACCAGACCACGCCAGTCGATTCCTTCAGCCCCAAGGGGTCCCACGCGCCGGCGTTATCGGCGTCGCTGTCCGGCAGTCAGCTGGACCGGCCGCCGGGCGGTGGCTGGCCGTCGATCAAGGCGGTCGAGAAGTTCATCTGGCAGGAGCATCTGCCCATCGAGGGCCATCGCAGCCTGATGAAGATGAACAAGCCCGATGGCTTCTACTGCCCGAGCTGCGCCTGGCCGAATGGTGACAAGCCCAAGGGGGCCAACTTCTGCGAAAACGGTGCCAAGGCGCTGGCGTGGGAGGCGACACGTGAACGTGTCAGTGATGAGCTGTTCGCCAACAATACGCTCAGCGAGTTGCGTGAATGGTCGGATCACCATCTGGAGAAGGAAGGGCGCTTGACGCGCCCCCTGCGCTACAACGCCCAGACGGACCGCTACGAGATCACCAGTTGGGAAGCGGCCTACGCCGAGATCGGCCAGCGCCTCAAACGCTATGAGGACCCGAACCAGGTCGAGTTCTACACCTCGGGGCGTACCTCCAACGAGGCAGCGTTCCTGTTTTCCCTGTTCGGGCGCATGTACGGCACCAACAACTTCCCGGACTGCTCGAACATGTGTCACGAGACCACCTCCCGAGCGCTGCCGGAGTCCATCGGCATCGGCAAGGCGACGGTCAATCTCGAGGACTTCAAGCAGGCCGATGCCATCTTCATCTTCGGCCAGAACAGCGGTACCAACAGCCCGCGCATGATGGGGGATCTCCACGAGGCGCGTGGCCGCGGGGCCGAGGTGGTCAGCTTCAACCCGCTGCGCGAGCGGGCGCTGGTCAGCTTTGCCGACCCGCAGTCGCCCAAGGACATGCTGAGTGGCAAGGGCGTCGAGATCAGCAGTCAGTATCATCAGCTGCGCATCGGCGGGGATCTCGCCGCCGTGCAGGCGATGTGCAAGTACGTGATCGAGGCCGACGATGCGCTGCGCGAGCGCAATCCGCATGCGGTGGGCTATCTGGATCACGACTTCATCGCCCAGCACACTCATGGTTTTGACGCCTTCGCCGAGCATTGCCGCAAGCTCGAGTGGCAGGACCTGGTCGCCATGTCCGGCCTGTCACGCGAATCGCTGGAACAGGCGGGGCAGACCTATCTGGAGGCCGAGCGCGTGATCTGCTGCTGGGGCATGGGCATCACCCAGCATGCGCGCGGCGGCGACACCATCCAGCAGATCATCAATCTGTTGCTGCTGCGCGGCAATATCGGCAAGCCCGGCGCGGGCGCCTGCCCGATACGCGGCCATTCCAATGTGCAGGGCGACCGCACCGTCGGCATCGAGAACCTGCCCAATGACGCGATGCTGGATGCCTTCGATCGAGTCTTCGATATCAAGTGCCCGCGCGAGAATGGCCATGATGTCGCCGAATGCTGCGAGGCGATTCTGCGCGGTGAGGTACGTGCCTTCATCGGCATGGGTGGCAACTTCTTCCGCGCGATTCCTGATCAGAAGCGCGTGGTCGAGAAGGTGCACGATCTAGACATGACGGTGCATGTCGCCACCAAGCTCAATCGCAGTCACCTGCACCCCGGCAAACATGGTTGGGTGCTGCCCACGATTGGCCATAGCGAACGTGACCTGCAGGCGGGCGCCGATGGCAAGGGCGCGGAGCAGGCCTCCAGTGCCGAGGACGGTATGTGCAACGTGGCGCCGTCACGCGGCGTGATGGCACCGGCGGACCCAAGCCTGCACTCCGAGATCGCTATCACCTGTCAGCTGGCCAAGGCGACGTTGCCGCCGCACCCCACCGTGGATTGGGATTGGCTGCAGGCGGATTACGCACGGATTCGTGACCGCATCGAAGAGGTCTTCCCGCAGATCTTCCCCGACTACAATGCGCGCCTGGCTCAGGGCGGCTTCCACATCCGCATCGCGCCGCGCGAGCGTATCTGGCATACCGACTCGGGGCGTGCCAACTTCCTGTTCCCCGAGGGGTTGGGCACGGATGAGGAGGGTCTCGACAAGGTGACCCACGAGACACTGAACATGGATAGCACCTTCCTGCTCATCACCATGCGCGGGCATGACCAGTTCAATACCACCGTCTACTCCAATGATGATCGCTATCGCGACGTCTATGGCACGCGCATGGTGGTGATGATCAGCCCGCAGGATCTCGAGACGCTGGGGCTGAGCGAGGGGCAGCGCGTGACGCTGGAAACGGTCAGCGAAGACGGCGTCGAGCGCAGCATGGCGGGCTTCAAGCTCAAGGAATACGACATCCCGACCGGCTGTCTGGCAGCGTACTACCCGGAAACCAATGACCTGATTCCGCTGGATCACCGCGATGCGCGCAGCAATACGCCCGCCTCGAAATCGGTGCCGGTCAGACTGCGCCTGATGGACACTGAAGAGGTCAATGCCAGCGAAGGGGTGTTGGCGAGCAGCTGAAGGGTTCAGCATGAACCGCTAAACAAGGAAAGGCTGAAAAAATTTGCATCCTGTGCTCGGCGTCAGGTTTCGATGTCAGTGCAGGACGCCTCGAGCCACGCCACGCGCTGCACTGAAAGAGTGCGCCGCGTGGCGTTCTGGTGTCTGGCGCTCAAGTTGATGCCAACGTCGGCGTAATTGAGGGGGTTGTAGGTACTGCGCCGGACTAGTCGCGAAATCATTTCTGGTGGCGGTCTTGTGCCCGACCGCGCCTGCTGACAGGCCAGATCCTGACGCCTGTGTCAGCTTCATGAGGCAGACGACGAGCTGGCGTCTTGCACGGTTTGAGGATGGGTGGCGTGAATCTTGCGTGGTGGTAGGGTAGCGACCGCCGCTCTGACCACCACCTTGCGCGCAGGGGGGCGGTGGCCGGCATTCAGGCAGGCTGACACCACCACAAGACTCGGCGACTCACGACCGAGCTCCAGGAAGGCACTCATGGCAGAACACTCCTCATCGCACGCCTCAGACCGCACCTCAGATCAGCAATCGATGACAGGCGAATCCGGCAATGACTATCCCTTGAGCGAAGTCCCCGCTTCGGCACGACGTGGGCTGCTTTCCACCTCGATGGTGCTGCTCGGCTTCACCTTCTTTACCGCCACCATGTGGGCGGGTGGGTCATTGGGTGCCGCGTTCGCGCTCAATGAACTGCTGTGGATCATCGTGATCGGCAATCTGCTGCTCGGCGGTTACGCCGCTGCCTTGGCCTATATCGCCTGCAAGAGTGGTCTGAATTCAGTGCTGATGGGACGGCTGTGCTTTGGCGAGAAGGGCAGTCGCCTGTCTGACTTCGTGCTCGGGTTCACCCAGATCGGCTGGTACGCCTGGGGCACCGCGACCATCGCCATCGTGCTGGTCAAGACACTCGGCTTGCCCGAGTGGCTGACCACGCCGCTGATGATCATCTTCGGTTTCGCCTTCTGCCTGACGGCGATGATCGGCTATCGCGGGCTGGACATGCTCTCGCGCATCGCCGTGCCGGCCATGCTGCTGTTCATCCTGTTCAGTCTCTACACCGGCATGGTCGATGTCGGCGGCGTGGCAGGCCTTGCGTCACTGACGCCGACGGATTCCATGAGCTGGACGGCCGCCATCACCGCGGTGATCGGCACTTTCATCAGCGGTGGCACCCAGGCAACCAACTGGAGCCGCTTCGCGCGTTCGCCGAAGATCGCCGTCATTGCCACCCTGGCGGCCTTCTTCGTCGGCAATGGCCTGATGGTGCTCACCGGCGCGCTCGGTGCGATGATCTACCAGCAGGCCGATATCGTCGATGTAATGATTGCCCAGGGGCTGGTCAGTCTCGCCGTCCTGATGCTGTTCCTCAATATCTGGACCACCCAGGACAACACCATCTACAACTTCGCGATCGCCGGCTGCAATCTGCTGCGTACCCCGCATCGTCAGCGTGTCACCCTGGGCGGCGCGGCCATCGGCACAGTGCTGGCGGTACTCGGCATGTATGAGTGGCTGATTCCGTTTCTGATTCTGCTCGGTACCTTCATCCCGCCGATCGGCGGCGTGATCATCGCCAACTTCTGGCTAGGCCACAAAGGGCAGTATCCGCGCCTCGCCGAGATGCCCAAGGTGGATTACCACTGGCCGGGGCTCGCCGCCTACGCCATCGCCTGCCTGTGCGCCTGGAGCTCACCCTTCATGCCGCCCGTCGTGGGTGTCGTTGTCGCCTTCGTCTTCTACGGCGGGCTGATCAAGCTTGCCAAGGTAGAACTGGCAAGCAAGACGGCGGCGTGAGTCGCTGAGCGTCTGATGTGAAGGGCAGAGGAATATGAAGCGCCCAACGAGTCCTGGGCTCGTTGGGCGTTTTTCCCGGGGAGGTAGCGTCAGGGTAGAGCCGCTTGATGCACAACATTGTTGTGCATAGAATGAGGGAAAAAGGTGCTGCCATGGCGGTGGAATTCAGGGATGTGTGGCTCGAGAGCTTCTATGAGCATGATGTTGGCCACCGCAAGATACCTGCGGCGCTCTCCAGTTCGCTCTACCGAAAGTTGCAGATTCTCGATGCCGCAAGTCAGGAGTCTGATCTGAGGGTTCCACCGGGCAATCGGTTCGAGCATCTGCAGGGCAATCTCGCAGGTTATTGCTCGATTCGTGTCAACAAGCAGTATCGACTCATCTTCCGGTGGGAGGCGGGGGTCGCCCATCAAACATATCTAGACCCGCATGCTTACAAGGGCTAGAGGAGGTAGCAGTGATGAGAAACACCCAGCGGCGCCCGCTGACGGTAGGAGAGATGTTGACGGCAGAGTTTCTGGAGCCGATGAACATCGATATCCGCACCCTGGCCGAGGCGATGGGAGTGCACAGAAACACCCTGAGCCGTATCGTGCATGACAAGGGCACCTTGACGGCACCGATGGCCATCAAGCTGGCGGCTGCGCTAGGTAATACGCCGGAGTTCTGGCTCAACATCCAGCATGCCGTGGAGCTTTGGGATGTGCGTCATCGTGCCTACGCGCAGGATGCCAAGGGCGTACGTCGGATAACACCGCAAGTGGATGCCGGCGAGCTTGCCTCGCATTGACGGCGCGCGCTCTACACGGCGAGTGATTGAGATGGCGTGAGCCCGAGAGCTTATGCCCAGCAATGCAAAGCCCCAGCCTGAAACTCAGGCTGGGGCTTTGTGCTTTGCGCATTCGGTAACGCCTCGTCGTGCCGCTCGCGTTGTTCAAGCGGTCGCTGGCGTCACCTGAATCACCAGACAGACGGCGATCAGCGCCATGCCGAGCCAGCCGAGCGGAGCGATATGTTCCCCGACGATGGTGACGGCGAGCAGCGCGGCGACCAGCGGTTCGAACAGAGTGAGCAGGGTGGCCTTGCTGGCGGCAACGGTCTTAAGGCCGTAGCCGAAGGCGATATAGCCAAGGAACATCGGTACCAGCGCCATGTAGAGCGCGACCGATGTGTTGCCGGGGGTGGCGAACAGGCGCGGGTCGGCCGCCAGCATGCTGAGGCCCAGACCGGCGATCAGCGCGATACCGGCGACGCCGAACAGGCTGCCCATGGCAGCGCGGGCGTGGGTGCCGTGGTCCATCATGCGCCGGGCGATCAGTGAATAGGCGGCGTAGGTCGTGCCGGCGATGATGCCCAGCAGGATACCGGTAAGGCGTTGCCAGTCAGCGTCAGGCACGCTCCCTGACCCTGTCGCCATCGGGTCGCCGCTGGCGCTGATGGCGACAATGTCCCCACCATGAGTGGCCGTTTCGCCCATCGCCATCATCACCACACCGGCAATGCCCAGCGCGAGGCTGAGATACCAGCTCAGCGTGAGTCGGTGGTGGCCGAACAGGCGCTCGAGAATCGCCGCTGCCAGTGGCGCCGTGGCGATGGTGATCACCGTGCCGATGGCGACACCGGCCAGATGCATCGAGGAGTAGAAAGCCAGCGGGTAGATGACGACACACACGGCGCCGAGCAATACCCGGCCCTTCTGCGCCATCAACAGGCTCAGACAGCCCATGATATTGGGTCGTGCGATCACTGCTTGAAGCAGGCCGCCGATACCCATGGCGAAGGCGCCGGTTGCCAGCGGACTGACATCCTGGTTGAAGTGGGCCGCCGTGCCGGTGGTGCCCCACAGCAGCGCGGCAAACAGCACGGCCAGGCTACCCATGTCGGTCGACCTTGAAGAGGCCGCGATATCAGAGCGAGTGGTTGTCATGGTGATGTCCTTGCGTGTCTTGCCAATCCCGCGGCCGATTTCAGTCGCAGCATGAGTCCTGCAAAAGTGTGCTGAAACCACTTTGGGTCAAGTGAGTCGCCGCGCCGGCTGGCTACCGCTCAGGGCGGGCACTCGAACTTGCCAACAATTCGCTCATCGCCGTCAGGCGTTGTGATGCTGCCATGGCGCCGACCTTTGCTCAGCCCCTTGCTCCGGCCCTTGCTTGGCATCGCGGCCATGCTCGGTACCGCTCCAGGGATCACGCCACGAATCACGCTCACCCCAATGGGCAGCGTCGTCTTTTGGCTCAACCAGAGCGTCGGAGGCCGTGTCGGGCGTCGTCCAGGCCGCGAGGTCTGCCTGCGGGCTGGCCATCGGCGCCTGCGTTGCCTGCGGCCGCAATTGCAGCATCAGGCAGGTCATGATCAGCACCATGCCGATGGCGCCCATCAGCGTGAACTGCTCGCCGACCACGATGACGGCCAACAGGCCCGCCACCAGTGGCTCGAACATGGTCAGGACTGTCACCCGGCTGATGGGCACGCTGGCGAGCCCGCGTCCGAAGATGAGGCTGGCCAGCAGCATCGGGATCAGCGCCATGTAGATGGCGACCGCCGAATTCACCGGCGTGGCAAACAGGCGCGGATCGAGGAACAGGCAGCTGATGGCCAGGCCGATCAACAGTATGATGCCGGCACAGCCGAACATTGTCCCCATGGCTGCACGGCGATGCACGCCCAGCAGCATCATGCGTCTGGCAAGCAGCGAATAGGTGGCGTAGCTCGCGCCGGCCAGCACGCCCAGCCCGATACCGATGAGCTTGCGGCTTTCGCTGGCAACGCCGCTGGCAGTGGCTTGCGCTGCCGTATCCGCCAGACGTGTCTCGCCCACTGCCATCAGTCCCACGCCAGCCATGCCCAGCATCAGCGCTGCGTACCAGCGCACACTGACGCGCTTGCGATCCAGCACATATTCCAGCACCGCTGCCGCCAACGGCGCCGTGGCGATGGTGATCACGGTGCCCATCGCCACGCCGGTGTATTCCATGGCCGAATAGAAGGCCAGCGGGTAGACTATGATGAACAGCGCTGCCCACAGCACGAGATGCTTATGAACCAGCAGGGCGGCCAGCTCCTCATGAAGGATTCGTCGCGACAGCACTGCCTGAAGAATGCCGCCAAAGCCCATGGCGAAGGCGCCGGTGGCCAGCGGACTGACATCCTGATTGAAGTGGGCGGCGGTGCCGGTCGTGCCCCATAGCAGGGCGGCCGTGAGGACGGAAAGGTTGCCGATCTGGCGTTCCAGCGCTGGGCGGAAGGGCGTCCGGGAGAAGGAGTGCTGCATGGTGGATGGCTCGCAATGAAGTGTGTCTCGGTGTGCACGAGATTACGCCTCATCGCGAGAATATATTGTGCTGAAACTACGCTCTGATCTGCCAGGAGAAGCAAAACGTCATATACCGCCACAGTGCGGTGGTTGACTGCTGATTCGGATGCTCAATCGGTTGTTCAGATGATCGAATCAGTCGGTCATTCAGTCGTTCAGTCATTCGGGGGAGTGAGGCTCGAATACTGGCGCGTCATCTCGCGTGGCGACTGGCCGAAGTAGCAGGAAAAGCGCCGCGAGAAGGCGGAGAGGTTCTGATAGCCGACGGCCTCGGCGACCTGCTGGACGCTGAGATCGGTATGGATCAACTGCGCCCGCGCGCGCTCCATGCGTCTGGCAGTCAGGTACTGCTTGACGCTGACGCCCAGATTGTCGCGGAACACCTTGTGAAACTGGGTCGGGCTCAGGTGGGCGAGTCGGGCCAGTGATGCCACGTCGTGGGGCTGCTCAAGCTGCGCGTTCATGACGTCGAGTACCCTGAGCAGACGACGGTCGACGCGTTGATCACAGGTCTGCTTCTCCAGCAGGCCGAGAAACAGCGCGATGGAGAGCTGATCGATGTGCTTGTCGACCTTACCCTGCAGCTGCGCTTCGAGAAACAGCAGGTAGTTCATCAGCAGGGTGCTGATCGAGAACACCACGCGTTGCGACGCCGCGAGGTTGTCGGGCAGGTAGTCCAGGTCAGCGACGATGAAGCGCGCGGCGTCCTTGGCATGAAACAGATGTGACTCCCCGGGGCGAATGATGACGCACTCGCCGGTGACCACGGTGCCGTGATGGTTGCCGACCTGGATATCGAGATGGCCGCGGATCGGCAGCACCAGTTGGTGGTGGGCGTGATCATGGACCGTGGCCTGTGGGGTATAGGCGCGCAGCGAGAGTGTCGTCATGGTGCGGTGGCCATCATCCGGCGATGCAAGGGCAGCATGTAGAGCAAGAAGAACACGCGGGTATCAGCGGCTCAGCTCGATGCTGCGGGTCTGGCCGCGGCCGACCTGAACCTGACTGAGAATCAGCGGGCTGCGTGTGCCGTCCGGCAACTGGACGACACCGGCGACATAGAAGGTGCCGGATGGCAGGCCAGTGGCAGTGAAGTAGCCATTGCTGTCAGTGCGCACGATGTGGGTGTAGGCCTGGGCGCGCGGGTCGGCGCGGGACGCCGTCTTGCCTGCCAGTGCCAGTTCCGCGGCTTCCGCGGAGTAGGTGGTGACTGGGGCGATCGAGATGCCCGCCCGGTTGGCGTAGATCGTCTGGCCCTGCCACTCATAGGACATGCGGCCCTTGATCACCGAGGTGCCGGTCTTGTCGAGCCTGGCGTACTCCGCCTCCGGGAAGGCGACGGTGCGCTGGACGCGCTGCTCGCCCTGTTCGGTCTGCGAGGAGGAGCCGAAGTCCGGCAGCGAAATGCTGTCGGCCATGCGCGAGGCGCTTTCACACCCGGCAAGAATGGCGGTACACATGAGCAGAGCGAGCGGAGTACGCAAGTGACGAAGCATGGCGAGTCTTCCCTGAAGTCGAGTGATAGGCGGCGCGGGCGTCGGCTCGTGAGCGAGCCAGTCTGGCCACAGCTGCTGCCTTTGCCCCACATCCTACTGCGCCGAGCACAGTCAGGGAACTGCCGGTGGGCGGGAGACAGGCGCGGGTGACTCTTGCGTCAGGCATCGGCATTCGCGGGCATCCGCTGGTAACTCTCGCGGTTTCGACCGATCCTTGTCAGTAGGCCAGCAGCAAGCGTTTGCCCGTGAGCGGGCTGGGTTGCGTGAAGCGTGCCTCTTGAGTTGCTTAAACAGAAACTCCTTGTTCATTATACGTTTGTCTATAACTTGGCGGCGCTTGTTACCATGCTGCGAATCAAACCCTGTGCAAGGGCTACGCAAGAGCTGTTCGAAATCGCTCGAGGTCTGCTTGTGTGCTGTTAGAGCGCTATCCGAGTGCAGCACACAGGCGGCAATACTGCCTTGTGCACTGGCGTCGGGTGAACCATTCATTGTCCGGGAGGGCCGCATGTCGACATCCCAGAGTGCTACTGATCCTTCACGTCGCCAGCTATTGAAGCTGGGACTCGGTGGAGCAGGTATGGCCGTGTTCGGTGGTCTGTCCCTTCAGGCCCTGGCCGAGACGGCCGCTGACGAGCAACAGATACAGGATGACAGTGCCTTCGCGACGTTCATGGTCCTGTCGCGCTGGCTGCTCAGCGACAAGACCCTGGATGAACGGCTAGGGCAGCGCTATTTTGAGGCGCTGGCGAGAATCCCGGCCGAGGGAGTGCCCGGTGTCGGCAGCTTGCCGGCCCTCAAGACCCGCCTGCTGGCCCTGGGCGAGTCGCGAGAGTACGTGAAAAAGGAAGACCTGAGTGACGTCGAGATGGCGCTGGTGCGCCGTCTGCTGCAGGCCTGGATGCTGGGCACGGTCGGCAGGTCGATCAGTGATCCCGCCGCCGAGGTCATCGCCTTCGAGCGCGCTGGCATGTATGCCGGGCCGCGCGATGTGCAGGTGGTGCGTACCTATTGCCCCAATCGTCCGGGGTTCTGGGCCGAGGCACCCAAGGCCTGAGTGGTCACGCTTACTCCCAAGGCTTGCGCGTGGCGGATGGTCGGGCCTTGAGTCCGTGCTTGGTCATCAGCTTCTGACCGAGCAAGGCATCAGCCCTTGAATCGCCTGTGTGCCAGACCTTCCAGGGGCGTCCTGACCGCCCCTGTTGCTGTTCCCAATTTCCCGAGGAGAATCCTGCATGGCCGAGGAATCCCGTGCGTATGATGCCGATGTGGTCGTGGTCGGGTCTGGTGTTGCCGGTGCCCTGATCGCACATCGCTTGGCCGAGGCCGGCAAGTCGGTCATCATGCTGGAAGCAGGCCCGCGCATGCAGCGCTGGCAGATCGTCGAGCGCTTCCGCAACCAGGCCAACAAGATGGACTTCATGGGGCCTTATCCTGCCAGCAAGGCAGCGCCCCATCCGATGCTCTACGGCGAGAATGCCGACTATCTGGTACAGAAGGGGGAGCAACCCTACGATGCCCAGTACATTCGTGCCGTCGGCGGCACTACCTGGCACTGGGCGGCGTCTGCCTGGCGTTTTCTGCCCAGCGATTTCGTGCTCAAGAGCGAGTATGGCGTCGGGCGCGACTGGCCGATCGGCTATGACGACCTGGAAGACTATTACTTCCGTGCCGAGGTCGCGCTGGGTGTCTGGGGGCCGAATGATGTCGATCTTGGCAGCCCGCGCAGCGCAGAGTATCCGATGGCACCGCTGCCGCTGTCGTGGAACGAGCGGCGGGTCAGCGAGCGCATCAATCCCCACGGCTTTGACATGGTCACCGAGCCGGTGGCGCGCAACAGCCGCCCCTATGATGAGCGCCCGACCTGCTGCGGCAACAACAACTGCATGCCTATCTGCCCGATCGGTGCGATGTATTCCGGCATCATCCATGTCGAGAAGGCCGAACGTGCCGGTGCCAGACTGATCGACAATGCCATCGTGCATCATCTGGAAAGCGACGCCAGCGGCAAGATTCGCGAGGTGCGCTATCTGGACCCCGACGGCAAGCAGCATCGCCTGAGCGCGGCGCGAGTGGTGCTGGCGGCTAATGGCATCGAGACGCCCAAGCTGATGCAGATGTCGGTCAACGCCCATACCCCCGATGGGGTGGGTAACCAGAACGACATGGTCGGCCGACATCTCATGGACCACCCCGGTACCGGGGTGAGCTTTCTGGCCGATGAGCCGCTCTGGGCCGGGCGTGGCCCTCAGGAGATGACCTCGATCATCACCTGGCGCGACGGCGACTTCCGCAAGGACTTCGCGTCCAAGAAGCTGCACCTGTCCAACATTGCCCGCACGCAGCAGATGACCACGGAGGTGCTGTCGGAAACACCGCTCAGGCTCGGCGCGGATCTGCAGGCGCAGATCGATAACCGCGCCAGCCGCTATGTGCAGTTCGACAGCTTCCACGAGCTGTTGCCAGAGGCCGCCAATCGCATCACGCCGTCAAAAAAACGTGACGCTCTCGGCCTGCCGCGCCCTGAATTCCGTTATGCTATCGATGATTACGTCAAGCGCAGCGCCGCGCATACCCGTGAACAATATGCGCGTATCGCTCAGCTGATGGGAGGCACCGACATCGCGTTCCGTGATGAGTTCTCCAACAACCAGCATATCTGCGGTACGGCCCTGATGGGAGACAACCCCAAAGACTCCGTGGTGGATCGCGATTGCCGAGTGCATGGCCATGACAACCTGTTTGTCGCCAGCTCCGGCAGCATGCCCACCGTCGGGTCGGTCAATTGCACCCTGACCATCGCGGCGTTGTCTCTGCGTATTGCCGATCTGCTCGAACAGGAAATATAAGCATGGTCCCGCACGTCCGTACTGCTGGCACCCGTGATGCCATTGATGAGAAAGGTCGCGGTGCCCGCCCGATCCTTCGCCCCGCACGCCTGACCCGTGCCGTCCGCCTGGCCGCCATTGCGGGCACCAGTGCCATGTTGCTCAGCGCCTGCGGCAGCGGCGAGAATGAGCACGCCAGACAGGTACAAGCCGACAAGGCCGCCACCGATGACCCCGCGCTGATCGAGAAGGGCCTGTACATGGCGCGCGCCAGTGATTGCGCGGCCTGTCACAGCACCGAGGACGGCGATGAATATGCCGGTGGCCTCGGCTTCGAGACGCCGGTGGGCGAGATCTACGCCACCAACATCACCCCGGACACCGAGCACGGCATCGGCAACTACACCCTCGAGGAGTACACCCGTGTGCTTCGCGAGGGCGAGGCTGCCGATGGTCACAACCTCTATCCGGCGATGCCGTTCCCTTCCTACGCCCGTCTGAAGGATGAGGACATCAAGGCGCTCTACGCCTGGAACATGCATGAGGTGACGCCGAGCAGCACGCCCAACCGCGAAAGCGAGATTCCGTTCCCGCTCAACATGCGTTGGCCGATGGCGCTGTGGGAAGAGATCTTCTCGCCGCTGGAGCCGTGGCAGGATCACGAGGACAAGAGTGCCGACTGGAACCGCGGTGCCTATCTCGTCCAGGGGCCGGGCCACTGTGGCAGCTGTCACACCGAGCGTGGCTTCGCCTTCCAGGAAACGGCGCTGACCGGTGATGAAGAAGGCTATCTGGGCGGGGCGATGATCGAAGGCTGGCGCGCCTTCAACCTCACGCCGGACATGCAGGATGGTCTGGGCAGCTGGAGCGAGCAGGATATCCAGACCTATCTGGCGACCGGCAACCTCAAGGGCAAGGCGCAGGCTGGCGGCCCGATGGCGGATGTGGTCGAACACTCCATGCGTTACATGAGTGAAGACGACCTGCGTGCCATCGCGGTCTATCTGAAGTCGATTCCGGCGGTGGATGGCAAGGGCGAGCAGGGCGAGGCGGTCAATGATGGTGATCGCAAGGCCGAAAACGAGCCGCAGGTCGCCACGCGCTTCAATCAGGGGGCACCGGCCGATGATGTGCTGTTGCTGCGCGGTCAGCCGCTGGACAAGCGTCCCGATGATGAAGACCTGATCGGCCAGCTGGCCGATGCCACGCCGGGCGTGCGTCTGTATCTGGGCCACTGCGCCATGTGTCACGGCGCGGATGGTGCCGGCACCCAGGATGGCTACTACCCGTCGCTGTTCCACAACAGCGTGACCGGCAGTGTCTATCCGGACAATCTGGCCCAGGCGATCCTCAATGGCGTGCAGCGTGAGAACAATGGCCACAGTGTCTTCATGCCGGCCTTCGATGACAGCCTGACCGATGATGAGCTGATCAATCTGATGGACTATCTCGAGAATCGCTTCGGGGAAGGCCATCAGTCCGAGACGCTGGCATCGCCCGAAGCGCGTCGTCAGCAGCTGAGCGACAAGCTCGAGGACTGGCGCAAGCACTGAGGTCTGTGCTGACAGGCCTGCACAAGTGCCTGGTAACCGCGAAAAAGGCAGCCCATGAAAGCGGGCTGTCTTTTCCGTGACTTTCGCCACGGCGCCGACATGCGATTGTCGTGTGCGTTCAGGCCGTTTCATCCCGTGTTCAGTTTCATCCGTGACTGGATCATCCGTGACTGGCGATGTCACACAGTTGGGGTAATATTGCCCCATGCAGGACCCCCGATTCACATTCATCCCGCTCGGGTTGCGCTCAAATGCAGCACAAACTGAAGAACTGCGGTAGAATGTGCGCCCAGACTTTAGCTCTTTATCAATTATTCGAGGCAACATAGCAGTATGACCGACGCTAATCTTGACGACCAGCTTGCATCCCTGTTTCAGGAGCAGGACACCAAGCAGGACCAGAACGCCCGCATCAAGGAGCTGGAGCGTCAGCTGCGTGAAGCCAGCAAAGAAGCCGACAAGCTCCGCAATGCCCGTGACAAGGCAAAGAAGGAAGTCGAAGACCTGCGCGCTCGCAACGAACGCCTGAGCGAGAAAGCCGCAGCCTCTGACAAGCACCGCAAGCAGGTCGAACACGAGTTCAACCAGAAGCTGGTGCAGTACAAGGCACGTCTGGCACGCGAACAGGCCATCGCCCAGTCTCGCATGATGCCGATGGGCGCAGCCGTCGAGGAGGCGACCGAAGAAGCCGATGCGGCCTCTCTGGAAGACCTCGGCCTCAACGCTGCCGCTATCCGTGCCCTGACTGACGCTGGTTACGACGATGTCGCCAAGGTTCGCAAGGCTCACGCTGATGGCGTGATCTCTGAAGTCAAGGGCATCGGCCCGAAGGCTCAGTCCCAGATCGCTGAAGCCCTCGACGCCTGATCGTTGCCCTTGATCGAAAAAACCCGCCAATCGGCGGGTTTTTTTGTGTCTGTCATTTGCCCTGTGGCGGGCATGACTGTTGGGCCTACGGCCGGGTCTACACCTGGGGCTACTGCTGGGTTTGCTGCTATAGCTCAGGCCAGCTGACCGCTGACTGCTGCTCGCCCAGCCAGTCCTTGAGGGCGGTGCGCATGTCGGCGGTCGGGATAGCGCGCCCGTTCAGCGCATGCACCACCTTGGGCAGACTCGGCGCCTCACCGGCATCCGCCGGCCAGGCCTGCTTGAGCGTGAAGGCGAGCTTCATCGGCTCTTCGCCGTGCAGGCTCTGCTGCATACGGGCGTGCTCAACGGCCAGTGACTCTAGCTCGGCCTCAAGGCTCGCATCTTCGATATCGGCGCGGCTGACCAGCAGCATGCGCGGCAGGTCGAGCATGTCGGCGCGCGGCAGCCAGTCCTTGGACAGCGGATGCAGCGCCACCAGACGCGTCGCGTCATCGCCGTTGAGGAAGGCGGCGTGCATCTTGCGGCTGTTGATCAGTGCCTGAGGCGCATCCCCGACATATTCATCGCCTTCGAGCTCTTCCAGCGAGCGTGGGCTGACCAGCTGCATGCTGGAGACGACCTTGACCTCGACCCACTGCTTCAGCGCCAGATGCGAGCGTGCATCGTCATCGCGCATCACCACTCGCACCGCACGCGTGGTGTCATTGAGGAAGCGGATCAGTAGCTCCTGGGGCTCGAACAATTCGGTGTAGCGGATCAGCTCGTCACGCGCGACCAGGCTGACATCGTCGAGATCCGCGCCGTCCAGCACTCGCAGGGACATGCCGCTATCGGCCAGTGCCTTGAGCATCTGCGGTGTCAGGTAGGCGGCGTCGAGGCTGCCATCGCTCAGCCCTTGCTCCACGGCCTCGTGGCTTGAGAACTGCTTGAGCATCAGCGGGCTGCTCAGTTGGTCGTCGAGGGTGCTCTCGGCCTCGAGCATCACGGCGGGACTGACGCTGACGCCGCCATCGGCAGGCATGCCGATCTCCAGCGCGCTGGCGTGCTGGGCAAGGGTCAGGCTGGCAGTGGTGAGCGACAGGGTGGCGAACATGCGCGCCAGACGCGGGCGAGATATCGGTAGCGATATTGTAAGACAGGACAGCGCAGGGGAAAGCAGGGACATCTGGCACTCCGGCAACGGTAACAGGGTGATGGCGTACGGCAGCAATGACATCGCTCGCGCGTGGGCGTCAATGGTAGCCCTTTGGCCTGTGGGTGTCAGGCACGGCGCGGCGTCATGTCTCACCTCGCTGCCAGGCACGCCGTCCTGTGGGGTGGCCGAGGGGATGATCGCGATCACGACCGTGAGGAAGACCGTGGAGATGATCGTAAGGTTGACTGCGGGCATGAAAAAGCCCCGTCTCCGAGAGGAGAAGGGGCTTTTGACGACTGTCAGCGCAGGTGGCTCAGACCACTTCAGCGCACGGCTGAGCACATGCGGCAGCTCACGGCTCAGCACATATGGAAGCTCACGGCTGTGAGCGTGCCACCGGTGCTTCGCCGGTCGCGGCAGCCGGCCCCGGCGTAGCCACCACACCATCGCGGCGCGCGAAGTGATCGACCCACAGCGCGATCACGCCATCGCCGGTGACGTTGGTGGCGGTGCCGAAGCTGTCCTGGGCCAGATATAGCGCGATCATCAGGCCGAGTTCCGCCTCGCCAAAGCCGAGCATGCTGCCCAGCACGCCAAGTGCCGCCATCACCGCACCACCCGGCGCCCCGGGCGCAGCGATCATGGTCAGGCCCAGCATGATCAAGAACGGAATCACTTCGCCGAGGCTTGCCAGCGCCAGATTTGGGCTCATCATCATCACGGCAGTAGCACAGGTGACGATGGTGATGGTGGAACCTGACAGGTGGATGGTGGCGCACAGCGGCACGCTGAAGTTGGCCACTTCATCGCTGACGCCGTTGGCCTTGGTCTGACGCAGGCTGACCGGAATGGTCGCCGCCGACGACATGGTGCCCAGCGCCGTCAGGTAGGCCGGCAGCATGTTGCGCAACAGGCCCAGCGGGGAACGACGCTGGATCAGACCGGTGATCAGGTAGGCCGTGCTGAGCCAGATCCAGTGCATCACGATCGCCAGCACCAGCACCTTCCAGAAGGTATCCAGTGTCGACAGCGCCTTGCCCTCGTAGGCCATCTCGGCAAAGGTGCCGGCGATGAACAGTGGCAGCAGCGGGATGATGACGCGATTGAGGAACACCTCGACCACTTCACGCGATTCGAAGACGGCGCTTTTCAGGGTCGGCAGTTCGCGGCGGCTGATGACCACGCCGAAGACGAAGGCCAGCACCAATGCCGTCATCACCGGCAGTGCCGCGGGGATTTCGAGATCGAGAAAGGGAGTCAGGGCATCGCGGCCTTCAGTGACCGGCGCCATGCCGGACAGCATGCCGGGCAGCAGGTTGCTGGCCACCAGGAAGGCGAAGATGCCGGCCAGAATCGTCGACCCGTAGGCCATGCCGACGGTGCGACCCAGCATGGCGCCGGAATTCTTCGGCAGCGACGCGATGCCGCTCATGACGTAGAACAGGATGATCAACGGGATGGTGAAGTTGATCAGCTGGCCGATGATGACCTTGGCGGTCAGCGCGGCACGTACGAGGGCATCCGGGGCCATCAGGCCGATCAGCAGGCCGGCAATGATGCCGAGGATAAGTTTGACGATGAGCTTCATGTGGATCTCGAGGGTTTGACGGGTTCTTGCCCCGATAACGGGTCGTGAATCGCGTACCACCTCGGCGACGCACCGAAATGGCGCGCAGAGTTTACCTGAATTGCGCCACCATTTCAGGCGCCTGGCCAGCTGCCGTGGCATGGGGTGTGAATGCCCATGACTCGACGTGCTGACCAGGCGCCATCTCAGGCTCTCAGCCGTTCATCGCTTCGTTTTTATAACTTTCGCGTTTTCTCTCTTTCGCGCCTCGCTTGCGCTCTCGTCTCACTGTCCTGGTCTCACTGTGTTGAAGAGGCCGAGCGACGCTGCTTTACACCATGATGCACCAGTGCCACCGCTGCCAGTACCAGCCCGAACAGCGACATGCCCTGCCAGCCATGCACGCTCATCATCTTGACGCCGATGGCGGAACCGGCTGCCGCACCGAGGTAGTAGCACAGCATGTAGACGGCGTTCATGCGGCTCTGGGCCTTGGGGTCGATCGAGAATACGCGCACCTGGTTGGGGATCTGAGCCGCGAAGACGCTCAGGTCCAGCAGGATGATGCCGACGATCAGCCCTGCCAGGCTGTTTCCCCAGAGGCCGAGCACCGCGAAGGACGCCAGCACCATCACCAGGGCGAAGCTGATCAGGTGCCCTGCGCCGACACGATTGACCAGACGGCCCGCCGCCTTGGCCCCGAAGATGCCGGCCAGCCCGATGATACCGAACAGCCCTGCCTGCTGGACGCTGTAGTCAAACGGCGCATCGGTGACGTGAATGGCCAGCGTCGCCCACATGGCATTGAAGGCCGCGAACCACAGTGCGCCGGTCAGTGCGGATTCCCGCAGCAGGGCATGTTGCTTGAACAGCGTGCCCATCGAGAGGATCAGTCTGGGGTAGGCCATCTGCACGGCAGGCGCGCGACTGGGCAGGTGACGATGCAGCAGCACACCGATGATGACGGCGAGGATGGCCGCGACCAGGAAGACGCTGCGCCAGCCCCAGTATTCGCCGATGCTGCCGCTCAGAGTGCGTGACAGCAGTATGCCGATGGTCAACCCCGTCATCAGGGTGGCGATGTTCTTGCCGCGCGCCTCGGGGGTGGACAGCGAGGCGGTCAGCGGAATCAGCTGCTGGGTGATGTTGGCGCCCAGCCCGGCCACGAAGCTTGCCAGCAACAGCGGCCAGAAGCTGGGGGCCAGGAAGATGCCCAGTGAGGCCAGTGCCAGGGTGATGGACAGATTGCGGATAAGCTGGCGCCTGTCCATGGTGTCGCCCAGCGGCGAGATCAGCAGGATGGCGGCGGCGTAGCCGAATTGGGTCGCGGAGGGAATCAGGCCGATCATGCCCTGGCTCACGCCCAGTGAGCGGGCCATCTCTGCCAGCAGCGGCTGGTTGTAGTACAGATTGGCGGCAGTTGCAGCGACCGCGATCGCCATCAGCAACAGCAGACCACGGCCAATGGCGGGCGTGCTGTCGGTGTCCGATGTCGATGTCGGCGAGGCTGTGCCTGACTGGACAGTATCTGATCGGGCTGTGTCCGATCGGGAAGTGCTGGAAGGGGGAGTGCCTGTCACCTGGGTGTCCTCATGTGCGTGCTGCCAGCCGTGGCAGCACGCACATGAGGGGCAGGGTAGGCAGTGTTCACCTATAAGAGAAATGTTGGTGTTTGATATGTTTGATGCTCAACCGGTATAGATCTGTGATCTATCCTGGAGGCGCTCAATACTTACTGTGCTCAAACGTGGCTGCGCTCAAGCCTGGCCCTGAAGGCGCTGGTCTGGCCGCGCGACACTGTCGCGTTCCACCAACCTCGGGGCCAGTTGGGTCTGGCCCGGAAAGGGGGTGCCTTCCAGGCGCGCGATCAGCTGATCGACGGCCGTGGTGCCCAGCGCGTAGATCGGCTGGCGGATGGTGGTCAGGGCGGGTGAGAGATAGGCACTGATCTCGATATCGTCGTAGCCGATGATCGAGAGCTGCGTGGGTACCTCAAGGCCCAGGTCCCGAGCGGCGCGCAGACAGCCCAGTGCCAGCAGATCATTGAAGGCAAAGATGGCATCGGGTCTGTCGGCCGGATCGGCCAGCAGCAGATGGGCCGCGCGATGACCGTCGGCCAGCATCAGCTGGGTCTCGATCTGCCAGTCCTCGGCAAGCCCCAGGCCGGCGGCGTGCAGAGCGTCCAGTGCTCCGCTCAGGCGCTCGCGGGAACGGGCATGATCGCGAGGCCCGGTCAGCAGGGCGATGCGTTCGATCCCCTGCGCCAGCAGGTGTTCGATGGCGAGCCTGCCCCCCAGGCGTGAATCATCATTGACCACCGTCATGTCCCAGCCAGGCTGGGGCTCGGCGTCCATCATCACCGTGGGCAGTGGCAGGGCGCTGAGCGCCTCGAGAAAGCCGGCACCGTTCTCGGCGGTCATCACCACCAGTCCATCGATGCGTCGGTCCCGCAGTGTCTCGAGATAGCAGAGCTGCTTGGCATCGATATCGTCGCTGTTGCACAGAATCAAGCTGTAGCCTGCCTGGTAGCAGCGGTCCTCGACGCCGCGGATCACCTCGGCGAAGAAGGGGTTGTGCGCATTGGTGACGATCATCCCGAGGGTGTGGCTACGGTTGGATTTCAGCGCGCGGGCGACGCTGTCCGGTCGATAGCCGAGTGCGGCGATCGATTCGCGTACTCGGGCCTCGGTCGCACTGGCCACCGGGCGGGTGGCATTCACGACATGCGACACCGTGGTCACGGAAACTCCGGCGTGTGCCGCCACATCCTTGAGTCGAATCACATCTCTGTCCCTGGTGGTGAAAGTCGAGTGGGCGTCACTGTCCCTGCGAGGCGAGAAAGGCACGCCATTGAAGGAAAGACGGAAAAACGCCGGCCACTGGCCGGCGTCCTGTCTTGCGATGAAGAGGGTGCGAGCCTGCGGTCGCTTATTCGGTGATCAGCTTGAGCGGCACGGAAATGGTCTTCTCGATGTCTTCGTCCTTGAGCAGCTTGTCGGCGGTATCGACGCCGAGGCTACCGATCAGTGCGGGTTGCTGGGCGACGGTGGCGTCCATCTTGCCGGCCTGCACGGCCTTGATGCCTTCATCGGTACCATCGAAGCCGACCAGCAGAATGTCCTTGCCGGCGGCCTGCAGGGCACGCTGTGCGCCGAGCGCCATTTCATCGTTCTGGGCAAAGACGGCATTCACGCCCGGATGCGCCTGAAGCAGGTTCTCCATCACGTTCAGCCCTTGGGTGCGGTTGAAGTTGGCCGGCTGGGTGGCCACCAGGCTGAGGCCTGACTGGCCGTCGATGGCCTTCATGAAGCCTTCACCGCGATCGCGCGTGGCCGAGGCGCCGGCGACACCTTCCAGCTGCACGATCTCACCCTTGCCTGCGAGTTTCTCGGCGATGAAATTGCCCGCCAGTTCACCCCCGGCGACGTTGTCGGAGGCGACGTGCGCCGCGACCCGACCGCCGTTGGCGCTGCGATCCAGTGTCACCACCGGCACATCACGGCCATTGGCGGTGCGCACGCTTGAGACCACGGCATCGGAATCGGTCGGGTTGATCAGCAGAAGATCGACGCCGCGGGACAGGGCGTCCTCGACGTTGGACAGCTCACGCGCGGCGTCATCACCGGAATCCAGCACGATCAGCTCGTGGCCCAGTTCCTCGGCCTTGTCCTTGGCGCCCTGCTGGAGGCTGACGAAGAATGGGTTGTTCAGCGTCGAGACCACCAGCGCGATCTTGTCGGCCATGGCGGATTGCACCGGCATCAAGCTCAGGCCTGCGGCAGTGATGGCGGTGGTCAGCGTGGAGGTGAGCAGTTTTCCGTTCTTCTTCATGGCGATGGTCCTTTCGTTGTTGTCGGCGACCCGCTGTAGGGCCCCCATGGTTGGCGCACGGGGGCGAGGGTCTTCGATACTGCCGGGAATGAAATCGTGCTGTGTTTTACGGGCTTACTGTTGTTTGCTGCCTGGTACTCGCAGGCTATTTCTGCGCGCGGCTGTCGATCAGTACCGCGAGCAGTATGACGGCGCCCTTGGCGATCATCTGGTAGTAGCTGGAGACGCCCATGATGTTCAGCGCATTGTTGAGTACGCCGATCACCAGCGCACCGATCAAGGTGCCGAAGATGCGCCCACGGCCACCCATCAGGCTAGTGCCGCCGATGACGACTGCCGCGATGGCGTCCAGCTCGTAACCGGTGCCGGCATTCGGTTGTGCCGAGCCCAGGCGCGCGGCGAGGATGGCACCGGCTAGTGCCGCGAAGGCACCCGCGATGGCATAGACGCTGATCTTGATGCGATTGACGTTGATGCCGGACAGACGCGCGACCTTCTCACCACCGCCGACCGCATAGACGTGACGCCCGAAGCGGGTGTGATGCAGCACGCCCCAGCACAGCACGTAGACGAAGAACATCATGTAGATCGGGATCGGCACGCCGAGCCAGTAACCGCCGCCCAGATTCCAGAAGCTGTCGGCGGCTTCGCTGACGCCGATGGAGACCGGACGGCCATCGGTGTAGACGAGCGTAGCACCGCGCAACACCGTCATTGCCACCAGCGTGACGATGAAGGCCTGGATGCGACCGAAGGCGACGAACAGACCGGAAATGGCGCCCAGGCCGGCACCGGCGATGATGGTGCCCGGCACGCTCAGCCAGGGGGAAAGGCCGGCGGCGGTCATCGAGGCCGCAAAGGCGCCGGTCAGCGCCAGTACCGCGCCAACGGACAGATCGATGCCCGCGGTGAGGATGACGAAGGTCACGCCCATGGCGATGATGGCATTGATGCTGGTCTGGCGGAGCACGTTGAGCAGGTTGTCGGACGACAGGAAGTTGTCGGACAGGCCGGCGCTTACGGCGATCAGCAGAGCCAGCGCGATTAGCGCCTTGTTGTCGACCAGCAGGCGCATGACGTCGAGGCGGCGGCCGCTGGCGGCAGAGGAAGAAGGAGTAGACATCAGTTCGGCATCTCGTGGCGGGAAGCGGAGGAATCGGGGGGAGAAGACGGGCGTGCGGTAGAGCGTGATGCAGCGTTTGTCGATGAAGTGCTGGTTTTCGAAGTGCTGTCGCCGCTGAGCGGGCTCTCGAGGCCCGAGGCCGCGGTCATGATCGCTTCCTGAGTCGCGTTCTCACGGCTGAACTCGCCGGAGATGCGCCCATCGGCGACCACCAGAATGCGATCGGCCAGGCCGAGCAGTTCAGGCATTTCGGAGGAGATCAGCAGCACGCACTTGCCCTGGCGCTTTAGCTCATTGATCAGCAGGTAGATCTCGCGCTTGGCGCCGACATCCACGCCACGGGTCGGTTCATCGAGAATCACCAGCTCCGGCGCCGGCATCAGTGCCTTGGCCAGCGACACCTTCTGCTGGTTGCCGCCGGACAGCGTATCGACCGGCTGATCGGTATTGCTGACCTTGATCTGCATGCTTTTGACGAAGCTTTCGACGGCGGCGGCTTCCTCGCCATGACGAATGCGCCCGAACGCGCCACAGAAACTCGGCAGGGCGCTCAATGACATGTTGCTGGCCACCGAATGGGCCAGAATCAGGCCCGCCTGCTTGCGGTCTTCCGGCACGTACACCAGGCCCGAGGCCAATGCCTCGGCCGGCGAGGCGAAACGCATCGGCTGACCATGCAGCTGCACGCTGCCGGCGCTGATACGGGTATCGCCGCACAGGGCGCGGGCCAGTTCGGTGCGCCCGGCGCCCATCAGGCCGCCAAAGCCGAGCACTTCTCCGCGGCGGGCAGAGAAGCTGATGCCCTTGACGCCCGGCGCCTCGAGGTCCTTCACCTCGAGCATCACCTCGCCATCAGGGCTGGCGGGCGTGTAAGGGTAGCGTTCTGCCAGCTCGCGACCGACCATCAGGCGAATCAGGCCGTCCTCATCCAGCTCCGCCGTCGGCCCCTGGTGGATCATCTGGCCATCGCGCAGCACGGCGACTTCATCGCACATGCTGAAGATCTCGTTCAGGCGGTGGGTGATCAGGACCAGCGAGCGGCCTTCGGCGCGCAGCTCCGCGACGACCTCGGCGAGAATCTCGGTCTCGATGTCGGTCAGCGCATCGGTGGGCTCATCCATGATGATGATCTCGGCGTCCAGCGACAGCGCACGCGCGATCTCGACCATCTGCTGCTGACCGATGCTCAGCTCGCTGACGGCGGTGCGGGAATCCAGCGATTGGCGCAGGCGGTCGAGCAGCTGGCGGGCATCGCGGTGCAGACGCTTCCAGTCGACGGTGCCCAGCGCGGTGCGTGGCTCACGGCCGAGGAAGATGTTCTCGCCGGCGGACAGGCCCGGCACCAGATTGAGTTCCTGGTGGATGATGGCAATACGACTGTCCATCGCCTGACGCGGGGTGGTGAACACCACTTCCTCGTCACGCAGCCACAGCGTGCCGGCGTCATAGCGATAGACGCCGGAGAGAATCTTCATCAGCGTCGACTTGCCCGCGCCATTCTCGCCGGCCAGCGCATGCACCCGCCCCGCGCGCAGCGTCAAGTCGACACCCTTGAGCACGCTGACCCCGGAGAAGCCCTTGTCGATACCCTTGAGTGCCATCAGCACCCGTGGTTGTGCATGGCTCTGCATCAGAAGGGCACTCCACAGTGCAGGATCACGTTGGCGTACGGCGTGCACTCGCCCGTGCGCACGATGACGCTCGCCTCGGGCAGCGCCGCCTTGAAGGCTTCATGACTGAGCTGCTGGCGGCCGATCGGTGCGAGTGACAGGCGGTCCAGGGTGTCCAGACGTTCGACGATGGCTTCATGGAAGGAGGGGCTCTTGACCGGCAGTTCCTCGGCCAGGGTCGTGGCCTCGATGCACAGCTCGGCCAGCAGGGCGTCCAGCACCGGCAGCAGGGCGGGCAGGCCGGGAACCACCGCGAGATCGACACAGGGCACGCCCTCGGGAATCGGCAGGCCGGCGTCGGCGATCACCACGGTATGGGTATGGCCGAGACGGGCGAGGTGGCCACTGAGAGGTCCGTTCAAGATGCCGTGTCGTTTCACGTCGCAGTCCTTGGGTAAAGCAGGAATGAGTCGATCCAGTGTCTAAATCCGCTGGTTCACAATGGCGCCAATTATGAACCGCAAACGTTTGCGGTGCGGTAAGCGATACGTCGTAGGCGCTGTAGGGTGACTACCTTTCTGTAGTCTGAGGTCCAATGCGGGGTGCGCTCGGGAGGTGATCAACAAGGAAGGCGATCGAAAAAGAAGGTGGTCGCAAGAAGAAGTCACTCACACAAAAAACGTCTGCACAAGAAAGCCCTCAAGTTCACGAACCCTTTGCCGATAGTCCCAACACTCAGACAGACAAATACGCCCGGTATGCGTGCTTTTTCGCCTGATGGCGGTTCAGCGGGCATGTGAAAATACCTTCACCCTATCGAGAGGTGCATATGGCGACGATTTCATCGCTGGGGATTGGCTCTGGGCTCGACCTCAACAGTCTGCTGACCGATCTGGAGACGGCAGAGCGTCAGAAGCTCACACCGATCGAGACCCAGCAGGCAAGTTACGAGGCCGAGTTGTCGGCCTGGGGCACGATTCAAAGTCGCCTGGAATCCCTGGATACCGCCGCCGCGGCGCTGGCCGATGCCGAGACCTATACCGGCATGACCACCACTGCCAGTGGCTCGGGCGTCAGCGCCACGGCAACCTCGGAAGTGAGTGCGGGCAGTTATTCGGTGGCTGTCACCCAGCTGGCGCAGGCGCAGAGTCTGGCGACGACGGGGCAGGCCAGCCGCGATGAAGCCATCGGTGATGGCACCGCGACCACGCTGACGCTGTCATTGGGCACGCTGGCCAGTGACGGCAGCTATGCGGCGGATGCCGAGCGCAGCGCCAGCATCGTCATCGACGAGAGCAACAACACGCTGGAAGGCATTCGCGATGCCATCAATGAGGCGGGTCTCGGGGTCACGGCCTCGATCGTCAATGATGGCTCCGACACGCCGTATCGCCTGGTGATGACCTCGGACGAGACGGGCAACGAGGCGGTGATGAGCCTCTCGACCGGCGGCGAGGTGGCAGAGCTCGATAGCCTGCTCAGCCATGACCCAGCAAGCAGTGACCCGGCCGCCGGCGGGATGGAGGAAGTCGTCGCGGCGCGCAATGCCGAGTTCAGCGTCAACGGCATCAGCATGCAAGCCACCTCCAATGTCATCGATGATGCCGTGGATGGCTTGACCCTGACGCTGAGCGAGACGAACACGACTGCGAGCGTGGTCACCGTCAAGGAGAACGCCGAGTCGGTAAGCAAGGCGATGGAAACCTTCGTCAATGCCTACAACGATCTTCAGGACACCATCGACAATTATACCGCCTTCAATGCTGATGAAGGGACAGCGGGGGAATTGCTGGGCGATTCGACGCTGCGCACCATCGAGAGTCGTCTGACCTCGGCGCTGAATTTCACCAGTGAGGGCGATTTCTATGCGCTCTCCTCGCTGGGAGTGAGTCGTACCAACGATGGCAAGCTCGAATTCGACAGCGCCGTGATCGAGGCCGCCGACAGTGAGCAGTTGGCTGCAATGTCGGGGTTCTTCATCTCCGATGATGAGGCGGGCACCAGCGGTTTCGCCAGCCAGATGTCCAGTCTGCTGGAAGAGGTGGTCGGGGAAGACGGCACGCTGGAAAGCACCACGGAAGGCATCGAGGGGTCGCTGGAGAGTCTCGCCAGTCAGTATGAGCAGACCGAAGACACCATCGAGGCCACCATCGAGCGTTATCGGGAGCAGTTCACGGAACTCGACATCCTGGTGGCCAACCTGACATCCACCAGTGACTACCTGACCAGTCAGCTGGAAACGCTGGAAAATAGCTGGGACATGACGGGCTGATCGGTGGCTGATGCTCTGAGACACTGGTCACTGACTCAGGTCTAGGCCATCCGCCATGCGCTTGCGAGATTCGATGCGTCCGGCAATGCCCGCTGTCGAGACGGCATGCCGACGACGGCTCCATATCTGACAGAGATACTGACAAACGCCATGAACAAGGGAACCCAATCACCATGAGTCGCTATCGTGGCGCCAATGCCTATGCCCGTGTCGGCGTGGAATCCGGTGTGCTTTCCGCCAGTCCACACCAGTTGATCGTGATGTTGTTCGAGGGAGCAGACCGCGCGCTGGCGGCCGCGCGTCTGCAGATGGAGGTCGGCGACGTGGCCGCCAAGGGGCAGTCGCTGGCCAAGGCGACCAGCATCGTCACCGAAGGCCTGCGTGCCTGCCTGGATCATGAGCAGGGCAATGAGGTAGCGACCAACCTTGATCGCATGTATGACTACATCGCGCGCCTGATCATGCAGGCCAACCTGGGCAACAGCCCGGAAAAGCTCGACGAGGCGCGTCGCCTGCTCAGCGAGCTGGGAGACGCCTGGCGTCAGATTGCCGTACACGACAAGGGATTGGGCTGACCATGGACAGCAATGCACTGCTCGCCGATGACACCCTCCAGCAATGCGATGAGCTGCTGGAGCAGATGAATGCCATGCTGCGCTCAGCACGCCTGGGTGACTGGCCCGCGGTTCTCGGCGGGCAGGCCAGCTATATCGAGAAGATGCAGCAGCTGCGCATGCCGCGAGGTGGCAACGCCGAGACGCGCAGGGCGCTGGAACAACGTCTGCGCACGCTGACCACACTGGAGTCAGAGCTGACTGTCCAGCTCAAGGCGCGCCAGAGTCAGTTGCAGGAAGTGCTCGGGGATGTGGGTACGCGCCGCAAGCTGGCACGCAGCTATGGCCAGGGCAATTATGGCCAAGGCAGCTACGGTCAGAATAGCTGAGGCCACAGTAGCCAAGATCAGAACAGCCAAGATCAGGCAAGTTACGATCAGGGCGGCCAAGCTCAGCAGAGCAATGCTTGATCGGGCATGGAGAGAGCCGAGCCTCCAAGGCCTCGCGCATGACTCCCTGACGGCCTCCCTGGCAATGAGGATTGCACGACATGAGCGGCATCAATCCCTTGATCGATAGTCTGCTCCATCAGGTATTGGGGAGGACGGCACAACGCTCGCCGCCGGCGGACTCCGGTGTCGTCTTCCCGACCTCCGCTCTCCAGTCGCGCCAGGGGCTGGGGGCGGAAGATAGCAAGGGCAGTGGTGGCCAGAATGGCGCCAATCCGCTCTTCCAGACGGGCACGGGAACTGGTACAGGATCAGGCGCAAGGCCTGCATCCTCGTCATTGAATGCCAGCGCCTCGTTGCTGACAGCCTCGCAAGCCTCCACTTCTCCCGCTGGCGCCCTCGCATCAGCTGCCTTTTCCCTCCCATCGACCGGTGCTTCCGTCGAGCTGACGACGCAGACACAGACGATGTCGAGTTTGCTCGATGCCCTGTCACAGCTGGTAGCCAGTGGCTCGCCGTCTGCGCGGGTCGGGTTGGCGCTGCCGGAAGGGCAGTCACTGGTTTCTCTGCTGGCGCGCGGCCAGCCCTTGCCCGGTCTTCTGGCGCCCATGACCTTGTCCAGCGCATCACTTCTCAGTCTGTCGGCGGCCTTGAGTCAGCAGATTCACCAGAGCGGGCTCTTCTACGAAGCGGACCTGCTCGCCTGGGTCGAGAATCGGCTGGGATTGGCCGACCTCGCCGGTCATCCGCAGCTTGCCAATGCCAGATTGGAGGCTCTGTTGGCCTGGCGGCAATGGCCGGTGCTGGCGGAGGCGCGCTTCATCCCCTGGGAGGCGACACGCGAGGACGCCTTTGTCTGGCGCATGCGAGACATGCGAGCAGAGCTGCGCCGTGAGTCGCGCCCGGGCATGGCACGGCCGAGCAGTGACATGCTGTTGCCGCCGGGTAGTGTGGACGTAGCCCGACAAGGTGCCAGTGCTCATGAAGCCAGTGCGCTGGGTGCCTATCGCGCCAACATGCAATTGGGCGTCGCTCAACCTGCCGCCTCTGAAGTGTCTCGCCAGGCGAGTGGCTCAGACGCCCTTGCCAGCGGGCTGGTGCAGCAACAGCTGTTGTTGATTCTGGGTCAGCCCTTCCATTGGGAGGGCCTGTTGATGCCCGGCCTGCATGTCTTCTTCAGCCTCTATTTCCCGGGGCCGCCTTATCGGCATCGCTCGCGGGATGAGGAGGAGCGACGTACAGCGCCATTGGCCGTGACGCCCGTGGCTGCGCATGACGCCACACCTGACAGTCGCAGCAGTGATCGCGGCGAGGTTCAACAGTGGAAGATGTCGCTGACATTGGTGGCAGGCGACAGCGATGGCGAGGAGGGCAGCGATCGCAAGCCACAGGTGACTTCCGAGCCGGAGGACCTTGCCGCGAAAGACAATACGGAGCAGGGCGAAGGGCAGATGCAAGCGCCCGGTAGTGTGGAAAGTGCGGAAAGTGAGGGTGGTGAGAAAAGCAGGAGCAGTGAGAGCGGTGATGCTGCCGCGCGGGCAACGCTTGCACTGAAGCTGACCTGGTATCAGCTCGCTGCGCCTGTGGCATTGGTGGTCGAGATCGAGCAATTGACGCAACCCTCCAGCAACTCAGGCGAACTTGATGCGGCCTTGCGCGAGCTGCAGCATACGCTCGCGCAAGGTCTGGCCGGGATGGCGCCCAGGGTGCACGTACGCCCTGTCGATGCAGTGCCTGATCATGAGGCGCCCGCGTCTTCTGATGGCACATCTGTCGATGCCCCTCGGGCCACGGCAGAGCAAGCGACGGATTTCATGCATACCCAGGGTGAGAGGCTGGGGCAGCGCATCCAGCAGCGGGCCAATTCGCTGGGCCTGAGCGTGCATGAAATGCCCGAGCTGGTCGAAATGCTGGCCACCGGCCTGCCGGCAAGCAAGGAATTGCCCACAGCCTTGATGCAGGTCGTCGTCAAGATCGCCGAGCTATGGGCAGAGAGGCATCGCTCACAGAAGGCGCCTTCCGAGTAAAATCCTAGAATGTCCCTCCCTGCAGGATGATGTTTCATCCTTGTACGATTCTTGCTCATTGAGCCCTGACGAATATTTTTATGGCATACCCTGCATGATGCCTGTGAGGGGTGTGAAGTGACACTTCAGGCGTCACGCCATAGATCATGATATCGAGAAATATAATTTATTTATAATATTTAAATAAAGCGTCACTCAGGCGAACTGCTTGCGTGGAGGCGGTATTGAAACTCCGCCGAGAGTCGCCATGAGAATGCAGCTCGATCCTGCATGTTGTTTGTGCCAGAACCCTCATATGCAGTGTTTTATTCTGTTGAAGCGGCGAGAGAAGCCCATTCAGACGAGTCGCTGGCGGGGCCTCTCATTGCGTTGAAATAGCAGACAGTCCGCCTTGGTCAAGTGCTGACATTGCGTTATTCCTCGCCTTTACGCAGGGGTAACTTGCTGCCTGTTGGCGGCCCGTTCGGGGCAATTGCTCGATATTGTACAAGGCATGCCCCGGGTGTCGGGAAAGGGGCAGGGCTGCCTTTCACGAAAATGCAACACACTGTGCGCACCATCCACTTGCTATTGCTTTGTATGACAAATCTGGTGCATCGTGATTATGCAAGTCGTCTTTAAGACAAGATTGAGGGCTTTTCTGACATACTTTGCTGCCATTTCGGCGGCTTGATGCAGCTTTTGTGGGCTCTTCGACGTTTCATGTGGATTTGGCTTCATCCAGCATGCGCCCCACGGGGCTGCCGATCAGGTAGATCATCGCAATGAAATTGCTTTCGTTTCGGTAGCCGCGAGCGCGAGATCTGGCAGCCTGAAAGAGGCCATTCATGCCTTCCAGACGTGCGTTCGTCAGGCCTGAATACCAGCGCCTCACAACCTGGTCGGCATGTCGCTCCAACGTATTGAGTGCTTTTGCCATTGGCTTGAGAAGCGTGTGGCCGGCGACTGCCTCACGCATCACATTGAGGTAATTCGTGATGCGCCAACGAGCCCCGCGCGCTGTCGGTGCGCGACGAATCCACCTCAGCTTTTCCTTGATCCCGGCTTATTCATGAGGCCGACCTGAAAACGAAGGTGGCGAGTGGTTTTC
>ERZ1673962.201-NODE-201-length-50607-cov-49.012621_pt1 | contig 50607 bp, 47 predicted proteins | sample MGYA00580188_ERZ1673962 | MGnify/ENA primary metagenome ERZ1673962 (study PRJEB41334, sample SAMN05608104) | rock metagenome | biome: terrestrial subsurface; feature: shale formation; material: shale | place: USA: Pennsylvania ... | reverse complement strand
ATCCTGTTCGACCAGCGCGGCTGTGGTCGCTCAACGCCGCATGCAGAGCTCGAAGCCAATACCACTCAGGCACTGGTGGCGGACATGGAGCGGATCAGGGAATTCCTCAGCATTGAGCAATGGCTGCTGTTTGGTGGCAGCTGGGGCTCGACGCTGAGCCTGGTCTATGCCGAGACGCACCCTGAACGCGTCGCCGGCATGATTCTGCGCGGCATTTTTCTCTGCCGCGACCAGGATATACAGTGGTTCTACCAGCAGGGTGCCAGCGCCCTCTTCCCCGACTACTGGCAGGATTACTTGCAGCCCATTCCCGCTACAGAGCGAAGCGACCTGCTCAGTGCCTACCATCAGCGCCTGACCGGAAACAACGACTTGGTACGGATGCAAGCAGCCAAGGCCTGGTCCGTGTGGGAGGGGCGCTGTTCAACACTGGACCCGAACCCGGATGTCGTTGAACACTTTGCCGATCCCCATTTTGCCCTTGCGATGGCACGGATCGAGGCGCACTACTTTATCCACAAGGCGTTTCTGGAGTCGGATCAGATCCTGAATGACGCCCACCGGCTTGCGGATATCCCGATCACCATCGTGCACGGCCGCTACGATGTGGTTTGCCCGCTAGAGCAGGCCTTTGCCCTGCAACAGGCGGCACCGCATGCGCATCTACATATCGTTCGAGATGCCGGCCACTCGGCCTTTGAACCCGGCATTATCGACAATCTGGTCCACGCTACCGACGAATTTGCCCAGCGCAGCGCCTGAGGAGCAATATTGTGAAGGGACTGATTCAACGTGTCAGCCATGCCTGCGTAAAAGTGAATAACGAGATTACCGGTGCCATTGATGGTGGCATTCTGCTATTGCTGGGAGTGGAACAGGGTGACAACGAAACAACAGCTGACAAGCTGCTGCAAAAGGTCCTGAACTACCGCATTTTTCCGGATGTCGATGGCAAAATGAATCGAAGCCTGACCGATGTAGGGGGCGGGCTGCTGGTGGTATCGCAGTTCACACTGGTTGCCGACACGCGCAAGGGGCTCAGGCCCGGCTTTTCCCGCGGTGCTACACCCGCTGAAGGTGAGCGACTGTATGACCTGTTTGTTCAGCGAGCGCGGGCCATGCATGGGTCAGTCGAAACCGGTCGCTTTGGTGCGGATATGAAGGTAGAGCTATTGAATGACGGGCCGGTCACCTTTCTGCTGGAGGTGCCGCCCGTCGACTGACAGCGGCATCAAGCGATGCAGCTGGGCTCAACCAGGTGGTGGGTCACCCGTGTTTCCAGTTTGATATTGTCATGCAGTGGGCAACGTTCACAGACCGCATCCAGAAACACCTGCTTCTCTTCATCAGTCATGTCGGCATCGATTTCGGCTGATACCTGGATCTGCTGGAAGCCAGTGCGGTCATCACTGGGCTTGCCCAGCAAACCGGCAGGGTTGTAGTCACCCTCGACACTGACTTTCATGCCACGCAGCTCAATCTTCTGCTGCATCGCCGCGATACGGCCGATAGTGCAGATACAACCACCGAGCGAGAACAAAAAATACTCCAGCGGGGTTGGCCCCTGGTTTTGTCCACGGGCAGCCTCCGGCTGGTCAATCACCACTTGATGGCCACGGATATCCGCGCGAACGGCAAAACCTTCCGTCATTTGGGCGTTAACACTGACTCGCTTGTCGGCGCTCATGCACGACTCCTCACATATTAGTTAAGAATAAACTAATATTATTGATTCCCGCCGTCAGATGCAAACGCTCCCTGAACGCGAAGAAGAGAATGACTCAATACCAGACCCGGCCCTCAGAACAGGCCGATCGGGTCAATCGGCGCTCCTTCCGTATCGCCGTCAGGACGTGATTGCAGTCGATCCAGTGCCTCTTCTGCGTCACCCTTCTGAATGACAATCTCCACACGGCGGTTGCGAGCGCGAAGCTCCGCCGTGCTGTTGGGTGCCAGCGCACGGGTATCGGCATAGCCGGTAATATTGAAGCGGGACTGATCTATACGGCGGTCAGCAAAAAGTTCATGCGCCACCGCCAGCGCTCGTGCAGCTGAAAGATCCCAGTTGGACTCGAAGCGCCGCCCTGAATAGGGGATATTGTCGGTGTGCCCCTCAATGGCTACCTTGCCACTGATATCCAGCAGCAGGTCACGAATTTTGGCGATCACCGGAATATACTGAAACTTCAACTCGGCCGAGCCGGAATCAAATGATCCACGCTCCTTTACTCGGATGATGATGCGAGTGCCATCAGTTTCAACCTCAATACTACCTTCGCCGATTTCAGCCGCAAGCGCCTGAGCAACGGCGACCGCCTCCTGCTGAGCCTGCTCTTCCTGCTGCCGCCGCAGCTCTTCAAGCCCCTTCAATTCGTCTTCGATTTGGGCCTCGCCCTCACGCGAGCGCACATCCAGACTATTGAGGTCATTGTTGACCGTCATCTGACGCACTTCATTCAAGGGCGTCGGCTCAGGGCGGCCAGGGCTGAACTCCTGCGCAATGATGGAGGTGCCCTTCGGGATATCTTCCACCTTGATCTGGTTCTGAACGCCAAATGCTTCACGCATGGAGCCGGCCAACTGCTTGAATTTGAGCACGTCCATTTCCGAGAAGGAGAGCAGCAGCACGAAAAAACACATCAGCAGCGACATCAGGTCGGCAAAGGTCGCCATCCACAAGGGTGACCCCGCCGGCGGACATTTACATTTTTTGTCTTCGCTGTCGTCACTCATGGCCGGCTCCCTCAGCTTTCAGCAACGGCACGCTTGCGCTCGGGCAGGTAGTTGCGCAGCATCTGATCGATTACACGCGGGTTCTGACCCGCCTGAATCGCCAGCAGGCCGTCGATGATCAGGGCCTGATTCAGCGCCTCCTCATCCTTGCGTACCTCCAGCTTGTCCGCCACCGGAATGGCAAACATGTTGGCTATCATCGCACCGTACAGTGTCGTCAACAGTGCAACCGCCATGGCCGGACCAATCGATTTTGGGTCGGACATGTTGGACAGCATCTGTACCAAGCCCACCAGGGTGCCGATCATGCCCATTGCCGGTGCCACATCGCCCATGGCTCGGAATATCTTGGAACCGAAGTCATGTCGCTCGTATGTAAGACCGGCCTCTTTCTTCAACAGCTGCTTGACCACCTCAGGGTCATGCCCGTCCACCAACAACTGAATACCACGTTGCATGAACTCGGAGGAAACCTCTTTATCCTCAAGTGACAGCAGCCCTCCCTTGCGTGCAGCATCTGCCAGATCAACCGTTTCGGCAATGATGTCCTCAGGGTTAACCGACTTGAACATGAACGCTTTTGCCATGATTTTTCCGGCACCGAGAAACTGCCCGAGGGTGAATTTCATCAACACCACCAGCAGTGTTCCGCCGACAACAATCAGTATGGATGGTGGGTTAACAAAAATACCGATATCACCGCCCAGTACCATCGCGGCAACGATGATAGCAAAAGCCCCTAAGAGACCAACGAGGGTAGCCAGATCCACTGATCGCTCCTGAAAATATGTACCGATGCTAATAAAAGGCAAGAACGCTGACTTTGCCAGCAGCAGATCATACCAGAATTAAACATACGTTCACGCTTTGATCAGCTTTTTCCATAGCTCTGATTGACCCCTGTCGGCAGGTTGGTTAACGTGAACGCCTTAACCGATCAGATGAAATCCGCATGACCCGCAAAGCCGATAAACCCGACTTCGAACACGCCCTGTCAGAGCTTGAAAGCCTCGTGGTACGTCTTGAGCAGGGTGACCTGCCCATTGAAGAGGCCCTTGCTTCATTCGAGCAAGGAGTACGTCTGACGCGTGAATGTCAGACCATTCTGCAACAGGCCGAGCAGAAAGTGCAGCTGCTGACTGAGCAGGATGGCGAAATTCACGCCAACGACTTCCCCAACCGGGAAGAGTAGGCATGGACATTCAGCAGGTACTGGCTCAGTACCGCTCTCGCACTGAGCTGCAGCTTGAGCAACTTTTTCAGGAAACGGCCTCACTTGAGCCCCGACTGCCCGAAGCAATGCGTTACGGCCTGCTTAACGGCGGCAAACGCCTGCGACCGGCACTGGTCTACCTTAGCCACCAGCTGTGCAGTACCGACCAGCCTTCTCACGCCCTGACTGACCGGGCAGCGGTTGCCATTGAGTGCATCCACAGCTATTCGCTGATCCATGATGACCTGCCGGCGATGGATGACGACGACCTGCGTCGCGGCAAGCCCACCTGTCATATTGTCTTTGATGAAGCGACAGCCATCCTGGCCGGTGATGCCCTGCAGTGCCTGGCGTTTGAGCAACTGAGCGAAATCATCGACCCAACACTGGCACTGCGTCAGCTGAAGATGATGCAGGTGCTGGCACGCGCCAGCGGTCGGCAGGGCATGGTAGCAGGGCAGGCGTTTGACCTTGGTCATGTAGGCCAGCCTCTGACACTGGAGCAGCTGCAAGCAATGCACGCCTGCAAGACCGGAGCACTGATTACCTGTGCCGTAGAGCTGGGCGCACTTTCAGCCGGTGAGCCGGAAGGCGAACGTCTGGACCAACTGCGTCGCTTTGGCGACCTGGTCGGGCTGGCATTTCAGGTCCAGGACGACCTGCTCGACATTGAAGGTGATACAGCCACGCTGGGTAAACCCCAGGGGTCTGATCAGGCGCAGAACAAACCCACCTATCCCGCTCTACTGGGCATGGAAGGTGCACGCTCAAAACTGAACCAACTGCACCAGGAAGCCGTAGCCATACTCGCAGGCTTTGGCCCTGATGCCGAAGCGCTGATTGCCCTGACCGACTACATTGTTGCGCGTGACCATTGAGCATGTTCAATCGGATTCCTGACCAGCGACCCGATACCCCCTTGCTGGACCTCGTCCATTCACCGAGCGATTTGCGTCGTTTAAGTCGTGCCGATCTGCCTGAGCTGGCTCGGCAACTGCGTGCCTTTTTGCTCTGGTCCGTGGGCCAGACCGGAGGACATTTCGGCGCAGGCCTGGGCGTAGTCGATCTGACCATTGCGCTGCATTACCTGCTCAATACCCCTGATGACAGCCTTATCTGGGATGTTGGCCATCAGAGTTATCCACACAAAATTCTGACCGGTCGGCGCGACTCCATGGCCAGCATGCGTCAGAAAGGGGGGCTATCCCCCTTTCCAAAACGCACCGAGAGCCCCTATGACAGTTTTGGTACAGGCCATTCCAGCACCTCGATCAGTGCCGCACTGGGCATGGCGCTGGGCTACCGGCTACAGGGTGAAAACCGCCGTACCGTAGCGGTGATCGGTGATGGTGCCATGACCGCAGGCATGGCGTTCGAAGCGTTGAATCATGCCGCCCATACCCGCGCCGACCTGCTTGTGATCCTCAACGACAACGACATGTCGATCTCACGTAACGAAGGCGGCCTGGCGAGCTACTTGGCACGCAATCTGAAACAGAAAATGGATGGCCCCGTCACCGCCGCTCTGTTCAAGGCACTTGAGTTCAATTATTCCGGCCCAGTGGACGGACACGACTTCAGCCTGCTGCTGCCGGCACTGGAGCGGTCATTGCAATGCCCCGGCCCACAGTTGCTGCATGTCATCACCCGCAAGGGTAAGGGGTTCGCACCGGCCGAAGCGGACCCGGTTGGCTACCATGCTCTGACCAAAATCGAGCCGCTGACCGCAGTCGACAACACTGCCAAACGGCCCAAGTACTGCAATGTATTCGGCCGCTGGCTCGCCGAGACTGCCGCTCGGGACTCACGCCTGATCGGGATTACACCAGCGATGCGCGAAGGCTCGGATCTGATCGAGTTCTCCGAGCGCTTTCCCGAGCGCTATTTTGACGTTGCCATCGCCGAGCAGCACGCCGCGACTCTGGCCGCGGGCTTCGCCTGCAGCGGCATGAAACCGGTGCTGGCGATCTATTCCACCTTTTTGCAGCGTGCCTGGGACCAAATCGTACATGATGTGGCGATTCAGGATCTCGATCTGCTGCTGGCGATCGATCGGGCAGGGCTGGTGGGTGAAGATGGCGCTACCCACGCCGGCAGCTTCGACATCGCGGCGTTGCGATGCCTGCCCGGTCTGCTGCTGATGACACCAGCCGATGAGACCGAGCTGGAAGCGATGCTGACACTGGGCTATCAGTACCCGGGGCCTGCCGCCGTTCGCTACCCCCGTGGCAGTGCTGCCCTGCCACAGACAGACGATGCAGCTACACTGGATATTGGCAAAAGCCGAGTACTGCGCAGAGGAAAACAGGTGGCACTGCTCAATTTTGGCCCGTTGCTGGACAGTGCGCGCCAAGTAGCCGACACGAATGGCTATACATTGGTGGACATGCGCTTTGTGAAACCGCTGGACAGTTGCATGGTCGAGCAACTGGCAGGTGAACATGAACTACTGGTCACGCTGGAAGATCATGCCATTCAAGGTGGGGCAGGCTCAGCGGTAGCCGAGTTCTGCACTCAGGCGGCCCTGGATACAGAACTGCTGCTGTTGGGGATACCGGATCGCTGGATAGGTCACGCCAGTCGCAGCGAGCAGCTGGCCGAGTGCGGCCTGGATACTGCCGGTATCGAAACCGCGATCCGGCAGCGCTTGCAGGGTTAGTTATTCATCCTTGAAGTGGTGTTCGGTCATCATGTGGCCGAGCTTACCCATCTTGGTTTGCAGATAGCTTTCGTTGTGGCGGTTCTTACCCACCTGGAGCGGTACACGCTCTGACACGTTGACGCCGTATTTCTCCAGTGCTGACACCTTGCGCGGGTTATTGGTCATCAACTTCACGGCCTTGATGCCCAGATGCTCAAGCATCGGCTCACACATGCTGTAGTCACGCATGTCGGCGGCAAAACCCAGCTGCTCGTTGGCTTCCACTGTATCGGCACCGCCATCCTGCAGGTGATACGCCTTGATCTTGTTCAGCAAGCCAATTCCCCGGCCCTCCTGACGCAGATACAGCAGTACCCCCCTGCCCTCTTCCGCGATGCGCTTCAGTGCTTCCTGCAGCTGGAAACCACAATCACAGCGCAGGCTGAACAGCGCATCGCCGGTCAGACACTCGGAGTGAATACGGGCCAGTACCGGCTCGTCACCGGCCACTTCGCCGAACACCAGCGCGACGTGCTCTTTCCCGGTGGCGGGGTCTTCAAACCCCACCATGGTAAACACCCCCCAGGGGGTTGGCAGCCGCGAATCGGCTACATACTGAACTGACACCTTGGTTGTTTCCTCTGCAAATTCTTTTTCAATTCAGGCTGTCGGCTCAAAACAGCCAGATCAGCCCGTGCAGTACTGCGGCGGCCATAACGCCCGCAAGCACATCATCCAGCATGATACCCAGCCCGCCGTGTACCCGCTTGTCCACAGGGCCAATGGGCCAGGGTTTGAGAATATCGAACAGGCGGAACAGGATAAAACCCGCCAGCGCCCAGACCCAGTCCACCGGTACCGCGATCATGGTGATCCAATAGCCGACAAACTCATCCCAGACAATGCCGCCGTGGTCATGAACACCCAAATCCCGGGATGTACGCCCACACAACCAGATCCCGATCACAAAGGCGAGCAATACCAGCAGCAGGTACATCGCCAGCGGTGTCTGTGACAGCAGATACCAAAGCGGTACCGCCGCCAGAGTTCCTGCCGTACCCGGCGCCTTCGGCGAGGCACCGCTGCCCAGACCAAAGGCCAGAAAATGGATCGGATTGCGCCACACAGAGGCGGGGGCTTTATTCATCTTCACTCCTGAAATGATCCCAACTGCCAGGCAAGTCACCCAGCACCGTTGTCCCCGCTTGCAGAACCTGAAGCCCAGTGTCGGCGGTTATTTCACCGACATCGGTCAGGCGAATGCCGAGCGCTTGTGCCGTGTCCAGACATGCCGACAACTGTGCGACAGGTACTGTCAAACACAGCTCAAAGTCTTCGCCACCAGCCAGCGCCCAGTCTTGCGCCTGCTGTGGATAAAGCTGCTGCAGGGCGAATGAGACAGGCAATTGATCGGCCTGCAGCCGCGCTCCCACTCCAGAGGCTTCGAGGATATGGCCCAGATCACCCAGCAGGCCATCCGAGATATCAATGGCCGCATGTACATGTTCACGCAGGCTTTGAGCCAGCTCAAGCCGCGGTTCCGGGCGGTAAAAGCGCTGCTTCAACTGTTCAACCGCTTCTGGCTCTGCACTCACGGGCAGCGGCTGCAGCAGCGTTTCCAGGCCGCCACGGCTGTCCCCAAGGGAGCCAGTCACCAGAATGCGATCTCCGGGAACTGCACCACTGCGAAGCCACGCCTGGCCATTGGGCACCAGCCCATGCACCTGAGCACTGAGAACGCAGACCGGGCCACGGGTGGTATCCCCTCCCACCAAGGCAATACCCAGCTCACTGCAACGTTGAGACAGTGTGCGCGAGAAGGCCAGCAGCCAGGTTTCATCCGCCTGCGGCAATGTTACAGCCAGCGTAAGCCAGGCGGGGGCTGCGGCCATGGCCGCCAGATCACTGACCGCGGCTCCCACAAGTCGCTCGGCCAGTTGTGCGGGCGAGGTACCGGGCAAAAAGTGCACGCCCTCCACCAGGGTATCGATCGACACCACCAACTGCTGGCCAGCAGGCACCTCCAGTACGGCGCAGTCATCACCAATGCCGTTGATGACACCGGCACCGGTTTGCTCCTGCATGAAGCAGCGCCGGATCAGCTCGAACTCACCCACGCGGATCAGTCATCGTTCAGTCGGCAGCACGCCGAGCACGAATTTCAGCCGCACGCACGCGCTGGGCCAGCTTGTCGAGAATGCCGTTGACATACTTGTGGCTTTCTGTGGCACCGAATATCTTGGCCAGATCAACACTTTCGTTGATCGCCACACGATAGGGCACCTGCAAACGGTGAATCAGTTCGTAGGCACCTATGCGAAGCACGCTCAGTTCAACCGGGTCCAGGTCGGTCAGCGGCCGGTCAAGGAAGGGACGGTAGGCTTCATCCAGATCCTTGCTGCCTGCCGTAACCCCGCGCAGCAGCTCAGAGAACAGCTGTACATCGGTGGTGCTCATGTCGTTATCGACCCGAAACTGCGCCTCAATCTCATTAGCGCTCTGACCTGCCACGGACCACTGGTACAGTGCCTGCAACGCAAAGCTGCGGGCGCTGCGGCGCATTTCAGTCAGATTGGGCTTGCCTTTTTTACGCGGCGTGGACTCGCTCATGCTCAAACCTCAAGCTGACGCATCAGGCTGACCATTTCCAGCGCTGACAATGCGGCTTCCGCCCCCTTGTTACCGGCCTTGGTACCGGAACGCTCAATCGCCTGTTCAATGGAATTCACAGTCAGGATGCCATTGGCCACGGGGATATCGTAGTCCATGGACACCTGCGCCACGCCCTTGGAGCTTTCGGACGAAACATATTCAAAATGCGGTGTACCACCACGGATTACGGCGCCCAACGCGATAATGGCGTCATCCTGCTTCTGTTGTGCCACTCGCTTGACCGCCAACGGAATCTCGAATGCACCCGGCACACGGATGACACGAATATTCTCTTCAGATACGCCGTGGCGCACCAGCGCATCGATGGCGCCGTCCAACAGGCTTTCAACCACAAACGCGTTGAAGCGACCCACCACAATGGCATATTTGCCGTCGGCGCTCACGAAGTCGCCTTCAAATACTTGTACTGTCATAGACTTGTCCATCAATCCTCGTAGGGGATGTACTCTTCGATTTCCAGATCAAAACCGGAGATCGCGTTGAATTTCATTGGCGAGCTGAGCAGGCGCATTTTATGCACCCCCAGATCCCGCAGAATCTGTGAGCCGGTACCTACGGTCATGTAGGCACCAGATGCACTGACGTTCACTTTGGAACGGGTACGGTCAGCATTAAGCAGACTTTCGATCGCCTCACCCAGATCGACACGGGTGCCCTTATCGATCAACAGCACCACACCCTTGCCTTCGTTGGCCACTCGCTCCAGCGCACGGCGCATGGTCCATTTCACTTCCGGGCCGCGGCGTACGCCGACCACATCACGCAACACTTCAGTACGGACATGGACGCGCACCAGCGTGGGTTCGTTCGGGTCGATATCACCCTTCACCAGCGCCAGATGGGTGCAGTTCTGAATTTCGTCACGATAGCTGACATAACGAAACTCGCCAAACTCGGTCGGCAATACACCCTCGCCCACACGCTCAACTGTGTGCTCATTGCGGGTACGGTAGTGGATCAGATCCGCAATGGTGCCGATCTTGATGCCGTGCTTGGCAGCAAACTTTTCCAGATCAGGACGGCGTGCCATGCTGCCATCTTCGTTGATGATCTCAACAATAACCGACGCCGGCGCAAAGCCGGCCAAACGCGCCATGTCGCAACCGGCTTCCGTATGACCGGCACGGCTGAGCACGCCACCGGGCTGGGCCATCAACGGGAAAATATGCCCCGGCTGAACGATATCCTCCGGCTGAGCATCACTCTTGACAGCAGCATGTACGGTGACCGCACGATCAGCTGCCGAGATACCGGTGGTGACACCCTTGGCGGCTTCGATCGACAGGGTAAAATTGGTCGAGAAAGCGGCGCCGTTGTTTTGCACCATCAGCGGCAACTTGAGCTGCTCGCAGCGCTCACGGGTCAGTGTCAGGCAGACAAGACCGCGGGCATGGGTGATCATGAAATTGATGTCTTCGGGACGCACGCACTGGGCGGCAATCACCAGGTCGCCTTCATTTTCACGATCTTCGTCATCCATCAGGATAACCATCCTGCCCTGACGGATATCTTCGATCAGTTCTTCAGTTGTATTCAGCTGCATAGTTCTCTCCCGCCGCATCAGCGACGCATGAATCCGTGTTGAGCCAGCATCGCCAGTGTCAGGCCGCCTGCTGTCTCGTCCTCGGCCTGTGGAGCCGCAGCTCCGATCAGGCGTTCAAGATAGCGGGCAATGATATCCACCTCCAGGTGGACCCGACGACCGGCGCTGTAGCGGTCGATAATCGTTTCCTGTGCCGTGTGCGGCACGATATTGAGCCAGAAGCAGTCGCCATCGAGGCTGTTGACTGTCAGACTGACCCCATCCACTGTGATCGAGCCCTTGGCTGCAACATAACGCTGAATGGATACCGGCATACGAATTTTCAGTTGCACCGAGCGGGCATCATCCGCCCGCTCGACCACGGTACCCACCGCATCCACATGACCGGTGACAATATGCCCGCCCAATCGGCTGTCCGGACGCAACGCCTTTTCCAGGTTGACCGCCTCACCTGGCTCCAGCTCCTCAAAGCGGGAATGAGCAAGGGTTTCAAGCGACACATCGGCAATAAAGCCATCGCCCGGCAGTTCCACGGCGGTCAGGCAGACGCCATTGGTAGCGATGCTGTCACCCAGTTTCACATCGGACAGATCAAGGCCACCGGTGCGCACATACAGCCGCATGTCTCCACCGATCATGCGTTTGTCGGCAATTTCACCGATCGCTTCGATGATTCCGGTAAACATCAGTTAATTTCTCCGTCGCAGCTCAGGGTCAGACGCAGGTCTTCACCCAGCATACGACTGTCGGTCAGTTTAAGCCGTTGCTGCTGTGCCATGCGCTCCAATGGCAACTCCAGTAACGGACGCGCCGAACTGCCCAGCAGCGTAGTGGCCATATACAGTACCAGTTCGTCCACCAGGCCCGCCTGCAGCGCCGCACCGGCGAGGGTCGCACCACATTCCAGCAACAGCTCGTTGCACTGGTACTCTTCAGCCAACAGCACCAGCAGCGCACCCAGATCAACTCGCCCCTCGGTGCCTGGCAGGCTCAGTATACGCGCCCCGGACTGTATCAGAGCCGCGGCGCGAGGATGATCCTGCGACAGTGCGGCGGCAATCAAAATTTCGCCGGGCAGGCTCAGAAGTTTCGCCCCTGCCGGCAGACGCAGCTGGCTGTCCAGTACCACTCGCAACGGCTGACGGATTGCCGCCTGCTCTGCCAGCTCGGGCGACAGCCCCAGCTCGGGGGCACGCACAGTCAGTGAGGCGTTATCATGCAAGACGGTTTCAACGCCGGTGACAACGGCGGAGCTGCGTGCGCGCAGTCGCTGCACATCAGCACGAGCGGCTGCGCCTGTGATCCATTGTGACTCGCCGCTGCGCATGGCCGTACGTCCATCCAGACTAGCCGCCAGTTTCAATCGAACAAAGGGACGCCCCCGCTCCATCCGGCTAATAAAGCCGGGGTTGAGCCTGCGTGCCTCTGCCTCCAGCAGCCCCGAGGCCGTGGTGATCCCTGCGGCGGCAATACGCGACAGCCCCTGCCCGGCCACCAGTGGATTGGGATCCTGCATGGCCGCGACAACCCGGGCCACACCTGCCTTGACCAGCGCATCCGCACAGGGTGGCGTACGGCCATGATGACTGCAGGGCTCCAGTGTGACATAGGCGGTAGCACCCACAGCCTGCTCACCGGCCATACGCAGGGCATGAACTTCGGCATGGGGTTCGCCTGCCTTAAGGTGAGCGCCTTCACCGACCACAACACCATCACGCACCAGCACACAGCCGACACGCGGGTTGGGGTCGGTGGTGTATAGCCCCTGCTCGGCCAGTTGCAGCGCATGCGCCATGTAACGGTGGTCGTCGCCACTGAAATGATCAGTCATGCTCCGCTCCAGACAGGCGCTCGATCTCTACACGGAATTCGTTGATATCCTGGAAGCTGCGATAGACCGAAGCAAAACGCACATAGGCGACTTGATCCAGCTTGCGCAACTCAGCCATAACCGCTTCACCCACCTCCCGCGAAGGCAACTCACGTTCACCCGTGGCACGGAGGCGTTGTTTGATGCGGGTGATGCAGGCTTCGATCTCTTCGATGCTGACCGGACGCTTTTCCAGCGCCCGCTGGATACCGGCGCGCAGTTTTTCTTCGTCAAAGGGCTGGCGCGAGCCATCGGTCTTGATGACACGAGGCATCAGCAGTTCGGCGGTCTCGTAGGTGGTAAAACGCTCATGGCAGCTGATGCATTCGCGCCGCCGTCGGATCTGCTGCCCCTCGGCCACCAGCCGGGAGTCGACAACTTTGGTTTCATGGGTGCCACAAAACGGACAGTGCATGGGTTGCCTCAGCGAAAGAGCGTTTCCCCGAAGGGTCAAGGAGGGGACAGGCCCCAAACAAAAAGGGCGGCCGCAGCCGCCCCTGCTATTCTACCGGCTTACTTGTAAACCGGGAAGCGGGCACAGATTTCCTGTACCTGGCCCTTCACGCGCGCAATGGTATCGTCGTTACTGATGTCGTCGAGGATATCGCAGATCCAGTTCGCCAGCTGCGCCACTTCCTCTTCCTTGAAGCCCCGACGAGTCACAGCCGGAGTGCCGATACGCAGACCAGAGGTCACGAACGGAGAACGCGGATCGTTCGGCACGGAGTTCTTGTTCACGGTGATGTTGGCACGGCCCAGCGCCGCGTCTGCATCCTTACCGGTGATATCCTTGTTGATCAGGTCAACCAGGAACAGGTGATCTTCAGTACCGCCGGAGACGATATTGATGCCACGATCCAGGAACACCTTGGCCATGGCCTGAGCATTCTTGACGACCTGAGCCTGATAGGCTTTCCACTCGGGCTCCATTGCTTCCTTGAAGCATACAGCCTTGGCCGCGATGACGTGCATCAGCGGGCCGCCCTGAGATTCCGGGAATACCGCGAAGTTCAGCTTCTTCTGCAGGTCTTCATCCGCGTTGGAGGACAGGATCAGGCCGCCACGCGGGCCGCCCAGTGTCTTGTGGGTGGTGGTGGTAACAACATCTGCGAAGGGCAGCGGCGTCGGGTATACGCCTGCAGCCACGAGGCCTGCGATGTGGGCCATATCGACGAACAGATAAGCGCCAACCTTGTCAGCGATCTCGCGGAAACGTGCCCAGTCCACGATCTGTGAGTAGGCAGAGAAGCCGGCCACGATCATCTTCGGCTTGTTCTCAACCGCCAGACGCTCGACCTCATCGTAATCGATGGAGCCGGTTTCCGGGTTCAGACCGTACTGAACGGCCTTGTAGATACGACCGGAGAAAGATACGGCAGCACCGTGAGTCAGGTGACCACCGTGAGCCAGACTCATGCCCAGCACGGTATCGCCCGGCTGGCACAGCGCCATGTACACGGCAGCATTGGCCTGGGAGCCGGAGTGCGGCTGGACGTTGGCGTAGGTAGCGCCAAACAGTTCCTTGGCACGTTCAATCGCCAGCTCTTCAACTACGTCGACGTATTCGCAACCGCCGTAGTAACGCTTGTGGGGGTAGCCTTCAGCATACTTGTTGGTCAGGACCGAGCCCTGAGCTTCCATCACACGCGGGCTGGTGTAGTTCTCGGAAGCGATCAGTTCGATGTGCTCTTCCTGACGCGTCGCTTCGGACTGCATCGCAGCGAACAGATCCGGATCAAAACTGGCGATAGACATATCTTTGCTAAACATTGCTGTCCCCTGAAGTGGCAAAAGTAGCGGCAAAGTCGGCGCAGGTAGTGATGGACTGACCTGTAGCTGCCTCGAAAAAGATGCGCATTATAGTCTAAAAATCATACGGAAGGCACATGAAAAGGGGTCAGTCCATTGCGCAAATGATTCATTCAGCTCATCGTGCCCTGCAGCAAATGGCATTCGCTTTCGGCCACAGGTAGAATCTTGGCTGTTTTTTAACCCCAATCTACAGGCATATTGATGGCTCAGTACGTATTTACGATGAACCGAGTGGGCAAAGTGGTACCGCCCAAGCGTGAAATCCTCAAGGATATCTCTCTGTCCTTCTTCCCCGGCGCCAAGATCGGTGTGCTTGGCCTGAACGGTGCCGGTAAATCCACCCTGCTGCGCATCATGGCGGGTGTCGACAAGGACTACACCGGCGAAGCGCGCCCCATGCCCAACATGAAAGTGGGCTACCTGCCACAGGAACCGGAGCTGGACGACAGCAAGACCGTACGCGAAGTAATCGAGGAAGCGGTCTCCGACGTGAAGAACGCCCTGACTGAACTGGATCAGGTTTATGCCGCCTACGCCGATCCGGATGCAGACTTCGACGAATTGGCCAAGAAGCAGGCCGAGCTGGAAAACCTGATCACCGCGAAAGACGGTCACAACCTGGATCAGGCACTGGAGCGCGCCGCCGACGCCATGCGCCTGCCCTCTTGGGACGCCAAGATCGAGCACCTGTCCGGCGGCGAACGCCGCCGTGTGGCCCTGTGCCGCCTGCTGCTGGATCATCCGGACATGCTGCTGCTGGACGAGCCGACCAACCACCTGGACGCCGAGTCGATCGCCTGGATCGAACGCTTCCTGCAGGAATACACCGGTACCGTGGTGGCGATCACCCACGACCGTTACTTCCTCGACAACGCCGCCGGCTGGATTCTGGAACTGGACCGTGGCCACGGCATCCCCTGGGAAGGCAACTACTCCAGCTGGCTGGAGCAGAAAGAGGCCCGTCTGGAACAAGAGGCCAAGTCTGAAGCGTCTCACCGCAAGGCGATGAAAGCCGAACTGGAGTGGGTACGCCAGGGAGCCAAAGGCCGTCAGACCAAGTCCAAGGCGCGTCTGAAAGCGTTCGAAGAGATGAATTCGCGCGAGTTCCAGCAGCGTAACGAAACCCAGGAGATCTACATTCCGCCGGGTCCACGCCTCGGTGACAAAGTGATAGAGTTGCACAACGTCACCAAGTCCTACGGCGACAAGCTGCTGTTCGAGAACCTGAACCTGGCCATCCCGCCGGGTGCCATTGTCGGTATTATCGGCCCCAACGGAGCCGGTAAGTCCACTCTGTTCCGCATGCTGACCGGGGAAGAACAGCCGGATTCCGGCGAGATCGAGATCGGCTCCACCGTGCAGCTGTCCTGCGTTAACCAGTCGCGTGAACTGAACGGCAACAACACCGTGTTCCAGGAGATCTCCGACGGTCAGGACATCATCACCGTAGGCAACTACCAGACCCCGGCCCGTGCCTACTGCGGACGCTTCAACTTCAAGGGCTCTGACCAGCAGAAGTTCGTCAAGGACCTGTCCGGTGGCGAGCGCAACCGTCTGCACATGGCCAAGCTGTTGAAGGAAGGCGGCAACGTACTGCTGCTGGACGAACCGACCAACGATCTGGACATCGAAACCCTGCGTGCACTGGAAGAAGCCCTGCTGGCCTTCCCGGGCTGCGCCGTGGTGATTTCGCATGACCGCTGGTTCCTCGACCGTATCTGTACGCACATCATCGCCTATGAGGGTGACTCCAACGTGGAGTTCTTTGAAGGCAACTACAGCGAGTACGCCGAGGACTACAAACGCCGCTTCGGCAAGGACCATCAGCCGGAGCGGATCAAGTACCGCCGCATGAGCTGATTCAGGCCTGAGCAGAAAAAAGGGCCGCCGGCAGGATCTCTGTCGGCGGCCCTTTTTTGTTGTGTTTATGCGTCCTGCCGGGGTGTTGTCTCATCACCTGCCAGACAGTAACGGTCCCGCCCCGTATCCTTGGCTTTATACAACGCCTCATCAGCCCTCTGCAGTACCGCAGAGCGGTCCTCCCCCGCCAGCAAGGTGGCAATACCAATACTGGTCGTAAAGCTGACCTCTTCACCGGTCGGGACTTTCAACCGAGTCTGGTGACAGGCGTTGCGGATCTGCTCGGCCAGCTCAATCGCCTGTTGTTGATCAGTATCCGGCAACGTCAACAGGAACTCCTCGCCCCCAAAGCGCCCGGCCAGATCCGTCTTGCGCTTGGCATGATCTTTCAGAATACGGGCAAACTGTTTCAGTACGATATCACCGGCTGCATGGCCATGGTTATCGTTGAAACTCTTGAACTTGTCCAGATCGAACAGCAGCACGGTCAACGGCACGTGACTGGCATGCGCCTCTTCGATATCGCCATCAAGCTGATCCATCACCTGGCGCCGATTGGCCAGCCCGGTGAGCGGGTCACGGGTCGCCTGACGGTAGAGAATCAACAGCATGCTGAGCTGATTGACCGATGCCCAGCCCGCAATCAGCCCCAGCACGGCCAACAACCAGAGATCATTCAGCCCCGGCACCAGTCCAAATTTGCCGCTCCATAACTGGGTGACCAGCTCCACCAGCAGCACAAACGTGGCAAACCCGGCCACTTCGAACATGGTCAGCGGGAAAATTGCCAACATGGTGATAATCATGAAGGGGAAAAAGGCATACCCCGCCAGCACCTCTGAAGCAAAGCCTTGCTGTACCAGAACGGCATTGCTCCAAGTCTGGAACACCGTCAGTACCAGTACGAGCAGTAACAGTCGAATCAGTGAGACTTCAAGCCGGTAAGGATGTGAACACCAGAGCGCCAACAACAGACAACACCCACTGGCGGCGATACGTCCGTAGGCAATGGTGCTGCTGACCGCTTCCGGCAGCAGCAGCCAGTCGATCAGAATCCAGCCGCTCTGCAACACCATCAGAATCAGGGCAATGAGACGCACGCGGGTGAAGAGATGGTGACTGCGTGTGTGGTTGAAGTAGCGCGAGTGTCGCCCCGCTCTCAGCAGATCATTCATGACTTCGAACATACCTCGCCTCGATTACTGTCTGTTACAGGATACGCCAGACTAGCGGAAGCTGTCACAGGTCATATTGATCTGGGGCAGCCGGGCTCCACAATGTCGACAGAGTGTAATACCATGCCTGAAGTAACTTCGATCAGCGAGGATTTCGAGCGTGAATACCAACAACGAACGCCGCCGCTTTACCCGCATCCCCTTTGACGCCGAGTGTGAACTGCACAGCGACAAGGGTTCGGCCGTGGTGCAGCTGGTCGACATCTCCCTTCGTGGCGCGCTGGTAGAATCAAGCCACCCTCTTCCTGTCGGCATGAATGACCACGTCAAGCTGCATCTGTATCTTGCCAATGACATCCTGATCGAAATTCCGGCCATACTCACCCACTCTCAGCCCCCCCAATACGGTTTCACCGCCGGCGAGATGGAGATCGACAGCATCACCCACCTTCGCCGCCTGGTTGAATTGAACCTGGGGGACGAAGCACTGCTGGAACGTGAGCTGGAACAGCTGCTGTCGGATGACGAGGACGCTCAGGCCTGATCAGATCGCATCCAGCGCTTCCGACAGGGTTTTGACTCCCACCACTTCCATACCACTGAGCGGCTCACGCGGCACATTCGCCAACGGCACGATTGCTCGCTTGAAACCATGCTTGGCCGCTTCACGAATTCGCTCCTGACCATTGGGCACAGGCCGAATCTCGCCGGACAGCCCCACTTCACCAAACACCATCAACTCCTGTGACAGCGGCCGATCACGGAAACTGGACACAATCGCCAGCAACAGCGCCAGGTCAGCACTGGTCTCCAGCACTTTGACCCCACCCACCACATTGACGAATACATCCTGATCGCCGGTCATCAAACCACCATGCCGGTTGAGCACCGCCAGCAACATCGCCAGCCGGTTCTGCTCAAGGCCTACCGCTACACGGCGCGGGTTGGACAGGTGCGAAGTATCCACCAGCGCCTGCAGCTCTACCAGGAGCGGGCGAGTTCCTTCCCACACCACCATCACCACACTGCCGGGACTGGGCTCGCTGCCACGGCTAAGAAAAATGGAACTGGGGTTTTTCACTTCCTTGAGACCGTTTTCCAGCATGGCGAACACGCCCAGCTCGTTGACGGCGCCGAAACGGTTCTTGTGGCTGCGAAGCGTACGGAAGCGGCTATCGGATGAGCCCTCCAGCTGCAACGAACAGTCGATCATGTGCTCCAGTACCTTGGGGCCAGCCAGCGAGCCGTCTTTGGTCACATGACCGACCAGGAACAGTACGGTACCGGTTTGCTTAGCGTAGCGGGTCAGAAACGCAGCGCTTTCGCGTACCTGTGATACCGAGCCCGGTGCCGACTGTACATCGGTCACATGCATCACCTGAATGGAGTCGATCACCATCACCTTTGGCTGCAATTCATTGGCCAGGTCACAGATGGTTTCTACCGAGGTTTCCGACAGCATCTGCAGCTGGTCTGCTTTCAACCCGAGTCGTGCCGCGCGCATCGCCACCTGTTGCAACGACTCCTCACCGGTGATGTACAGCGCGGGCATCTGCGCCACCAGATGGCACATGGTCTGCAGCAGCAGGGTACTCTTGCCCGCACCGGGGTGGCCCCCGATCAACACTGCCGAGCCCGGCACCAGGCCACCCCCCAGCACCCGATCCAGTTCACTGCTGCCACTGGAAAAACGCGGCATCTCTTCCAGCGCCACCTCACTGAGGCTGACCACCTTTTTCTGCTTGCCGGCGCCTCCGGCATACCCCTCAAACCGATTGCTGCGGGCACCACCGGCATCAGAGCCCAAACGCACTTCCGTAATGGTGTTCCAGGCCCCGCAGGCGTTGCACTGCCCCTGCCACTTGCGGTAGTCGGCGCCGCAATCATTGCAGACAAAGGCGGTTTTCGGTTTGGCCATCGGGGTGTCTCCTGAAGCGTTAGGGTTTACACTGAGCATCTGTTCACGTGGACTCGATTGTAGCAAGCGGCGGTGTCTCGGGTCAGCCTCGGTCCCCGGACACCACCGCCGGATCAAAACAACAAGGAATCAATCCCAATGAAACTGGAAACACTCGCTCTGCATGCAGGTTATGAGACTGACCCGACCACCAAGTCAGCTGCCGTACCCATCTACCAGACCACCTCCTATGCATTCGATGATGCCCAGCACGGTGCAGACCTGTTCGACCTTAAGGTGCCAGGTAACATCTACACCCGCATCATGAACCCCACCAACGATGTGCTGGAAAAGCGTGTCGCTGCACTGGAAGGCGGAATCGCGGGGCTGGCTGTTGCATCCGGCATGGCGGCCATCACCTACACGGTGCAGACGCTGGCCGAAGTGGGTGACAACATCGTATCGACCAGCGAACTGTACGGCGGCACCTACAACCTGTTCGCGCACACACTGCCGCGTCAAGGTATCGAAGTGCGCTTCGTCAACAAGGATGATTTCGACGGACTGGAAAGCAAGATCGATGCCCGCACCAAGGCGATCTACTGCGAATCGGTCGGCAACCCTTCCGGCGGCATCGCCGACATCGAAAAGATGGCCGAAATCGCTCACCGTCACGGTGTACCGCTGGTGGTGGACAACACCGTCCCCAGCCCGTCACTGTGGCGCCCAATTGAACAGGGTGCCGACATCATCGTGACCGCGGCCACCAAATATATCGGTGGCCACGGTACCACCATCGGCGGCGTGATTGTCGATTCCGGCAAATTCCCCTGGGCCGAGAACAAGGAACGCTTCCCGCTGCTGAACCAGCCGGATGTGTCCTACCATGGCGTGGTCTACACCGAAGCATTCGGCCCGGCTGCCTTTATCGGCCGCGCTCGCGTAGTACCGCTGCGCAACATGGGCGCGGCGCTGTCACCGATGAACGCCTTTATGCTGCTGCAGGGTCTGGAAACCCTTTCCCTGCGCATGGAGCGCATCTGTGAGAACACACAGAAGGTGGCCGAATACCTTGAGAACCATCCAGACGTCACTTGGGTGAACTATGCTGGCCTGCCCAGCCACAAGGATTACGCCCTGGCGCAGAAATACATGGGCGGCAAGGCATCCGGTATTCTCAGCTTTGGTCTCAACTCTGGCCGCGAAGGCACGCGCAAGTTCTATGACGCGCTGCAGATTTTCCTGCGCCTGGTGAACATCGGTGACTGCAAGTCGCTGGCCTCCATTCCGGCCGAGACTACGCACCGCCAGCTAAATGACGAGGAACTGAAATCCGCCGGCGTTTCACCGGAAATGGTGCGCCTGTCGATCGGCATCGAGCACGTTGATGACCTGATCGCCGACCTGGATCAGGCACTGGCTCAGGCCCACAACTGATCTGACACTCTGAACCGGACAGCCGGCGCACACGTAACAGTCGAAAACGGAGAACAAAATGAAACGTTTACTGACAACCCTGTGTGCCCTGCTGTTCGGACATTCCGCTTCGGCTTCAGAGCCCAACACCGATGCGCTCTATCACCACCAACTTAAACGACTGCATTCAGCCGAAGTAGTCGACCTGCGCGAACGCTTTGCCGGAAAACCCATGCTGGTGATCAACACTGCCAGTTTCTGCGGCTTTACCGGCCAGTTTGAAGGACTGGAAGCGCTGCATCAGCGCTACAAGGATCAGGGATTGATGGTGGTTGGCTTTCCGTCGGATGATTTCAATCAGGAAGCCAAAAGCGAGGAAAAAAGCGCCGAGGTCTGTTTCGTCAACTTCGGCGTGACCTTCGACATGTTCAGCCCGATTCACGTCAAGGGCGACAATGCTCACCCCATCTTTCGTGAAATTGCCCGCCAGAGTGGCACCCCGCCGCGCTGGAACTTCTACAAGTACGTGATCGATCGTGATGGAAAGGTTACGGCGGCGTTCTCCAGCATGACATCACCGAGCAGCGATAAGCTTAGAAAGGCGATTGAAGCTGTGCTGTAAGGCCGGTACCTGCATGCCCATTTACGAAATGACCACTTGATATAGTCACATATTGTTTCTATGCTGCAGCAAAAAGCCCTTCAATAACGGTTATCCCTATGCAGCACGAAGCCACCAAATCCGAATTCAAGGCCAAGGCACTTGAGTTCTTTCGCCAAGTGGAATCCTCTGGAGAAGTACTGGTCATTACCGACCGCGGTCACCCCACGATAGAAGTGCGACGTTTCCGCTCGGACAAACGCACGCCACTGGAAAAACTGCGCGGCAGTATCGTCGAATATCATGACCCCGAAGAACCCATTGCCAGTGACGACTGGGAACTGTTGTCATGATTGTGCTCGACACCCACGTTTTGATCTGGTGGGTCAGTGGAGATCAGCGGCTGTCAGAAACTGCCAAAACAGCCATCGAGCAGGAATTGAAGCACAGTGACGGGCTTGTTGTGGTGTCCGCCATATCGGCGTGGGAAATAGCCATGCTGGTTTCGCTGGATCGTCTGGTACTGACCATGAGTGTGGATGACTGGCTGGCGACGGCGCAAGAAATTGACGGCCTGCGCTTTGAGCCGATTGATATTGCGGTCAGCATAGAGTCAACGCGTTTGCCCGGAGCATTTCACAAGGATCCGGCCGATCGCATGATTGTGGCCCTGGCACGTCACCTGAATGCTCCACTGGTGACCGCCGATGGCAAGATTCAGGCGTACAAACACGTGGCTACGATTTGGTAGTGCTCCCCATGGATCCCGCTGAACAAATTTCCCATAATGTCGGCTCTCTGTTTTCAGCAGCACAGGATTCCGTGTGAGCCTCGACTTTGCCACTCTTTCACAACTGCGTAGAACCCATCCCGGCTGGCGGCTTTTGGTAGCCGATCATGCCCCATTGGTGGTCAGTTTTTTGCAGCAAGCGTTTATCGAACCCAATGTGCGAGTGATGGCACAGCCGGAGTTGGAATCACGGCTTGAAGATCTGTTGTTCCAGCTGCGTGAGCGCGAAGGCGACAAGCTGTTTCCGCGCAGCGCCCGTGAATATCTGGATGACTGGGCGCAGCACGACAAGGGCTGGCTGCGCAAGTTCTACCCGCCGGCGTCCGATGAGGCCCACTTTGACCTGACCCCCGCCACCGAAAAGGCGATCGCCTGGCTGGAATCGCTGACCCAGCGTGAATTCGTCGGCACCGAGTCGCGCCTGTTGACCGTGTTCGAGCTGCTGCGACAGATGATATCGGGCACCGAGGCCGATCCGGATACCCGCATCCGTGAGCTGCAGGCGCAGCGAGACGAGATCGACCGCGAGATCGAACGAGTGCAGGCCGGTGATTTCAAACTGCTGGATGACACCGCCCTGCGTGACCGTTTCCAGCAAGTCAGCAGTACCGCACGGGAGCTGCTCAGCGATTTCCGCGAAGTGGAGCAGAATTTCCGCCAGCTGGATCTTCAGGTGCGTGAGCAGATCGCCACCTGGGAGGGGCGCAAGGGGGAGCTGCTGTCACGCATTTTCGGCGAACGTGACGCCATCTCCGATTCAGACCAGGGGCGCAGCTTCCGTGCCTTCTGGGACTTTCTCATGTCGCCGGCCAGTCAGGACGAACTGACCGAACTGCTGGAAAAAGTGTTCGAGCTCGACGCCGTGAGCAGTTTCGAGCAGGACCGGCGACTCAAGCGCATCCACTATGACTGGCTGGATGCCGGTGAGCATACTCAGCGCACCGTGGCACGTCTGTCACAACAACTGCGGCGCTATCTGGACGATCAGGCCTATCTGGAGAACAAGCGCATCATGCAGATGCTGGATGGTATCTCGGCCCGGGCCATGGCGGTGCGCGAGCAGATACCCACAGGCGATTTCTTCAGCATCGAGATGCCCAGCGCGGATATCCAACTACCGATGGAACGTCCGCTGCACAACCTGCCGCTCAAACCGGTGCTGGACACCGAGATCGAGGTTGCCGACAGCAGCGAGATCAGCACCGATGCGCTCTACAACCAGATCAATATCGACAAGCAACGCCTCAAAGCGCAGATCCGTCAGTGCCTGCAAACCCAGCAGCAGGTCAGCCTTACCGATGTGATTGAGCAGCATCCGCTGCAGCACGGTCTGGCCGAGCTGGTGGCCTACCTGTCCATTGCCGGCAGTGACCGTCATGCCCTGTTCGATGACAGCCATCAGGACCGGATCCGCTGGCAGGACGAAGATGGACTCTGGCGTCAGGCGCAGCTCCCGCGCATCATTTTCATCAGACCTTGAGTAGAGAATTAAAGCGATGACCGACACCGAACCGAACAACGCACTCTCCCTGGTACTGATCAACCTGCTCAAGGGGGTGCTCTATCAGGAACAGGACCCCAAAACCTGGCAGCAGCTGATGAACCTGCAGGCACAGGTGCGCGATTACGTCAGCGTACTGGGGCTGGAACTGATGCTGGACGAGGCCGAAGGCTTTGCCTGGCTGCGCACCCGCAGCACCGACGAGGGCGATGCCGAACTGCCCCGGCTGGTCGGTCGGCGTCAGCTGTCCTATCCGGTCAGCCTGCTGATCGCCCTGCTGCGGCGCAAGCTGGCTGAGTTTGACGCCGGTGGCGGCGACACCCGTCTGATTCTGTCACGCGATGATATCGTCGAGCTGATGCGCACCTTTATGCCACCCGGCTCTACCGAAACCCGTCTGGTGGATCAGATCGATGCTCACCTGAACAAGGTGATTGATCTTGGCTTTGCCCGCCGCCTGCGCGGGCAGGAACAGATGATCGAAGTACGCCGCATCCTCAAGGCCTTTGTCGATGCCCAATGGCTGGAAGATTTTGACCAGCGCCTGCAGGCCTATCAGCAACACATCAGCCCCGATGCCGAGGAGACCCACTGATGCAGGAACAGCTACTCGATTTTGCCGCCAGTGACGAACTGGCCGGGTTCCGACTACATCGGCTGGAGGTCTACAACTGGGGCACCTTTGACAAGCATGTCTGGTCGCTTGCGCCCGGTGGCCATAACAGCCTGCTCACCGGCGATATCGGTTCAGGCAAGTCCACGCTGGTGGATGCCGTCACTACCCTGTTGGTACCTGCGCAAAAAATTGCCTACAACAAAGCCGCCGGTGCCGACAGCAAGGAACGTACCTTGCGCTCCTATGTGCTGGGTTACTACAAGTCCGAACGTAACGACAGCGGTCACAGCGCCAAGCCGGTGGCGCTGCGCGATCACAACAGTTTCTCCGTTATTCTCGGCCACTTCCGCAATGATGGCTATGATCAGGACGTGACCCTGGCGCAGGTGTTCTGGTGCCGTGATACCGGCAGTCAACCGCAGCGCTTCTATATAGTGGCCGACAGGGTGATGAGCATCGCCGCCGACTTTTCCGGCTTTGGCAGCGACATCAACCAGCTGCGCAAACGTCTGCGCAACCAATCCGCCGTCGAAGGGCCGTTTGACGCTTTTCCCGCCTATGAAGCCGCCTTTCGCCGCCGCTTCGGCATCGAGAACGCTCAGGCGATGGAGCTGTTTCATCAGACGGTATCGATGAAATCCGTCGGCAATCTCACCGACTTTGTGCGCGAGCACATGCTGGAAGCCTTTGATGTTCAGGCCCGCATCGATGCCCTGATCGGCCATTTTGAAGACCTCAACCGTGCCCATGAAGCCGTGCTCAAGGCGCGGGATCAGGTGGAGCGCCTGACGCCACTGATCGAGGACTGCGACCGTTACCACCACGTCAGCGATCAGGCGCAACACTGGCGCGAGTGCCGCGACAGCCTGCAACCCTATTTTGCCGCCCTCAAGGCCGAGCTGATCGAAAAACGCCTGGGCAACCTGGATGCGGACGCTCAACGACTGGATGCCCGTATCGCCCAGCAAGCCCAGCAGCTGCAACAGCAGCGCGGTGAACGTGACCAGCTGAAAAACGCCATTGCCGCCAACGGCGGTGACCGGCTGGAGCGGCTCAAGGCTGAACTGAACGAGCGCAATCAGGAGCTGAGCAAGCGCCGCAACCGCGCCGACCGTTACGCCCTGCTGGCCGAGCCACTGGGTCTGCCCACCACACCGGACCTGGACAGCTTTATCGCCAGTCGCCGACAGGCACAGCAACAGCGCAACGAGATCGATCAGCAGGAAGCCCAGTTGCAGAACGACCGCACCGATCAGGCCGTCGAACTGCAGCAGCTCAAACAGAGCCATCAGGCCCTGAGTGAAGAGATAGCCTCTCTGAAGCAACGGCGCAGCAATATCGACTCGCGCCAGATTGAGATCCGACGTCTGTTATGCGAATCCCTGGGCGTGGACGAGCACGAGATGCCCTTTGCTGGTGAGCTGATCCAGGTACGGGAATCCGAACAACAGTGGGAAGGAGTCGCCGAGCGTCTGCTGCACAATTTCGGCCTGTCGCTGCTGGTGCCCGAGCATCTTTATCCACAGGTGGCCGAATGGGTCGACCGGACCCGTCTGCGCGGACGGCTGGTGTACTACCGTGTCCGTACCGACCGCACCCTGGCACCGGCTGCGCCCCTGCCGGACTCCCTCGCCGACAAACTGGAGATCAAGCCCGACAGCGAGTTTTACTCTTGGCTGGAACAGGAACTGAGCAAGCGTTTCGACCATATCTGCTGTGAGTCGCTGGATCGCTTTCGTCGTGAGCACAAGGCCGTCACCCTGGCCGGGCAGATCAAGGCCGGTGGCCAGCGTCACGAGAAGGACGACCGCCACCGTCTGGATGATCGCAGCCGCTATGTACTGGGCTGGAGCAACGAAGCCAAGATCACCGCACTGGAGCAGCAGGCGGCTACGCTTGAGCGCAGCATGCAGGGCATCGCCGCTCGGCTGGCCGAGCTGGAACAGCAGCTGCGTGCGCTTGGCAATAACAAAACTCTGCTGGACAAGATTCAGGAATTTACCGATTTTGACGAGTTGAACTGGCAGCAGCTCGCCCGCCTGATTGAGGAGCTGAGTAGCGAGCTCAAGGCGCTGGAAGCCAGCTCAGACCAACTCAAAACCCTGACCGCCCAGCTCAACACCCTGGAAACCGCCATCAGCGAAACCGAATCGGCTCTCGACACCTTGAAGGCCGAGCTGACGACCAACAGAGTCAACCGCGAACAGGCACAGGCACTGCTCGACAGTTGCCGTGTGGTGCTGGAGCCCTTTGCTGCCGAGGTGCTGGCCGCCATTCGAGCCGAACTGGACCCGCTACGAACCGAGGCTTTGGGCGAACACCGGCTGACCGTGGAGGCCTGCGACAACCGCGAGCGTGACCTTCGCAATTGGCTGCAAGCCAAAATCGACAGCGAGGAGCGTCGCCTGAAAGACCTGGGTGAACGCATCGTCAAGGCGATGGAAAACTACCGCCACGCCTACCCTCTGGAGACTCAGGAAGTGGATGCCCGCATCGAGGCCGCCGACGAATACCGGCAGATGCTGACCCAGCTACAGGCCGACGACCTGCCCCGCTTTGCCGAACGCTTCAAGGCGCTGCTGAACGAGAATACCATCCGCGAAGTGGCCGGTTTCCAGTCCAAGCTGAAAAGCGAACGCCAGACCATTCAGGAGCGAATTGAGCGCATTAACCGCTCACTGGCCGATATCGAATACAACCCGGGGCGCTATATCCTGCTGGAGGCTCAGGCCAACCAGGATGCGGATATCCGCGACTTCCAGCAACAGCTGCGCGCCTGTACCGAAGGCAGCCTGACCGGATCGGAAGAGGAGCAGTACGCCGAGAACAAGTTCCTGCAGGTCAAGGCGATCATCGACCGTTTCCGCGGTCGTGAAGGGACCACCGAGCTGGACAAGCGCTGGACCCGCAAAGTCACCGATGTACGTAACTGGTTCCAGTTTGCCGCCTCCGAGCGCTGGCAGGAGGATAACAGCGAACACGAGCATTACACCGACTCCGGCGGCAAATCCGGTGGCCAGAAGGAAAAGCTGGCCTACACCGTGCTTGCCGCCAGCCTGGCCTATCAGTTCGGGCTGGAGTGGGGTGCAGTGCGCTCGCGCAGCTTCCGCTTTGTGGTGATCGACGAAGCCTTCGGTCGCGGCTCGGACGAGTCGGCGCGCTACGGTCTGGAGCTGTTCCAGAAGCTCAACCTGCAGCTGCTGATCGTCACCCCACTGCAGAAGATCCATATCATCGAACCCTATGTGGCCAGCGTGGGCTTTGTCCACAACCCCGAAGGGCGCGACTCTCAGGTACGCAATCTCAGTATCGAAGAGTATCAGGCGGAGCGTGACGCACACACCTTATGAGCTGGACCGAACTGGACGAGATCAAGGCGCGGCTGAACAAGGCCTGGGCCAAGGGCAGGCTGCTAAGATCGCCTCTGGATAACGATGATGGCTGGCCCCTGCGCTACCCGCTGCGCCACCCGGCGGCAGGCGAGCTGGGCAGTCGTTTTGCCGAGGCGCAAACATGGGTGCAGCGCTGGTGTACTCATGAAGAAAAACACGACTTCCAGCTGGAGTGGCGTGATATCAATTCCCGCGACATCGGCCGCAACGAACTGCCGGTGGCAATACGGTTTGACTGCCCCGAAGATGCACAGGCGTTGATCGGCAAGCGCCGTGACGGGCGGGACTATACACAGCTGTGCGCGCAGATCACCACATCCTGCCCCGACCTGCTCGACTGGTGCGCGCGCAAGCCTCTGGCCGTACTGGAGCTTCAACCTGCCTGGCCCCGGCTGCTGAACGTTATCCACTGGCTCTGCCAACATCCCCGCCCAGGTGTGTATATCCGCCAGCTGGAACTGCCTGGCGTGGATACCAAGTTCATTGAGGCGCACAAAAAGGTGTTGAGCGAGCTGCTTGATGAGGTCCTGCCCGGCAAGCAGATCAACGAGGATGCCAGAGGCGTCAGTGGTTTCGAGCAGCGCTACGGCTTTCTCAACAAACCTGCACAGATCCGCTTTCGCCTACTCGACCCCAACCTCTATATCCAGGAGCTGAGCGACCTGCAGATCCCGGTAACGGACTTCGCCAGGCTGACATTGCCAGTTCAACAGATTGTGATCACTGAAAACGAGATCAACGGCCTCGCCCTGCCAAACATGCCCGGTGCAATGGTCATCTTCGGGCTAGGCTACGGTCTGGACAGTCTCAAACAAGCCAACTGGCTGGCCGACAAGACAATTCATTACTGGGGCGATCTCGATACTCACGGCTTTGCCATGCTGGATCAGTTGCGCAGCTACTTCCCGCAGACCCAGTCATTGCTGATGGACCGCGCCACTCTGCTGACTCACGAACCGCTGTGGGGTGAGGAGCCGAAACCAACCCGCAAGCGGCTGTCACGTCTGACTGATCACGAGCAGGCGTTGTATGAAGATCTGTGTCTGGACCGGCTGGCACCGGCCCTGCGACTGGAGCAGGAAAGGATCGGCTTTGAGCATGTGAAGGCGGCACTGGCGGGTTTAGGGGGCGGCACCTAAGCCCGCAGCCGGTTGATCACATCCTGAACAGGCTCAACGTCTTCCTGCTGAATCTGCCGTGTTCCAAGCGCAAGGATCTTGAGTAACGCCATCGTCTCTTGGGTTTGTTCATAGCTGCCGATCCCCTGAATCACGGCCTTGGCTTCACCATTCTGGGTAATCACCAACGGCTCTCCTTGATCTTCCAGCGTACGAACAACCTCCGCTGCATGCGCTTTAAGGTAGCTGATGGGCTTTATATGCGTTGAAAGTTTCATAACCACCTTCTAACAAGACCAAATATAGTACTTTATTAAGTCCATCAGTCAACTACACCCAGCGCCGCGTCCCACGGCAATAAACCTCATACTCATCACCAAACAGTTCCTGCAGCACTCGCTCTTCCGGCCGGATCTGAAAGCGGGTGATATAGACCACAAACCCTGCCAGCCAGAGCGGCGACAGCAGGTGTCCGAGTTGCAGCATCCATGCGGTCAGCAACAGCAGCAGCGCCAGATACATCGGGTTGCGGCTGAGCTTAAACACGCCGTAGGCTACCAGACAGCTGGTTTTTTCAGGGCAGTGCGGATGCACCGTAGTGCGCGCACGAAAGCAATGTAATACTGCCAAGGTACCCACCACACCTGCCAGCACCACCGGGACCAGGACCCAAGGCAGCGGTAGCCGAAACAGCACCCCACCCGGCCATAGCCAGGTACTCAGCCAACAGAGCCCAGCCGCGGCCAGCATTACTACCGGTGGCGGAACCAGCAGTTCAAGCGGGTGTTGTTTGCGCATGCTTTATTCCCTATTCGATACAGTGTGATTCGACCGCTGATCTCTGGCTTGCTCGCTCAAAAGAGATACCCCGCCATTACGGGCTATACCATAGGTCTCAAAATCCTGCGCCAGATAAAGCGTGCCGCTGTAATGGTGTGCCGCTTCTGCACGCAGCAGCTCGATCGACAGATCGCGTGGACGCCTGGGCCTGAGCAGATAACGTGGGCTGAAATGGGTCAGCAGCAGCGCCGGGATAGCGCGCGCCTCGGCGAAGCGTGCCACCCGGGCAGCACAGCTGTGCTGAGGATCTGGCCCCACCTGCTGCAGAACTTCTTCAGTATAGGTGGCTTCATGAACCAGCAACTGCACACCCTGGCAGGTCTTGTCTAAAAGTTCAGGCCGGTCGTTATCACCAGCCACCACCACCGCGCGTGCCGGGTGCGAGGCAATGCAGTATTCCCGCCCATCCAGCTCACGACCATCGGGTAACGTCACGTGCTCGCCCTGCTGCAAGCGGCCATACAACGGCGATGGCATCACCCTTTCTGTCTGCAGACGCTCGGTATCCAGCCGTACCGGGACATGAGCTTCCTGCAGCCGATAGGCCCAGCTCTCGGTACGATGGCTGAGTTCAGTCGCCGTGATGCTGAAGCCACCCCGTTCCAGCTCCAATGTACGGGATACCTCAACAAACTCCAGCGGATAGTCGATGCGCAGCTCGGTATGCTCAATCACGGCCTGCAGATAACGCCAGACCACCGCCGGCCCCACCAGTGTCAGCGGCGCCGTACGCCCATTCAGCTGACAGGATGCCAGCAGCCCCGGCAAGCCGTAACAGTGATCGCCATGCACATGGGTGATCAGAACCGCCTGCAACTGCAGCGGTGACAGATGCGTTCGCAACAGCTGATGCTGGGTCGCCTCACCGCAGTCCACCAGCACCCACTGCCGCCCTCGCTCGGGCTGAATGGCGGTAGCACTGACATTGCGCTGTCGGGTGGGAGCCCCGGATGAGGTGCCAAGAAAGGTGAGTTGCATGGGTTACTCCCCTGCCAACCAACGCTCGATCCATTTGCGCACCGGTGAGCCCGCGCTGAACGCTTCGACTGCACCCATGCGGTAATGCTCGGTATAGGGCTTCAGGCCCGGGCCGAGCAAACGGTCATAGGGGCAGCTGTCTGTCGGATCAATATAGAGGATGGTCGCCGCGCCGTTACTACCGCTGTAAGCTTCAAGGCAAAACTGGATCACCGTTTCGCTGCTGCCGACCACCAGCACCAGATCATGTCGGGTCAATGAATTCATCAGGGTAAACAGGTCACGATAGACCGGCGCCACCTCACCGAAGAACACAACATTAGGCTTGAAGTGCGTAGGGTGAGCAACGTGATCAAACGCCTCATAGCCGATCGGTTGCACCTCATCTTCGGCCAGATTGACCAGCTCCAGCAGGTTGCCATGGATATGTACCACCTTCGAGCTGCCGGCACGTTCGTGCAAATCGTCCACGTTAGTGGTCATCAACGTCACCCGATCGCCGTAGCATTGCTGCAGTTCGGCAATCGCCTGATGCGCGGCGTTGGGTTCTAACCCTTGCAGCGCCGTGCGGCGGGCATTGTAGAATGCATGCACAAGGTCGTAATTTTGCTCGAAGGTGTCGATGTGACAGACATCCTCGATACGGTGATTGTGCCAAAGGCCATCCGGCCCGGTGCGAAAGGTAGGTACTCCGGACTCGGCGGAAACACCGGCACCGGTAAAAATGATCAACCGCTTGGACATTGTTACCTGCTTCATGACCCGTTAACGGTGTTCAGTACCTGACGCTCCAGCTCGGCTGCCAGTGCCGGTTCGAGCTGCAGCGCGGTTGCCAACTGGTTAAGCCAGGCACGCTCCATGGGGTTCTGTTCATCAATGATCGCGACACTGACCGCATAGATTTCACGCCGTGCCTGTGGTGAATCGGCACTGCGCGCCAGCGCATCGGCATCCAGCGGCGCATCAAACTGCTGCTGAATCCAGGCATGCAGCTCGTCATCCGGCCCCAGGCTTTCAATCTTGCTGGTCAACAAGGCGCGCTCGGCTGCATCAACATGGCCGTCTGCACGGGCGGCCATTATCATCGCCTGCAGAATTTCAAGCCCACGCCGTTCCTGATCCGGCCCCTGCAGCTGCTCAAGCGGCTGCCCTTCCGGCTGGTTGTTGGCTGAAGGACTCGCTGCCGATGCCGGCGACTGGGACTGATAGTTCTGATATGCCTTCCACGCCAGCACGCCGACCCCTGCCAGCGCACCATACTTCAGCGCCTTGCCACCCATCTTGCGACCACGCTTGGAACCCACCAGCAGCCCCAGCGCACCGCCACCGAGCAGGCTCTTCATATCGATCCCACCGGCACCACTGCCGCCAGAACCGCCCTTGAACTGCGAGGCCAGTTGGCTAACCATTCGGTTAACATCACCGCCCCCGGTAGAGCCGCCCTGACCACCGGAGGCCTGGTTCATCAGTTGCTTCAGAATTGACATGGCATTCATAGGCTTTTGCGCGAGAACCCCGTTTCGGTCTGGCCGTTGGCCTGAAGTACGGGGTGGGATAGCACGGGGTTGAGCCCCACCTGTTCTCGCTCCTCCCTTTTGGCTTGCTATCTTGGATTGGGGTTTGTAATGGTATGTGGATACACCGGTTGAGTGGGTTTGGCAACATACAACGTCAAAGCATTTCAGGACATATAGAATCGCTCGTTCGGGCAGTATATCAATAGCTCTGTTTTTTAAGCTGCCTTATACGGTAGCAAATACTGCTCAGTGGAAAGGGGGTCGCCCCGGTTTTGATCCCCGTGCCTACGGGGAACACGGCCAGCGTGAAGTCATGGTGATCTGGCCTGACGGTTGATCCCCGTGCCTACGGGGGAACACAGCACAAACAGCAGCGCTCCCAATACACCTGGCGGTTGATCCCCGTGCATACGGGGAACACATTCAGAGGCTCGGTTCGGTCACAGCTCGCCACGGTTGATCCCCGTGCCTACGGGGAACACGCTCAAAATCAGACGTTCCAGCAGCACCTTCACGGTTGATCCCCGTGCCTACGGGGAACACAAGATGTTTGATGTTGTCCGGCATAGCGTATCCGGTTGATCCCCGTGCCTACGGGGAACACCGACTGAGCATGTTATGCTGATATGACCGTTGCGGTTGATCCCCGTGCCTACGGGGAACACCAACCAAGGTTCAGGTAGGTCGAAAACTAACTCGGTTGATCCCCGTGCCTACGGGGAACACCTGATAATACTCTTACAGGCGTTCAGCCTACGCGGTTGATCCCCGTGCCTACGGGGAACACTATTAACTGTCGTCATAGCCGTATCCAGATAACGGTTGATCCCCGTGCCTACGGGGAACACCACACTGCTGCGCGTGATTCACCAGCCGTGAACGGTTGATCCCCGTGCCTACGGGGAACACAACACCATTAGACTGCTTAAAAACAGTCTGCTCGGTTGATCCCCGTGCCTACGGGGAACACACCTTATCTGTCATGTGCCATACCTTCGTACACGGTTGATCCCCGTGCCTACGGGGAACACACGGTCAACGTGCTGTCGAGCTCGGATTACCGCGGTTGATCCCCGTGCCTACGGGGAACACGTGTGGCTTGAGTGAGATATTGCCATATTGTGGCGGTTGATCCCCGTGCCTACGGGGAACACGGCGGCGGCTTTCTGTTTTTCGGACCTGGTGGCGGTTGATCCCCGTGCCTACGGGGAACACGCTGGCAGGAGCTGGAGCAACAGGTAAGCAATCCGGTTGATCCCCGTGCCTACGGGGAACACGACCTGTTAATGGTCCCCGACACACCTACCGGCGGTTGATCCCCGTGCCTACGGGGAACACAGCGTTAATATGGCCCTGACGCTCGGTTTAGTCGGTTGATCCCCGTGCCTACGGGGAACACTTGTCGCTGGTGTCTTTGAATATGTCGCCCATCGGTTGATCCCCGTGCCTACGGGGAACACTGGGTCTGCCGGAACAGCTCGTCTGCCGCTTCCTGGTTGATCCCCGTGCCTACGGGGAACACTTCTACCTCCAGCCCCAGGCGGTCCCCCAGGACGGTTGATCCCCGTGCCTACGGGGAACACCGGAACCAGAGCGATGCAGAATCGCCCTGCTGCGGTTGATCCCCGTGCCTACGGGGAACATTACAGAGGAAATTCAAGAGGTTAGAGCGGTTTCGGTTGATCCCCGTGCCTACGGGGAACACGCCGGTACCCGTAATAGAGATATAGCAAGATCCGGTTGATCCCCGTGCCTACGGGGAACACCCACGGGGAGAGATTACGGGAATCTGGCCACGCGGTTGATCCCCGTGCCTACGGGGAACACTTCGGCAACGAAACCGACCGCGCCGTGCGTGCCGGTTGATCCCCGTGCCTACGGGGAACACCAATGCCGGTCTAGCTTAGGCTCGCCAGGGTACGGTTGATCCCCGTGCCTACGGGGAACACGCCCGCATGAATCATCCAGCTATTAACGCCGCCCGGTTGATCCCCGTGCCTACGGGGAACACATGGCTTCCGATCCGGGCGACTTGAGAGTGATCGGTTGATCCCCGTGCCTACGGGGAACACTGAGCCATCGATACATTAAGTTCAGAGCAGGGCGGTTGATCCCCGTGCCTACGGGGAACACATATCTATCACGATGAGTCAGCACCGCTCTGGCGGTTGATCCCCGTGCCTACGGGGAACACAATGGTAGTCCGTGTATACCAGTCTGAATACGCGGTTGATCCCCGTGCCTACGGGGAACACTAATCGCTGCCGCGCCTGATCTGTATGAAGAACGGTTGATCCCCGTGCCTACGGGGAACACAATCAGTCGGTGATCCGCTTGATGTGCATTGGCGGTTGATCCCCGTGCCTACGGGGAACACTCACCACCACAGTCGAGGCAGCCGCCGGGAAGCGGTTGATCCCCGTGCCTACGGGGAACACGTCCATCCTGAAGCCCGAGAAGTCGCAGAGGTCGGTTGATCCCCGTGCCTACGGGGAACACTTGGGGTAATTGGTTGTTGGCTCCTCTATTTGCGGTTGATCCCCGTGCCTACGGGGAACACGTATCGACACAAGGCGCTCGGTGCCATTCTCCCGGTTGATCCCCGTGCCTACGGGGAACACTAAACGTCAGCCGCGAGAGGTTGCCGAGATCCCGGTTGATCCCCGTGCCTACGGGGAACACTTTCGCTTTTTCGCTGGCAACGGCAGCCCTGTCGGTTGATCCCCGTGCCTACGGGGAACACGGTCCCGTTGGTATATGGCATTTATAAGCCCTCGGTTGATCCCCGTGCCTACGGGGAACACAGGCGAGCGAGTCTTCAAATGGAGTTGAATGACGGTTGATCCCCGTGCCTACGGGGAACACCGATGGAGCTGTATAGGTCGAAGGGCGCACTACGGTTGATCCCCGTGCCTACGGGGAACACCACCAACCTGGAAATATCTGTTTTACTGGTCACGGTTGATCCCCGTGCCTACGGGGAACACTGCACCTGATTGGTATTGAAAAGTAATGAGTTCGGTTGATCCCCGTGCCTACGGGGAACACTGACGGGCATCAAAAGAAGCACCCTAAAAGCCCGGTTGATCCCCGTGCCTACGGGGAACACCCTTTCTTGTATTCCCATCATCAGCTCCTCTACGGTTGATCCCCGTGCCTACGGGGAACACCCGCCAATCGCCGTGACGAGCGCCCACTACCTCGGTTGATCCCCGTGCCTACGGGGAACACGTTTGAGTTAATGACCAGTGCAGCCATCAACTCCGGTTGATCCCCGTGCCTACGGGGAACACTGGTGCGCGAACTGACATCATGCCAGTCAGTGCGGTTGATCCCCGTGCCTACGGGGAACACGCCTGCGCATGGTGGATGAATACCGCGATCAGCGGTTGATCCCCGTGCCTACGGGGAACACTCACTGTGCTGACACTGAGCACACATTCCGCCCGGTTGATCCCCGTGCCTACGGGGAACACTATGCACGTTACATTCAAGATTGAAGAAGGCTCGGTTGATCCCCGTGCCTACGGGGAACACGCCTTGCCGATGAGAACCCTGCTACCAAGACTCGGTTGATCCCCGTGCCTACGGGGAACACGCCTGCCAATCCGGATCGGGCCGCTCACAATCCGGTTGATCCCCGTGCCTACGGGGAACACGGTTGTATCTGCCGATCTGGCGATTTAAGGCGCGGTTGATCCCCGTGCCTACGGGGAACACTTCCGAGATTTCTGCGAGCTGGCAGCACTGAGCGGTTGATCCCCGTGCCTACGGGGAACACCGCCCCCGCCCCGCGCCGATTTCATCCCGTAACGGTTGATCCCCGTGCCTACGGGGAACACATCGCCAGCGAGTACCACTTAGGCATGGACGGCGGTTGATCCCCGTGCCTACGGGGAACACTGATCCCGATAGCTATTTTGCCGGTTTCTATCCGGTTGATCCCCGTGCCTACGGGGAACACTTCCATTGGGATGCGGTTTTTTTGGGCTTTAGCGGTTGATCCCCGTGCCTACGGGGAACACGTGATAATTTTCTGTGGCGATATGAAAAAAGGCGGTTGATCCCCGTGCCTACGGGGAACACCATGCATGGCTCGACGTTTGCGTCGAGTAATCCGGTTGATCCCCGTGCCTACGGGGAACACTTGCGAAAGTTTTGAGAAAATCGAAAAAGCGCCGGTTGATCCCCGTGCCTACGGGGAACACTGTTCAGGATCACCCGCCGGGCACGACTCTCTTCGGTTGATCCCCGTGCCTACGGGGAACACTTCCTCCTCGCGGCGAATGCGCTCACGCTCGGCGGTTGATCCCCGTGCCTACGGGGAACACGCCAGCGACTCCACTATTTCAAGGTTTTCGCCCGGTTGATCCCCGTGCCTACGGGGAACACGTGGCCGGGACAGAGCCGGCATGGACCAGAAACGGTTGATCCCCGTGCCTACGGGGAACACCATGGTGGCCAGTGATGCCTTACCGGAGCGAGCGGTTGATCCCCGTGCCTACGGGGAACACGGTGATTACTCGGCGTATTCCATCATGACGTACGGTTGATCCCCGTGCCTACGGGGAACACGCCGTTGGCGGTGCTGATCTGCTCCAGCCGGCGCGGTTGATCCCCGTGCCTACGGGGAACACACTTAATGGATGTGATTGTTTTAAAAGGCTTTTCTCGCCGTTTAAAATTCCACCAAGTTTTTGAACTATATCCCTGGTTGTTAAAGAACGCTAACTTATTGTTTTTCAAAAGGCAGAAATGAGACTAGCCTGAGTCCATCATGATCCACCGGCACACGCCGGTTAGTACCATAAGTTTGGAACTCAAAACCAGACTCGGTATTAGTCGCCCAAGCCATCACGACATTGCCTTCTTCCGCCAATGCATTGACCTGTTCCCAAATCATTTCTCGGATACGGCGAGAGACATCACCGATGTATACTCCCGCTCGTACTTCCAACAACCAGATAGCCAAGCGGCCTCGCAGCCTGGGCGGTACATTTTCAGTTACCACCATCAGCATGCTCATGAATGGCTCCTGTGGCCTATATCACCTGTGGGCGCTGGCTCAGGGATTGCAGGGGGCTGACTGTCTTCCGGCGGCTCGGGCGGTTGGATATCACCCGCCGCCAACACCTCTTCAATCAACGGTATCAAACGATCCAGCACCTTATTACTGCGGAAAATATCGCGACACGCCAAGCGCGCGGCGCGATCAGGTTCCTTGGGGCCGGTCGCCGCAATTTCGAAGGCTTTGGGTACCACTTCGTCAAACTTGATGATATCTGCAATGTCATACACGAATGACAAAGGTTTGCCGGTATGGATAAAGCCGATGGCGGGCGCATAACCGGCGGCCAAGACCGCCGCTTCGGTAATACCATACAAGCAGGATGTGGCTGCACTGATACACTGATTGACCTTATCACCTTTGTTCCAGTCCTTTGGATCATAGCGGCGGCCGTTCCACTTGACGCCATGGCGTTGGGCCAACAATTTATAGGTTTCACGTACGCGGGCACCTTCGATGCCACGGAGCTGCTCCACCGAACGTCGACTCGGCGCCGGTTCGCCAAAACGCAATTCGAACATCTTGCGTACCACTTTGAGCCGCAAGTCTTCATCCAGCGCCAGCTTTGCTTGATAGAGCAAACGATCCGAACGTGCGCCACCAGGCTGCCCCGATGCATACAAACGTACGCCGGCTTCACCCACCCAAACCAGCAAGGTGCCAACCTGTGCCGCCAACTTAATGGCGGCATGGGAAACGCGGGTGCCCGGTTCAAGCATGATGCAGGCCACTGATCCAACAGGGATATGGGTTCTAATGCCGGTCTTATCGATCAGAACGAAGGCGCCATCCAGCACATCGACCTGTCCATATTGCAGGAAAATCATCGACACCCGATTCTTGATCGGGATGGGGCTCAGCGGAATAAATGACATATCAGCCTCCAAATGCAGGCTTGATCATCATCAGTCCACAGCCGAACCCTTTTGCCGGCCCCATTCCACTGTGGATAAGTTCGCGCAGTCTGTCCGGATCTTGAACAATGAGTTCACCTGCCAGATCCACCGCGCAGAATCGTGCGCTGCGCCCCTTCTCCGGCAGAGCATGAGCCTGGTAGCCACTCCACTGGAAAAATGGGCGCTCATATTCGCGATCCTGCTCTTCATCAAACACTGTTCGCGTCGCAAGCGTGAATACCCCTCTGCGAGATTTGTTATCACAGAGCCAGGACGCAAGCCGCTGGCTGGTGCGCTCCTGTAAGACTTGCTCCAGTGCTTCCGCAGGCTGAGCCGACAACTTTCCGGGGAAATGGGCCGAATATTCTTGCAAGACCACGTGCAACGAAGCGGCAACCTCGGGCACAAGCAGTTGACGACGCAACACCTGCTTAGTGCCCTTAGTCTGCAATCCTAATCGATCTGCCAATTGCCGATAGAAGCTCTGCTGTTCATCCATCACCAAATCGTGACGCTTGCCGTTGCGTGTCACGACCGGGTTGGCTCTGAGCCTGAAGGCCAGATGCTGTCCCTCCTGCAACTGTGGCTCAAAGGGTCGACTATCCACCGCAAACAGCGGCGTATCCTGCGCTGGTTGGACGGAGGACAACAGATACCAGATCGATTCCCCTTTGATGCCATTCCCCTCTTCGCGCAACTGACTTTGAGCCAGTTCTTCACGGTAAAGAAAGCGTGCCTGACCACCGGGAAACAGATCCCACAGCAACTGATGTACACCGTAGGTGTTGTGCAGCAGCAGCCTCCCCAGCTGGCTCTGTCGGTCAATCTCGGGCCTGATGCGAACTCTGGACAGATACATCCTGGCTTACCTCCCTGTAACGATAGATTTCATTACTGCCAAACTGCCAACGCTGCCGCGACAACAAACGGTCGTGCCGGGTCAGCTGCATGAGCTGGTGAGCATCCAATTGTTGCGGAGCAGCGAAGTCAGCCACTTCACCTTCCCAGTAATAATCGGTGTACCCCTGCGTGTGCAGCGCAGTGTTATCAGACAGGGCCGATGGTGCCGGTTGATACTGTGCAAACGCCGCAGCAAAGCCATCAGCCTTTACCATCTCAGGCTGCAAGGGTGCCGCCAGTGGGCAGGATTTACGCCCCAGATAAAGGGTAAACCTGGGCTTTCGCAAAGCGGCCTGTAACTCGGCCAGGCTAAAGGGCGCGCTCTCCAGACACTGGAGTGCAACCAGCGCCTGCGCATCGGTACGATAGTCGCGGCTGGAGAGCACCGTTCCCAAACGATCCCGCCCGGTCACCAGTTCATCGCGGCGTGTGCGATACCGTACCTTGCCCACGGAGTCCGGCGCCTGCACCGTGTGATAATCACGCAGCAGGTCACCTTCGCTCAAAATCGCACTGGCCATACGGTAGCCCTGATTCAGCGCCAGATGCTGCGCCTCCTGCTCACGATCAATGCCCAGTGCAGCCGCTACCAGCCCCATGACAGCTGACTTGGTAGGGGCAGCATGCACATGCCGCGATTCCCCTACCGCAATATCGCCCCAGGCCGCCATCGGGCCATAAAGGCGAAACAGCAGATAGTCCATACGGCCTCCTTACTCGGCAGCAAATGCCAACAAGGCTTTCATCTCGCCTTTTTGTTCTGCAACCGAAAGCTCGTAACGTGCATCGGCACAAGCGCCATAAACCTGATCAAAATTGTCGCACTGAGTGCGAATCGCTTTGATGGCCTGAGTCAGATAGTCGTCATCGTTACGACCACGAGTTTCGATCGGCTTGAGGAAAGAAACGGACAGCGAGCGCGGCTGCTGACCGCCTGACTCCGCCAGCACGTAACTGGCATACCCCTGATGGGCAAAGCTGTTCTGCTTGCCAGATGGGGGCACTTTGATGGCGGCCTCGATCAGTGCAGCGATGGCCTTGTCGGCCAATGCCTTGTCACCATTGAGGTTATCGACCAGCTGCTCGCGGTTGATGCAAATATAGGAATAGAACAGGCCGGATGCGAACCCGGTTTCGCCGATATGCGCCGAACCAGTGTCTTCGCTTCGGTCATTGAGATCATCCACCGCCGTGAAGTAGTCATCTTCGATCACTACCGGGTGCACACTGATAGCATGGGCGACCTGACAGGCCGCTTCCACGTTAAAAGCGGGCTTGGAGGCCAGCATACGGCCAAAAAGTGCGATATCAGCAGCACTGGTATTGTGTCGCAGCAGGTCCAGCTCTTCCTTTTCCGGTGCCCGGTTTTCCTGAACCAGCACCTGCGCCAGCTGATTTACCGCCTGTCGCTCATCCTGACTGACATGCACCAGTTGTTCGATCTCCAGCTCATTCAACGGGTCGTTCTTGTCAGCCTTCTTGCATTTACCGAACACCCCGGCAATCTCACCTGCCCATTTGAGCGCGTCCTTGTCCTTGATGCCACCGGCGACCAGCTGGTGATACACCTCAACACCCAATCGTTTGGTACGCGTACCGACATGCTCACCCAATGCGGTTTGGAACAGTTCAGACGTACGCCAGTGGCGCTTGAGGCTCTGCGAAGAAACCCTCAGGCGGTCCACACCCCCCATGCGCGCGGTTTTCGGACGCCCCTGGTCATCACGGTTCAGGTTCGCGGGCGGATAGGCAGTCAGCAGGTGCAGTTGCAAAAAACGGTTCATTTCATGTACTCCTTCACATTTAAATTCAGGCCTTGAGTTGGCTGTAGTATTCACGCGCCCAGATCATACCCAGGCGATTGCGGGGGTTGGCGTCAGGGCCGAAGTGATATTCCTGATGCCAGTGCAGAATGCCTTGCGCCAGCGAAACCACATTGACTTTGCCATCCAATAGCCGGATAGCTCTCAGGGTACGGCGGAAGAATTCCTCAGGTGAGCGACTTTTCAGTAACTGACGAAAACGCAGCTCACTCATGGCGGGTTTATCACCACTGGCCAACGCTTTGGCGAAGCTCTGCTTGTCGTCAGTACGCACATGACTCAACAAGGTGGCGACACTGGCGGCGGTATAGAGCCTGTCGCCCTGTGCCCAGGATTCAGGCACCCGCTGCAGGAAATGAAAGAAGGCATCGGTCAGCAATGCATCATCCGGCGTAGCGGCACGACGCAACCGGGCACGCTCGCCGCGATGGTCCTCCAGAGCATGCCACCAGGCCATAAGGCTGGCCGGATCGGCACCGTGCAATCGTGTATCAACCATGAGCTTCCTCCTCCATGGCGGGCTGAGCGAACTCCTTCAGCTCCTTGATTGGTTTCAGGGTATAGATGCGCTTGTGCAGTTGTTCCCGTGCTTTCATCACCCGCTTCAGATCCAACGCCTCGACCGAAGTGTGCAAAGTAAAATGATCGAACAGCTGCCGTGTCGTGTTCATCAGGGTGCTGTACCAACGCAGGTACAGCGCCGCATCGACACGCCCTTGCTCCGTCTTGGCAGCATACTCCGACAGCAAACGGTAAAATTCGGGCTCGGTGCGTTGCCAGAAAGTCTGGTCGATCATCGAGGTATCACCCTTGTGATCCTCGGGACGACGGAACCAGGCACTTTTGACCTGCTTACGCAGCTCCGGCAGCAGGGCACGTGCGCAGTTGATCAGGACTTGCGCAAGTCTCTTGATCAGGTCGGCTTGTTCAGGCGGAACGGAGAACAATGGCAGGCGGTGCTCATACCAACCCCGGGCTTTCATGTTGTCTAGATCGAACCCGAAACACCAGAGTTGCGGCAACATACCCGCCTGCAGATCGATGGCCCGAGCGCTGATGTGGTGACTCACCACTTGTGCAGCCCGATCACCATTATCATCATCCCTGAACGCCAACCCCAACCAGTGGCGGTAGCTCAAACCACCCTTTTGCCCCTTCAGTGAAAGCGGCGGCTTTTCCTTTTTTGGGTCTTCGCGGTAGGGTGTCAGTGGATGTGTCCAAGGGCCTTCGTAGTTAACCCCATAGTTGCGGGTACTGAAGCCGGTGACCAAGCTCTCGGACGCATCTCCGCACAGATCGCAATGACCGGGCTCGGCTTCCAGCTGCAGCCGAATGCGTCGGGGCATGCCCCAATAGGCTTGTAGCTCATTCACATCCCCGGGTAACGTGGCCGTACCGGCTTTGACAGAAAGTCGGGCAGGTGCCAGCCACGGGAACACGGAAGCATTGCAAACCGGTTCATCGTACCATCTGCCCGGCAGAATTTCCTTTTCAAGCACATTGAGCCAGAGCTTATGCCACAGGGTATGAGCAACATCCGCCGGCATCACCAGCGTGGTCAGCGGACCACCGCCGCGCAGGCCAACTCGATGCCCTACCCCACCACTGGGGGCGTTGGTTTGCAGCGTGAACAAGGCTTGAGCTGCACAGGACGGACAAATTTTATTAAAGCGTCCGCCCTTGACGAAGAAGTCCAGATTATCCTTGAGCGTCTTGCCACCCGGGGCTTCGATCAAGAGACTCTCGACGGGCTTGTCCTCACCGTCAACCAGTTCAAGATCCTGCAGGAATGCCGGACTGCCCGGTTCCGAGAACAGCTCAAACGCTTGAGCACACGGTCCCATCAGAGCTTTCAGTTCTTCAGGTTCGGGCGGTTCTTCATACCATTCGAACCAGCTATCCAGATCCTCTGGTGCGCAGCAGGTTTGCAGCAAACCGATCAGAAACTGGTACAGCCCGCCTTGAAAATCAGGTCTGGGGGCGTCCAGTTCCACCACCGGGTTATCCCGCTCGGATACCTGCCAGGGGGCAATGCGGCAACGGCTGCCGTCTTCCCTGATGACAGGAATCCAACATGTATCTATGAGATTCACGTGTCTCCTCCTTGTGTACCTATCCACCCCTGCAAGGGACAGTAGCAAGACCTCAATTCATCCACCAACGGAAAAAGCTTGTGCCATTTCAGTGCCGGCTGGGTTTCCCTGAATGCCTCAAGCTGTTCAGCAATATTTTGGGGAATTTGTTGCTCCGCTTGATGCCAGAGTTTTGCTCTCAGACTCAGGGCACTTAAATCCCAGCCATGCTTTTCGATCTGTGCATAAGGCCTCCAGCCACCCTTATCATCAGGCACAACCAGCACCACCGAGCAGGTTTCATCGCTCAGGCGTGTGGGCACATTTACGTCCTCGGCCCAGCCCTGCTGGTTGCTTTCAGCACTGTAGCCTTGGGTAAGATCCAGCTGATTAAAACCGGCCATACTGCTGCTGGCACGCTGTTCGCCCTCGGCGCGCAATGACGCCTGGAACAGGGGCTCGGGCGTATCCAGTTCCATGTCCGGGTGGTAGACCGATTCGATCAGGTAACGGGCATCATCCGGCATGCGAAAGCCGCCGTTCCGCAGCACAACAGCGGCAGAGCGCCACAGCATGCCGGGGTCTCGGTAGACCGCCTCGGTACCACGCTGAGATACCAGCCAATGCTCATCTACTTCAGCAAAAGGATCGGGAGTGTGCAGATACAGGACGGGCATACCGCGGTCGCCGCGCAGGTGCCGATGCAGCCGCCCGGCGCGCTGAATGATCAAGTCCACTGGTGCCAGGTCGGTGATCATCAAGTCAAAATCCAGGTCCAGAGACTGCTCCACTACCTGTGTACTGATCAGCAGCCTGCCACGCCTTTCTTCTGAGGTCGAAGCCTTGCCGAACCAGCCAAGCACTTCAGTTTCAACTCGCTGTCGGTCCACCATGGCAAAACGGCTGTGGAACAGGTGCAGGCACTCAGAGTCGATCGACGGCAAACACTCTGCGTGCGCATAAGCTTCACGCGCTGCATCCACCGTATTGCGAATCCAGCACACTGCCTTACCTGCCATGACCGCCTGCTCTATGACCTGCCATACCGCCACTTCCTCACTCAGCCGCTCGACTCTGACCTGCCGTGCAACGGCGGCACGCGTCTCGACCGGGAATTCATGCTCGTCTCCGAAAGCCGGGAACTGGGTAACCAGCGGGTAACTTTGCTCAGCTAGCACAGGGGCTTGGCACCCCAGGCCCTTGGCATAACTATCAACCAATTTTTTCTTCATGATCTGGGGCAGAGTTGCAGACAGCAGAATGGCACTGCCACCCTGTCGGGCATGCATTTCCAGTAACGCTTGTAGCAGTCTTTGCATGTAAGGATCATAGGCGTGTACTTCGTCGATCACGATGATCTTGCGATGTAGGCCCAACATCCTCAGCGACTGGTGTCGGGCCGGCAGAACGGCGAGCAGTGCCTGATCGATAGTGCCCACACCCACATCGGCAAACAGAGCCTTCTTGCGGCTATCCGCCACCCAGGCGTTGCAATACACCGAGGCCGAAAGCTCATCCTTGGCATAGACGCGGTCGGTGGCCTGCGCCGATAGTTCAGTTCGGTCCGTGAACCCAGCCGCTACCGACTGGCTGAAAGCATCCGACAGATGCCGAGCGCCATGGGATAACACCAGCGATGGCTGTGCATCCGGCGTATACAATCGCCGGTAGCACTCACCCAGTCGACCATACATGGCGTTGGCCGTTGCCATGGTCGGCAGGCCAACGTATACACCTTCTGCCAGCCCCTGAGACAACATCCGGTGTACCAGTAACATGGCGGCTTCCGTCTTTCCTGCACCGGTGACATCTTCCAGAATGAACAGTTGCGGGCTTTCAACCAACGGTTGACCGACAGCAAAAGCCTGCAAGGGTGTAGGTGTCTCCAGAAAAGAAAACAGCTCTGCGGCATTTTGGAACGCACTTGGAGATGGGGCTTTCAGCGGCAACTCTCCAATCGCTGTTGCAGCCTGCGGCAGCGCATGGTCATTCCAGTACCGGGCCAGCGGCATGGGGCTTTCTACGTAGGGAAATCGGCTTCTGTTGGAACCGCTCCAGTCGGCCAATACCACGAGTCCAGCCAGCTGCCAGGACACGGACTTCAGGGGCTTCCATAGCTCCTTTCGCTGCAGTAATACACGATCGTCCGGGCTCAGAAGCAGATCTGCCACCTGCTGCATGAACGCTATCGCTGCCTCCACATCCTCAGTCAGGCAATAGTTCTGCAACATGCCCGGCTGCTCCTTGGGCGGCTGACCGTGGTGCCCGGTCACGACCTTGAACAGCGGATCAAGATAACCCAGTCGCAAACGCTTTTGCTCACTGCCCAACAGGTCGACAAAGGCCTGTCGAAACCCTGGCGACTGCCACAACCAATATCCAAGAGAGTCATGGCGAACCTGTGCGTAAGACAGGCCGGCTACCGGCGGTACCAATGCATCACTCAGATCGGGGGCCAGATTTTGAAAGGCACGGAAAAACTTGCCCAGGTCATGCAAGGCAATGAAGAAGGTCAGGATACGGCGCAACTGCTTTGGCTCTATGGCCAACGCTTGAGCCAATTCTTGGCACCAGGGGTAGTCGTCCGACAGCAGTTCCCAGCCACAGGCCGCCACATCCAGGCTGTGCCACACCAGCAAATGGTATCTGGCACTGGCTTCATCCATGCTCTGGGCTTTGCCCCAGTACCGAAAGCAGGGTGCGTAACATTGATGCTCAACTCTTCGGCTCAAGGCCATCACTCCGTGTTCACTGTTCATACCTTTTTATAAGGCTCCATCATTCCTGGCTCAACACTGTACAAATCCACCTGTCGCCTCAGCGTACAGGTTCAGAACAGCCACTGACGGACTTCATCCAGGTTTACCAGGATCAGCTGTTGGGCCTCCGGTGTGCCATCCAACATTTTGTAATTCACCTGCATCTCCTGCAGCAGATAATTCGCCAGTGCCGCGCGGGTACTCAGCTGCAGGAACCCGTTCGCCATCGCGTAGTCTTGCTCAATGACGTTGCGCTTGGCCGGGGACAAACGCGGATCAGGGGCCAGAATGAGCTCGATTTGAGTCTGCCACGCCACATCCTGATCTACTCCCTGAAACGACAGGTCCAACAGTTCAGCCTCACCTCGGAAGCGGCTCAATACAAAATCACGGTAGTCTCGGCTCTTTTCACACCAGGCTCGCAGGTGCCAGCGTAGGCCTGTATTAACGAAGGTATGAGGCACGATCACGCGCCCTTCATGGTCAGGGTTGGACAAGGAGACATAGTCCACTTCAATGCGGCGCTGCTCTCGTATGGCCTGTATAAGCTTGCGCATCAGCGGGGCGGCAACCTTGCGAGGCGGATGACGCAGGCATTGATAGGGCAACACACTTCCGGCAGTGGTCGGGGCACGTTGTCCGCTGACCCAGTCAAGGTACTCGGCAACATCGCCACTGATCAGGCCACAGATAAAATGACTCGTGGGCTGGAAGGTTTTCAGGGATGGGCTGTAGCTCAGGTTGGTGCTGAAGCGTTCACGGTAAGCGCTCAAATCTTTGGTAGCCTGCTGGCGGCCAATACCACACAGCGCAGCAAGTCCGGTTGCATTGATACCACCCTCCCAGTAGCTGATGAGTTCAATCAACCAAGCCCTGCGATCTGTATCCGTTTTCAGCATCTGCTTTTCCCTGTGATTTGAGCCACAAATTCATTCTGACCAGAACAGGTACTTTTGCAACCTCAAGATCCCCCCACCCCGGCCGATACCCGTCTATTATTTGATCAGAATACCAAGCCCTCGAGGTTGTTATGAAAATCCAGTCTCCACCGACCCAGATCTATTCCTCTCGTCCACAGTCGGACCCGGTTGCCGGGCGAGGCAACGGCAAATCGCAGGATGCGACGCAGGTGTTGCTTGGAAAACTGGCCGAAAAGATTCCCGGCATGACGACCGAGAAGCTGTCCGGGCTGGATGCCCAGAACTTCACGCCTGACAAAGTGGCGGGACGCATCAGCGATTTCGTGGCGGCCGGTCTTGCGGCGGCCAAAAACAGAGGTGCCTCTGACGAGCGACTGCAGCAGATGTATGACGCGGCTTTGAAAGGTGTGGAGACCGGCTTCAAGGAAGCACGTGAAATTCTCGACAATCTCAATGTGCTGCAGGGTGATATCAAAACTCAGGTGGATGAAACCGAGCAGAAAACCTTTGATGCCCTGGCAGAGATAGCACCGGGAAGCCGGGATGCCGTAGCACAGGCAGTACTGGGTGCAGCCGAGCGCTATCGTAACGCCGAGGACATGTCACTGACCGTGAAGACGCAGGACGGGGACGAGGTAACCATCAACTTCAGCCGCAACCAAAGTTACGATGCAACCTATGGCGCCGGGGCCGACAGTCAGGGCAACTCAGTTGCGTGGATGGATGTAAGTCGCAGCGAAAGTACCCAGTACCAGTTCAGCGTTAAGGGCGAACTGGATGAGGGTGAAATCGAAGCACTGCAGCAGATGGTGCGTGATATTTCAGGCGTGGCCGATGAGTTTTTCAATGGCGATGTGCAGAAGGCGTTCGAGCAGAGCGCCGGTATCCGATTTGATGCATCCGAGTTGAGTTCAATGGACCTCAGCATGAGCTACAGCCGTTCATTTTCGCAGGCCGCCAGTTATGAACAGGTTGGCAGCCTGGAGCAACCCGCAGACAAGCCGGGATTGCGTTTGGGTCAGTTGATGAAGGATCTGGCCGAGTCTGTGGGTGCGCCCTCACTCGGATTCCTGCAATCGCCGTCTCAGGCCGGACGCGACCTGATGACCGGGCTGGTCGAGCAGGACGGCCGTTTCTCGGATGCCATCAAGGAGCTGCAGGACAGCTATCGCAATAATCTGAAGCAGTTGCTGGATACGGTATTGCCGCTGAAGGCAGAGCCCGCCGCTGAGTCCGCTGCCGAAAACGGGTCAACCGACAAGGCTTGATCCCCTCGGGCACACCTTGGCGGTGTGCCCCTGATCAACTTGCGTACAGCCGATCGAGCGCCTGTCGAATCCGTTTGACCGCCTGTACCGACTCAGCATTGTCGCCGTGAACACAGAGTGTGTCCGCCTCAAGCCTTACTTCAGAGCCCTCCAGCGTTGTAACAATGCCTTCCTGAGCCAGCCTCAATGACTGCTCCACTATGCGGTCCACATCGTGGTAGACCGATCCGTCCACCGAGCGCGGCACCAGATAGCCACGAGTGTCGTAGGCCCGGTCGGCAAAGGCTTCAAACAGCAGCGGTATGCCAAACTCGGCCGCAATCGTCTTAACCGGACCATTGTCCGCCGTGGCCATCAGCATCAGTGGCAGGCTGGCGTCATAGCAAGCAACACCTTCCAGTACAGCGCGCAGAATGTCGTGATCACGCATCATGTCGTTGTAGAGCGCCCCGTGGGGCTTGACGTGGTTCAGCGTCAGCCCGTGCGCACGGGCAATACCGGCCAGTGCGCCGGCCTGATACTGGATCAGTGCAACGATCTCTTGCGGATGGCACTGCATGCTACGCCGACCAAAGCCGACCAGATCGGGGTAGCTGGGGTGGGCACCGATGGCGGTACCGGCATGTCGTGCCAGCATCACGGTGCGTGTCATGGTGACCGGGTCAGACGCATGGAAGCCACAGGCCACGTTGGCCAGCTCCACCAGCGGCATTACCTGATCATCCAACCCCATGTGCCAAGGGCCGAAGCTTTCGCCCATATCGCAGTTGAGTAGCAGGCGTTTGGTATCAGTCATTTAGTTGCCTAACCAGATCAAGCAGTTCAGTTATGCTGTGGATATCATTGCGTTGCAGGATCAGCTCACGCCCCAGCTGCAATGCCATCGCTTCACATTGGGCGCGCAGAGCCGCGTCTTCAATGATTTCCAGGTCGGCCACATGAGCCAGGCCGATGGTGCGGCGGATCAGCTCGGTACCGGCAAACCCCAGGGTGTCGGACCAGATTTGCAACATGCGACGTGCCTGCCAGTGCGGATTTTGCAGGCTTTCATCGACTGTCTGCTCCGCCATCAGGTGGCTGAACTCACGGCTGAATTCATGCCAAAGCTTGTCGATCTGAACCAGCAGCCAGTCACGCCAGTCCTGGCGCTCCTGTGCATCACCGGCCTGTTCATGCTGACCGCACCAATTCAGCAACAGATTGCCGATCACGCTACCAACATCAAAGCCGATGGGGCCGAAATAAGCAAACTCCGGGTCGATCACCTTGGTGCTCTGCTCGGTCACGAAGATGGAACCGGAGTGCAGATCGCCATGCAGCAGGGCTTCGGCCCGGTTGAGGAACGCATACTTGAGGTCGGCCACCTCGACCTTCAACCGATCATCCTGCCACAGGGCCTCGGCCGCCTTGCGCAGCGGCGGGTTGATGGCGTTGCGCTCGTGATCGCAGTAGGGATCGAGGAAGAACAGGTCTTCCGTGATCTTGCACAGGTCCGGGTTGATGAAGCGCTTCACCAGCGCCTTTTTCTGATGGGCATCCAGGTGCATGTCACTGGTGTGGAACAGCGTGCGTGCCATGAACAGGCCCAGGTGCTGTGCCAGCAACGGCAGTTTGCGCCGCTCATTCAGTGCATGCCGCAGGTTCTGATGCTCGCCCAGATCCTGCATGATAATGGCCGCCAGATCATGTTCGTAATGGTACACCTCAGGCACCCACTCACCAGCGTGTTCGGCTTCCAGCACCAGCGATTCCGCCTCGATCCGAATCCGATCCAGCGACAATGGCCAGCCTTCACCAATGATGCGCACGTAAGGCAGCGCCTGTTTGACGATAACGCTGGCCCCATCGGGCTCGGCCACGCGATAGACAAAGTTGATGTTGCCATCGCCGATTTCGGTCACGACCAGGTTGGCATCATCATTGAAAAGACGTGTGTGACGGCGAACAAAAGCGATAATGGCCGCATCATCCGAGAACTTGTGCTTCGTCATTGGGATTCCCGTAGCTGAAGTTTAATGGCCCAATTCTGACAAAAAACAGCGGGGCTGTAAGCGCCTCGGCAAGACTCTTTTATCTACGGGTTATAACGCTTAAGCTCTTCGCCTCTACTCACCAGCCGGATCTCACGATGAAAGACCTGATCTCCACCGCCCTGCGCTACCGCAACCATCGCCTTGAACTGCTGGACCAGCACCAGCTGCCTGACCGCGAGCTCTGGCTGCACTGTGATTCGGTAGAGGCAATGGTGGCTATGATCCGCAAGCTGCAGATTCGCGGCGCGCCATTGATCGGGATTGGTGCTTCGCTGCTGCTGGCGCACCTGGCGGAGCAGGGTTTAAGTGAAGATCAGCTGCGCGAAGCAGCCGCCACGCTGCGTGAGGCCCGACCGACCGCCGTCAATCTGATGAACTGTCTGGACCGCATGCTTGCGGTGATGGATCAGGGAGCCGATGCACTGGTGGCCTGTGCCGAGAATCTGTTTGAGGAAGATGTAGCCCTGTGTCAGCGCATGGCAGAGCATGGCGCTGCCCTGCTGCCGGAAGGTGCTCAGGTGTTGACCCACTGCAACACCGGCAGCCTGGCCACCGCCGGCGCCGGCACCGCCATCGGGGTGATTGCCGAAGCCTTCCGCCACGGCCGACTCAGTCATGTCTGGGTGGATGAAACCCGTCCCCTGCTGCAGGGCGGCCGACTGACCGCCTGGGAGATGTGCCG